>JGI26470J50227_1000013_pt1 | contig 110929 bp, 75 predicted proteins | sample FreactTroBogLake_FD_50227 | JGI IMG/M metagenome (IMG submission 50227)
CCCCCCCTGACCCCCCCTTTTCTATTGAGGCGGGACCCCAGTGGCCGGGTACTTTTGTGAAATCAACACCCCCCCCCACAAACGCACCTCCCCACGGCCTAATAGGCAAACGACCCCCCCCTACCGCCAAATGGGGGTACCCTACTTACAATTAAAAAAGGTGGGGTGGGGGTATACAAAGCGCTTGTAATTACTTATAAAGCACACTTCGACACGGCATTTATTAAATACAGGTGTAATGATGTTGAGATTAAGAGCACTGTCGCTTAAGAAGCGTGGCCGCCCGGCGCATGTCCCTACGGTGGCGACGCGGCGTCAGGTGATTGAGTTTAGTGCGATGGGGCTGACGCAGATGCAGATTTCCAAGTTGTTGGGGATTAGCAGTGTGACGTTGGTGAAGAGTTATCGTGAGGAGTTGGACACGGCCGAGGCGCGTGCGTTGTTTAATGTCGCGAACAATTTGTACAACATTGCGACGGATCCGACGAACAAGTCGAGCGCGGCTGCTGCGATGTTTTGGATGAAGACCCGTGGCGGGTGGCGTGAGAAGAACAGGCTGGACGAGATGGAGCAGAAGGCCATTGAGACGGCTGAGGGTAGTGGCAAGCCGCAGCAGGTATTGGATCCGAGGCTGTTGACGGTTGAGCAACGGCAGGCGTTGAGGGAGATTGTGACGGTAGCGGCGCAGGCGATGATGGGTAATGGTCAGGCGGCCATTGAGCATCAAGGCGATGATGATGAGGGTGATGACGGGGATTACGACGATAGCGATGATGGTGATGATGGTGGCAATGAGGTTAATGAGACGACAGAGTGATTTCTATCAAAGGAGAGTGAGATGAATAGATATGACGTTATTGAGATGGCGCTTAAATCAAATTTGGTATGGAGATCGGAGGCGGCAAGAAAAAATCTTGATCCATTTATATGCAATTGGCTTGGAGGTGATGAAGAGCTTTTTAATTTCGCCGCCCTCGTCGCCGCAGCAGAGCGTGAGGCGTGTGCGAAGGTGTGTTACGAGATCGCAGGCAAGGGCGATGCCTTTGACTGCATGGATGCCATCCGCGCACGGGGGCAGCATGACAAGGGATGACATCATTCGGATGGCGCTTAAGGTAATTCCACAAAGTGCCGCATTTGAATTGAAAGGGCATTACGAGATTGAACGCTTCGCCGCCCTTGTTGCTTCACAGGAACGTGAGGCGTGTGCGAAGGTGTGTGATGATTTGGTTGCTGACGGAATGAGGGGAACGCCGGAATGGAATAGCGGTGTGCTGAATTGCGTCGCAGCTATCCGCGCACGGGGGGAGAAAACATGACCCGCGATGACATTATTCGGATGGCGCATAAGGCGGGTTTCAACATGGTTCATTATTCAAATAAAGAACCGTTACTTTGTGAAGCGTGGGGAGATGAAATTCACCTTGAACGCTTCGCCGCCCTTGTTGCTGCTGCCGAGCGCGAGGTGCTTAAAGAAGAAATAGAAAAATTTAAGACAGACGCAAACCGTTATAAATGGTTAAGAGACAATTTAGTCGTATCAGATTTAGACCGGAATGAAGTGCTGCGAAGTTACTCAAATCTTGGATACGCGCTGACTTGGCAAGATGCTTTAGATTTACAAGTTGATGAAGCCATCCGTGCGCGGGGGGAGAAGCCGTGAAGATTCTAGAGATAGCATTGTTTGCATACCAGACCAAAGGCGAGGCGCTTGAAGTTGCTAATCATCAAGAGGATGTTGAGGTAGCGACTGTCTACATCAAGAAGGGATTCGGCCTTGCTGAAGTCCCTGTGTGTTATCTGGTGCTGCCGAAAGGTAGATTGCCGTGACTGATGTTCTTATTCCCATTGAAGAATTACGGCGTCTTCAAGATGAAGTGGAAAGGCTCAAGAGTATTGTGGTTGAGGACAATGACCGTGCCACTCGCGATGCGGGTGTGATTGAGAAGTTGCGGCAGGAAATTGAGAAGTTGAAGGATTCACAGAGCTGGATCAATTCACGGTGAAAATAAACTCAGGCAAGGTGGATATTGGCAACGGCGTCTTGGTTGACCCCAAGGCGCAGTTGATGGAGTTGGACAGGACTGACTGCGAGGATAGCCTGTATGATTTCCTGAGCCATGCGTGGAAGTTCATTGACTCAAGCCCTTGGGTGGATGGCTGGCCTATTGAAGCGGTTGCCGAGCACCTGCAGGCGGTTGTTGATGGTGACATCAAGCGTTTGATCATCAACATCCCGCCGCGCATGGGTAAGTCGTCGATTACGTCTGTGGCATTACCTGCGTGGGCATGGGCGCAGAGTCAGTTGAGTCCTACGAGTGGACCGGGCGTGCAGTTTTTGCATGCTTCTTATGCCAACCAGTTGTCGTTGAGGGACTCGGTGAAGTGCCGCCGGTTGATTGAATCGCCGTGGTATCAGTCTTTGTGGGGGCACAGGTTCAAGTTGAATAGCGACCAGAACACCAAGTCGCGTTTTAGCAATGACAAGGGTGGCGAGCGGTTGATTACGTCGATTGGCGCGGCCGTCACGGGTGAAGGCGGAAATATCATTGTGGTGGACGATCCCAACGCCGCCAATGAGGCGTTCAGTGAGGCGACCATTCAGTCAACGATTGACTGGTGGGATGGGACGATGTCTACCCGTTTGAATGATCCGAAGACGGGCGCGTACATCATTATCCAGCAGCGGCTGGCTGAAGATGACCTGACGGGGCACATCCTGAGTAAGGATGTGGGTGAGTGGACGCATTTGTGTTTGCCGATGCGGTATGAGGCTGACCGATCGTTTATTACGTCGATTGGCTGGAAGGATCCCCGGCAGTTGGACGGGACGTTATTGTGGCCTGAGCGCTTTGGCGACAAGGAGGTCACGCTGCTGGAGAAGCAGTTGGGGCCATTTTCGGCTGCCGGTCAGTTGCAGCAGCGTCCTGAGCCTGCCGGTGGCGGTGTTATCAAGCGCGACTGGTGGCAATTATGGAATGAGGATTCATTTCCGCCGATGGATTTCATTGTGGCGTCGTTGGACACGGCCTATACGGTGAAAACGTCGAACGATTATTCGGCATTATCGGTGTGGGGGATATTTACCGCCGAGACCAAGGCCACCAATACTCGGGTAATTGGCATGGACGGCCGTCCGATGTATGTAGAAAGGACGTATGTGGACGGTGCTCCGAAGGTCATGCTGATGCACGCATGGCAGGAGCGTCTGGAATTCCATGATTTGGTTGAAAAAGTATCTAAAACTGCCAAATCTTTGAAAATTGACAAGTTAATTATTGAAAATAAGGCCGCAGGCATTTCTGTCGCGCAGGAATTACGGCGTTTGTACGGGAATGAGGGTTTTGCGGTGCAGCTTTCCGACCCTAAATCGCAGGATAAATTGTCGCGGCTGTATTCGGTGCAGCATTTATTTGCTGACGGGATTATTTATGCGCCTGACCGGGCGTGGGCTGAGATGTTAATTACTCAGGTAGGGCAATTTCCCAAGGGTAAGCATGACGATTTGGTGGATACGGTGTCGATGAGCTTGCGTCATTTGCGTGATATAGGATTATTGACCCGTTCTGCCGAGCGTGCGGCCGAATTGGAGTCGATGAAGGTGTACCCCGGCAAGCAAGCCGAGCCTTTGTACCCGGCGTGAGGAGATTTTCGTGATTGATTTATCTGGCGAGCGGATTTTGGCGCAGGCCACGGTGGATTTACTGGAGGATGGCCCGTTGCCTTTGTGGGAGGTGACCGTCTGGGGGCAGCCGCCCTTTGACCACCGCAGAATCTATACATTGGAAGGCAAAACGGATAATAATGCAGCACAGGAAGGAATCCGTCTATTTGTGGACGAGATGGAAAACTTGCGTGATGTGATCATAAAGGACGATTAGCATGGCTATGACGCCCGGCTTGGTGCCGAATATCCGATTGGAAGGTCCTGAAGAGGACGAGGCTTCTGATGACACCGAAATTGTCATTGAGAGTGCGGATGAAGGTGGTGACAAGCCTGTCGTCGGTGGCGATGGGACGATCATCCAGATTGATCACGATGATGGCTCGGTGACGATCGCGCTTGATGGTGCGACGTTGGGTAATGTGAACGAGCCGAAGGACACCAGTTGGTTTCGCAATCTTGCTGATGAGATTGCATCTGACGAGTTGGGTCGGATTTCGAGTGAGTTGCTGCGTGGTATTGATGATGACATCCGCAGCCGGTTTGAGTGGATTGAGAATCGCGCTTTAGGCATCAAGCTGTTGGGCCTGAAGATTGAGATTCCGGGCCTGCAAGGAGCGTCGGACGGTGCCCCTGTTGAGGGCATGTCCAAGGTGAGACATCCCCTGCTCCTTGAGGCGGTATTGCGCTTTCAGGCCAATGCGCGGTCTGAGCTTCTTCCTACTGATGGTCCTGTGAAGATCCGCAACGATGATACGAATGCGGATCGACATGAAGATGAGCTTGGCGACAAGCTTGAAATGGATCTCAACCATTATCTGACGACGGTGGCTTCGGAGTATTACCCCGACACCGATCGTATGTTGCTGATGCTGGGCTTTGGCGGTACGGCCTTCAAGAAGGTCTATAACTGCCCCATCCGCAACCGTCCTGTTTCGGAGACCGTCGATGCTGATGATCTGATTGTCAACAATTCGGCCACCGACCTGCGTAATGCCAAGCGTATTACCCATAGGTCGATGATGCGGCCGTCTACCGTGAAGCGCTTGCAGATCTTGGGCGTATATCGGGATATTGAGTTGGGCACGGCCAATTCCCCGAGCCTTGATGCGTTGCAGCGTGAGGAGAAAGCGCAGCAGGGCATTCAGCCTGATGACCAGAACCCTGAAGACCGCAACCGCGAGATCTATGAGTGCTATTGCGAGTTGGACATTCAGGGGTTTGAGCACAAGCACAAGGGCAAGATCTCGGGCCTTGAGATTCCGTACCGGGTGACGATCGACAAGTCATCGCGTGAGATTTTGTCGATTGTCCGCAATTACGATGAGGATGATCAGGAATTGCCCGAGGCGCGCAATTGCTTTGTGAAGTACACCTTCGTGCCCGGCCTTGGGTTCTATGACATCGGGTTGCTGCATATCTTGGGTAACACCACCAACGCGATCACGGCCGCATGGCGTGAGTTGTTGGATGCGGGCATGTACTCAAACTTCCCCGGCTTCCTGATGGCTGACACGGGCGCAAGGCAGAACACCAACATCTTCCGCGTCCCTCCGGGTGGCGGCGCTTTGGTGAAGACTGGAGGGTTGCCGATCTCGCAGGCGATCATGCCGTTGCCGTACCAGCCGCCGTCGCAGGCGTTGATGGCGTTGGTATCCGATATGGCGCAGACGGGTATGCGTATCGGTGGAACGTCCGAGCAGCAGGTGGGTGAAGGCCGTGCTGACGCCCCTGTGGGCACGACCCTTGCGATGATTGAGCAGGCTGTGAAGGTGATGAATGCGGTGCATAAGCGCCTGCATGCCGCTCAGGCTGAAGAGTTCAAGCTGCTGGTGGACTGTTTTAAGGAAAACCCTGAAGCGTTCTGGCAGCGCAAGTGTAAGTCGCGTACTAAGTGGGATGAGAAGTCGTTCATGGACGCGATCAGCAATTGCGAGTTGGTGCCGCAGGCTGACCCGAATACCGCATCCCACGGCCAGCGTGTAATGAAGATTATGGCTTTGAAGCAGCTACAGGCTGCCAATCCTTCAATGTATGACCCAGTGGCGATCGACATGGCTGCGTTGGCGGCTATTGGCTACAGCAACCCGCAGCAGTTTCTGGCACCCCCGTCTGCCCAGCAGGCTCCGCCGCCTGAGCTTCAGCAGATGCAGGCCAAGATGGCGAACGAGAAAGCGGCTGCTGACGCCAAGATGTTGGAGGCCAATGCCAAGATGGCTGAGGCCAAGGCCAAGGCTGCCGAGGCTCAGGCCAAGATTCAGGTGGGTCATTTCAATCCGAAGCAGGAAAAGCCTGAAGCCGCGCCAGCGCCGCCTGAAGACAATACGGTAGATGTCATGGCTGCCCATGCAAAGCTGATGGACGCCCAGACCAAGCGGGCTGAGTTGGCTATCAAGCACCATGACTCCGAGGATGAAGCGCAGAACCGTGCTCTGGATCGCCAGTCTCGTGAAAAGATTCAGGTCATGGAGTTGGTGCGCGACATCCTTCTTCACAACACGCCATCCGCTGAAGTCCAGAAGGACATCGCGGAGACCAAGAAAGACATCGGTGAATAATCATGGCAGCAGATCCATCAAAGATCATTCGACAGGCTTTGATGGCGGCGAAGTCAATTGGTCAAAATACGAATTTTAAGTCGGCGATTGGCAACAACGGCGACTTTGATCCAACCAAGCCTGAGATTCATAAGGAAGGCGGTGGGGAGGTTGATGATCTTCCCTCACTTTCATTTGATCCTAAAGAAGGGTCTGGCGCTGTCCCTAATAACGCAGATGTTGATTATCTTGGCATGGTCAAACACATGCCTGTTTCTGAATTTTTAAGCATGGCGCATCCATTGGATAATCCAGATCAAGAATCTATTGATTATCACAAAAAAATGCTTCGTTCTGGAAAGTCATTAGGCAATCCATTTTTAGATGTAGATTGGAACGAAGATAAAAAACATTGGAAAGTTGTTGGACATGAAGGCAGACATAGAGCAACTGCTATTCATCAGTTATATGGCCCTGATGCAATGGTTCCAGTTCATATTTTTCCTAAAAGGGGTATGCGCGCCCGTCACATTACGGATGAAATGAAAAATGCGCCTTTTGTGTCTGAACAACACAAAAACACTGGTGGGGAAGTTGATCGTAATGATGTTTCTTTGATGAGAAATCTTATTAACAAAGAAACTTCAAATCTGCATGCTATTGCAAAGAAACATGGGTTATCACTTTCTCAAATTGACAATAAAGGGCATTACTGGAAATTAGATGACAACAGTGATGCCAATGAATGGGGAGAATGGGAAAAATTAAGGTGGATGAAAAACCATCCGCAACCAGAAGACGGCGGATTTAACGAACATACCGGCCAAAGATCAGGCGAAAGCGGCATTGATGTTCATTTCGATCAAGATGGAAAATTAAATGTAAATTCTGCTACCACATGGCCTAAATTTGGCGAATTTGCAAAAGACCTTCATGCTGCCTATCACGGCAAAGATGTGATGGATGTTTTGCGTGCCAAGCCTGAGATTCATAAGGAAGGCGGTGGGGAGGTTGAAGATTATCGTGGAGGACATACTGCGCCGGGGCCTGACTCTGGAGCGCCTATTCACAAAAACACTGGTAGCGCAAAAGCGATTCGTCTTAACGGGATAGGTCGCAAGCAATTTGGTAACGGACCAGACCCGCTTGCCGATTATGTGCCTGAACGTGCAACTCATCAGTACGCACTTCATCCTGACAGGTGGCAAAATACCTTTGGAAGCCTGACTGGAAAAGATGCAAGAAAGCTTCGGTACTACAAGCCTGAACATGTAGATATTCCAGAAGGCACTCTGGTTGCCGATATGGCTCACGCTAATCAGTTTTACTGGGCCAAGTCTCCTGAAGAAAAGAAGCTACATGCAGAAGCGTATAAGCAAAGCGTAAAGCCCCTTAAAGACGTTGACATAAAGCAGTACCGTTTTCCTGAATTATTGATTCCGAAAAAATCCGCCGGCGGCTTCCTAGAACCCCACGCGCAGCATGTCCCCACCAGCGGTGTGACTGGGTATGAGGATGGTGGAAGTGTTGATATGGGTATCAATGTCAGAAATGATGATGTTCCATACGCCGATCATATCGTTGATGGAAAGAAAAAATATGAGACAAGAGACTCTCATTCTTTAAAGCCTTACGTTGGCAAGCGTGTTGCCATTGTCAGGACAGGCCAAGGGCCAGCAGCGGCAATTGGCGAAGTGACGGTAGGCGAGCCTCATATTGTTGATGAAAATGGTTTTAGGGCGCTTCAAGACCAGCACCTTGTACCTCCCGGTAGTCAATTTGATATCAAGCCGGGCGGTCAAAAATATTTGTATCCAATGATCAATCCTGAAAGGTATTCAAAGGAAAGATCAGTTGGTCATGGGATTGTCTCCAGAAAAGTTAATAAAGCAACCGGCAGTGTGATTGGGTATGAGGATGGTGGAAGTGTTGAGACGGGTATCAACGTCAGAAATGATGATGTTCCACTTGATCACATCACTGATTTGATGAATAGAGCAGATAGCTCAATACCAGAAGAATCTGAAAAAATTATTAGTGAATTTGTTGGGCATCCAAAAAACAAAATAAGACATCTTGAAGAAACCGGAAATTACAATCCTTCTTTTGAATTTGGATTGATGAATGAAAAGCCTCTTGAAAGAGCTTTATCAAATCCAGATCATCCAGATTCGATTGAATTGCATCAAGCTTTTGAGCCTTACAGAAAAGAACTGCGTAATCGTTATGGCAATACAATTCCCTTATATAGATATCAAAGGGAATTGAAAGATGATGAAGGAAAACGAGAAGCTCTTTCTTATACTGCAAATAAGAAATTTGCTGAATACCACGCAGAAGTTCCTCGTTCTCTTCCTAATTTTGACGAAGAAACAATTCGCAATCTTGAAAATCAATATGAAAAAACAGGAAGAGCGGATTTTCCTAAAACAAAATATAGTTTAAGAAATGAAAAAGTTCGCATTGCCGGGAAAGATTTATCTATACCAATGATTTATCGTGGCGAAGAACATCAAACAGATGCCGATAGTGTCAGAGGTTTTGCAAATCAACTTAACCAAGATCACGAAGAAAACGAAAAAAATCGTGCAAAAATTTTAAGTAAAATTGTCAGAAGGGACATTCCTGTCGATGACATTGTTTGGGGAACCAACCGCGCAGGCCAGCATGAGTTCATTGTTAGGAATCGCGGATCCCACAAATTAGGAAAAATGGAAGGCGGCGCAATCATCGCCCGCGCTACTGGGGGTGTTGTGGATCCGCAAAAGGCTATCAAACGTGCTATGATGGTGGCTCGCTCCCTGAAGTCAGGGGGTGGACAAGATGAGCTACCTACAGGAGATAAACATGAAAACCAGAAAGTTACCGCCAGAAGTGGCGGCAATGGCCCCCAAACGGGAGTCTTACAAAACGCAGGAGGAGTACGAGGAAGCGAAAGCGTACTTCCTGCACAGAGTCCGGCATCTAGCCGTCCAGCACTCCACGGACTCCCAACACAAATTGAAATCCCCCTAACTGGGGGGTCTATCACAGCAGCCCCTGACCATAGGGCACGGGCTGTTGCTGAAAAATACATGGCCGACAACGGCCTTCATTACTCCCCGCCAGAACATTTTGTTCCAGTAGATGAAAAACGCGCAAAGCGTATTGCCTCGGCATATGAGGCAATGGAACATAATCCAGAACATCCTTTGACCAAAGCCGCGTATGAGGCGCTGGTTAAAGAAACGATGGCTCAATATCAAGCAGCCAAAAATGCTGGATTCAAGGCTGAGTTTTGGGATCCAACAAAAGAAAAAGATCCGTATGAAGCATCTCCAAGGCTTGCCGTGGAAGATGTTAGAAATAATCATCATATGTATGTATTTCCTACCCGCGTAGGATTTGGAAGCGATCCATTTTCTGCTGAAGAGCTTAAAAATAATCCATTGCTTGCGGAAAGCGGAGAAACATGGAACGGGCAACCGGCAACAGTTAACGACATATTCCGAGCAGTCCACGATTACTTTGGGCATGCCAAAGAAGGTGTTGGCTTTCGGGCAAATGGTGAAGAAAACGCATGGAGACAACATGCAGCCATGTTCTCGCCGTTAGCTCGGTTAGCTTTGACATCAGAAACTCGCGGCCAAAATAGCTGGCTTAATTTTGGGCCGCATGGCGAAAAGAATCGCAAAGCACGCACTGAAGATACAAATTTTGCAGATCAAAAGGTCGGGATACTTCCGCCTTGGGCGCAATATGAAGGCGCTGAAGACTTTACTCATCCACACACCGTTAAAGCTATTTACGATGAATACAACAAGATTCGTAAAGCAGATGGTGGAGAAATTATAAAAAGCAAAAATACTGATGAAGTAAAAGATCCTGATCTATTTGATATGTCTTCTTTGCATGAAGTCCCTAAAGTATCTCAATTTGATTTGCCGAGATATTTGCCGCCGCGTGGTGTTCCATCAAGAATCCAAGATGTAACAAAGAACAAAAGCGTTCTTAATAAAATGCTTGGAGTAGTGCAGCGCGGAAGGGAAATGGGTGGAGAGCGTTGGTATAACGCAGAGCCTTTGCGTCGCGCTTTTGTTGATTATCATGGCGAAACTAACGGTAATCAGGCATTTAGGAAATACATGGATATGGTTGCTGCTACATCCCCTCGTTCGGATGTAGGCACCAATGTCCGTAACGCATCCTATTATTTTCAACGCAAAATGAGCGGCCAAGGCGTTCCTGTTGTTGGAGATAAAAATCCACAACCTTATGGGCACCTTGCACAAAGACTTCACCAGATGAATGCACAGCGTGTTGCTGGAACTGGCTGGGATCCTTTAAACAATCCAAAGCCAGCGTCATTTGTTGAAAACCTTACGGGTAACCAACGTCCTGCAACTATTGATACCCATGCTTTCCGGCTGCCGGGCATCTTGTCAAAAGACCCAAGATTCTTGGTGACCAACTACCAATCAAGCCAAGAATCTCCAAAACAAAATATTAAACAGATGGTTGAGTCTGGAGAGATGAGCATCAAAGATGCGTTAAAAACACCAGCATATTGGGATGCTGCTCCAAAAGAAACAGAATACGGTGCTATGGAGCGTTATTACCAAGATAAGATCGCAAAAGAATTGGGGATCAGCCCCGCCGCAGCGCAAGCGTCTGCTTGGGTAGGCGGTGGAGAGTTAACGGGCTTGGGGTCCGATGAAACCAAACCATTCATGGGATTTTTCCAAGATAGGATTTACAAAACCGCCCGCGAAAAGAATATGGATCCAAAAGATGTTCTGAAGCAATTTATTGCAGGGAAGATGTCTTTGTATTCTTCAGGCGGCAAAGTAAATAATGTCGTTAATAAAGCTTTGGCTATCGCCAAGAAAACTGGAAGCAAGTGATGGGCGGAAGCACTCGGATCGATCCACGCGCGTTGACTGCCCTTCAGGGCATGGTTCATACCGGGGTGATGCCGCCAACCATCGGTATGCCGGGGCAGGCCGCAGGCCCCCCAAGCGCTCGCCCGATGCTTCGGCAGCCGATGCCCCCTATGCACCCCATGCCCCCCGGCATCATGCGCCGCAAGTCTGGCGGCCGGGTGAGCGCCAAGGAAGCAAAACGGCGCAAAGCCATTGCAGATGCATTAAGTTTAATTGCACAATCACCTGAATTCGGCGCGCTGCTGCGCGGTGCCGAAGGAAAGGACGCGCAGCACAAGCCGGGACGCCGGTAACTTCTCTGGAGAATTGTCATGTCAGAAGCATCAAAAGCGGCCCGCAGCGCCATGAAGGGGAAAATCTCCCGCCTCATGCGTACGGACCCCAAAGCCAAGGTTGACGCCTCTGGCTACACCCCGCCAGACGCCCTTGACGCCGATGTGCAGACCGGCGCTCGCCCTGTCCGTGGCCGACGCTACAAGCGCGGCGGTAAGGTGATGAAGGTCGAGGGTGAGCACGCCAAGCACCACGCTGGCCGCAAGCCCCGCAAGTCCGGTGGCAGCGCCTACGCGACCCCCGACAATCTGCTGAACCGCGATGTCGTGGAAGCCAACAAGGAACGGGCTGGCAGCAAGCATATCGGCGCGTTCAAGAAGGGTGGAAAAGTTCACCACAAGGCTGCCGGTGGCCCAATGATGCCGGGCGGCCCAAGCGCGCTTGATACGACCGAGCGCAATTTTGCCCCTGCGCGTAAACATGGCGGTAAAGCCATGAAGCACGACGATGAAGCTGAGGACAAGAAGCTGATCAAAAAGGTCGTCAAAAAGGACGCCCTCAAGCCGGGTATGGCACACAAGTCTTCTGGAGGAAGCAATCTTGGACCGCATCCTGAATTTGATAAATTGTCAGATGCAGGTATTAAAGAGGCACATAGTTATTGGCATGCGCGTAAAAGCCAAGCCGATTCTGACAACGTAAAGCATCCAGAAGCAGAGAGAAATTTATCCTTACTTCAGGAAGAGAAAAAAAATCGCGGCATGAAGCATGGCGGCGAAATACATGCCTCTAATTGCCGTTGCGCCAAGTGCATGGGCGGCCGTATGGGCAAGGATAACGGTGGCCCAACTCATCCCCAGAATCCTCCGCAGAACCCGAAAACGGACAGCGATCTTGAGGCCGATTCGGAGCGGATGTGGTCTAACATGGCCCACCCGCAGAAGCCCAAGAAGAAGGGCGGCAGCGTGTCGGATGGCACCCTTGAGGGTACGCGCCCGACCGGCGGCCGTCTTGCCCGTAAGCGTGGCGGTCATGCCATGAACAAAGGGCCGACCATCATCAAGATTGATGTCGGCGCTCATCCGCACGGCATGATGGGCGGTATGCCTCCCGGTATGCCTCCCCGCCCTGCTGGCGCTGTGCCGGTTCCTGTAACGCCTCCGGGCATGATGATGCCTCCGGGTGCCCCACCGCCGATGGGTGGCGGCGCTCCGCCGATGATGCCTCCGGGTGGTGCTCGCCCGTCAATGCCGCCTCCGGGCTTGATGGGACGCAAGTCTGGTGGCCGGGTGCATAAGTACCCAATCACTGACGGCAGCGGTGGCGGAATGGGCCGCCTCGAGAAGATCAAGGCGTACGGCCTGAAGCCAGCCTGAAGTGACGATCGCGGGCGGTTGGGTTAATCTAACCGCCCGTTTATCTATCGGTTATACCTGTGAATCTGAATAATCTATTTGAAAATGAATTGCGAAAGCTCATTGAAGAAGAAATTGAGCGTATTAAAGAATTACTTGGCAACGGCCTTGCCGTCATTGATTATGCCGAGTACAAGCACCATACCGGACAAATAAGGGCACTCCGTACCGTTCTTGAACGATGCGAAGAGGTTCAATCTATCCTTTCTAAGCGATAACGGAGATCGATATGCCAGCGATGGTAATGCAACACGAGACTGACCCAAAGAAGATCCTGCTGAAGTCTCTTGGCAATTTGAATGACCTTGAGATCTACAACAACCAGATTCTGGTTGCGGTGTACATTCGCCCTGAAAAGACCATCAACGGCATCATCATTCCTGACCAAAATCGCAATGAGGACAAGACTCAGGGCAAGGTTGGGCTGGTGATCAAGATGGGGCCAGATGCTTTTGTTGACCACAGCAACCAGTGGTTTAAGGGTGTCGCTGTATCTTTCAACGATTGGGTTGTTTTCCGCCCTTCAGACGGCTGGAGCATCACGGTAAATGGCGTTCCATGCCGAGTTCTTGACGATATCAACGTCAAGGGCCGCATTCAGCATCCCGATCAAGTCTGGTAAGGAGAAAAATCATGGCTGATACACCTGAGCAGATGGAAATTGACGTTGATACCACCGATGAAAAGCCAAAAGACGCCGAAGTTGAAGTAGTTAAAGCCGAAGAAACGCCCGCAAAGGATGAAATTGATCCGAATCAAGCGATGGAAGCGCTGAAAGCGCAGCTTGAACGTGAGAAATTGGCTCGTATTGAGGCTGAAAAGCGTGCCCGGCAGCATGCCGAGAGCGCCGCACAGGCAAAAAACGAGGTTCAGGACAGCAATCTGCACCTTGTGAACAATGCAATTGAGACTGTTAAGCAAAATACCGACATTTTGAAGTCTCAGTACGCCGAAGCGATGGCTTTAAGCGACTTTCACCGCGCCGCTGAGATCCAGACGGCGATGTCAACGAACTCTGCCAAGCTTTTGCAGCTTGAACAGGGTAAACAGGCGCTTGAAAGCTCGCCAAAAGTGGCCGCTGAACGTGTCGCGCCATCCGACCCTGTCGAGGCGTTGGCGTCTCAGCTATCGCCGCGTTCTGCTAACTGGGTAAGGCGCAATCCGCAATGCGTTACTGACCCACGCATGTACCAAAAGATGATCGCAGCGCACAATCTTGCGATGGCGGACGGCCACAAAGCCGATACCGACGATTATTTTGCCGCTATTGAAGATACGCTGAAGATCAACAGGCAAGATCCTGTCGCCCATCGCGACGATGCGATGGCAGATGCAGCCAAGGTCACGCAAAGGCGCTCTGCGCCTCCTGCAGCCCCTGTAACGCGCTCAGGCAATGGAACCGGATCTAGCCCTAACGTCGTCCGTTTGACCGCTCAGGAGCGAGAAATGGCGTCCATGATGGGTATGACCGATAAGGAATACGCAAAAAACAAGCTTGCGTTGCAGAAAGAAGGCAAATTGAATTAAGGAGTGATTTATGGATAACGAAGTAACTACAGACGCCGTTGCTGATGTTTCTGCCAAGAAGCGCGGGCGACCCGTTAAGAAAAAGAAGTTCAACATCCCTGTTGAAGCGTTGCCGCTTCCTGCGGTGACGGCCGAGGCTGCCCCTCAAGTGGTTCCAGAAACCCCTTTCCGCGTGGAAACGCCGCCAATGGAGCGCCCTGAAATGCGTCCTGAAATGCGTACCTCTCCGCGTGAGGAAGACCCCCGGACACGCGCTGCCCGCAAGGCTGCCGAGATCCGCGACCATCTGGGCGGCGATGTCAGCGACGGCACCGATGATTTTGCCATCCCGCCGGGGTATGAGCCTGATGGCTGGCAATATGAATGGAAGTCTGAATCCGTGTTGGGGTTGGAAAATGCCGCCTATATGGTTCAGTTGCGGCGTAAGGGCTGGGAAGAGGTGCCCCGATCACGCCATCCTGACATGATGCCGTTGAGCAGCAAGGATGCCGCCATCCGGCGTAAGGGCATGCTTTTAATGGAGCGCCCGCGTGAAATCAACGACGAGGCACGCAGTTTTGAGCTTAAAAAGGCTCGGATGCAGGTCCGACAAAAGGAGCAGCAACTTAATTCAGCCCCAGACGGTCAATTTGGCCGTGATAACAAGGGCGAATCGCTTGCCAAGGTCAAGAAATCTTACGAGAGTATTCCGATCCCCGAATGATTGACCCCTCCGTGTGAACCCATCTTAGCGCCCTCCGGGGCGCTTTTTTTTAATTACTTGTTGACAATAATCAAAAATCGGGTTTATCTTCGCTCAACCCCGTACTCGGGTACGGGTTGAATAAATTCCCGGTCTAAATCGCCCCGGCGCGCGATGATGGCCTCCGTAAAAGGAGAAAACCGTCATGGCGAATACTTTTGCGCCTTTCGGGTTTAGGCAGTATTCGGGTACGGGTTCAGCCCCTACCTATGAACAGGTCACCCTGTTCGGTGGAATTGATTACAACCAGTCGGCAATTTACTACGGCGACCCCGTCCAGCGCGTTAGCTCAAGCGACGGCACCATCAAGCAGGGCGTTGCGAACGGTTCGACCGGTTCGACGCTTGCTGGCGTGTTTGTCGGCTGCAAGTACCTCTCGACTTCGCAGAAGCGTACGGTCTGGTCGAACTATTGGCCGGGCACCGATGTCTCGTCCTCCAATCAGAACACGATTGAGGCGTACATCATCAACGACCCGAATGCTCAGTTCCTCGCTCAGGTTGGTAACTCCAACACGACCGATACGACTGGCATCACGGCCGCGCAGATTGGCTTGAACGTCAACTTCGCGCTCGGCACCGGCAACTCGTCCAGCGGCATCTCTGGCGCGTATGTCGATGACTATGTCACCCCTGCAACGACCTCGACGCTTCCGTTTAGGATTGTTGCCCTTCAGCAGATTCTTGGTCAGCTTGGTGGATCCACTGGTGCGTTCAACTACGTCATCGTGGCATTCAACAACGTCGAAACCAAGAACGCGACTGCCGTCTAAGGAGTAACTAAAAATGGCCGTTAATCTTAGTGCTATTAAGGACCTCCTCCTGCCGGGTCTGCGTGGTGTGGAAGGTAAGTACGAGATGATCCCATCTCAATACGACAAGATCTTCACGAAGCATGACTCCAAGCTGGCTCTTGAGCGTACCGCCGAAATGCGTTACCTCGGGCTTGCCCAGTTGAAGTCGGAAGGTGGTCAGACTGGATTTGATAACGCTGCCGGTGAGCGTTATGTCTACAACCAAGAACACAGTGAAATCGGCTTGGGCTACGCCATCACGCGCAAGGCCATCGACGATAACCTGTACAAGACCCAGTTCCACCCGTCGAACCTCGGCCTGATTGAATCGTTTCAGCAGACCAAGGAAATCTACGGCGCGAACATCCTGAACACGGCGACGACCTACAACGCTTCGGTTGGTGGTGACGGTGTGGCGCTTTGCTCCACCGCGCATCCGATCGATGGCGGTACGGTTGCCAACACGCCGTCAACTCAGGTTGACCTGAACGAAGCCACGCTGCTGAACGCGATGATCGCGATCCGCACGAACTTCAAGGATCAGGCTGGCCTGAAGGTGTTCGCTCGCGGTCGTAAGCTGGTCGTTCCTCCGCAGCTTGAGCCGGTTGCAATTCGTCTTCTGAAGACGGAACTGCGTCCCGGTACTGCAGATAATGATGTCAACGCAATCTTGACGACCGCAGGTGGCCTGCCCGAAAGCTATATGGTCAACGACTTCTTGACCTCGGCTTATGCATGGTTCCTCCTCACCAACATTGATGGCCTCTCGTACATGGAGCGCATCAAGTTTGAGACGGACATGCAGGTGGACTTCGTTACCGACAACCTTCTGGTTAAGGGTTACGAGCGTTACTCGTTCGGCTACTACAACTGGCGTTCGATCTACGGTTCGTTCCCGACCTCGTAAGGAGAATCGAAAATGAGTACGACTCTTTTTACGGGTCCATTGCTCGCGGGTAACGTGGTCAACTCTGACGGCACCGGCAACCTTGCCGGTGTCGGCGGAAGCAGCGGTACGCAGAACGTAGGCTTTGTGCAGATGGCGCAGTTTGCGCCTATCACGGAGTCCGCGACTGCTGCTGCAACGACCATCGTCATCCCCGCACAGAGCATCATCACTGACATTTATGTGAACGTCACGGCCGCTTGGAGTGCCTCCGGCACCCTGAGCATCGGAACGACGAGCGCTGCGAACCAGTTGGCTTCTGCGATTGCAAATGCCATCTTGGTTCAGGGGCAGTACACCGTTCCTGTGACCAGCCTGATTGCGAACTGGTTGAACTCCAGCGCCACTCAGGACGTTCAGATCTATGTTCAGTCCAGCGCCAGCGGAACTGGTGCGGCGACGCTTGTGGTCTGCTATCTGCAGGGCGCAAACGGCTACACCAACGGTCAGTACACCTGATTTAGGAGATTGTAATGAAAGGTCACAAGGGACATCGTAAGCACCGCGAATCGGGTGGCGTCAATGAGGCCGAGATGGACCTCAAGATTAAGCCTGAAGCGCGTACCAACGCCAAGGAAATTGACAAGGAAGCTGAGGAAACTCAGATGAAGCGCGGTGGTCGTGCCAAGCGCAAGCATGGCGGTCACGCGATGCATAGCGAGATGAAGGTTCACGGTCATCATGCCAAGCACCATGCGGGTCGCAAGCCCCGTAAGGATGGCGGCAGCATTTTCAATTTCACTGCTCACAAGGGCACCCCGGCCAAGGGCCGCAAGGTGAGCACTGAGCATGTTATTGAAGACTGACCGATAGTCTTCGGGCACGCTGAAACGGGGGCCTCAGTGCCCCCGTTTTTCCTTGAGGAATGCTGTTATGTCTGGTGCATGGACTCGTAAAGAAGGCAAATCTGCCGCTGGCGGCCTGAACGAAAAAGGCCGTGCTTCGTTGCGCGCAGAAGGCCATAATATCAAGCGCCCGGTGACCTCTTCGGAGGCCAAACACAGCCCTGAAGCTGCTCAACGGCGGGAAAATTTTAGGACTCGGATGTGCGGGATGAAGCATAAGCTGACATCCGCAAAGACAGCGCACGATCCGAATAGTCGCATCAACCTAGCGTTAAAGCGCTGGGATGTGAAATGTTGATTGATAGGAGAGCTTGAATGGCTACCATTACATCGTCTGGCGCAGTAAACCAATCCATTACCCGCGTTGGGCGTAATGAGCCGTTCAACCTTCAGGTTTCGCGTGGGCAGATCACCGGCCATTCCCTAGTCAACATCTTTGGCTACGGAACCACTTTTGCTACTGCAGGTACTTTTGCAGCGCTTTGGGAGCTTGGCTCCACCACCCAGTATGTATTTCCGGCATCTGCTACTACGATGACGCTTACTGGCAGCGCTGGCGACACGGCATCTATCCTGATCTCTGGTCTGGATTCAAGTTATAACCCGATTTCAGAAATCTTGGCGCTGAATGGCGCAACCGGCGTCACGACAGTCAACAGCTACTTGCGAATCAACAGCATGTCTGTTTCTTCTGGTAGTGCGACCAACCCATCAGGCGCTGTGACGCTTACCAACGGTGGCGTGACATACGCCAAGATCAACGCGAACACCAGCGGTACAGGCAGCGTTGGCAGGACCCAGATGTCCATCTACACCGTGCCAAATGGCTATACGCTGTATCTGGATCGATTCAACGGGTTTACCAACTACACTCAGGCTGGCAGCAACTATGTCACCTACCGTGCGCTGACCACCTCTTCAACTGGCGTGCAGACAATTGTCTTAAATACCCCGTTTATCAATATTTACGCCATTCAGCGTGAATATCCTTTTGGATATGCCGCAAAGACAGATCTTCAATTCCAGCTTGCCCCAAGCAGTACTACTGCGGCAGTCGCTGGGTTGAATATTGAAGGTATTCTGGTTCTCAATGACGGCACCCTGTGAGGTGCTGAATGAACACGACAAACTGCTCGACGGGGACTTATAACCTCTGCATCAATCAGGGCGCGACCTATTCGGTGACCTTTGTCTGGAACACTGGATCGTCATGCAGTTGCACGAACGGCTGTAGTTGTGGGTGCTCCAGCAGCCTGACTCCCGTCAATTTGACCGGATTTACTGCCGCTATGCAGATCAGGCAGACCGTGCAGTCTTCAACCATTCTGTATACGGCAAGCACGACAGGTGGTCAGATTGTCCTTGGCGGTACTGCAGGGACGATCGCCCTGACCATTCCTGCCGCAGATACGGCTGGATTTTCTTGGATTCGTGGTGTGTACGACATGAATCTCACTTCATCGGGAGGTATAGTCACTAGGCTGATTCAGGGCAATGTGATTGTGTCCCCAGAAGTGACTAGATAGTAATGTCCACCAACAACAATTATCCAACTCAGGTAGTCGTACAAAATCAGGAAAATGTTGTCATCGTAGAAGGTGCCAACTGCGCCCCTGAACAGCTTGTCATTACCGAGGCTTCTACCGTACTGGTTACCCAGTACGAGCAGCAGATTATTGAAGTTGAGACTGCTGGCCCACAAGGCCCGCAAGGCGCTACCGGCGCTACCGGCCCAACAGGCGTTACTGGTCCAACAGGCGCGACTGGCGTTACGGGCGTAGGGGCAACAGGGCCGACTGGCTCCACAGGCCCTACAGGGCCTACTGGGGCGACCGGGATCACTGGGGCGACTGGAGCTACTGGGGTCACCGGGGCAACCGGCCCTACGGGCATTACAGGGGCTACAGGGGCAAATGGCGGCACAGGAGCCACTGGAGCAACTGGAGCAACTGGCGTAACCGGCGCTACAGGGGTTACCGGCTCAACCGGCCCTACTGGCCCAACAGGAGCCACTGGAGCGACTGGCGTCACTGGCGTTACCGGCGCCACCGGGCCTACTGGCCCTACTGGAGCTGCAGGCTCTGCTGCTGCAATTGCGGTCAGCAATGCAACTTACAGCAGCGGTACGGTGACGTTCCAAAACGCCAACAACATCACGTTTGGTTCAAGTGGCGTCAACGGCATATCAGCCAGTTTCAATAGCACCGTATTTGCAGGTACTGGAACGACATACTCTGGAACCAATGTCAGCGCCACAATTGGCCTTAATAGCGCTGGATTGAATCTTCAATTGAAGGGCAATGCAGGTATAGCGGCAAGTATTGCTGGCAATACCACAGGCACACTTGCCATCATTAGCAGCGGTACGATGTATCTGGCTGGCGGCAACAACGTCACGCTTTCTCAGAATGGGAACTCGGTAACGATCTCGGCAAATACCGCAGCGGCTGCAAATATCAGCATTTCCGCAGGAACCACTTCTGGTGGATATGGCGGCATCACATTTGCAAACAGCAATAACGTCAGTTTCGGCCTTAACAACGGAACCATTACAGCAAGCGCTGCACCTTCTGCTTTTAGCGCATCTGGCGGATCGAGTAGTTTCAACACGCTTACTTTTGCCAATAGCAACGGCATTACTTTTAGCAATAGCGGTGGATCTGTTGTTGCAAGCTATAACAGTACGCAATTTGCAGGCACAGGAACATCTGTCAGCGGTAATGCCTCAATTACCTTAAACAGCAACGGATTGGCGCTTAACGCAAGCAACCTTGCTGGTACTGGCTTTAGCACTACAAGTACGGCAGGACTGTCTGTTTCTGGAACCCACAATACAAGTGGTCTGACGCTTGCTATACCTCCATACATCACAACTTACGCCGCTCAAACTACTCAGCCTGTTGCTTTCAGCGCGTCTGGTGGTTCAAGCAATTTTAGTACGTTAAATTTTGCAAACAGTAACGGCATTACTTTTAGCAATAGCGGTGGATCTGTTGTTGCCAGTTACAACAGCACGCAATTTGCCGGAACCGGAACTTCTGTTAGCGGCAATGCCTCAATTACCTTAAACAGCAATGGATTGGCACTTAACGCAAATAATCTTGCCGGTACTGGATTCAGCACTACAAGTACGACCGGATTGTCTGTTGCAGGAACACATAATACGAGTGGCCTTACGCTTGCGATACCTCCATATATAACGACATATGCCGCTCAAACAGCTCAACCAGTTGCGTTCAGCGCAGTCGGCGGTTCAAGCAATTTTAGTACGTTAAATTTTGTCAACAGTAACGGCATTACTTTTAGCAATACCAACGGCTCATTGGTTGCAAGCTACACGGTGCCGTCAACTGCTGGACTAATTTCGGCCATCAACGTATCGGCTGGAACCACCAGCAACAACCTATCTGCGATTACCTTTAGTAACTCTAATGGCGTGTCGTTTGGATTGGCTGGCTCTGTTTTGACGGCCACGGTAGCTACGAACTACCTGACTACGCAGTCGGTTCAGACCCAAAGCACGGTAGCGATCAATGGCTCGACCGGCGCTATCAGCCTCAGTGCTGGATCAAGTTTGTCATCTTCTACGGCGGCATCCGGTATCACGTTTGGTCTAGCCACCAACATCTCAACGTATTTGCAGACGACAGGCAACTATTTAACTACCGCAGCGCAATCTTCGGCGTCAAACATTTCTGCGGTATATGCGGCTACAAACAACACAGGTGGCGGCACGGCTACCCTATCTGGCGGTGTGTCTTTCAGTAACGCGAACAACATCACGTTCTATACCAGCGCCGGTAACGCAGTTGTCGCGTCGTATTCTCAATCGGTTCAGACTCAAAGCACGGTAGCGATCAATGGCTCGACCGGAGCAATCTCGTTTTCCAACTCGAATAACGTGTCGTTTGGGTTCAACGGATCTACGATCACGGCCACGGCTACCTTTGCTCAGTCTGTACAAACTCAGAGTACGGTTGCCATCAACGGTTCAACAGGACCGATCAGCCTTAGCGTAGGGTCAAGCCTGTCATCTTCTACGGCGGCGTCTGGTATTACATTCGGGCTGGCGTCAAACATCTCGACATACTTGCAGACTACCGGCAACTACCTGACCACTGCTGCTCAGTCATCTGCATCCAATATTTCTGCGGTGTATGCGGCAACTAACAATACCGGCGGTGGTACATCTACCCTATCTGGCGGTGTATCGTTTAGTAATGCCAACAATCTGACGTTCTATACAAGTGCGGGTAATGCCATTGTCGGTTCGTACTCTCAAACCGTTCAGCCCGTGGCATTTAGTGCATCTGGCGGGTCAAGCAGTTTTAGTACGCTTAACTTTGCCAACAGCAACAACTTTACGTTTAGCAACAGCAACGGTTCGGTGGTTCTTGTCCCCGGTGTGGGTACGGGTACGGCCTACGCCCAGTCAAACACCACTCAGGCGACCAGCGGCACGTTTGCACAAAACAGTCTGCAATTTGCTGGTGCGGGTAACGTCTCGGTTGGCGTGAGCAACGGCTCTATCGTCATCAGCGGAAGCGCAGCGACCAGCCAAGGCTCCTATAACATCGTCTCTATTGGTACTAGCACCTACGGCGGTGGTACTGGCGGTACGGCGTACAGCACATCAACTGGTACTGTTGGTTTCTATGCCGGTAGCAACATTACGCTATCTCAGTCATCCGGTAGCATCATTATTTACGGCGCTTCGGGTGGCGGTGGTAACGCTACAGCGTATGCCCAAGGAAATACCATTTCTGGTGGTAGCGCCACCACAAGCGGTACGCTTGCTCAAAGCAGCCTTAACTTTGCAGGATCTGGAGCTATATCAGCAGGTATCTCAAACGGCTCTGTTTTGTTTAGCGCGCCTACCCAGTCAGTTATATCTGGCGCTAGTGGAATAGGCGTGTCATCTGCTGCCAGCACGATCTATATTTTCCCAAATAACCCAACCTCGGCCAATTTTTATAACCCTGCAGCAATTTCAGGAACGCTGGCATTTACCGCTCAAAGCTCGCAAACAAATTTGCTTCAAATTGCCCCAATGAACGCAATGCCTGCTGCTTTGAGCGTAAGCAGGCTTGATGTGTTTGGAAGCATCAGCGTTGCTTCAACAACGACTCTTTCTGGCTCAATAAAATATATTGCAGGTATATATACAAGAACAGGATCAACGCTATCCCTAGTAACGTCTGGATCTGTTTTGAACACTTTTACTCAAGGCGGAACTGCTGGATCAAGTTTATTCGCGAATTTGCATCGTTTAAGTATTCCTATGCCTTTCAGCTATTCGCAGGTCAGTGATTACTGGATAGGAATTGCATATAGTACAAGCGTTTCATCTGGTAACTTTTCTTTCCAGCCAATCATTAACAGTCTTAACAATTCCCCATCTGCTGGTGCTATAGGCCTTATAGGAATTGCATCAAACGCTACAAACCAAGCTCCGTTTGGGCAGGGCCAGTATTCAGCAACAACAAATGCCATTCCATCGTCAATAGCATTTAGCCAAATCAACGGCGCTGTGTTGAGTATATGGCCGCCTGTTTATGAAATGATGAACTTCACGGCCTAATGTTGTATGACTACTTCAATTAGGACAAATCAAACCACTTCTACTGGCAATACCGGAAATTCGGGCGGGCCATTAACAGTCGCGGTTCCTTCCAGCATGATAGCTGGTGACATCATCATTTTAGTTGTAGCGTATGCAAACACTAACCCTGCAATCACCTTTACTCCGCCATCTCAATTTGTTGGGTTGACAACCCTTGTTCAAGGAGATGTATGTACATTTATTGTGTACTACGCGACTGCAACGGGCACAGAAAGCGGAAACTTTTCAGTAACAGTCAACGGCATTACTTCTAGCACAGACACTTACCTGCTTGCTTCTTATTCGCTGGCAAACGTAAGTTCGGGAACTTTTGCTTTTAACTCAGCGCAAAATCTTGTTTTTGGAAATACCGGGCTGACTGCCAGCTTGACTGGCCCTAGTCTTTATACCGGCGCAGATGCTATATCAGGTACTCCTCAAAATGTATTTGTACTTTGGATAGCAGTATCTGCTTGGGTTTATGGAACTAGTGGTTCTTTGGTGTCAGTAACTCTTCCTTCAAATTTTACACAACCAAATTCCACAGCTCAAACGCCAAACGGAAATTCGGTAAATATTTACATTGTTAGCGCAGGGTATGTTGAGCCGATCGCGTACACTACTTCATATAGCGGTTCAATTGTAAACTGATAGCCATAGAGAAAAAAAATGGCTCCTACAATACGAAATACCGCATTTGGAAATGCTTCTAGCGTAACGACGATATCAACGTCTACCATTAATACAAATACTGGCAGTACGTTTATTATTTGTAATCCGTCATCATATGCAAACACCCCAACAGACAATTTTGGAAATACTTATACGCTTGTCGCTCAATCCCCATTAACACCAAATAGTTTCAGAGTAAACGTATACATATGTGTGAATGGACTTGGCGGAACCGGGCATTATGCAACCAGCACCTATGGCTCATCTGGAGCAAGATACGTTGGGTTTTATGAGATTGCGCCTTCTACATTAGATCAGTTTAATAGTAGCGAGCAGGCAACTCCGCCGTTTACGATTACAACATCTACGCTCAGTAATAGCAGCGAATTGGTTTTGATATTCGGAGTGCAGGATTACACATCAACTACATATACGCTGACCCCGCCTACCGGATATAGCACGCAACTTAGCGTCTTAACCAGCGGCGGCACATATGATGCTTATCTGTTTACATCAAATACTGTAAGTTCTACTACAGCTATCAATACAAGCTGGACATCTTCTAGTACAACTCGTGGCGGCGCTTCAGTTATAGTTACGCTTGCAAATACCAATCAATACGATGTTTTTGTGGCAACGGCAATAATGCTTCAATTCCCAAATCAAACATCTACTTTAAATTCTGCAAATATATGGTGGAGAAAATCATAAATGATCAAACCGCAAATTATCTCATCTCACGATCCCGGCTATCACAATCAGGACTTGGCTCAATCTTCACAGCGCGTCATGGAAGGCGGGTCATGGAAGAAGCAACGGGTCATTGTGATCCTGCCAGCTTCTGCCACCATCCCAACTAAAGTAGCCCTATCCCACTGGGGGCTGGCGTTTCCACCTAACCAGCCTGTTCATAGGATGTTGGCTTTGGGGCAGGAAGTTGGCGAGGCGTATAGCAATGCTATTGCCGAGATTCTGGCGCACCCAGACTTGTCTCAGTGGGAATATATCCTGACCATCGAGCATGACAACTGCCCGCCCGGCGATGGCGTTATCAGGCTTATGCAGCAGATGGAGAAGCACCCTGAGTTTGCCTGCATTGGTGGCCTGTACTGGTGCAAAGGACCGGAGGGCTGCGCTCACATCTGGGGGGATGTAAAAGACCCCGTGATTAATTACCGCCCACAAGTACCTGTTCCCGGCCAGCTAGTGGAATGCTACGGTACGAGTATGGGTTTTAACCTATGGCGCATGGATATGTTTAGGGATGAACGCTTGAAACGCCCGTGGTTCAAGACCCTGAATGGCTCTGAAGGGCAAGGAATTGGCACCCAAGACCTTGCGGCATGGAATGATTTTCGGAAGTACGGCTACCGCTGTGCCGTCGATTGTGGGGTCTTGGTGGGTCATTACGACCATGCCGGGACATTCGGTCAACCTGACACGATGTGGTAATCATGGCTAACACCTATACATGGTCGATTAACTCAATGTCATGCTACCCGACATACGCATCCCAAACGGATGTTGTTTTTCAGGTCGGCTGGACATGCACTGGCGCAAGCGCTGATACGCCACCGCTGACTGCGTCCATTACCAATGTTGCTGATATTGTTTACAACCCAAACGATCCTTTTATCCCATACCCTCAATTGACTGAAAATGTGGTTATTGAATGGGTGCAGACAACCTTGACGCCTGACGGCGTTACGGCCGTCCAGACGACTATTGACGCGGGCATAACAAGTCAGTCAAATCCACCAATTGTCACTCCTCCGTTGCCTTGGAATACACCTACAACTTAATAACGTGGTACACCAATGAATGCTATTGCTGAAGAAGTAAAACCTGAATTGCTGAAGCTTGATTTCGGTTGCGGCAAAAACAAGCAGCCGGGGTTCGTGGGCGTTGATTCAATCGCCTTTGAAGGCGTAGACATCGTGGCCGACCTGCGCGACCCTTGGCAGTGGACAGATGATTCCGTGGACGAGGTACATTGTTCCCATTTTGTGGAGCACTTGACCAATCCAGAACGGGTACATTTCTGGAATGAGCTATGCCGGGTCCTGAAGAAGGGCGCAATCGCCCGTATCATCACCCCCCACTGGTCAAATTCCTGTGCCTATGGGGATCCCACCCACCAATGGCCCCCTATGTCCGAATGGGCGGCTTATTACCTAAATAAAGATTGGCGGGATATTAATGCCCCCCATGCCCCCTTGACCTGCGATTTTGACTTTGTTATAGGCGGGGGGTGGGAACCTTGGCTGGAAACCCGTAATATAGACACTAAAATGTTTGCCATGTCGAAATACATCAACTCGTATCGGGATCTGATTTTCACCCTGACTAAAAAGTGATTGAAATTTATGAGATTTGAAAATAAACAGGAAGCAAATACTTTACTCGCTTTGATTGATATGGCGGTAAAATCAGGCGGGCTTCAGGTAGCTGAGGCTGGTTTGCACTTTACCAAGAAGATTAAGGCCGATTTTCCTGAGCAGGATGCCGATTTGTCGGTGCCTGCAAATGGGCCGCCACCGGCCAGTTAAAGGCGTAGGGCATGAGTTCAAGCAACGAAAACAGCAGCAATACATATTATTTCAACCCCGGTTTAGGGGAAATAATGCTGTATTCGTTCAATCTGTGCGGTATTCGCAATACCGCTCTGATGCAAGAGCACATGGAATCTGCCCGGATGGCGGCAAATATGCTGCTTGGCCGGTGGTCATCTCAGGGGGTCAATCTGTGGACGGTTGACCTCCAGACAATCCCTCTGGTGCAGGGCTGTAGCACCTACAGCGTCCCCAACAACACTATCGTGATGCTGGACTCCTACATCGTCCAGAACAGCGGTGGGGCGGCTATAAACCGCCTGATCCTGCCTATCAGCAGGTCTGAGTATGCTTCGTATCCCAACCCGCAGCAGCAGGGATTCCCCACTACCTACTGGTTTGATCGCCTGCTATCGCCGACTGTTACTCTTTGGCCTGTCCCAGATGGCACGCAAAGCGCGTTCCAATATTACCGCGTAAGGCAGATTCAGGACGCCAATCTTGCCGAAAGCCAGCAGGTGGAAATTCCCTATTACTTTTTGGAGGCGTTTGCATACGGCCTAGCTCAACGCTTGGCAATGATTTGGGCACCGGACAAAATCACGTTGCTCAAGCCCTTGGCGGACGAATCCTATGATATAGCGGCTCGACAGAACGTAGAAACCGCGCAACAATACATATCGCCAACGATCGCTTCCTACTTCAGGCCATAGGCCGTGGGATACGCATCACAAGCAGGCCGCGCCCGGACTAGTGCCACTAGCCCGCAGGCCCACGCCATATGCGACCGCTGTGGCTTCAGGTACAACTTTGTTGACCTTCAATGGCAGTACGATTGGCGCGGCGCTGCCCTTCAGAATCTCAGGCTGTTGGTCTGCAAAGACTGTCTAGATACCCCCCAAGAGCAGCTTCGGGCGATCGTGGTGCCTGCAGATCCAACGCCGATCATGCAGGCTCGAGTGCAGGACTTTGTGTCGGCAGAAACTGATGATTTGACTGCCAACTATGCCAAGGTTACTGATCCGACGACGGGTATTCCAATCCCATCGACAACGGGTCTTTTGACCCAGAACTCACAGAACATCACCACGCAGCCTATTGGGTCGCCCAACGGGCTTGAGCAGGATGCCGTGATGCCTTTGAACGGCACCAAGCATTACGATGTAAGGCTGCCCGTTTTGTCGGTTTCGGCCAACGGGACTACGATCGTGACGGTGACATGCTCATCTGTTCACGGCCTTTGCACGAACAGCCAAATCTCTGTTGCTGGCCTTTCAAATAATAACGCTGTTGGGTTCTATAGCGTCACGGTAACGACGGCCACGGCGTTTACCTACGAGACCGTAAATCCAATACCGATTGGCAGCTTGTTGACCGGCACGACCAATATCGTTACCGCCTTGGTTGGCCTGCCCTACAACTACCCCCAAGTGCCTTTGACTGGAAACTAAGACATGGCAAATATCCCAATTCTGAATCTTCCTGTTGCCATCTCGCTGACCGGCACTGAGTGGATTCCTGCTGTCCAAAACGGCACTACGGTTAGGATTGAATCAAGCTTTTTTGGAGGTGGAGGCAGTGGGCCTGCGCCATTGAACTACTCTGTTCAGTATGCCAATAACGGCGTGTTTGGTGGATCTCTTGGGTATTTTTTACCCGAGACAAGCCAATTCATTTATGACTTTGTAAATGGCAGTAATGGCACTCCAATTCCATATATTCCTTCGCAAGCGCCGTCAAGCTCAATGGCAATTTCGGTGTTTGGTGGCGACATTGGAGCACCTGTTACCGCTTTGACTTTGGTTGATTTGACCAACGGAATTGACGGCGTATCGCTCAATTTTGCAATTGATAGCGGAACATCATTCACAAGCCAGTATTCATTCAATTTATTGTCTGATGGCACATTTTCTTTAGAAGATTTATCTAATAGCACAAGCCTTATTCAATTTAATCCTATCTCCGGGGGTGGAACATCTTTCTTCGGAAGACCGACTTATCTTTTGGATCTACAAGGATCTCAGTTGTTATTCAACGGATCTCCTTTTGGAGTTCCGGTTGGAAATGCATATCAGCTTCAAATGAATAATGAATTTAGCGGATGGGCTGGATCAGCTATATACAATCCTATTACTGACCTTAGTTATTACTCATCGTATGTCACTCAAAATCCGGTTTATCCAACTAGAAATTGGCCGTGGGGATATCCTTATTACTTTTCTATTTATGAAATTGTTGACCCTTATTATGCTATTTCATCATCCATTACTGTAGGATATTTTTACACCAACGGTACAGGGGCAGGAGCGGATAACGACGGTCAATTAGTATTTACTTATGGCGCATACAACACTTACGAGGGAGAGTGGTTATATGCAATACAAGAGCCGTATGCTGGATCTCTTTATCCAGCACAATTATCAATAGGATGCGCTGATGGATCAACTGCATTTTCATTTTGGACATGCGCTACAGGCGCAACACAATCACAAAATGGAACGCCTATTAATTTTATAAGATCTGCAACTGTCAATAATGATGGCGGTTGGTATCTTGGAACTGCCACAGGCGGATCAAAAGGCGTAGGAACAATCAATGCTCAAGGACTGTACGCCAACGGTGTGCCTGTAGCTACTGGCGTTTTGACTGTCGATACACTTCCAGCGGCGGCGGCTGGCGCAAGGTCATTCGTCAGTGATTCAACTGTTGTTGCGACCGGCAATTTCGGCGCTACTGTTGTTGGTAGCGGTTTATACACCGTTCCCGTTTGGTCTGACGGATCTGCTTGGTACATAGGGTAATTTTATGGCCGCAATATTCACGACAACAGTTACCGGGCTACGGACTGCAGCATCTCAAGGATCTTTGGTTGATGTGGTCACGGAAGTTAATTGGATGGTTGTTGCCCAAGATGGCAATAAGTTTGCCCGCAAAATCGGGGCAACGATTGTCAGCCCTCCAGATGCTTCCAAATTCATCGCTTTCCCGAGCTTGACGCTTGCTGAGGTGCTGAATTGGATTCCTGACCCTGCGACTTCTGCTGTCCAAAACGAACTTACGGCACAGATTGCCTCGCAGGCTCCGCCAACGGTAACGGTTAAAAGACCGCCGTGGATTATGCCGCCACCGCCTCGTGGCGATAAGCCTTCTAACACTTGATGCATAAGGTGTGACATGGAACAGGACAATAAGCTTGATGAAACGGCAATGAAACTCAATGTTCATTTGGCTGAATGCGCTTTGAGATACGAAAATATCTCAGATTCATTGGTCAAAGGGGCAAAGAAAATGGACCGCATTCAGTGGTTCCTTGTCATCCTTGCTGGCGCAATCCTCCTTGGCCCCGGCTTTGCCGCTGAGTTACTTAAGAAGTTTTTAGGGAACTAAGATGTTTGACTCAAGCAAAATTGTTCCAATGGTGTTCCCAGTGATGGTTGCGGCTGTCGGTTGGATGATCACTAGCGTCACAACCATGCAAAGCGAATTAGTTGATATTCGTTCTAAAATGCCAGCTTTAATTACATCACAAGGTGTTCCTACGGATAGTCCTATTTCGGCTGAGGCTAGGGCTAAACTAAAAGAAGATTTAAACGAAAAGATTAATGCCTTGTCGGTACGAATTACTCTGCTTGAAGAACGTCTGAGGGAACATAAATGAACTTATCTTGGCTTGCTCAATTAGCTCCTACAGTTGCTACTGCGCTTGGTGGTCCTTTGGCGGGTATGGCTGTTGAGGCCGTAGGTAAAGCTTTGGGTGTGCCACCTGATGATGCCAAAAAGCTACTTGAATCGGGCAAGATGACTTCAGATCAAATCACGCTTATCAAACAAGCTGAGATCGCGTTACAGGCACAAGCTCAAGAACTGGGTTTAAACTTTGAAAAGTTAGCAGTCCAAGACCGCGCTTCAGCCCGTTCCATGCAATCCGAAACTCGCTCATGGATACCCGGCGTTATGGCTTTGGTGGTGACTATTGGGTTTTTTGGAATTCTCATTGGGTTGATGAGCGGCAAAGTGACTGCTGGGCCTGAGATTGAAATTATGCTTGGTTCATTGGGCACTGCTTGGACAGGAATTATTGGTTTCTATTTTGGTTCATCTGCCAGTAGCCAAAAGAAGGATGAACTTATTCATCAATCAACTCCGGTGGGACAATGATTAATTCTCGTAGCCTTGATGAACTTCTTTTGCCGGTTCGTGCCAAGGTAGATATCTTCATTGCTTTATGCAAAAGCGAAGGTATTGATCTGCTTGTCACCTCCACTTATAGAGATATTGAATCTCAGGATGCTTTGTATGCTCAAGGAAGAACTGCACCGGGAAATATCGTCACTAACGCAAAGGGAGGTCAGTCTTATCACAATTTTCGTTGTGCTATTGATATTGTACCTCTTGTGAATGGCAAGCCTGATTGGGATGGCAGCCATCCTGTTTGGGCAAAGATTGGATCGCTTGGCAAGGCCGCTGGCCTTGACTGGGCTGGCGAGTGGAAAAGCTTCAAAGAGCTGGCGCATTTCCAGTACACAGGTGGCTTGACCCTCGCAGACCTGAATGCCGGTAAAACGGTTGTATAAGGAGTGATTGAAATGCTTGGATATATGGTTGTTTCATTTGTTCTTGGTGCCGTGGGTGGCTGGCTTGCTTGCCAGTCGTATAAGGCAAAGGCCGACGCTGAGGTTAAGGTGGCTGTCGCCGATGCCGCTGCCGTTAAGGCTGATGTCACGGCGGCTGTTGATTCAATCAAAAATGATGTGAAGTAACTGCCATGACAACGCCCAACACAACTCCGCTGACCTACAATGGCTACGTTACCCAGATCGGTACGATGGCTGTCGTCCAGACGACGACGGTCAGCGGCGTTGTGCAGGGCGTGGATGCGGCATTTAATGCCATCATCCCGCAAATGCTTAACTACGCAGAATTGCGTATACAGCGCGATTTGGACTTGTTGCCGTCGCTGACGACACGGACATATACCCTGACTGCCTATACCAATAGCTTGCAGCTTTCGGTAAACGACTTCGTGACCGTACAGAACCTGATCTTGCAGCTTACGGATAATACTTACTACGCGCTGTTGCCGGTCAGCAAGGAATTCATCCAAAACGTATTCAGCAATCCGTACTACTACGCTGCACCTAAGTATTTCGCCATGATTGGGGGCGATCTATCAACGGGCGGCGATACCTATAACAACATCATTTTCGGGCCATATGCGGATAATGCGTATAACCTGAATGTGACCGGAACCATCAGGCTTCCGACCCTATACCAGCAGGCTACGACTTCGCTGGCGGCTACTGGCACGACGTTCATCAGCACCTACCTGCCGGATCTGCTCATCATGGCAAGCATGGTCTACATCAGCGCCTACCAGCGTAACTTCGGACGACAGAGTGACGATCCGCAGATGGCGCAGAGCTACGAAAGCCAGTATCAGGCTCTCGTCCGTGGCGCTGGTGTCGAAGAGTACCGCAAGAAGTTTCAGGCCGATGCGTGGTCTTCTGAATCAACCTCTCAAGCGGCGACGCCGACACGGTGATTTAAGTGCCGCACGCATCCATAAAACTCAAGCCGGGAATTGATCAGAATGAGACGCCAGCGCTCAATGAGGCTGGCATTTCGTTTTCAAACCTAGTTAGGTTTATACCTGACAGGAATGGCCTTGGATTAATTCAAAAGCTTGGCGGGTGGCTTAAATACTACAGCGGCAATATTTATATTCCAGCAATTATCCGTGCCTTGTGGGCTTGGGAAGACACAAACGCTAATAAGCATTTGGCTTTTGGCACTCAAAATTCTATTTCCACTGGTACGGCTACGCTTGGCGTTATCAATGATCCAGCTTCAAGCTATGCAGATATCACCCCAAAGACATCTGTAACCAATAGCATTACTCCGCAAGCTTCTTCAACATCTGGAAGTGCGTTAATCCAGATCACAGATACTTTTGTTGGAGAAATAGACCAGTATGACTCTGTCTATATTGCTACACATATTAGTATTGGTGGAGTGGTTTTGTTTGGGGTTTATCAATGTAACCCGACATACACCATTCCAGATCCAACAAAATATTACGTTCTTGCAAGAGATGTTCTGGGTAATTTGATTGGTGCCACTTCTACTTCTACGTCAGCAAGCGTGGCATTTTTTCAAACAACGGCAAACCAAACACAAGTAAATGTTACCTTAAATAGTCATGGGTATTCTGTCGGAAGCACATACCCTGTATTAGTATCAACGCTTATTGGTGGTATTACTTTTTACGGAAACTACATAGTTGAAGCCGTAATTGATGCCAATAACTTCATCATCAATGGCAATACTACTGGTGATGGATCTTCTGGATACATCAACGGCGGGAATGTTTACTTCATTTATAGCTATGGTACAGGGCAAATCCTTCCATATACTTATGGAGCAGGCCCGTATGGTGGTGGGTTGTATAGCTACGGTTCTTCTGTCCCACCGGCCACAGGAACTGAAATTTCGGCAACTGATTGGACTATGGACAACTGGGGGCAAATCCTAATTAGTTGTCCAATCTCCCCTAATGCCAGTGGGACTCCTCAATTCCAGCCCATTTATCAATATGATCCAACCTCCACAAACAGCTATGCGTCCATCATCGACAACGCCCCGCCTATCAATGATGGAATTTTTGTGGCGATGCCACAACGCCAGATTATCGCATGGGGATCCACCGCGACTGGAGTACAAGATCCGTTACTCGTCAACTGGTGCGATGTCAACAACTACAATACTTGGATTCCAACGATCACCAATCAGGCTGGCTCTTACCGCCTTCCAAAAGGTTCAAAGATTGTTGGCGCGATTCAAGGCCCTCAACAGGGTTTGATATGGACAGATATCGATGTGTGGTCGATGCAATATATCGGGCCGCCGTATGTTTATAGCTTCAACGAGATAGGCACCGGATGCGGGTTAATTTCCCGTAAAGCCGCTGCTTCAATCAATGGCGTCGTTTATTGGATGGGGCCATCACAATTTTTCAGCCTTACAGGAAATGGCGTGCAGCCTGTTCCATGCCCGGCATGGGACGTTATCTTCCAAGATCTTGACCAAGGCAATTTACAAAAAATTCGAGTGGCTGTTAATTCGCGCTTTGGTGAAATCACTTGGTTTTATCCGACCATCAGTGATGGCGGCGAAATCAACGCATACGTTAAATATAACGTGTTCCTGAATGCTTGGGATTTCGGTGCTTTAAGCCGTACTGCATGGGTAGACCAGTCTGTCCTTGGTCCTCCGATCGGCGCTGAACCTGCTGGTTTGCAACTTTACCAGCATGAGACATCGCCAAATGCCACCAATACAGACGGCACTGCAACTGCCATGTTATCCAGCTTCCAGACGGGGTGGTTTGCTCTTTCGGAAGCTGATGTAAAGATGTTCATTGATGAAGTCTGGCCTGATATGAAGTGGGGGTATTTTGGCGGTACACCTACCGTTACCGGCGACCCTCCGCTAAATGCCACCGTCCAAATTACATTCTATGTGACAGATTTTCCATCAACATCAGCTACGCAGGCAAACTTCATCGGAACTATTTCTGGTAGCACGTTGACGGTCAATTCTGTATATACAGGCGTGTTGAAAATAGGGCAGTACATCAGTGGTGCCAATATTGCGCCAAACACTCAGATCACGGGCGGTAGCGGCACTAGCTGGACAGTCAGCGTATCGCAGACTGTATCTACTGCAACCAATTTGATTTCATCTTCTGCTCAAATTGCTGTTTATGGGCCTTACTCGGTGACAACCGCCACCAACTGGTTTAATCCACGCATCCGTGGCCGGTTGGTGTCAATTGGCCTTTCAAGCAACGATTTGGACAGCTTTTGGCGTATCGGCAATATTCGATATCGCGTGCAGCAGGATGGGAAATACTAAATGGCAAATACCTCACTCAGCGATATTCTGACAGCCGTAAAGAACATAGTTACGGCCCTCAATAATGCCGCTCAAACTTACCTCAACGTGCAGGGGCAGCAGAATAAAGCTGCCATTACGGCGGCGACCTTGGTTAAAAATGGCTCTGGCAGGGTCGCCACAGTGAGCGTAATTGTCGCCGGATCGGCTACCGGCAATATTTATGATTCTTCATCCACCACTGTAACTTCCAGCCCAATTTTCATTATTCCCACGACAGTCGGAATAACAGTGGTTAATATCCCAGTATCCATTGGGATTGTCGTCGCTCCCGGTAGCGGCCAAACCGTCACCATAAGTTATTCGTGAGGTTTTCATGCCGCTCTCCAAGGGTAAATCCCAGAAAACCATCAGCCACAATATCGAAGAAATGATCCATGCCGGGCACCCGAAGGATCAGGCCATTGCTGCCGCCCTGAATACGGCTCGGCAGTCAAACGCCGCCGGGGGTGGCCTTTACGCCAATATCCACGCCAAGCAGGAGCGCATCGCCCACGGCTCGCATGAGCATATGCGGAAGCCGGGGTCGCCCGGAGCGCCCACGGCAGACGCCTTCAGGCAGTCGGCCAAGACGGCTCGGGAAGGGCAGGCTGAGGGTGGTTTTCACCCCCCTCATATGCCCCATGTCCACATGCCGAAAGCACATATGCCCAAAATGGGCGGAAAGCTGCATGTAGGGCCGATCCACAGCCCCGTAGCAGGCCGCACAGACCACCTGCCCATGCATGTACCGTCTGGGTCGTACGTCATCCCAGCGGACATTATAAGCGCTATGGGCGAAGGCAATACGATGGCCGGGTTCAAGCACATGCGCCGGATGTTTGGGGGCACCCCCTACGGTGGCGGCCAGACGCCTTATGGCGGGGGTGCAGGCCCTTATAACGAAAGCATGGCCGGTAAGGCGGCTGGCGGTGAAACCAGCGCCGTTCCGATTGTGGCGGCCGGTGGGGAATACGTCCTGTCGCCTGAAGAAGTGCGTTTTGCCGGTAATGGCGACCTAGAAGCCGGGCACCGGGTTTTGGATGATTTCGTGAAGCGATATCGAAAGAAAACGATCAAGACTTTGATCAATCTTCCCAATCCCAAGCGCGATTAAGGATTAGCAAATTGTTGATGCAACTCAATCGCAGCTTTTTTGTAAGCAGAATGAGCTTCTTCTGCGGTTGGGTAGCATCCCAGATAAATGACTTTTTTATTGGAAGTTATTTGCGCCTGAAAAGGTTTTTTCTTAATCCACGGATGATGAGAGACGCCCTTAAAGCCGTGCTTATTAGAACTTTTGCTGTTTGCTCTGTTTTGTCCATTGGTGGCCTCTCTAAGATTAAAAATTCGATTATCAGATGGATTTCTGTTGATGTGATCTATTTGGCCTATAGGCCATTTTTGATGAATGTAAAACCATGCAAGTCTATGTGCCATATAGCTTTTGGCGTCTATTTCTATGTACACATGGTTCTTGGGTTTCTTTGTGTACCCTGCTTTTTTCCCAACAAAAATTCTAGGTCTTTGTTTGTTCCAGTAAAAAAATCCAGTTTCCGGTTCGTAACGGAGTATTTCAGTAAGATATTCATGTTGAAGTTCCATGTACAAACCTTAACAAATTTTGCCGGATAAAAGAATGACTAAAAAGCTCAATCTTGCCGATGCTACTGAATTGAAAATCCGCGTCGCCGTACCCGGCGATTTGGATGAAATCATGGCGCTGGCAATGTCGGCGTGTGAGGAAAACGGGTTTTTGAACCCAAACCCACAGAAACTCGCCGCCGAAATCTGGCCTGCCCTGCATCAGGATCACGGCATTTGCGCCGTCATCGGGAAGCCGGGTGGCAAAATTGAGGGTCTCGTTTTGCTCAGAATCGGCAATATGTGGTACTCGGATAATCTCGTTGTCGAGGAAAAGGCGATTTTCATTTACCCTGAATTCCGCAGCGCAAAGGGCGGACGGGCAAAACAATTGTGTGAATTCAGCAAGAAGGTGGCCGACACCCTTGGAATTCCACTGATCATTGGCGTCTTGTCAAATAGCCGCACCGCAGCAAAAGTTCGCATGTACGAAAGGCAGTTTGGACCACCGAGTGGTGCCTTCTTCCTGTATGGCGCACAGACCGGGAAGTGGCAGGAAACGGAGCACTAAGTTATGGGCGGCAAATCCAGTCAAAGTACCAGTCAGGTAACCATCCCACCGGAAGTACTTGCCCGGTACAACAGCGTCAACGCGCAGGCTCAGACTGCTGCCGAGAAACCATTTCAACAGTACTCGACTGATCCAAACGCATTTGTCGCGCCCGTCAACGCACAAGAAAGTACAGGCATCAGCGGCGTTAACGCCGCCGCCAATCAAGCCCAACCGTATTTTGGTGCTGCCACCAATACGCTGATGGGGGCATACGGTAACACACAGCCACTCAACGCGATGGCCGAGTATGGAACTGCGGCCAGTTCTTCCCCGCTCACTGGGCAGCAAATCAACCAGTATCTCAGCCCATATTTGGGCACTGTTCTTGGAAGTCAGGAACAACTCCTGAACCAACAAAATCAACAGGCAATGGCGGGGCAATTAGGCAATGCGATTTCATCTGGTGCTTTTGGTGGCGATCGTGCTGGTATTGCGGCTGCGAATTTGAATCAACAGCAGAATCTTGCGAATGCCAATATCTACAGCAATATCCTGAATCAGGGATACAACCAAGCCCTGCAGACTGCTCAAGGCCAGCAGCAAATTGGCTTGGCTGGCGCAAACCAGCTTGCAAACATTGGCAACCTTGCATTTCAGCAAGGCGCTGGAACATCGCAAGCGTTGGCTGGCCTCGGTACTGGCGCTCAGGGCGCTGCTTTGCAAGGCGCTCAGGCTCAGATTGGCGCGGGTCAATTGCAACAGCAGACGACACAGGCTGGCGATACGGCTCTTTACAACCAATTCTTGCAGCAGCAGTCCTATCCGTTCCAAGTCGCCAACTTCCTTGCAGGTATTGCGGAAGGCACTGGCGCGTTGTCCGGTTCAACGACTACCGGCACACAGCCGGGTGGGTTCTTCTCGGATGAACGCCTTAAGGAAGACATCAAGGAAGTCGGTAAGACGCACGACGGTCAGCCCATCTATTCATACAAAATGAAGGGCGATCCGCGTACCCAGATGGGCCTTATCGCGCAGGAAGTTGAAGAGCGACATCCAGAGGCCGTTGGTGTTGCTGGCGGGTATAAAACCGTTGATTACGGAAAAGCGCTCAAAGATGCCTCAATGGGCGGCCATGTTGGCCTTGCCCATGCAGGCGAAGAGTATGCCCGTGGCGGGTACGCTGGCGGTGGGTATTCAACGACTTTAACTGCCAACCCCGGTGGGTTGAGTGATGCCAGCATGGTCAATCCAAATGACCTTGCGGCAATTATCCAAGCTCAACAGCAAATGTATGTTGGCGCTGGCGGTCCTACTGCCTACGGTGGCCTTGCTGGTGGCCCGCCGCACGGTGGCGTTCAAGGATATGTTCCGACCACTTCGATGCCTGCGGCTCATCTGCAAACTGCTTCTTTGCCAAAGCAGGGGCCGTCTGCTGCAGAACAAGTCAAGCAGGTAAATGAAGCCGCCAACTCAATGGAATCTTTATACAACACTGGCAAGGCCGGTCTTGTAGGGACTGCAGAAGATAAGAATCATAATGCAACTGCAGGATTACTGGGCAGTGGCGGAGATTGGTCTACCGTTAAATCAAAACTTTTTGGTCCTAGTAATGCTCATGTGGCTGCTGACGCTACTGGTACAACCCCCGGCGTTATGAGCAAAGATGAATCTGATCAAGTCATTCGAGATGCGTTTGCAAAACAAGTCCCTGCCGCCAATGAAGAACCAGAACCGGCACAAGATGATATTCAACCGGAACAAGATAATGCGCCTCACTATAGAGGCGGCGTAGCTGGTCATATGCATTATGCCGGTGGAGGATTGGCAGGCCGTGGTATGTACGCGGATGGTGGATCTGATGAAGATCCGTATGCCAACGAAGATCCAGATCCATATACGGAAAAGCCGAAAGGCTTGGATATTGAAGCATCTAAAAATGATAACAAGTTGGCTACTTCTTCGTTATCGCCGCAAGGTCAATCTGGTCTTTCACAATTATCTTCTGGTCTTGGAGCAGCAGGCGCAATAGCAGGGTTAGGCAGTAAAGCCGCAGGACTGCTTGGATCATCTGCAGCAAGCTTGGCTCCGACTATTGGATCAGGAATGGAAGGATTGGGATTTGGTGCGGTTGATATGTCTGGATTGGCAGACATGCTTCCTGTTCTTGCGCTTGCTTCTGGCGGCGTTGCTGGTGGCCGTCATGGATATGCAGTTGATGGAACTGTGCAAGATGATGATCAGCCAACAGGCGTATTCAAAGATTCTTCAGATTCATTTGCGCCGACAACTGATGGCGCTGGTGGAGATGGCGTGAGTCCAATGAATGCTGACCCTAAAGATCCAAATAATGTATGGGAAAGAGTAAAAAATAATTGGAAAGCTCATTTTTCAGGACATCCGGAAAATATCATTAATCCAGATACTTCTTCTGGAGTATCTCCTCCTGCTTTTTCCCCTTCAACTCAGTCCCAAAGAGAAAATGATCTTTATAAAAAAGTTTCATCAGAAAAGCCATTGACGCCTGCGCCTGCGGCTGGATTGATTGCTTTGCCTGAGAAGAATGTCCCAGAACCTTCTTATGCTGCAGATCTTCAAAGACCGGATGTTGGTCTTGAATCTGGATTTGCAAAACAAGCAGCAAGCCAAATTCCTTTGAAAGATGTAAATCAAAATCAAGGATTGGCCGGTGGAGAGCCTTCCGCCGCTCCTTCGGTTGATGCAAAGGAAATGTCAGATCGACTGTCAACAGGAACGGCGCATGAACCTTCATTCATTCAGCGCTTGATCAAAGATGGAACATTGTCTAGGCAGACTGTTATTCCATTCCTTACTGGGTTGGCCGCGATGGGAACAGCACCAACCCGTAGCCTTGGTGTAGCACTGTCTGCTGGTGTTGGCGCTGGCGCTCAGTCTTATGCAAATCAGCAAGAGGATATTGCTAGGCTCGCTCAAACTCAGGCCACCACATCTCAGATTAAAGCGTCTACCGGTACGCAAATGTACAACGTGGCCGCTGCTAAAGCGCCTCCGGGGACTCGCCCTGTTGCAGGGCCGCCATCTGATCCAAATCAGGCTACATTCACCACTCCTGATGGTCAGCAATGGCATTACGAACCGATTTACAAGTTTACCAACTGGGGTGGTACTGGTGGCGCAGGAACTCCAGTAGGTTCAACGCCAACAGCCGCAATGAAAAGAAATGATGATGGATCCCTTTATATGGGGCCATCATCTGCGACTGATAATGTATTGAGGCAGCGTTATGGATTTGATCCTAGCTTGCCGCCTATTGCCAACATTTATAAAGCCTCTGGAATGGGTCATCCCGAAGTGATGGTAGACCCTACTCAATTGAGGGCGCATCAAGAATCAATCGGCAAAACAGGTTATGAAGCCGACGATGCTGGCAGAACGTATGTTCAACTTGCAAAATCACTCAATGGGTTGAGCGATGGAACATTTACTGGCGCTGGCCCCGGATTTGAAGATAGGCAAAATCTTGCAAATATTTATGGGTATATGACCAAATTGTTTGGCGTCAAAAATGATTTGAATCAAAATGACATTGATCAAGGTCAAATTATTGCCAAGATCAATAAACTTCAAGCGTCTGCTCTTGCTCATCAAAATGGCGAAAGGGCTGCGTCAATTGCTATGGGGCTGCAGTCATCATTGCCGGGTGGAGCGCAAACTAAAGAAGCTGCAAATACTAATTTGTCTGCAATGATGATCCAAAATCAACGTGCAAGAGATTTTAGGGATTACACAAATTCGTACATATCACGATATGGTACGGATGCTGGTCTTGAAGAGTCTTTCAACAGGGATATGGGTGACGTTTACGCAAAAGAAAAAGAAGCTATCCCAAAACTATTCAAGAAGACTCAAACTGGAAAATCCCTTGCTGAAGAATTATTAACAAATCCAAGCTCAGAAAGACGTTTGAAGCTGGAGCGCGGCATCAAACAAGCGGATGGATCTTATAAGAATGGAATAGGCGAAGGGTCTACTCGGTATCTTTTGTAAGGATTTGAATCATGGCAGATCAACAAGTAGATCCGTTGGATTTGGCAATGATGGACACTGGGCCGTCACCTAAGCCAATTCAACAATCAAATGCTCCTGTTGCTCCAGCAAAAACTACATCAGCTCCTGAAGTTGATTCTTTAGATACTGCTATGATGGATACTGGCGTTCCAACCCAAAATCAAACTGCAGCTCCAGTATCTAAACCTAAAACGACATCTAAATTTCGAGATTTGTCTTATGCCGATAAAGTTGCTTATCGTGAATCTGGCAACAAAGCTGATGCAAAAAACCCAAATTCATCCGCTACTGGAACCGGACAATTCATTGATAGCACTTGGCTTGATCTTGTAAAAAGAAATAATCCTGAATTGGCTCAAGGGAAAAGCGATGCAGAAATTCTTGCATTGCGTAATGACCCTTCAATAAGCCGATCAATGATTGAAATTCTTGGAAACGAGAATGGTAAAAAATTACAAGCGGCTGGCATTCCTGTAAATGATTCCAGCAAATATGGTTCTCACTGGTTTGGCGCTGATGGATTCATAAACCTTTACAATTCAGATCCAAATACCCCGGTTGAAAAAGTATTGTCTCCACAAGTTGTGGCCGCAAATCATTTGCAAGGTAAAACCGTTGATCAATTAAAAACGATCATTGCCCAAAAAATGGGATATGAGTACTTGCCTGAAAATCTTGATATTGGTCAAGCAATGTCAATGGCAAAAGACAATTTGATTCCATCTACAAAGCGACTTGCGGCAGGAGTTGCTAGTTCTGTTATCCATCTTGGCGATACTGCATCTGCATTATGGGGAATTGGCAGAGCAGCAGCTTCAAAAATTGATGGTGCTGCCGGTAGACCTCAGAACGAAGATGAAAAGGCTAAAATCGAAGCGCCTTTAGATGCTTTGTTTGAATCTTATAAAGATAAGTATCGGGATATGCCGAGTTTCTTATCTTACCTTGCACACGATCCAGCGGGCGTCCTTGCTGATCTAAGTTTAATTGCCGGTGGCGGAGAGATAGCCGCCGCAAAAGCCGGTCAAATGGTAGGTAAAGCTGGTGAGCTTGCTACTCGAGTTGGCGCAGAAACCGCAGGTAGTGCGTTGAGCGCCACTGGAAGTGCTGTCAGTGGAGTTGGAAAAGCTGTTGGGAAAGTAGGCACTGCGATCAATCCACTCAATCCTTTGGGTGTGCTAACTCCAGAATCATCATTGATATCAACCTCCGGCCGTCGAGCTATCGGAGCATCCGGCGAATTGACTCCGAAAGTTGATTCAATGATTCAAAAAGTTTCTGATGGCGTATTGTCTGCTGCTGATTTCAGAGATCCATTTGCCCGCAGTCAATTGGTTGATGTCATCAGGAAAAAAGGATTGACGCCAGAAGCCGTCAAAGAAGGAATTTTACGATCGCAAGGTCTTCAGACGCCTTCTTCTGTAATTACAGGCCGTGCTGCTCCAAGTGCGGCATATGAGGCAAATAATCTTGCCATAGCATCAAATGCCGATGCGCTTGCGGGAAGAGCCAGAGGGATTGCTGGCGCAGAGATCATGGGGCCAGATATTGGCGCTCATTTGGAATCTGCTGGCGTCAATTCATACAACAACGCAGTCGATAAGTATGCAGCTATCAGATCTACCCCCGGACGTTTTCTTCCGGGATCTTTGGGTGGAACTAGTTGGCAATCTCATTTGGAATCTGAGCTAGGTCGATCTGGATTGCCTTCCAATCGAGAATTACTAGAAGCAAATGGTTTAGAAAATGCAGCTCAAGCGCATGATTTGATAAATGGCGTTTTGAATAATGGTCAAAGGCTTGTTAGAACTGGTGGACCTCTTGACGCGCAAGAAGTACTTAGGCTTCGCCAACGTCTAAATGATTTGGCAGGCAAAGCCAGCGGTAGCGATGTAAAGGCGGTGCGAGATATCTCAACTGCTTTTGACAATCATTTGGCTGACGCTGCTGAAAAAGGTTATTTTATTGATCCTGCCAATAATCAAGTTAACCGCAATATCGCTCAAAATATTCGCGATGCAAGTGATGCTTATAAAAAGCACATGAATACTTTTGAAGTTAGAAATGGCGCAAATAACAATGTCGTCAATGCTTATAAACAATTGAAATCAGGATTTGAAAGAGATCCTGAAGGAAGATTGCTTGCTTCAAATGATTCAAGCCTTCATCAGGCTGCTCAAGCTACTTTGGAAAGAGATCTGCTTAATCCAAGTAAAGGCGCTATTACTCATAGCAACCTGACAAATGCTATGGGTGGAACAGGAAGTCTTGGCGAAGAAGCTGTCAATAATTATGTGCGAAATGCGGTTATGAATTCCGAGAATAATGTTTTACGTCCACCAAAACACATAAAGCAGCTTCTCACAGATCCAAATTCTGTGGTTCATCGTGCTTTCTTGCCCGAAGAATTGTCTGAAGTAAGAAAAATTCATGCTGCTCACAACATTAACTCAACAAGACCTACTTTGAGATCGCAAGGTGAATCAATGTTGCGAGGAACTATAGCTCCTTTAGCTGCTAGAGCGATTGCCGCTCCAATTGGATACCATTTGGCAGGATTCCCCGGAGCAATTGCTGGTGCTGCAATTGAAAAAGGAGCTGAATCTCTTTTAGCAAAAGGCGCAATCAAAAAAGCATTGTCAGGTGCCCCAGAAAAAACCGGTCTTGTCAGGAAGGCTAGTAAAGTTGTTGGCAAATTGACCAAACCATCGTCTATTGCGATTGCCAGAGCGATTAAAGAAGAAAATGATCGTAAAGCTGAAATTGCAAGAAGCCAAAAACTCAAAGAAGCTGCCGCTTCCGGAGGCCGTATCGAACGCGCTGCTGGCGGCCGTGCCAGCAACCACGAGGCTTTGGTGGCGCGGTTGATGCGTATGGCAGATCAGGCCAAGAAAGCTACAGACAAGACTACAGAGCCTTTGCTGGATGCCCCTGACGAGGCGATCGTCAAGGCGCTCGGCGTGGCACAGCAAGCGATTTAAGGAGTTTCAATGTCTACCGCAACTTTTACTGGTGCCATCAGCACTGCATCGTCAAACAATCTGACGGTATCTGGGGTCACAGGAACCATTGTCATTGGACAGATCCTGTCTGGACCTAACGTCATCACCGGCACGCAGATTACTGGCGGTAGCGGAACGACTTGGACTGTCACTCCGATTTATCCAAATGCTGTCCCTGCCCAGTCCATGAGCGCCAACAGCGACGCCATCACGCCCAACAAGGCGTTCATTGAGCCAACTGTCGGTGGGGATTCTGGCGTTTGGGGTAACTTCCTGAATGCCGACTTGGTGGCTATTGACTCGGCATTCGGCGGCCATACCAATTTGACCGATACCGGATCTCCTGCATCGGTCGAGCTTTCTGGCACGCAGCTTCTGCCGCCAAATCTGATTCTGACATCAACGCTGACGGCCAACCTGACCTACGTCATCCCTGCAGGTATTGGCGGGCAGTGGTCGTTCTTCAATAACACTTCTGGCGCGTACACAGTGACCGTATCTTCTGGCGCTGGTGGACCTACAATTACGATTCCACAAGGTTCTCGTTATCTGATCATTGCCGACGGCACCAGCAATGGTGTTGTACTGTCGAATACCCCTACAACGAATGTAGCCGCAGGCAATAGTGGGGAAGTTCAATACAATGCATCTGGAAGTTTTGGCGGGGCATCGGGTCTTTTATATTCTTCTGTTCAAGCTTGCGTTTTTAATGGATCTATTTCTGGAACAACATTAACCGTTTCTTCTGTTTCATCTGGATCAATTGCCGTTGGTCAGTTATTGACAGGGCCAAGTGTTGTGGCTGGAACCACAATTATCAGCGGGTCAGGAACAAGTTGGCAAATCAGCAACTCAACAACTTCATCTGGAACATACACCACATACACTGTAAGTGTTACTGTCGGTGGAAATTTAGTTACCAGTTTCATTGTTGCATCTGAAACTCTTTCGGTGGTTGGGAATATCACCAGCACAACTGGCACAGTTACTGCCAACCAGTTGGTCGCTGGCAGTAGCAGTATCAGCGGATCTGGAAGCTCATTGTATGGCTCATCATCAGTGCCAGCATTGATTGCAAATGGTTCTGGATACACTCCATCGACAACTGTGTCATATGCTTCATCAATTACACTGAATTGCGCTCTGTCGAACGTGATATCCACGTTGCTGACAGGAAACGTATCGTCATTTTCTTTAACCAATCCCGGTATTGGACAAACCATCAATTGGTTTTTTGTTCAAGATTCAACTGGAAGTCGAACGGTGACATGGCCTAGCGGAGGCGGAAGCGGATCATTCAAATGGCCGTATGGTGTTGCTGGCGTATTGAGCACTGCGCCAAATGCCGTTGACTTGTTAGTTGCAACTTATTCCACAGCGTCTGGAACGTCATTTTGGTATTGCACCCTGATTAAAGGATTTGCATGACAATTTTTGTAAGAAACAATATAGCAACTGGCGGAGGAGCTACCTTCACCGGCACTATGGTCGTCGGCACTTACAATGTGCCATTAACGGCAACTAGTTGGATAGGTTTTATCTACTATCTTTCAGTTGGATCAATGACGCTGAGTACGGTATCCCCAACTGGAACTATTTATAGTTTGTACAATAACACTAATAATAATGCTGATTCTCAATTTACAGGATCAATTTCAGGCCACACTTTGACTGTGTCCTCAGTATTTGGAGCCTATCCAAACCCATCTGTTGGACAAGTCGTTGTTGGAAATACTACCAGCACGATTTTGCCGGGGACTTATATCGTCAGTGGCACATACCCAACGTACACTCTGAATACCAGTCAAACTGTCAGCAGTACTTCAATGGCGTCATACGATTCGGATGGTTTGACTCTTGAAATTACTGGTTTTTCATACAACCCAACTCAAAATTATTTTAATTTATTGACTGTAAATTCTTTGTCATTTAACTCTTCTTTTGCCGGATATTCGTATTCCAGCGGCACCGCAACTTGGGTATGGAGTCCGGGCATCGTTTCGTTGTTCAATACAAATAGTTATACCGTCAAGATTAGCTAAAACTCGTCCGCCAAATCCTTGCCTGTCGTCACATTGCCGGTGACGGCAGGCGTGCCGTCAAGTACAAAGCCGCCAGCGAAGGCCAAGTAGCTGATGCCATCGACGTAGCTGTCGGCATGCTCGGGGGCTGCACCGATGCGTGCAAGCTTGAGGGCATGCAGGATCATGGCAATCTCGTAGGGCGTCACCTGCCGATCCAGAATGGCCGAGGCGATCGTGCTGATGCGGTTGAAATTGTTTTCAACAGTGCCGTACTGCTCGCCGCGCTCTTCAATGGTCTTCAATGCAGTTTTGATAAGATCGGTATGTTTCACGGGTTATATTCCTTGATCTTGCCAATCATAACGCTGTTCAAAATCATTTTTCCGGTCGTGTACAGATTGCCGTGACGCCCGGCGTCGTTGTCCTTGTAAATCTCATCAATCAGGATGAACGCCTGATCATTCAATGCATTCAGCAATTGCGCGATATTTTCTGATTCATGGTCGCCAATGACCTGATGAACCAACGATCCTGCTCGGCTCGGCATGTGCAATGTGAATTGAAATCTCGCCATATAATTTCTCCATAAAAAAAGGGCGGACGAGCGCAAGCCCGCCCGCCCCTGCCATCATCTCACCTTAGCCGAAATCGTCTTCGTCGTCAGCAATCAATGCAGGCGCTGGCGCTGGAGCGGCAAACGCCTTGGATCCAGTCGCCGGAGGGGCAGCGGCCGGAGCAGAAGATACCGCACGCGCCTTCGGCACATAGATCAACTTCTCAGGCCGGTCCACCCACTTCACGATCTCAAACACAGGGATATAATTCGTCGACTTGCGAGCGCCTTCGCCCGTGGTCGATGCAATTGTGTCGTTGAGTTTGATCACCGGCAACTTGCCCGGATTGGTTTTGACGCCTTCCAGATACTCGGTGTGAACCGCGTCGATACCGCGAAGCATCGCCTTGGAATTTCCAGCCAACTCTCGGATGGAACCGTCCAACTTGCTGCTCAACTGGATCAGCATCCGAATGCCCTGCTTGTGGTCGGGACTCGGCTGGGCTGGCACCGGATCGCCAAAGCGAGCCAGCGCCATGTCAGGAGCACCGCCGGTCGCAAACGACAGCCAGCCGGTTTCGATGTTCTCGAAATCAACGACCGCCATGAAGCTTGAGGTGATGTCGGTGACGACATATTCGCCGCCGACGTAATCCCTTTTGCTCAACCGTCCTGCCCGCGCGTCATATTTCACCAACGGGATGATGTCCCCGCTGCCGCCGTTGCCACTACCGAAATTGAGATTTAAAGCCATTTTCATTTCTCCGTTTTGGGGTGATTTGGCCCACCCCTTGCCTTACGGCACATGCCGAATTCAGATTCCAAACACCTCAAAAGCCGACTGTCGGGCTTCCGGGCTGTTAAAATAAAATGAATCAACGTCCGGTGGCGCGCACAGGCGCGACAGGACGACCGGGTCGTCGCTCAGTTCCAAAAAACGCTGAACCTGCAACGCCATGTTGGTGAGCGCCTTCACATGCTCTTGGACGTTCTGCAAGCCCAGCAGGCCGGATTTCTTGCTGCTGACGTAGGCCAAGCAGGGTTTGATGTCCGGGCCGAGCACAGAGGCGTAGAGGGCGACCTGACGGGCGTGGGTGGCCGTGATCGTGGACGGCAGGGCGTGGGTGGTTTTTAGGTCAACCAGAATGCCGCCGGGGAACAGAAAATCGTAGTAGCCGATAATGGGCACTGCCAACCCTTCGATTTTCAATTCACACAGCCCCTGCGTGCTGGTCGGCTGGCCGTACGGGCGCAGTGCCTGCAGACCCTGCTCGACAAACCCCGGAAGGGCGTCCAACTCTTTGTCTTTTCGGGTGTCGGTGGAGATGGCCGTGATCAGATTGAACGTGTCCACAGCGACTTCCACGCACTGGCGGAGGCTGGCATTCGGGTCTTTCAATCCAGCCGCCACACCGGCCTCCACGGCCGTCCCACGGTGGGCGGCAGCGCCAACCGTGCCGGTGGGTTTCCTGAGCAGGCGGCGGAGCACAAACAGCGCTTGGGCGCTGCTGAACTCAGCGAGGCTGGAAGGGGACAGATGCTCAATGCCGTGGGCGGCAAATGGATTGCTCATGCGGGATAGCTCAGATGAATTGCAGCACCCAGCTTATGGTTAAAAGCGACGGGGGTCAACCCGTCGCCTGCAGATCTTCCAGCAGATCCTCCTCAACCCGCGACCCGCGCAGCAGCCAGACCGAGGTGCCCACTTCCAGCCCAAGGGCATGCCAGTGGTCGATCGCGGCCAATTGGGCAGTCATGTCGCACTCGGCGCGCACGAAGGCGCACCGATCGGACCAACGCAAATCATCGTCTGCGCGGACGGGCATGATGACGGTGAAGTGGTGCATCACTGGTGCTCCTCCCCCAGTTCACAAAACTCGCACGGCTGATCCTCGACATCCTGATTAGTGCGCTCGTCAAAAAACCCGCGCAGGCCAGTGTCCTGACAATGCTCGCAGTGGAACACTTCAGGCTTCGGCAACGCGCCTTCGACGAGGTCGCGGTTGTTGCAGGAGCCGCAGAACGCATCCTCAACCGTGAACATCTCGATCAGACGGTCCTGAAAAGGGATGTGATCTCTTGAGGTCGTGCATTCCGGGTAGCCCTCCCAACCGCACTTCGGGCAGTGGTGAACGTCGTCCAAAAACCACGGTTCAGGACGCTCAAAATCTGATTCGGTCATGCTCATGATGGCCTCCTGTTGGCGCGCTCCATCTGGATTTTCAGCAGATCCCGCAGGTGAAGTTCGGCAGCCAACTTCACGCTCAGGTTGGTGTCGGGAATGGCCGCCCAGAGGGCGGCGGCCTGATTGATCGCGGCGGCGAGTTCGTGGTTTGCCATGTCAACCCACCTTCCGGGCGACGACCTTGAGGGTGATCGAACCGGCGCGGACCTTGATGTTAGCCGAGTCGGTGAAAAATGCATCGTCGTTGCCGAGCACTTCACGGAGCTTGGTTTCAAGCGCCTTGGGGTCCAGTGACTGGGTGGGGTCAGACTCGCTGACGCTTGCGTCAAACAGGACACCCTCGACGCGGACACCGCCGCCCTTGCCAGCCTTCAGGCCGAGGCCGATGGCCTCAAGCTTCAACGCTTCTTTCAGCGCCTTCTCGGTTTCCTGCAGGGCGGCGATCTGCGCCTGCAGCTTGCCAAGCGCGTCAACCGGGGTCTCAACAGCGGCCGGGGCCGGGAAATTCAGGACTGCGTTCATTCGGTACCTCAGATAAAATTGATAAATCAGCTCGACTGGAACGGAGTATGGCGGATGTTTAATCCGCCGTCAACCCCCCCCTTCAATGGTAGTCCGATGTGCTTCCGGGCACCGGCACCCGGATGTGTTTGACCAGCCAGTCGTCGTTGATCAGCTTTTGATCGTAGGCCAAAAACAGCAGTTCTGTGTTCTGGCCGATCGGAATCTGACCGGACAACAACGCGCGAATGTTTCGGGTGCTGGTGCCTGCAATCCACGCCGCATCGACGCGGCGCAGCTTGTTGCGTTCAATGATTCTCAACAGTTGTTTCGGAGTCATTCTGTGATCCTCATCACAAGCAGTGCCATGCCAAAGAGCATCCCCATCACAAACGGCAGAACCCACCGCAGGAAGGCGTGCTCCATCGTTTCAACGATCGTCCGGCCGGGAAGCGCCTCAAAGTGCGCGAGACGCTGCTTCAGCAGCATGATTTCATGGTCGCGCTCGGCCATCGCAGAGTTCTGGCGGACGGTTTCAAGCGTCCATTCATACGGGTTGGCGCTCATGCTTTCACCTCACCGCTCGGCGACGCGTCGAGCTTGCTTTTCAGCTTCTCGGCAATCAGTTGTGCCAACAAATCATTTGTCGTCGTGTTCATATTTCCTCTCAGTTCCTCTCAGGTCAGTTTTGATGCTTGGACAAGGCCTCTGGACGATCGCCGCCCAGAGGCCAACACAGGCTGTCACCAGCCGTTCTTTTCGGCACAGACTGGGCCGATTCCACGGGCCACTGAAACCTCGTCTTCCAGAGGACGGCCACAGCAAGAGCAGGTGCTCGTCAAATGGCCGTAAGCCACTGCCGCCGCTTTAGGGTCTGCCACGATGGCCGTCAGGGCGTCCACGATCTGGCCTCGGTAAGCTTTGTTGGGGGCCTGCATGCCATATTTGGTCTGCTCACCGTAGACGGCGGCGTCAGACACAAAGGTGAACCCCGCCCATTTGCCGTCCTTGGGGCGCTTGATGAGCACTTTGAGGCGCGTGTCACCGCCCGGAACCGCGTAGCGGCCTGCAGGAACCGCCGACAGGTCGAGTCCCTGCACTGGGGTGGCCGTGGCCGTCTGAGCGGCACGCTCGGCCTTACGGGCGGTCTCACGCTCAATGCAGCGGCGGGCGGCGGCAATCTGATTGCCGGTCAGGGTGCCCCACTTGGCGATCGCCTCGCCGAGCGAGATCGCGAATTCAAAACGGTCATTGCGGGCAATCCAGTTCAGGACATCGGCGTGCTCTTCGCGCCATGCGGCCTTGGCGGCCTCCGCCTCAGCCTTCTTGGCGTCGCGGCGGGCGGCAGCCTGCTCACGCGCCTTGACGCTCGCGGCATCCTGCTTCAGGCCGATCGTCTTGCCGCTGCCATCGCACTTCAGGCAGTTGCCGACGAGGCGGCCGGTGTAGCTGTAAAAGCGGCCGGTGCCACGGCACTTCGGGCAGTCGATGACCGGGCGGTCAGCAGACTTGCGCGCCTTCATCAACTCCCACTTCGTGGGCGTGTGGTTCGATGCGAACTTGCTGGAAGCTTCAAGGTAAGTGGTGGCAACAGGCGCGTCGGAAACGACGGCGGTGTCGAGATCGTCAAGGTCGCTGAAGTCGAAGGTGGTGTCGGTGTTCATGGTGCTCTCCGGTAAAATCAGGTAGGTCAACTGGAGCGGAGTATGGCGGACAAAACGTCCGCCGTCAACACCCCCTCACTCCTCGTCGAAAAACATGAGGTCGAAGCCGTATTGCGTTTCGACCAACCGCGTGCCTGAGCAACTGATCAGGCTGGCGGCTGCGACCGCCCAGCACTGGGGGCCGCACTCCCAACTCGCACCCCACCCCGACCCGGCGCTGAAATGGCCGGGCTGGTGCAGGCCAACCTCCCAATTGGGGTCTCCACCCTGCTCGCGGCAGAAGGCCCTCAGAACCTTCTGGGCGGCCTTGGCGGCTTGCTGGGCACTCTGCTGCTCGAAGGGCTTGATCACCGCGTGGAGCGCCTCACAGAGGCGCGTGACAAGGTTCTCGTCTGAGTCATGAATGCTCATGCCGCATCTCCGGTGGCCTTGGCAATGGCGGCATCGATCACCGCAGACATGCAGCGCGAAGCCGCGTCATGCCCCGGCGTGTTGTGGTACTGGGCAACCCACGCTTTCGCCATCTGAAGCGCGTCCAACAGATCGGGAGCTGCCGCGATCAGACGGGCGTCCTCCATGTCGCAACAGTCGGCAACAGACAGATTATTGTTTGGGAAAACGCAGATCAGGCCATCGCGCTTCGGCATGTATTCCGCGCGCCACGGGCCGGGTGTGTGTTTGCTCATCTCTTGTCTCCTCGGGTAGGTAGGTAAATGGGTCAAGGCGGATGATAATTCCGCCTTGCGCCCCTGTCAACAACTCACGCCGCGATCTTGTGCTCGGCCAGCGCGTCGGCCAGATCCCACAGGCCGCGATTCAGTTTCACATCCTCATTGATGCCGGTAACCTCGCGGGTACGCAGGCGTCGGCCGGTGGCGCTGTAGCCGCGCAGGCCGCCACGCACTAGATTCTCCTGCACTCGGTTGAAGACCGTCCACAAGTCATTAGGGCGGTCCTCAGTGCGGGTCACGCGCAGGACCTGAGACGCATGGATCGGAGCCTTCTCGTTGTCGTATCGCAATCCCAAAGCGATGTTGGCAAACTCCAATTGCTCGTTAGTGTCCAACTGAATCGTTTTGTACTGCGCAATGCGTTCGATCGTTGAAGTCACATTCTTGAGCACCGTGAACGAACCTTCGATCACATCGTCCACAACCTTGCCAGTGTGTCGGATGGAGATGTCCTCAAACATGCTGCCCGCGATCAGGCCGTTCTCGCAGACCATGCGGAAGATGCCTGCGAGCAGCTTGTACGCACTGCTGCCGTCGTGCGAGTTGAGCAGGATCAACTCAGGCACTTCGCCGCGCGCTTCGATCGCATCAGGGTGACGCAAGCGAATCAAATGGCGGGTATGTTCGCGCTTCGACACATCGCGGGTGGCAGTCTGGCGCACCTCAAATGGCTGGAAGCCCTCGGCGCGCAGGCCGTCGAGTACCTGCACCGTAGGGATGAACGCGTAGCGTTCGCCGCGTGAAGCATGTGCTTCAGAGGCAAACACGGACGGGGCGTAGCGGGCGATCGTCGCATCATCAATGGGCGTCGTCGATCGGAACGAATGCTGCTTTGAGCTGGAAGAAAAACGGTACATAATTATCTCCGGTAGGTGGATAAAATCAATTCAACTCAGCAACGGTAGCGGATGTTTTTTCCGCTGTCAACGCCCGACGCTCAAGCGCCTTGCGCTGGCGTCGGGCCTTCCTGATCGCATTCTCGATACGGCGCAGCTTGGCCTCCCAGCGCTGCTTGCGCGTGAGCTTGGCTGCAGCCTTCGGCTTGTCGTTGCCCGTGGGCTTGGCTGCAGCCTTCGGCTTGAGCGAGCCGGTAAGCCACCCCATCTGCACGACGTAGCTCGCGATCTCGGCCTCAAGCGCCGCGTGGCCGTCGCCGTGCGGACGCGAGCGCGGGCACCGTGCGGCAAACACGATGTGGCCGATGTCGTGGATCAGGCGCGGCCAGCCCTTGCGTGGCGAGTCGCCACGGGTGGGCTTGCTCGACAGCCAGCAGCGGCGCGCAGGGCGATTCCATGTGGCGTCACGGTACTGGGCGGGGCGGTCGGTATTGCACTTGCCAAATGCCTTCAGAAGGCGCTGTGAGGCGATCTCCGCCTCTGCCCGCGTGATCGCAGGGCAGAGTGGCGGGAGGGCGTGTTCGACGGGCGCATAACGAGGGTCGTTGATCATGGGTTCTCCAATAGGTAGGTGGATAAATCGACTCAACTGAAACGGAGTATAGCGGATGTTTTTTCCGCTGTCAACACCCCCTGCAAAAAATCTCTGTTGACCCTTACCTTCATTTGGGGTAGAAGGTGGGCATGACAAAGCATGACCCGTCTGACAACAGAATCACCGTCCGCGTCCCGCCAGACCTCTTGAGCCGTCTCAAGACGACTCTGGACAAGCGCCGCGACCCGTACGCCCCCACCATGACCGCAATCGTCCTGCGGGGCTTGGATCTCGCCTTGCGTGAAAGGAAACGCCGATGAAAAGCACAGAACAGATTCGTTTCGAGGCGTTCTGGATTGAACACCTGCCAGAATGGTTTACCGATGTCGTGCCGATGGTCGCAATCTTCGCTGTTGATGCCAACGACAACTATTGCAACGATTTTGCTAAAACCGCATGGGGCGCATGGAATGCCGCGCAGTACAGCGCCGTGGACACAGGCATCACGCGCGCCAAGAAGAAGGGCCTCCACAAGGGCGCACATCCGTGGCGCAACCGTCCCGCTGTGGACAAGAAGCGCAAAGATCCGACATGAGTACGCAAGAGAAAATCTATTTTGCAATTGAGATGATCGCAGCAATTTTATTTGCACTGGGAGTGAGCCATGACTAAAACGCCTGTTGACGGCTATGACGTTGATGAATCGCCGACCATCAAGATCAGGACGCCTTTCGATTTCCATGAAGCCGCGAAGCAGGCGGCAGAAGCGCAGGCGGAACTTCGCAATGAGATGAAGGCTCGGCCAGCGCCAACGCCTGCCATCACGGACTCGGGCGCATTTGAGATCGCCACGATCGCCTTGAACGCGCAGCGCGTCTACAAGCGCGAGGCCGAGCAGGCAAAGCATGAGAAGGAAAGCGCCGAGCTTCAACTGCGCTACGCGGAGCAGGAAAACGCACGCCTCCGCGTCGCGTTGAACGAAGCCAACTTCACCATCGAAGCCATGACCAAGACCATCCGCAGGATGTCGAGGAAGGACACATGAACGAATTCTTTGCATTCATGATGTCGATGATTTTCTTTGTGGCACCGATATATATCGTCATCCACTTCATCATCAAGTACTGGTAACCCATGATCATCTTAGGCATCGACCCCGGCTTGAATGGCGCGCTGGCATTTTACACGACAGACACGGGCACTCTGATCATCGTCGACATGCCGACTGTTGAAGTCGAGCGCAACAAGAAGACAAAGCGCGAAGTCTCACCGCATGGCATTGCGGATCTTTTCTACGAGATCAAACCCAACGCTGCATTCATTGAGCGCGTGGGTGCAATGCCCGGACAAGGCGTGAGCAGCGTATTCAGTTTTGGCCGCAGCACAGGCGTGATCGAAGGCGTGCTCGCCATGCGCGGCATTCCGACTACTCTCGTCATGCCACAACGATGGCAGAAGGTCTGCGATGTGCGTGGCGGCAAGGATGGCAGCAGAGAACGCGCTATGCAGATATTTCCGAATCAGAGCGAGGAATTCAAACTCAAGAAGCATGACGGCCGCGCAGATGCGGCTTTGATCGCATATTACGGATTCACACAACACAGGAGCACAACATGAGCATCAACACGTTTGATCAACTGGTAAACCCAGTCGTCGGCAACGCAGGCGACATCAAGGGCGTCGGCCTCACAAAGCGCGAGCTATTCGCTGCGATGGCGATGCAGGGCATCTTGGCAAACGGCGAGTCGCGTGGTGAAACCACAGTCTCGCTTGAAGCTATCCGCCACGCGGATTCGTTGATCGAGACGCTTGAGGAGTTGCGGTCGTAAACGGCAATTGACCATAATCCAATTCATTTACTATAGTATCTAGCCCCGCACAGTCGGGGCTTTTTTTTCCAAACCTGAGCGACGCGATGAATATGCCAATCCCATTTGATCCTGACTTCGCATCGACAGCTGAGTACGCCAAGCTCTACCGGGCACTTGGCCTGCAGGTAGTGCCCGCGTACTCACCGAATGAGCAGAAGGCGTGGAAGCGGCCGAGTTTGCTGAGTTGGAAAGAGTTTGAGCACAACCTCGTACCGCAAAGCAAATTCGATGAGTGGTTCGGCGAGAACGGCTCACACATCAGACGATCAAACATCGGCATCCTCACAGGCGCGTGTTCAGGCAATGCGTACATCGTCGATATCGATGTGCAGACACACGCAGAGGCCATGCAGTGGCTCATGCAGTTGCTGGAAGAACATAACGACGGCCAGCAGCTTGATTGCCCCACACAACGTACAGGCGGCGGTGGGTTTCAGTTTCTTCTGCGCGGCTCACCCGGCTGGGTAGGCCCTACGATCAAGACGCCGATCGGTGTGGACATCAGAGCGCAAGGCGGCTTTGCCGTCATGCCGAGTAGCCTTCACGAGAGCGGCAAGTTTTACGAGTGGCTCCCCAACAAAGCGCCACACCTTGTCGACATCCCCACCTTGCCGTGGATGGAGCAGGCGATCGACAAGCTTGCCGCCGAGTACGGTCGAGGCACAGGCCAAGCGGGCACATCAACACCATCACCCAATCACTCAACAAACGCCTTCGGCATGATGGTCGATGGGCGCGAAGATTACATGACCAAGCTCATTTGGGCGCGGGTCGTCGCACTCAGACGCGAGAACAGCGTGATGCCTGATGAAGATCGGCTGTCTGATCAACTGCGAGACGCTTACGCACAATACGAGAGAAATGTCAAGTCGCGGATACTCGAACCCAGCACGCCAAACCACATCCTGTTGGAGCGCGAAGGCCGTGGTCATACGCTCTTCACCGAGAAGTGGAAAACAGCACTCCGGCAGTGGGATACGAAGGTCACAGACGCCGCCAGCATCCCAAACCCCAACGCCCGTGAACCCAGAAGCCCCTCCAGCGGCCTGTCGGCGCAGAGGCCACAGGCAGATCAGGATGATGAGTGGACCCCGCCAAAGGACGTTTACGAGCTTCTGAGTGAGCCTGAGATCATGGCATTGCCAGATCCGGTGTTTCTGGTCGATGGAATCGTCCTGAGTCAGGCGCTCGGATTCATCTACGGACACCCCGGCGCAGGTAAATCATTTGTCGCCCTCAGCATGGCGATGGCAATCGCCACCAACCGCCAGTCTTGGTGGGATCGAACCGTCAGGGCGCACGGGCCAATCCTGATGATCGCCAGTGAAGGCGTGAGCGACATGAAGTTCAGGATTCAGGCATGGCGCAAGCACCACCAGATCGATGACCAGAGCGATTTTTACCTGATCCGAGAAACGATCAATTTCCTGCAGCCCACCGACGCCGAGCGCCTGCACAGGACGGTCGAGATTCTGGTCGAGAAGGCAGGCGGCCAACGACCGGCGATGGTCATTGTGGACACCCTCAGCCGTGCGATCGCCGGGTCGGATGAGAACGATCAGGCCAGTTCAAGCCTCATGGTGCAGACCTGTGACGCCATCAAGGACCGGTGGCAGACGGTCGTCGTCTGCGTCCACCACTCCAGCAAACAGGGCAGTATGCGCGGCAGCACGGTGTACTCAGGCGCGGCTGATTTCATTCTGGAAGTGAGTCGGGAAGAGGGGTCAAAAACCGGAATCGTGACTGCAAAGAAAATCAAGGCGGCGGCTGACGGGTGGAATCAGGGGTTCACCCTGCTGGAAGTGCCTCTGGGAAGCCTCGAGAAGCCCGCCAGCAGCCTCGTGGCCTTACCCGCACTCATTCCCAAGGTGGCTGAAGAAGAATGGCCGGAGAGGGCGCGTATCGCGTTGGTGCTGGAGGCCGTTAAAAAGGCGTGGGATGACGGCAGGCCGTGGTCGCCGTACCCCCAGAGCAGGCGCGAGGGCAAGTTCATCATCGACAACATGGCGCGCTGGAACATCACGCCAGAGCATGCCGAGAAATTGCTCAAAACGTGGCTCACCAATGGCGTCCTGAGCTACGAGGTTTTTAACACGAAACGGCACCTCAAGGGCCTCAAAGTGAAGGGCGAAGAAGCGGGCGAAGAAGGGCGAAGAAGCAACCGTCCTTCTTCGCCCGATGACGAATTTGGTTGATAGATCAATGACTTACACGGGCGAAGAAGCAGGGCGAAGAAGCGGGCGAAGAAGGGCGAAGAAGGCGAAGAAGGAAAAAATTATTCAATTGGATCAATGCCTTACGGGCGAGGCGAAGAGCGAAGAAGGAAGCCCAATCCCCTTAGGGATTTGGAGAAGGCGAGCCTCGCTTGGTGCTCGGCTCGCCAAGCGGAAGGAAGAGCAGAGGAGAGTGATGTGGCACGACGAAAATTGACCCCTGAGGATGAGGTGAGGAAGACCGGCGGCAGGAAGCTTCTGCGGCGGCCGGATGAGGTTGACATCGCGCGCACTGGCCGGTGGGTGTTGGCGGTCGTGACCGGCTGGGGTCGCGATGGTTGGCACAGCTTCAAGCTGATCCATCAGGTCAGAGCGCGGAAAAATGTGTACTACCTTGGGTGGAATGGCGAGCGCATTGCGAAGAACAAATGCGCGGGAATTCTGCGCGAACACAACCCCGAGATATATGCGTGGGCGGAAGAAATATTTAATCGGACTTTTGCGGATAAAAAATCCGCATAATGCCAGAAAGGTTAAAAGAATTATGGAAATTAAGCGCGGGCCGCTGTGGCAATGGAACAAAAATTCATTTGAGCGCGGAATTTACGAATTAAATGTCGTGGAGAATTTGGCGCAGGAAATTGAGAGAAAATGGGGCGTGGGGAAATTGCGCCTTTTCGCGCCTGTGGAGCTGCGGAATAAATTCGACAGCCAGCGATTTAAATTGAACGAGGCGATGTTCGAGGGCGACCTCGACAATTTGATTCGCCAGTGCAGGCGCATGAGACTGGCGTGGGAGGCGCTTGAGCGCAACGCCGTCGAGGGCGGGCGCTCGCATCACCCGGACGTCTGGGAGTGCGCGCTGCCCGACGGCACGGTGCTCGCGATCGTCCGCGACAATGACGACCTCACGCGGGCGAACGAGCAGGCGCTTAAAATTGCCGCTGGCCGCCCGCTGGTGCTGTGGTCACTGGAGGAAGTCGCTGGCCTGATCGCCCAGCAGAAGGCCGTTGCGCCGCTTGTGGACGACTTCAAGCGCCGGTATCTGGGCGCGATCGTGACGACGCTCACGAAGGCCAACGCGCCCGCCACCGACGCGCCGGATGATCCCGCGCCCTTCGACGATCCGATCCCGTTCTGAGCGCGCCCGTTGCGCTGACCGCCCGCCACGCGCTGCCCGGATCATGGTAGCGATATGTGCACGATATCGCTATCAGCGCCCGCCACCCGCAGGCCAACGCCCTAGCACACTCGAGGGCAGCATGTCAAGCGCCCTGCGCGCCACCGCGCCTGCGGCGCGTGGGCACGCGGGCGGGCGGGCGCGCAGGCGGTCGGCCGCAGGCCAACACGCCCACGGCAAGCGGGCGCGCAGGCGCATGGCGCGTGCGTGCCTGCAATCGATTGCAGACGCTGTGGGCAAGCTGTGCATAAGTTGTGGGCAGCCTGTGCGTAGGCTGTGGGCATGCTGTGTGTATGCTGTGGATAGCGCTGTGGGTAAGTCTGTGGAGAAGCTGTGGGAAAGCTGTGGATAGGCTGTGGAAAAGCTGTGGATAACTTTTGACCCCCCCTGACCCCCCCTTTTCTATTGAGGCGGGACCCCAGTGGCCGGGTACTTTTGTGAAATCAACACCCCCCCCCACAAACGCACCTCCCCACGGCCTAATAGGCAAACGACCCCCCCCTACCGCCAAATGGGGGTACCCTACTTACAATTAAAAAAGGTGGGGTGGGGGTATACAAAGCGCTTGTAATTACTTATAAAGCACACTTCGACACGGCATTTATTAAATACAGGTGTAATGATGTTGAGATTAAGAGCACTGTCGCTTAAGAAGCGTGGCCGCCCGGCGCATGTCCCTACGGTGGCGACGCGGCGTCAGGTGATTGAGTTTAGTGCGATGGGGCTGACGCAGATGCAGATTTCCAAGTTGTTGGGGATTAGCAGTGTGACGTTGGTGAAGAGTTATCGTGAGGAGTTGGACACGGCCGAGGCGCGTGCGTTGTTTAATGTCGCGAACAATTTGTACAACATTGCGACGGATCCGACGAACAAGTCGAGCGCGGCTGCTGCGATGTTTTGGATGAAGACCCGTGGCGGGTGGCGTGAGAAGAACAGGCTGGACGAGATGGAGCAGAAGGCCATTGAGACGGCTGAGGGTAGTGGCAAGCCGCAGCAGGTATTGGATCCGAGGCTGTTGACGGTTGAGCAACGGCAGGCGTTGAGGGAGATTGTGACGGTAGCGGCGCAGGCGATGATGGGTAATGGTCAGGCGGCCATTGAGCATCAAGGCGATGATGATGAGGGTGATGACGGGGATTACGACGATAGCGATGATGGTGATGATGGTGGCAATGAGGTTAATGAGACGACAGAGTGATTTCTATCAAAGGAGAGTGAGATGAATAGATATGACGTTATTGAGATGGCGCTTAAATCAAATTTGGTATGGAGATCGGAGGCGGCAAGAAAAAATCTTGATCCATTTATATGCAATTGGCTTGGAGGTGATGAAGAGCTTTTTAATTTCGCCGCCCTCGTCGCCGCAGCAGAGCGTGAGGCGTGTGCGAAGGTGTGTTACGAGATCGCAGGCAAGGGCGATGCCTTTGACTGCATGGATGCCATCCGCGCACGGGGGCAGCATGACAAGGGATGACATCATTCGGATGGCGCTTAAGGTAATTCCACAAAGTGCCGCATTTGAATTGAAAGGGCATTACGAGATTGAACGCTTCGCCGCCCTTGTTGCTTCACAGGAACGTGAGGCGTGTGCGAAGGTGTGTGATGATTTGGTTGCTGACGGAATGAGGGGAACGCCGGAATGGAATAGCGGTGTGCTGAATTGCGTCGCAGCTATCCGCGCACGGGGGGAGAAAACATGACCCGCGATGACATTATTCGGATGGCGCATAAGGCGGGTTTCAACATGGTTCATTATTCAAATAAAGAACCGTTACTTTGTGAAGCGTGGGGAGATGAAATTCACCTTGAACGCTTCGCCGCCCTTGTTGCTGCTGCCGAGCGCGAGGTGCTTAAAGAAGAAATAGAAAAATTTAAGACAGACGCAAACCGTTATAAATGGTTAAGAGACAATTTAGTCGTATCAGATTTAGACCGGAATGAAGTGCTGCGAAGTTACTCAAATCTTGGATACGCGCTGACTTGGCAAGATGCTTTAGATTTACAAGTTGATGAAGCCATCCGTGCGCGGGGGGAGAAGCCGTGAAGATTCTAGAGATAGCATTGTTTGCATACCAGACCAAAGGCGAGGCGCTTGAAGTTGCTAATCATCAAGAGGATGTTGAGGTAGCGACTGTCTACATCAAGAAGGGATTCGGCCTTGCTGAAGTCCCTGTGTGTTATCTGGTGCTGCCGAAAGGTAGATTGCCGTGACTGATGTTCTTATTCCCATTGAAGAATTACGGCGTCTTCAAGATGAAGTGGAAAGGCTCAAGAGTATTGTGGTTGAGGACAATGACCGTGCCACTCGCGATGCGGGTGTGATTGAGAAGTTGCGGCAGGAAATTGAGAAGTTGAAGGATTCACAGAGCTGGATCAATTCACGGTGAAAATAAACTCAGGCAAGGTGGATATTGGCAACGGCGTCTTGGTTGACCCCAAGGCGCAGTTGATGGAGTTGGACAGGACTGACTGCGAGGATAGCCTGTATGATTTCCTGAGCCATGCGTGGAAGTTCATTGACTCAAGCCCTTGGGTGGATGGCTGGCCTATTGAAGCGGTTGCCGAGCACCTGCAGGCGGTTGTTGATGGTGACATCAAGCGTTTGATCATCAACATCCCGCCGCGCATGGGTAAGTCGTCGATTACGTCTGTGGCATTACCTGCGTGGGCATGGGCGCAGAGTCAGTTGAGTCCTACGAGTGGACCGGGCGTGCAGTTTTTGCATGCTTCTTATGCCAACCAGTTGTCGTTGAGGGACTCGGTGAAGTGCCGCCGGTTGATTGAATCGCCGTGGTATCAGTCTTTGTGGGGGCACAGGTTCAAGTTGAATAGCGACCAGAACACCAAGTCGCGTTTTAGCAATGACAAGGGTGGCGAGCGGTTGATTACGTCGATTGGCGCGGCCGTCACGGGTGAAGGCGGAAATATCATTGTGGTGGACGATCCCAACGCCGCCAATGAGGCGTTCAGTGAGGCGACCATTCAGTCAACGATTGACTGGTGGGATGGGACGATGTCTACCCGTTTGAATGATCCGAAGACGGGCGCGTACATCATTATCCAGCAGCGGCTGGCTGAAGATGACCTGACGGGGCACATCCTGAGTAAGGATGTGGGTGAGTGGACGCATTTGTGTTTGCCGATGCGGTATGAGGCTGACCGATCGTTTATTACGTCGATTGGCTGGAAGGATCCCCGGCAGTTGGACGGGACGTTATTGTGGCCTGAGCGCTTTGGCGACAAGGAGGTCACGCTGCTGGAGAAGCAGTTGGGGCCATTTTCGGCTGCCGGTCAGTTGCAGCAGCGTCCTGAGCCTGCCGGTGGCGGTGTTATCAAGCGCGACTGGTGGCAATTATGGAATGAGGATTCATTTCCGCCGATGGATTTCATTGTGGCGTCGTTGGACACGGCCTATACGGTGAAAACGTCGAACGATTATTCGGCATTATCGGTGTGGGGGATATTTACCGCCGAGACCAAGGCCACCAATACTCGGGTAATTGGCATGGACGGCCGTCCGATGTATGTAGAAAGGACGTATGTGGACGGTGCTCCGAAGGTCATGCTGATGCACGCATGGCAGGAGCGTCTGGAATTCCATGATTTGGTTGAAAAAGTATCTAAAACTGCCAAATCTTTGAAAATTGACAAGTTAATTATTGAAAATAAGGCCGCAGGCATTTCTGTCGCGCAGGAATTACGGCGTTTGTACGGGAATGAGGGTTTTGCGGTGCAGCTTTCCGACCCTAAATCGCAGGATAAATTGTCGCGGCTGTATTCGGTGCAGCATTTATTTGCTGACGGGATTATTTATGCGCCTGACCGGGCGTGGGCTGAGATGTTAATTACTCAGGTAGGGCAATTTCCCAAGGGTAAGCATGACGATTTGGTGGATACGGTGTCGATGAGCTTGCGTCATTTGCGTGATATAGGATTATTGACCCGTTCTGCCGAGCGTGCGGCCGAATTGGAGTCGATGAAGGTGTACCCCGGCAAGCAAGCCGAGCCTTTGTACCCGGCGTGAGGAGATTTTCGTGATTGATTTATCTGGCGAGCGGATTTTGGCGCAGGCCACGGTGGATTTACTGGAGGATGGCCCGTTGCCTTTGTGGGAGGTGACCGTCTGGGGGCAGCCGCCCTTTGACCACCGCAGAATCTATACATTGGAAGGCAAAACGGATAATAATGCAGCACAGGAAGGAATCCGTCTATTTGTGGACGAGATGGAAAACTTGCGTGATGTGATCATAAAGGACGATTAGCATGGCTATGACGCCCGGCTTGGTGCCGAATATCCGATTGGAAGGTCCTGAAGAGGACGAGGCTTCTGATGACACCGAAATTGTCATTGAGAGTGCGGATGAAGGTGGTGACAAGCCTGTCGTCGGTGGCGATGGGACGATCATCCAGATTGATCACGATGATGGCTCGGTGACGATCGCGCTTGATGGTGCGACGTTGGGTAATGTGAACGAGCCGAAGGACACCAGTTGGTTTCGCAATCTTGCTGATGAGATTGCATCTGACGAGTTGGGTCGGATTTCGAGTGAGTTGCTGCGTGGTATTGATGATGACATCCGCAGCCGGTTTGAGTGGATTGAGAATCGCGCTTTAGGCATCAAGCTGTTGGGCCTGAAGATTGAGATTCCGGGCCTGCAAGGAGCGTCGGACGGTGCCCCTGTTGAGGGCATGTCCAAGGTGAGACATCCCCTGCTCCTTGAGGCGGTATTGCGCTTTCAGGCCAATGCGCGGTCTGAGCTTCTTCCTACTGATGGTCCTGTGAAGATCCGCAACGATGATACGAATGCGGATCGACATGAAGATGAGCTTGGCGACAAGCTTGAAATGGATCTCAACCATTATCTGACGACGGTGGCTTCGGAGTATTACCCCGACACCGATCGTATGTTGCTGATGCTGGGCTTTGGCGGTACGGCCTTCAAGAAGGTCTATAACTGCCCCATCCGCAACCGTCCTGTTTCGGAGACCGTCGATGCTGATGATCTGATTGTCAACAATTCGGCCACCGACCTGCGTAATGCCAAGCGTATTACCCATAGGTCGATGATGCGGCCGTCTACCGTGAAGCGCTTGCAGATCTTGGGCGTATATCGGGATATTGAGTTGGGCACGGCCAATTCCCCGAGCCTTGATGCGTTGCAGCGTGAGGAGAAAGCGCAGCAGGGCATTCAGCCTGATGACCAGAACCCTGAAGACCGCAACCGCGAGATCTATGAGTGCTATTGCGAGTTGGACATTCAGGGGTTTGAGCACAAGCACAAGGGCAAGATCTCGGGCCTTGAGATTCCGTACCGGGTGACGATCGACAAGTCATCGCGTGAGATTTTGTCGATTGTCCGCAATTACGATGAGGATGATCAGGAATTGCCCGAGGCGCGCAATTGCTTTGTGAAGTACACCTTCGTGCCCGGCCTTGGGTTCTATGACATCGGGTTGCTGCATATCTTGGGTAACACCACCAACGCGATCACGGCCGCATGGCGTGAGTTGTTGGATGCGGGCATGTACTCAAACTTCCCCGGCTTCCTGATGGCTGACACGGGCGCAAGGCAGAACACCAACATCTTCCGCGTCCCTCCGGGTGGCGGCGCTTTGGTGAAGACTGGAGGGTTGCCGATCTCGCAGGCGATCATGCCGTTGCCGTACCAGCCGCCGTCGCAGGCGTTGATGGCGTTGGTATCCGATATGGCGCAGACGGGTATGCGTATCGGTGGAACGTCCGAGCAGCAGGTGGGTGAAGGCCGTGCTGACGCCCCTGTGGGCACGACCCTTGCGATGATTGAGCAGGCTGTGAAGGTGATGAATGCGGTGCATAAGCGCCTGCATGCCGCTCAGGCTGAAGAGTTCAAGCTGCTGGTGGACTGTTTTAAGGAAAACCCTGAAGCGTTCTGGCAGCGCAAGTGTAAGTCGCGTACTAAGTGGGATGAGAAGTCGTTCATGGACGCGATCAGCAATTGCGAGTTGGTGCCGCAGGCTGACCCGAATACCGCATCCCACGGCCAGCGTGTAATGAAGATTATGGCTTTGAAGCAGCTACAGGCTGCCAATCCTTCAATGTATGACCCAGTGGCGATCGACATGGCTGCGTTGGCGGCTATTGGCTACAGCAACCCGCAGCAGTTTCTGGCACCCCCGTCTGCCCAGCAGGCTCCGCCGCCTGAGCTTCAGCAGATGCAGGCCAAGATGGCGAACGAGAAAGCGGCTGCTGACGCCAAGATGTTGGAGGCCAATGCCAAGATGGCTGAGGCCAAGGCCAAGGCTGCCGAGGCTCAGGCCAAGATTCAGGTGGGTCATTTCAATCCGAAGCAGGAAAAGCCTGAAGCCGCGCCAGCGCCGCCTGAAGACAATACGGTAGATGTCATGGCTGCCCATGCAAAGCTGATGGACGCCCAGACCAAGCGGGCTGAGTTGGCTATCAAGCACCATGACTCCGAGGATGAAGCGCAGAACCGTGCTCTGGATCGCCAGTCTCGTGAAAAGATTCAGGTCATGGAGTTGGTGCGCGACATCCTTCTTCACAACACGCCATCCGCTGAAGTCCAGAAGGACATCGCGGAGACCAAGAAAGACATCGGTGAATAATCATGGCAGCAGATCCATCAAAGATCATTCGACAGGCTTTGATGGCGGCGAAGTCAATTGGTCAAAATACGAATTTTAAGTCGGCGATTGGCAACAACGGCGACTTTGATCCAACCAAGCCTGAGATTCATAAGGAAGGCGGTGGGGAGGTTGATGATCTTCCCTCACTTTCATTTGATCCTAAAGAAGGGTCTGGCGCTGTCCCTAATAACGCAGATGTTGATTATCTTGGCATGGTCAAACACATGCCTGTTTCTGAATTTTTAAGCATGGCGCATCCATTGGATAATCCAGATCAAGAATCTATTGATTATCACAAAAAAATGCTTCGTTCTGGAAAGTCATTAGGCAATCCATTTTTAGATGTAGATTGGAACGAAGATAAAAAACATTGGAAAGTTGTTGGACATGAAGGCAGACATAGAGCAACTGCTATTCATCAGTTATATGGCCCTGATGCAATGGTTCCAGTTCATATTTTTCCTAAAAGGGGTATGCGCGCCCGTCACATTACGGATGAAATGAAAAATGCGCCTTTTGTGTCTGAACAACACAAAAACACTGGTGGGGAAGTTGATCGTAATGATGTTTCTTTGATGAGAAATCTTATTAACAAAGAAACTTCAAATCTGCATGCTATTGCAAAGAAACATGGGTTATCACTTTCTCAAATTGACAATAAAGGGCATTACTGGAAATTAGATGACAACAGTGATGCCAATGAATGGGGAGAATGGGAAAAATTAAGGTGGATGAAAAACCATCCGCAACCAGAAGACGGCGGATTTAACGAACATACCGGCCAAAGATCAGGCGAAAGCGGCATTGATGTTCATTTCGATCAAGATGGAAAATTAAATGTAAATTCTGCTACCACATGGCCTAAATTTGGCGAATTTGCAAAAGACCTTCATGCTGCCTATCACGGCAAAGATGTGATGGATGTTTTGCGTGCCAAGCCTGAGATTCATAAGGAAGGCGGTGGGGAGGTTGAAGATTATCGTGGAGGACATACTGCGCCGGGGCCTGACTCTGGAGCGCCTATTCACAAAAACACTGGTAGCGCAAAAGCGATTCGTCTTAACGGGATAGGTCGCAAGCAATTTGGTAACGGACCAGACCCGCTTGCCGATTATGTGCCTGAACGTGCAACTCATCAGTACGCACTTCATCCTGACAGGTGGCAAAATACCTTTGGAAGCCTGACTGGAAAAGATGCAAGAAAGCTTCGGTACTACAAGCCTGAACATGTAGATATTCCAGAAGGCACTCTGGTTGCCGATATGGCTCACGCTAATCAGTTTTACTGGGCCAAGTCTCCTGAAGAAAAGAAGCTACATGCAGAAGCGTATAAGCAAAGCGTAAAGCCCCTTAAAGACGTTGACATAAAGCAGTACCGTTTTCCTGAATTATTGATTCCGAAAAAATCCGCCGGCGGCTTCCTAGAACCCCACGCGCAGCATGTCCCCACCAGCGGTGTGACTGGGTATGAGGATGGTGGAAGTGTTGATATGGGTATCAATGTCAGAAATGATGATGTTCCATACGCCGATCATATCGTTGATGGAAAGAAAAAATATGAGACAAGAGACTCTCATTCTTTAAAGCCTTACGTTGGCAAGCGTGTTGCCATTGTCAGGACAGGCCAAGGGCCAGCAGCGGCAATTGGCGAAGTGACGGTAGGCGAGCCTCATATTGTTGATGAAAATGGTTTTAGGGCGCTTCAAGACCAGCACCTTGTACCTCCCGGTAGTCAATTTGATATCAAGCCGGGCGGTCAAAAATATTTGTATCCAATGATCAATCCTGAAAGGTATTCAAAGGAAAGATCAGTTGGTCATGGGATTGTCTCCAGAAAAGTTAATAAAGCAACCGGCAGTGTGATTGGGTATGAGGATGGTGGAAGTGTTGAGACGGGTATCAACGTCAGAAATGATGATGTTCCACTTGATCACATCACTGATTTGATGAATAGAGCAGATAGCTCAATACCAGAAGAATCTGAAAAAATTATTAGTGAATTTGTTGGGCATCCAAAAAACAAAATAAGACATCTTGAAGAAACCGGAAATTACAATCCTTCTTTTGAATTTGGATTGATGAATGAAAAGCCTCTTGAAAGAGCTTTATCAAATCCAGATCATCCAGATTCGATTGAATTGCATCAAGCTTTTGAGCCTTACAGAAAAGAACTGCGTAATCGTTATGGCAATACAATTCCCTTATATAGATATCAAAGGGAATTGAAAGATGATGAAGGAAAACGAGAAGCTCTTTCTTATACTGCAAATAAGAAATTTGCTGAATACCACGCAGAAGTTCCTCGTTCTCTTCCTAATTTTGACGAAGAAACAATTCGCAATCTTGAAAATCAATATGAAAAAACAGGAAGAGCGGATTTTCCTAAAACAAAATATAGTTTAAGAAATGAAAAAGTTCGCATTGCCGGGAAAGATTTATCTATACCAATGATTTATCGTGGCGAAGAACATCAAACAGATGCCGATAGTGTCAGAGGTTTTGCAAATCAACTTAACCAAGATCACGAAGAAAACGAAAAAAATCGTGCAAAAATTTTAAGTAAAATTGTCAGAAGGGACATTCCTGTCGATGACATTGTTTGGGGAACCAACCGCGCAGGCCAGCATGAGTTCATTGTTAGGAATCGCGGATCCCACAAATTAGGAAAAATGGAAGGCGGCGCAATCATCGCCCGCGCTACTGGGGGTGTTGTGGATCCGCAAAAGGCTATCAAACGTGCTATGATGGTGGCTCGCTCCCTGAAGTCAGGGGGTGGACAAGATGAGCTACCTACAGGAGATAAACATGAAAACCAGAAAGTTACCGCCAGAAGTGGCGGCAATGGCCCCCAAACGGGAGTCTTACAAAACGCAGGAGGAGTACGAGGAAGCGAAAGCGTACTTCCTGCACAGAGTCCGGCATCTAGCCGTCCAGCACTCCACGGACTCCCAACACAAATTGAAATCCCCCTAACTGGGGGGTCTATCACAGCAGCCCCTGACCATAGGGCACGGGCTGTTGCTGAAAAATACATGGCCGACAACGGCCTTCATTACTCCCCGCCAGAACATTTTGTTCCAGTAGATGAAAAACGCGCAAAGCGTATTGCCTCGGCATATGAGGCAATGGAACATAATCCAGAACATCCTTTGACCAAAGCCGCGTATGAGGCGCTGGTTAAAGAAACGATGGCTCAATATCAAGCAGCCAAAAATGCTGGATTCAAGGCTGAGTTTTGGGATCCAACAAAAGAAAAAGATCCGTATGAAGCATCTCCAAGGCTTGCCGTGGAAGATGTTAGAAATAATCATCATATGTATGTATTTCCTACCCGCGTAGGATTTGGAAGCGATCCATTTTCTGCTGAAGAGCTTAAAAATAATCCATTGCTTGCGGAAAGCGGAGAAACATGGAACGGGCAACCGGCAACAGTTAACGACATATTCCGAGCAGTCCACGATTACTTTGGGCATGCCAAAGAAGGTGTTGGCTTTCGGGCAAATGGTGAAGAAAACGCATGGAGACAACATGCAGCCATGTTCTCGCCGTTAGCTCGGTTAGCTTTGACATCAGAAACTCGCGGCCAAAATAGCTGGCTTAATTTTGGGCCGCATGGCGAAAAGAATCGCAAAGCACGCACTGAAGATACAAATTTTGCAGATCAAAAGGTCGGGATACTTCCGCCTTGGGCGCAATATGAAGGCGCTGAAGACTTTACTCATCCACACACCGTTAAAGCTATTTACGATGAATACAACAAGATTCGTAAAGCAGATGGTGGAGAAATTATAAAAAGCAAAAATACTGATGAAGTAAAAGATCCTGATCTATTTGATATGTCTTCTTTGCATGAAGTCCCTAAAGTATCTCAATTTGATTTGCCGAGATATTTGCCGCCGCGTGGTGTTCCATCAAGAATCCAAGATGTAACAAAGAACAAAAGCGTTCTTAATAAAATGCTTGGAGTAGTGCAGCGCGGAAGGGAAATGGGTGGAGAGCGTTGGTATAACGCAGAGCCTTTGCGTCGCGCTTTTGTTGATTATCATGGCGAAACTAACGGTAATCAGGCATTTAGGAAATACATGGATATGGTTGCTGCTACATCCCCTCGTTCGGATGTAGGCACCAATGTCCGTAACGCATCCTATTATTTTCAACGCAAAATGAGCGGCCAAGGCGTTCCTGTTGTTGGAGATAAAAATCCACAACCTTATGGGCACCTTGCACAAAGACTTCACCAGATGAATGCACAGCGTGTTGCTGGAACTGGCTGGGATCCTTTAAACAATCCAAAGCCAGCGTCATTTGTTGAAAACCTTACGGGTAACCAACGTCCTGCAACTATTGATACCCATGCTTTCCGGCTGCCGGGCATCTTGTCAAAAGACCCAAGATTCTTGGTGACCAACTACCAATCAAGCCAAGAATCTCCAAAACAAAATATTAAACAGATGGTTGAGTCTGGAGAGATGAGCATCAAAGATGCGTTAAAAACACCAGCATATTGGGATGCTGCTCCAAAAGAAACAGAATACGGTGCTATGGAGCGTTATTACCAAGATAAGATCGCAAAAGAATTGGGGATCAGCCCCGCCGCAGCGCAAGCGTCTGCTTGGGTAGGCGGTGGAGAGTTAACGGGCTTGGGGTCCGATGAAACCAAACCATTCATGGGATTTTTCCAAGATAGGATTTACAAAACCGCCCGCGAAAAGAATATGGATCCAAAAGATGTTCTGAAGCAATTTATTGCAGGGAAGATGTCTTTGTATTCTTCAGGCGGCAAAGTAAATAATGTCGTTAATAAAGCTTTGGCTATCGCCAAGAAAACTGGAAGCAAGTGATGGGCGGAAGCACTCGGATCGATCCACGCGCGTTGACTGCCCTTCAGGGCATGGTTCATACCGGGGTGATGCCGCCAACCATCGGTATGCCGGGGCAGGCCGCAGGCCCCCCAAGCGCTCGCCCGATGCTTCGGCAGCCGATGCCCCCTATGCACCCCATGCCCCCCGGCATCATGCGCCGCAAGTCTGGCGGCCGGGTGAGCGCCAAGGAAGCAAAACGGCGCAAAGCCATTGCAGATGCATTAAGTTTAATTGCACAATCACCTGAATTCGGCGCGCTGCTGCGCGGTGCCGAAGGAAAGGACGCGCAGCACAAGCCGGGACGCCGGTAACTTCTCTGGAGAATTGTCATGTCAGAAGCATCAAAAGCGGCCCGCAGCGCCATGAAGGGGAAAATCTCCCGCCTCATGCGTACGGACCCCAAAGCCAAGGTTGACGCCTCTGGCTACACCCCGCCAGACGCCCTTGACGCCGATGTGCAGACCGGCGCTCGCCCTGTCCGTGGCCGACGCTACAAGCGCGGCGGTAAGGTGATGAAGGTCGAGGGTGAGCACGCCAAGCACCACGCTGGCCGCAAGCCCCGCAAGTCCGGTGGCAGCGCCTACGCGACCCCCGACAATCTGCTGAACCGCGATGTCGTGGAAGCCAACAAGGAACGGGCTGGCAGCAAGCATATCGGCGCGTTCAAGAAGGGTGGAAAAGTTCACCACAAGGCTGCCGGTGGCCCAATGATGCCGGGCGGCCCAAGCGCGCTTGATACGACCGAGCGCAATTTTGCCCCTGCGCGTAAACATGGCGGTAAAGCCATGAAGCACGACGATGAAGCTGAGGACAAGAAGCTGATCAAAAAGGTCGTCAAAAAGGACGCCCTCAAGCCGGGTATGGCACACAAGTCTTCTGGAGGAAGCAATCTTGGACCGCATCCTGAATTTGATAAATTGTCAGATGCAGGTATTAAAGAGGCACATAGTTATTGGCATGCGCGTAAAAGCCAAGCCGATTCTGACAACGTAAAGCATCCAGAAGCAGAGAGAAATTTATCCTTACTTCAGGAAGAGAAAAAAAATCGCGGCATGAAGCATGGCGGCGAAATACATGCCTCTAATTGCCGTTGCGCCAAGTGCATGGGCGGCCGTATGGGCAAGGATAACGGTGGCCCAACTCATCCCCAGAATCCTCCGCAGAACCCGAAAACGGACAGCGATCTTGAGGCCGATTCGGAGCGGATGTGGTCTAACATGGCCCACCCGCAGAAGCCCAAGAAGAAGGGCGGCAGCGTGTCGGATGGCACCCTTGAGGGTACGCGCCCGACCGGCGGCCGTCTTGCCCGTAAGCGTGGCGGTCATGCCATGAACAAAGGGCCGACCATCATCAAGATTGATGTCGGCGCTCATCCGCACGGCATGATGGGCGGTATGCCTCCCGGTATGCCTCCCCGCCCTGCTGGCGCTGTGCCGGTTCCTGTAACGCCTCCGGGCATGATGATGCCTCCGGGTGCCCCACCGCCGATGGGTGGCGGCGCTCCGCCGATGATGCCTCCGGGTGGTGCTCGCCCGTCAATGCCGCCTCCGGGCTTGATGGGACGCAAGTCTGGTGGCCGGGTGCATAAGTACCCAATCACTGACGGCAGCGGTGGCGGAATGGGCCGCCTCGAGAAGATCAAGGCGTACGGCCTGAAGCCAGCCTGAAGTGACGATCGCGGGCGGTTGGGTTAATCTAACCGCCCGTTTATCTATCGGTTATACCTGTGAATCTGAATAATCTATTTGAAAATGAATTGCGAAAGCTCATTGAAGAAGAAATTGAGCGTATTAAAGAATTACTTGGCAACGGCCTTGCCGTCATTGATTATGCCGAGTACAAGCACCATACCGGACAAATAAGGGCACTCCGTACCGTTCTTGAACGATGCGAAGAGGTTCAATCTATCCTTTCTAAGCGATAACGGAGATCGATATGCCAGCGATGGTAATGCAACACGAGACTGACCCAAAGAAGATCCTGCTGAAGTCTCTTGGCAATTTGAATGACCTTGAGATCTACAACAACCAGATTCTGGTTGCGGTGTACATTCGCCCTGAAAAGACCATCAACGGCATCATCATTCCTGACCAAAATCGCAATGAGGACAAGACTCAGGGCAAGGTTGGGCTGGTGATCAAGATGGGGCCAGATGCTTTTGTTGACCACAGCAACCAGTGGTTTAAGGGTGTCGCTGTATCTTTCAACGATTGGGTTGTTTTCCGCCCTTCAGACGGCTGGAGCATCACGGTAAATGGCGTTCCATGCCGAGTTCTTGACGATATCAACGTCAAGGGCCGCATTCAGCATCCCGATCAAGTCTGGTAAGGAGAAAAATCATGGCTGATACACCTGAGCAGATGGAAATTGACGTTGATACCACCGATGAAAAGCCAAAAGACGCCGAAGTTGAAGTAGTTAAAGCCGAAGAAACGCCCGCAAAGGATGAAATTGATCCGAATCAAGCGATGGAAGCGCTGAAAGCGCAGCTTGAACGTGAGAAATTGGCTCGTATTGAGGCTGAAAAGCGTGCCCGGCAGCATGCCGAGAGCGCCGCACAGGCAAAAAACGAGGTTCAGGACAGCAATCTGCACCTTGTGAACAATGCAATTGAGACTGTTAAGCAAAATACCGACATTTTGAAGTCTCAGTACGCCGAAGCGATGGCTTTAAGCGACTTTCACCGCGCCGCTGAGATCCAGACGGCGATGTCAACGAACTCTGCCAAGCTTTTGCAGCTTGAACAGGGTAAACAGGCGCTTGAAAGCTCGCCAAAAGTGGCCGCTGAACGTGTCGCGCCATCCGACCCTGTCGAGGCGTTGGCGTCTCAGCTATCGCCGCGTTCTGCTAACTGGGTAAGGCGCAATCCGCAATGCGTTACTGACCCACGCATGTACCAAAAGATGATCGCAGCGCACAATCTTGCGATGGCGGACGGCCACAAAGCCGATACCGACGATTATTTTGCCGCTATTGAAGATACGCTGAAGATCAACAGGCAAGATCCTGTCGCCCATCGCGACGATGCGATGGCAGATGCAGCCAAGGTCACGCAAAGGCGCTCTGCGCCTCCTGCAGCCCCTGTAACGCGCTCAGGCAATGGAACCGGATCTAGCCCTAACGTCGTCCGTTTGACCGCTCAGGAGCGAGAAATGGCGTCCATGATGGGTATGACCGATAAGGAATACGCAAAAAACAAGCTTGCGTTGCAGAAAGAAGGCAAATTGAATTAAGGAGTGATTTATGGATAACGAAGTAACTACAGACGCCGTTGCTGATGTTTCTGCCAAGAAGCGCGGGCGACCCGTTAAGAAAAAGAAGTTCAACATCCCTGTTGAAGCGTTGCCGCTTCCTGCGGTGACGGCCGAGGCTGCCCCTCAAGTGGTTCCAGAAACCCCTTTCCGCGTGGAAACGCCGCCAATGGAGCGCCCTGAAATGCGTCCTGAAATGCGTACCTCTCCGCGTGAGGAAGACCCCCGGACACGCGCTGCCCGCAAGGCTGCCGAGATCCGCGACCATCTGGGCGGCGATGTCAGCGACGGCACCGATGATTTTGCCATCCCGCCGGGGTATGAGCCTGATGGCTGGCAATATGAATGGAAGTCTGAATCCGTGTTGGGGTTGGAAAATGCCGCCTATATGGTTCAGTTGCGGCGTAAGGGCTGGGAAGAGGTGCCCCGATCACGCCATCCTGACATGATGCCGTTGAGCAGCAAGGATGCCGCCATCCGGCGTAAGGGCATGCTTTTAATGGAGCGCCCGCGTGAAATCAACGACGAGGCACGCAGTTTTGAGCTTAAAAAGGCTCGGATGCAGGTCCGACAAAAGGAGCAGCAACTTAATTCAGCCCCAGACGGTCAATTTGGCCGTGATAACAAGGGCGAATCGCTTGCCAAGGTCAAGAAATCTTACGAGAGTATTCCGATCCCCGAATGATTGACCCCTCCGTGTGAACCCATCTTAGCGCCCTCCGGGGCGCTTTTTTTTAATTACTTGTTGACAATAATCAAAAATCGGGTTTATCTTCGCTCAACCCCGTACTCGGGTACGGGTTGAATAAATTCCCGGTCTAAATCGCCCCGGCGCGCGATGATGGCCTCCGTAAAAGGAGAAAACCGTCATGGCGAATACTTTTGCGCCTTTCGGGTTTAGGCAGTATTCGGGTACGGGTTCAGCCCCTACCTATGAACAGGTCACCCTGTTCGGTGGAATTGATTACAACCAGTCGGCAATTTACTACGGCGACCCCGTCCAGCGCGTTAGCTCAAGCGACGGCACCATCAAGCAGGGCGTTGCGAACGGTTCGACCGGTTCGACGCTTGCTGGCGTGTTTGTCGGCTGCAAGTACCTCTCGACTTCGCAGAAGCGTACGGTCTGGTCGAACTATTGGCCGGGCACCGATGTCTCGTCCTCCAATCAGAACACGATTGAGGCGTACATCATCAACGACCCGAATGCTCAGTTCCTCGCTCAGGTTGGTAACTCCAACACGACCGATACGACTGGCATCACGGCCGCGCAGATTGGCTTGAACGTCAACTTCGCGCTCGGCACCGGCAACTCGTCCAGCGGCATCTCTGGCGCGTATGTCGATGACTATGTCACCCCTGCAACGACCTCGACGCTTCCGTTTAGGATTGTTGCCCTTCAGCAGATTCTTGGTCAGCTTGGTGGATCCACTGGTGCGTTCAACTACGTCATCGTGGCATTCAACAACGTCGAAACCAAGAACGCGACTGCCGTCTAAGGAGTAACTAAAAATGGCCGTTAATCTTAGTGCTATTAAGGACCTCCTCCTGCCGGGTCTGCGTGGTGTGGAAGGTAAGTACGAGATGATCCCATCTCAATACGACAAGATCTTCACGAAGCATGACTCCAAGCTGGCTCTTGAGCGTACCGCCGAAATGCGTTACCTCGGGCTTGCCCAGTTGAAGTCGGAAGGTGGTCAGACTGGATTTGATAACGCTGCCGGTGAGCGTTATGTCTACAACCAAGAACACAGTGAAATCGGCTTGGGCTACGCCATCACGCGCAAGGCCATCGACGATAACCTGTACAAGACCCAGTTCCACCCGTCGAACCTCGGCCTGATTGAATCGTTTCAGCAGACCAAGGAAATCTACGGCGCGAACATCCTGAACACGGCGACGACCTACAACGCTTCGGTTGGTGGTGACGGTGTGGCGCTTTGCTCCACCGCGCATCCGATCGATGGCGGTACGGTTGCCAACACGCCGTCAACTCAGGTTGACCTGAACGAAGCCACGCTGCTGAACGCGATGATCGCGATCCGCACGAACTTCAAGGATCAGGCTGGCCTGAAGGTGTTCGCTCGCGGTCGTAAGCTGGTCGTTCCTCCGCAGCTTGAGCCGGTTGCAATTCGTCTTCTGAAGACGGAACTGCGTCCCGGTACTGCAGATAATGATGTCAACGCAATCTTGACGACCGCAGGTGGCCTGCCCGAAAGCTATATGGTCAACGACTTCTTGACCTCGGCTTATGCATGGTTCCTCCTCACCAACATTGATGGCCTCTCGTACATGGAGCGCATCAAGTTTGAGACGGACATGCAGGTGGACTTCGTTACCGACAACCTTCTGGTTAAGGGTTACGAGCGTTACTCGTTCGGCTACTACAACTGGCGTTCGATCTACGGTTCGTTCCCGACCTCGTAAGGAGAATCGAAAATGAGTACGACTCTTTTTACGGGTCCATTGCTCGCGGGTAACGTGGTCAACTCTGACGGCACCGGCAACCTTGCCGGTGTCGGCGGAAGCAGCGGTACGCAGAACGTAGGCTTTGTGCAGATGGCGCAGTTTGCGCCTATCACGGAGTCCGCGACTGCTGCTGCAACGACCATCGTCATCCCCGCACAGAGCATCATCACTGACATTTATGTGAACGTCACGGCCGCTTGGAGTGCCTCCGGCACCCTGAGCATCGGAACGACGAGCGCTGCGAACCAGTTGGCTTCTGCGATTGCAAATGCCATCTTGGTTCAGGGGCAGTACACCGTTCCTGTGACCAGCCTGATTGCGAACTGGTTGAACTCCAGCGCCACTCAGGACGTTCAGATCTATGTTCAGTCCAGCGCCAGCGGAACTGGTGCGGCGACGCTTGTGGTCTGCTATCTGCAGGGCGCAAACGGCTACACCAACGGTCAGTACACCTGATTTAGGAGATTGTAATGAAAGGTCACAAGGGACATCGTAAGCACCGCGAATCGGGTGGCGTCAATGAGGCCGAGATGGACCTCAAGATTAAGCCTGAAGCGCGTACCAACGCCAAGGAAATTGACAAGGAAGCTGAGGAAACTCAGATGAAGCGCGGTGGTCGTGCCAAGCGCAAGCATGGCGGTCACGCGATGCATAGCGAGATGAAGGTTCACGGTCATCATGCCAAGCACCATGCGGGTCGCAAGCCCCGTAAGGATGGCGGCAGCATTTTCAATTTCACTGCTCACAAGGGCACCCCGGCCAAGGGCCGCAAGGTGAGCACTGAGCATGTTATTGAAGACTGACCGATAGTCTTCGGGCACGCTGAAACGGGGGCCTCAGTGCCCCCGTTTTTCCTTGAGGAATGCTGTTATGTCTGGTGCATGGACTCGTAAAGAAGGCAAATCTGCCGCTGGCGGCCTGAACGAAAAAGGCCGTGCTTCGTTGCGCGCAGAAGGCCATAATATCAAGCGCCCGGTGACCTCTTCGGAGGCCAAACACAGCCCTGAAGCTGCTCAACGGCGGGAAAATTTTAGGACTCGGATGTGCGGGATGAAGCATAAGCTGACATCCGCAAAGACAGCGCACGATCCGAATAGTCGCATCAACCTAGCGTTAAAGCGCTGGGATGTGAAATGTTGATTGATAGGAGAGCTTGAATGGCTACCATTACATCGTCTGGCGCAGTAAACCAATCCATTACCCGCGTTGGGCGTAATGAGCCGTTCAACCTTCAGGTTTCGCGTGGGCAGATCACCGGCCATTCCCTAGTCAACATCTTTGGCTACGGAACCACTTTTGCTACTGCAGGTACTTTTGCAGCGCTTTGGGAGCTTGGCTCCACCACCCAGTATGTATTTCCGGCATCTGCTACTACGATGACGCTTACTGGCAGCGCTGGCGACACGGCATCTATCCTGATCTCTGGTCTGGATTCAAGTTATAACCCGATTTCAGAAATCTTGGCGCTGAATGGCGCAACCGGCGTCACGACAGTCAACAGCTACTTGCGAATCAACAGCATGTCTGTTTCTTCTGGTAGTGCGACCAACCCATCAGGCGCTGTGACGCTTACCAACGGTGGCGTGACATACGCCAAGATCAACGCGAACACCAGCGGTACAGGCAGCGTTGGCAGGACCCAGATGTCCATCTACACCGTGCCAAATGGCTATACGCTGTATCTGGATCGATTCAACGGGTTTACCAACTACACTCAGGCTGGCAGCAACTATGTCACCTACCGTGCGCTGACCACCTCTTCAACTGGCGTGCAGACAATTGTCTTAAATACCCCGTTTATCAATATTTACGCCATTCAGCGTGAATATCCTTTTGGATATGCCGCAAAGACAGATCTTCAATTCCAGCTTGCCCCAAGCAGTACTACTGCGGCAGTCGCTGGGTTGAATATTGAAGGTATTCTGGTTCTCAATGACGGCACCCTGTGAGGTGCTGAATGAACACGACAAACTGCTCGACGGGGACTTATAACCTCTGCATCAATCAGGGCGCGACCTATTCGGTGACCTTTGTCTGGAACACTGGATCGTCATGCAGTTGCACGAACGGCTGTAGTTGTGGGTGCTCCAGCAGCCTGACTCCCGTCAATTTGACCGGATTTACTGCCGCTATGCAGATCAGGCAGACCGTGCAGTCTTCAACCATTCTGTATACGGCAAGCACGACAGGTGGTCAGATTGTCCTTGGCGGTACTGCAGGGACGATCGCCCTGACCATTCCTGCCGCAGATACGGCTGGATTTTCTTGGATTCGTGGTGTGTACGACATGAATCTCACTTCATCGGGAGGTATAGTCACTAGGCTGATTCAGGGCAATGTGATTGTGTCCCCAGAAGTGACTAGATAGTAATGTCCACCAACAACAATTATCCAACTCAGGTAGTCGTACAAAATCAGGAAAATGTTGTCATCGTAGAAGGTGCCAACTGCGCCCCTGAACAGCTTGTCATTACCGAGGCTTCTACCGTACTGGTTACCCAGTACGAGCAGCAGATTATTGAAGTTGAGACTGCTGGCCCACAAGGCCCGCAAGGCGCTACCGGCGCTACCGGCCCAACAGGCGTTACTGGTCCAACAGGCGCGACTGGCGTTACGGGCGTAGGGGCAACAGGGCCGACTGGCTCCACAGGCCCTACAGGGCCTACTGGGGCGACCGGGATCACTGGGGCGACTGGAGCTACTGGGGTCACCGGGGCAACCGGCCCTACGGGCATTACAGGGGCTACAGGGGCAAATGGCGGCACAGGAGCCACTGGAGCAACTGGAGCAACTGGCGTAACCGGCGCTACAGGGGTTACCGGCTCAACCGGCCCTACTGGCCCAACAGGAGCCACTGGAGCGACTGGCGTCACTGGCGTTACCGGCGCCACCGGGCCTACTGGCCCTACTGGAGCTGCAGGCTCTGCTGCTGCAATTGCGGTCAGCAATGCAACTTACAGCAGCGGTACGGTGACGTTCCAAAACGCCAACAACATCACGTTTGGTTCAAGTGGCGTCAACGGCATATCAGCCAGTTTCAATAGCACCGTATTTGCAGGTACTGGAACGACATACTCTGGAACCAATGTCAGCGCCACAATTGGCCTTAATAGCGCTGGATTGAATCTTCAATTGAAGGGCAATGCAGGTATAGCGGCAAGTATTGCTGGCAATACCACAGGCACACTTGCCATCATTAGCAGCGGTACGATGTATCTGGCTGGCGGCAACAACGTCACGCTTTCTCAGAATGGGAACTCGGTAACGATCTCGGCAAATACCGCAGCGGCTGCAAATATCAGCATTTCCGCAGGAACCACTTCTGGTGGATATGGCGGCATCACATTTGCAAACAGCAATAACGTCAGTTTCGGCCTTAACAACGGAACCATTACAGCAAGCGCTGCACCTTCTGCTTTTAGCGCATCTGGCGGATCGAGTAGTTTCAACACGCTTACTTTTGCCAATAGCAACGGCATTACTTTTAGCAATAGCGGTGGATCTGTTGTTGCAAGCTATAACAGTACGCAATTTGCAGGCACAGGAACATCTGTCAGCGGTAATGCCTCAATTACCTTAAACAGCAACGGATTGGCGCTTAACGCAAGCAACCTTGCTGGTACTGGCTTTAGCACTACAAGTACGGCAGGACTGTCTGTTTCTGGAACCCACAATACAAGTGGTCTGACGCTTGCTATACCTCCATACATCACAACTTACGCCGCTCAAACTACTCAGCCTGTTGCTTTCAGCGCGTCTGGTGGTTCAAGCAATTTTAGTACGTTAAATTTTGCAAACAGTAACGGCATTACTTTTAGCAATAGCGGTGGATCTGTTGTTGCCAGTTACAACAGCACGCAATTTGCCGGAACCGGAACTTCTGTTAGCGGCAATGCCTCAATTACCTTAAACAGCAATGGATTGGCACTTAACGCAAATAATCTTGCCGGTACTGGATTCAGCACTACAAGTACGACCGGATTGTCTGTTGCAGGAACACATAATACGAGTGGCCTTACGCTTGCGATACCTCCATATATAACGACATATGCCGCTCAAACAGCTCAACCAGTTGCGTTCAGCGCAGTCGGCGGTTCAAGCAATTTTAGTACGTTAAATTTTGTCAACAGTAACGGCATTACTTTTAGCAATACCAACGGCTCATTGGTTGCAAGCTACACGGTGCCGTCAACTGCTGGACTAATTTCGGCCATCAACGTATCGGCTGGAACCACCAGCAACAACCTATCTGCGATTACCTTTAGTAACTCTAATGGCGTGTCGTTTGGATTGGCTGGCTCTGTTTTGACGGCCACGGTAGCTACGAACTACCTGACTACGCAGTCGGTTCAGACCCAAAGCACGGTAGCGATCAATGGCTCGACCGGCGCTATCAGCCTCAGTGCTGGATCAAGTTTGTCATCTTCTACGGCGGCATCCGGTATCACGTTTGGTCTAGCCACCAACATCTCAACGTATTTGCAGACGACAGGCAACTATTTAACTACCGCAGCGCAATCTTCGGCGTCAAACATTTCTGCGGTATATGCGGCTACAAACAACACAGGTGGCGGCACGGCTACCCTATCTGGCGGTGTGTCTTTCAGTAACGCGAACAACATCACGTTCTATACCAGCGCCGGTAACGCAGTTGTCGCGTCGTATTCTCAATCGGTTCAGACTCAAAGCACGGTAGCGATCAATGGCTCGACCGGAGCAATCTCGTTTTCCAACTCGAATAACGTGTCGTTTGGGTTCAACGGATCTACGATCACGGCCACGGCTACCTTTGCTCAGTCTGTACAAACTCAGAGTACGGTTGCCATCAACGGTTCAACAGGACCGATCAGCCTTAGCGTAGGGTCAAGCCTGTCATCTTCTACGGCGGCGTCTGGTATTACATTCGGGCTGGCGTCAAACATCTCGACATACTTGCAGACTACCGGCAACTACCTGACCACTGCTGCTCAGTCATCTGCATCCAATATTTCTGCGGTGTATGCGGCAACTAACAATACCGGCGGTGGTACATCTACCCTATCTGGCGGTGTATCGTTTAGTAATGCCAACAATCTGACGTTCTATACAAGTGCGGGTAATGCCATTGTCGGTTCGTACTCTCAAACCGTTCAGCCCGTGGCATTTAGTGCATCTGGCGGGTCAAGCAGTTTTAGTACGCTTAACTTTGCCAACAGCAACAACTTTACGTTTAGCAACAGCAACGGTTCGGTGGTTCTTGTCCCCGGTGTGGGTACGGGTACGGCCTACGCCCAGTCAAACACCACTCAGGCGACCAGCGGCACGTTTGCACAAAACAGTCTGCAATTTGCTGGTGCGGGTAACGTCTCGGTTGGCGTGAGCAACGGCTCTATCGTCATCAGCGGAAGCGCAGCGACCAGCCAAGGCTCCTATAACATCGTCTCTATTGGTACTAGCACCTACGGCGGTGGTACTGGCGGTACGGCGTACAGCACATCAACTGGTACTGTTGGTTTCTATGCCGGTAGCAACATTACGCTATCTCAGTCATCCGGTAGCATCATTATTTACGGCGCTTCGGGTGGCGGTGGTAACGCTACAGCGTATGCCCAAGGAAATACCATTTCTGGTGGTAGCGCCACCACAAGCGGTACGCTTGCTCAAAGCAGCCTTAACTTTGCAGGATCTGGAGCTATATCAGCAGGTATCTCAAACGGCTCTGTTTTGTTTAGCGCGCCTACCCAGTCAGTTATATCTGGCGCTAGTGGAATAGGCGTGTCATCTGCTGCCAGCACGATCTATATTTTCCCAAATAACCCAACCTCGGCCAATTTTTATAACCCTGCAGCAATTTCAGGAACGCTGGCATTTACCGCTCAAAGCTCGCAAACAAATTTGCTTCAAATTGCCCCAATGAACGCAATGCCTGCTGCTTTGAGCGTAAGCAGGCTTGATGTGTTTGGAAGCATCAGCGTTGCTTCAACAACGACTCTTTCTGGCTCAATAAAATATATTGCAGGTATATATACAAGAACAGGATCAACGCTATCCCTAGTAACGTCTGGATCTGTTTTGAACACTTTTACTCAAGGCGGAACTGCTGGATCAAGTTTATTCGCGAATTTGCATCGTTTAAGTATTCCTATGCCTTTCAGCTATTCGCAGGTCAGTGATTACTGGATAGGAATTGCATATAGTACAAGCGTTTCATCTGGTAACTTTTCTTTCCAGCCAATCATTAACAGTCTTAACAATTCCCCATCTGCTGGTGCTATAGGCCTTATAGGAATTGCATCAAACGCTACAAACCAAGCTCCGTTTGGGCAGGGCCAGTATTCAGCAACAACAAATGCCATTCCATCGTCAATAGCATTTAGCCAAATCAACGGCGCTGTGTTGAGTATATGGCCGCCTGTTTATGAAATGATGAACTTCACGGCCTAATGTTGTATGACTACTTCAATTAGGACAAATCAAACCACTTCTACTGGCAATACCGGAAATTCGGGCGGGCCATTAACAGTCGCGGTTCCTTCCAGCATGATAGCTGGTGACATCATCATTTTAGTTGTAGCGTATGCAAACACTAACCCTGCAATCACCTTTACTCCGCCATCTCAATTTGTTGGGTTGACAACCCTTGTTCAAGGAGATGTATGTACATTTATTGTGTACTACGCGACTGCAACGGGCACAGAAAGCGGAAACTTTTCAGTAACAGTCAACGGCATTACTTCTAGCACAGACACTTACCTGCTTGCTTCTTATTCGCTGGCAAACGTAAGTTCGGGAACTTTTGCTTTTAACTCAGCGCAAAATCTTGTTTTTGGAAATACCGGGCTGACTGCCAGCTTGACTGGCCCTAGTCTTTATACCGGCGCAGATGCTATATCAGGTACTCCTCAAAATGTATTTGTACTTTGGATAGCAGTATCTGCTTGGGTTTATGGAACTAGTGGTTCTTTGGTGTCAGTAACTCTTCCTTCAAATTTTACACAACCAAATTCCACAGCTCAAACGCCAAACGGAAATTCGGTAAATATTTACATTGTTAGCGCAGGGTATGTTGAGCCGATCGCGTACACTACTTCATATAGCGGTTCAATTGTAAACTGATAGCCATAGAGAAAAAAAATGGCTCCTACAATACGAAATACCGCATTTGGAAATGCTTCTAGCGTAACGACGATATCAACGTCTACCATTAATACAAATACTGGCAGTACGTTTATTATTTGTAATCCGTCATCATATGCAAACACCCCAACAGACAATTTTGGAAATACTTATACGCTTGTCGCTCAATCCCCATTAACACCAAATAGTTTCAGAGTAAACGTATACATATGTGTGAATGGACTTGGCGGAACCGGGCATTATGCAACCAGCACCTATGGCTCATCTGGAGCAAGATACGTTGGGTTTTATGAGATTGCGCCTTCTACATTAGATCAGTTTAATAGTAGCGAGCAGGCAACTCCGCCGTTTACGATTACAACATCTACGCTCAGTAATAGCAGCGAATTGGTTTTGATATTCGGAGTGCAGGATTACACATCAACTACATATACGCTGACCCCGCCTACCGGATATAGCACGCAACTTAGCGTCTTAACCAGCGGCGGCACATATGATGCTTATCTGTTTACATCAAATACTGTAAGTTCTACTACAGCTATCAATACAAGCTGGACATCTTCTAGTACAACTCGTGGCGGCGCTTCAGTTATAGTTACGCTTGCAAATACCAATCAATACGATGTTTTTGTGGCAACGGCAATAATGCTTCAATTCCCAAATCAAACATCTACTTTAAATTCTGCAAATATATGGTGGAGAAAATCATAAATGATCAAACCGCAAATTATCTCATCTCACGATCCCGGCTATCACAATCAGGACTTGGCTCAATCTTCACAGCGCGTCATGGAAGGCGGGTCATGGAAGAAGCAACGGGTCATTGTGATCCTGCCAGCTTCTGCCACCATCCCAACTAAAGTAGCCCTATCCCACTGGGGGCTGGCGTTTCCACCTAACCAGCCTGTTCATAGGATGTTGGCTTTGGGGCAGGAAGTTGGCGAGGCGTATAGCAATGCTATTGCCGAGATTCTGGCGCACCCAGACTTGTCTCAGTGGGAATATATCCTGACCATCGAGCATGACAACTGCCCGCCCGGCGATGGCGTTATCAGGCTTATGCAGCAGATGGAGAAGCACCCTGAGTTTGCCTGCATTGGTGGCCTGTACTGGTGCAAAGGACCGGAGGGCTGCGCTCACATCTGGGGGGATGTAAAAGACCCCGTGATTAATTACCGCCCACAAGTACCTGTTCCCGGCCAGCTAGTGGAATGCTACGGTACGAGTATGGGTTTTAACCTATGGCGCATGGATATGTTTAGGGATGAACGCTTGAAACGCCCGTGGTTCAAGACCCTGAATGGCTCTGAAGGGCAAGGAATTGGCACCCAAGACCTTGCGGCATGGAATGATTTTCGGAAGTACGGCTACCGCTGTGCCGTCGATTGTGGGGTCTTGGTGGGTCATTACGACCATGCCGGGACATTCGGTCAACCTGACACGATGTGGTAATCATGGCTAACACCTATACATGGTCGATTAACTCAATGTCATGCTACCCGACATACGCATCCCAAACGGATGTTGTTTTTCAGGTCGGCTGGACATGCACTGGCGCAAGCGCTGATACGCCACCGCTGACTGCGTCCATTACCAATGTTGCTGATATTGTTTACAACCCAAACGATCCTTTTATCCCATACCCTCAATTGACTGAAAATGTGGTTATTGAATGGGTGCAGACAACCTTGACGCCTGACGGCGTTACGGCCGTCCAGACGACTATTGACGCGGGCATAACAAGTCAGTCAAATCCACCAATTGTCACTCCTCCGTTGCCTTGGAATACACCTACAACTTAATAACGTGGTACACCAATGAATGCTATTGCTGAAGAAGTAAAACCTGAATTGCTGAAGCTTGATTTCGGTTGCGGCAAAAACAAGCAGCCGGGGTTCGTGGGCGTTGATTCAATCGCCTTTGAAGGCGTAGACATCGTGGCCGACCTGCGCGACCCTTGGCAGTGGACAGATGATTCCGTGGACGAGGTACATTGTTCCCATTTTGTGGAGCACTTGACCAATCCAGAACGGGTACATTTCTGGAATGAGCTATGCCGGGTCCTGAAGAAGGGCGCAATCGCCCGTATCATCACCCCCCACTGGTCAAATTCCTGTGCCTATGGGGATCCCACCCACCAATGGCCCCCTATGTCCGAATGGGCGGCTTATTACCTAAATAAAGATTGGCGGGATATTAATGCCCCCCATGCCCCCTTGACCTGCGATTTTGACTTTGTTATAGGCGGGGGGTGGGAACCTTGGCTGGAAACCCGTAATATAGACACTAAAATGTTTGCCATGTCGAAATACATCAACTCGTATCGGGATCTGATTTTCACCCTGACTAAAAAGTGATTGAAATTTATGAGATTTGAAAATAAACAGGAAGCAAATACTTTACTCGCTTTGATTGATATGGCGGTAAAATCAGGCGGGCTTCAGGTAGCTGAGGCTGGTTTGCACTTTACCAAGAAGATTAAGGCCGATTTTCCTGAGCAGGATGCCGATTTGTCGGTGCCTGCAAATGGGCCGCCACCGGCCAGTTAAAGGCGTAGGGCATGAGTTCAAGCAACGAAAACAGCAGCAATACATATTATTTCAACCCCGGTTTAGGGGAAATAATGCTGTATTCGTTCAATCTGTGCGGTATTCGCAATACCGCTCTGATGCAAGAGCACATGGAATCTGCCCGGATGGCGGCAAATATGCTGCTTGGCCGGTGGTCATCTCAGGGGGTCAATCTGTGGACGGTTGACCTCCAGACAATCCCTCTGGTGCAGGGCTGTAGCACCTACAGCGTCCCCAACAACACTATCGTGATGCTGGACTCCTACATCGTCCAGAACAGCGGTGGGGCGGCTATAAACCGCCTGATCCTGCCTATCAGCAGGTCTGAGTATGCTTCGTATCCCAACCCGCAGCAGCAGGGATTCCCCACTACCTACTGGTTTGATCGCCTGCTATCGCCGACTGTTACTCTTTGGCCTGTCCCAGATGGCACGCAAAGCGCGTTCCAATATTACCGCGTAAGGCAGATTCAGGACGCCAATCTTGCCGAAAGCCAGCAGGTGGAAATTCCCTATTACTTTTTGGAGGCGTTTGCATACGGCCTAGCTCAACGCTTGGCAATGATTTGGGCACCGGACAAAATCACGTTGCTCAAGCCCTTGGCGGACGAATCCTATGATATAGCGGCTCGACAGAACGTAGAAACCGCGCAACAATACATATCGCCAACGATCGCTTCCTACTTCAGGCCATAGGCCGTGGGATACGCATCACAAGCAGGCCGCGCCCGGACTAGTGCCACTAGCCCGCAGGCCCACGCCATATGCGACCGCTGTGGCTTCAGGTACAACTTTGTTGACCTTCAATGGCAGTACGATTGGCGCGGCGCTGCCCTTCAGAATCTCAGGCTGTTGGTCTGCAAAGACTGTCTAGATACCCCCCAAGAGCAGCTTCGGGCGATCGTGGTGCCTGCAGATCCAACGCCGATCATGCAGGCTCGAGTGCAGGACTTTGTGTCGGCAGAAACTGATGATTTGACTGCCAACTATGCCAAGGTTACTGATCCGACGACGGGTATTCCAATCCCATCGACAACGGGTCTTTTGACCCAGAACTCACAGAACATCACCACGCAGCCTATTGGGTCGCCCAACGGGCTTGAGCAGGATGCCGTGATGCCTTTGAACGGCACCAAGCATTACGATGTAAGGCTGCCCGTTTTGTCGGTTTCGGCCAACGGGACTACGATCGTGACGGTGACATGCTCATCTGTTCACGGCCTTTGCACGAACAGCCAAATCTCTGTTGCTGGCCTTTCAAATAATAACGCTGTTGGGTTCTATAGCGTCACGGTAACGACGGCCACGGCGTTTACCTACGAGACCGTAAATCCAATACCGATTGGCAGCTTGTTGACCGGCACGACCAATATCGTTACCGCCTTGGTTGGCCTGCCCTACAACTACCCCCAAGTGCCTTTGACTGGAAACTAAGACATGGCAAATATCCCAATTCTGAATCTTCCTGTTGCCATCTCGCTGACCGGCACTGAGTGGATTCCTGCTGTCCAAAACGGCACTACGGTTAGGATTGAATCAAGCTTTTTTGGAGGTGGAGGCAGTGGGCCTGCGCCATTGAACTACTCTGTTCAGTATGCCAATAACGGCGTGTTTGGTGGATCTCTTGGGTATTTTTTACCCGAGACAAGCCAATTCATTTATGACTTTGTAAATGGCAGTAATGGCACTCCAATTCCATATATTCCTTCGCAAGCGCCGTCAAGCTCAATGGCAATTTCGGTGTTTGGTGGCGACATTGGAGCACCTGTTACCGCTTTGACTTTGGTTGATTTGACCAACGGAATTGACGGCGTATCGCTCAATTTTGCAATTGATAGCGGAACATCATTCACAAGCCAGTATTCATTCAATTTATTGTCTGATGGCACATTTTCTTTAGAAGATTTATCTAATAGCACAAGCCTTATTCAATTTAATCCTATCTCCGGGGGTGGAACATCTTTCTTCGGAAGACCGACTTATCTTTTGGATCTACAAGGATCTCAGTTGTTATTCAACGGATCTCCTTTTGGAGTTCCGGTTGGAAATGCATATCAGCTTCAAATGAATAATGAATTTAGCGGATGGGCTGGATCAGCTATATACAATCCTATTACTGACCTTAGTTATTACTCATCGTATGTCACTCAAAATCCGGTTTATCCAACTAGAAATTGGCCGTGGGGATATCCTTATTACTTTTCTATTTATGAAATTGTTGACCCTTATTATGCTATTTCATCATCCATTACTGTAGGATATTTTTACACCAACGGTACAGGGGCAGGAGCGGATAACGACGGTCAATTAGTATTTACTTATGGCGCATACAACACTTACGAGGGAGAGTGGTTATATGCAATACAAGAGCCGTATGCTGGATCTCTTTATCCAGCACAATTATCAATAGGATGCGCTGATGGATCAACTGCATTTTCATTTTGGACATGCGCTACAGGCGCAACACAATCACAAAATGGAACGCCTATTAATTTTATAAGATCTGCAACTGTCAATAATGATGGCGGTTGGTATCTTGGAACTGCCACAGGCGGATCAAAAGGCGTAGGAACAATCAATGCTCAAGGACTGTACGCCAACGGTGTGCCTGTAGCTACTGGCGTTTTGACTGTCGATACACTTCCAGCGGCGGCGGCTGGCGCAAGGTCATTCGTCAGTGATTCAACTGTTGTTGCGACCGGCAATTTCGGCGCTACTGTTGTTGGTAGCGGTTTATACACCGTTCCCGTTTGGTCTGACGGATCTGCTTGGTACATAGGGTAATTTTATGGCCGCAATATTCACGACAACAGTTACCGGGCTACGGACTGCAGCATCTCAAGGATCTTTGGTTGATGTGGTCACGGAAGTTAATTGGATGGTTGTTGCCCAAGATGGCAATAAGTTTGCCCGCAAAATCGGGGCAACGATTGTCAGCCCTCCAGATGCTTCCAAATTCATCGCTTTCCCGAGCTTGACGCTTGCTGAGGTGCTGAATTGGATTCCTGACCCTGCGACTTCTGCTGTCCAAAACGAACTTACGGCACAGATTGCCTCGCAGGCTCCGCCAACGGTAACGGTTAAAAGACCGCCGTGGATTATGCCGCCACCGCCTCGTGGCGATAAGCCTTCTAACACTTGATGCATAAGGTGTGACATGGAACAGGACAATAAGCTTGATGAAACGGCAATGAAACTCAATGTTCATTTGGCTGAATGCGCTTTGAGATACGAAAATATCTCAGATTCATTGGTCAAAGGGGCAAAGAAAATGGACCGCATTCAGTGGTTCCTTGTCATCCTTGCTGGCGCAATCCTCCTTGGCCCCGGCTTTGCCGCTGAGTTACTTAAGAAGTTTTTAGGGAACTAAGATGTTTGACTCAAGCAAAATTGTTCCAATGGTGTTCCCAGTGATGGTTGCGGCTGTCGGTTGGATGATCACTAGCGTCACAACCATGCAAAGCGAATTAGTTGATATTCGTTCTAAAATGCCAGCTTTAATTACATCACAAGGTGTTCCTACGGATAGTCCTATTTCGGCTGAGGCTAGGGCTAAACTAAAAGAAGATTTAAACGAAAAGATTAATGCCTTGTCGGTACGAATTACTCTGCTTGAAGAACGTCTGAGGGAACATAAATGAACTTATCTTGGCTTGCTCAATTAGCTCCTACAGTTGCTACTGCGCTTGGTGGTCCTTTGGCGGGTATGGCTGTTGAGGCCGTAGGTAAAGCTTTGGGTGTGCCACCTGATGATGCCAAAAAGCTACTTGAATCGGGCAAGATGACTTCAGATCAAATCACGCTTATCAAACAAGCTGAGATCGCGTTACAGGCACAAGCTCAAGAACTGGGTTTAAACTTTGAAAAGTTAGCAGTCCAAGACCGCGCTTCAGCCCGTTCCATGCAATCCGAAACTCGCTCATGGATACCCGGCGTTATGGCTTTGGTGGTGACTATTGGGTTTTTTGGAATTCTCATTGGGTTGATGAGCGGCAAAGTGACTGCTGGGCCTGAGATTGAAATTATGCTTGGTTCATTGGGCACTGCTTGGACAGGAATTATTGGTTTCTATTTTGGTTCATCTGCCAGTAGCCAAAAGAAGGATGAACTTATTCATCAATCAACTCCGGTGGGACAATGATTAATTCTCGTAGCCTTGATGAACTTCTTTTGCCGGTTCGTGCCAAGGTAGATATCTTCATTGCTTTATGCAAAAGCGAAGGTATTGATCTGCTTGTCACCTCCACTTATAGAGATATTGAATCTCAGGATGCTTTGTATGCTCAAGGAAGAACTGCACCGGGAAATATCGTCACTAACGCAAAGGGAGGTCAGTCTTATCACAATTTTCGTTGTGCTATTGATATTGTACCTCTTGTGAATGGCAAGCCTGATTGGGATGGCAGCCATCCTGTTTGGGCAAAGATTGGATCGCTTGGCAAGGCCGCTGGCCTTGACTGGGCTGGCGAGTGGAAAAGCTTCAAAGAGCTGGCGCATTTCCAGTACACAGGTGGCTTGACCCTCGCAGACCTGAATGCCGGTAAAACGGTTGTATAAGGAGTGATTGAAATGCTTGGATATATGGTTGTTTCATTTGTTCTTGGTGCCGTGGGTGGCTGGCTTGCTTGCCAGTCGTATAAGGCAAAGGCCGACGCTGAGGTTAAGGTGGCTGTCGCCGATGCCGCTGCCGTTAAGGCTGATGTCACGGCGGCTGTTGATTCAATCAAAAATGATGTGAAGTAACTGCCATGACAACGCCCAACACAACTCCGCTGACCTACAATGGCTACGTTACCCAGATCGGTACGATGGCTGTCGTCCAGACGACGACGGTCAGCGGCGTTGTGCAGGGCGTGGATGCGGCATTTAATGCCATCATCCCGCAAATGCTTAACTACGCAGAATTGCGTATACAGCGCGATTTGGACTTGTTGCCGTCGCTGACGACACGGACATATACCCTGACTGCCTATACCAATAGCTTGCAGCTTTCGGTAAACGACTTCGTGACCGTACAGAACCTGATCTTGCAGCTTACGGATAATACTTACTACGCGCTGTTGCCGGTCAGCAAGGAATTCATCCAAAACGTATTCAGCAATCCGTACTACTACGCTGCACCTAAGTATTTCGCCATGATTGGGGGCGATCTATCAACGGGCGGCGATACCTATAACAACATCATTTTCGGGCCATATGCGGATAATGCGTATAACCTGAATGTGACCGGAACCATCAGGCTTCCGACCCTATACCAGCAGGCTACGACTTCGCTGGCGGCTACTGGCACGACGTTCATCAGCACCTACCTGCCGGATCTGCTCATCATGGCAAGCATGGTCTACATCAGCGCCTACCAGCGTAACTTCGGACGACAGAGTGACGATCCGCAGATGGCGCAGAGCTACGAAAGCCAGTATCAGGCTCTCGTCCGTGGCGCTGGTGTCGAAGAGTACCGCAAGAAGTTTCAGGCCGATGCGTGGTCTTCTGAATCAACCTCTCAAGCGGCGACGCCGACACGGTGATTTAAGTGCCGCACGCATCCATAAAACTCAAGCCGGGAATTGATCAGAATGAGACGCCAGCGCTCAATGAGGCTGGCATTTCGTTTTCAAACCTAGTTAGGTTTATACCTGACAGGAATGGCCTTGGATTAATTCAAAAGCTTGGCGGGTGGCTTAAATACTACAGCGGCAATATTTATATTCCAGCAATTATCCGTGCCTTGTGGGCTTGGGAAGACACAAACGCTAATAAGCATTTGGCTTTTGGCACTCAAAATTCTATTTCCACTGGTACGGCTACGCTTGGCGTTATCAATGATCCAGCTTCAAGCTATGCAGATATCACCCCAAAGACATCTGTAACCAATAGCATTACTCCGCAAGCTTCTTCAACATCTGGAAGTGCGTTAATCCAGATCACAGATACTTTTGTTGGAGAAATAGACCAGTATGACTCTGTCTATATTGCTACACATATTAGTATTGGTGGAGTGGTTTTGTTTGGGGTTTATCAATGTAACCCGACATACACCATTCCAGATCCAACAAAATATTACGTTCTTGCAAGAGATGTTCTGGGTAATTTGATTGGTGCCACTTCTACTTCTACGTCAGCAAGCGTGGCATTTTTTCAAACAACGGCAAACCAAACACAAGTAAATGTTACCTTAAATAGTCATGGGTATTCTGTCGGAAGCACATACCCTGTATTAGTATCAACGCTTATTGGTGGTATTACTTTTTACGGAAACTACATAGTTGAAGCCGTAATTGATGCCAATAACTTCATCATCAATGGCAATACTACTGGTGATGGATCTTCTGGATACATCAACGGCGGGAATGTTTACTTCATTTATAGCTATGGTACAGGGCAAATCCTTCCATATACTTATGGAGCAGGCCCGTATGGTGGTGGGTTGTATAGCTACGGTTCTTCTGTCCCACCGGCCACAGGAACTGAAATTTCGGCAACTGATTGGACTATGGACAACTGGGGGCAAATCCTAATTAGTTGTCCAATCTCCCCTAATGCCAGTGGGACTCCTCAATTCCAGCCCATTTATCAATATGATCCAACCTCCACAAACAGCTATGCGTCCATCATCGACAACGCCCCGCCTATCAATGATGGAATTTTTGTGGCGATGCCACAACGCCAGATTATCGCATGGGGATCCACCGCGACTGGAGTACAAGATCCGTTACTCGTCAACTGGTGCGATGTCAACAACTACAATACTTGGATTCCAACGATCACCAATCAGGCTGGCTCTTACCGCCTTCCAAAAGGTTCAAAGATTGTTGGCGCGATTCAAGGCCCTCAACAGGGTTTGATATGGACAGATATCGATGTGTGGTCGATGCAATATATCGGGCCGCCGTATGTTTATAGCTTCAACGAGATAGGCACCGGATGCGGGTTAATTTCCCGTAAAGCCGCTGCTTCAATCAATGGCGTCGTTTATTGGATGGGGCCATCACAATTTTTCAGCCTTACAGGAAATGGCGTGCAGCCTGTTCCATGCCCGGCATGGGACGTTATCTTCCAAGATCTTGACCAAGGCAATTTACAAAAAATTCGAGTGGCTGTTAATTCGCGCTTTGGTGAAATCACTTGGTTTTATCCGACCATCAGTGATGGCGGCGAAATCAACGCATACGTTAAATATAACGTGTTCCTGAATGCTTGGGATTTCGGTGCTTTAAGCCGTACTGCATGGGTAGACCAGTCTGTCCTTGGTCCTCCGATCGGCGCTGAACCTGCTGGTTTGCAACTTTACCAGCATGAGACATCGCCAAATGCCACCAATACAGACGGCACTGCAACTGCCATGTTATCCAGCTTCCAGACGGGGTGGTTTGCTCTTTCGGAAGCTGATGTAAAGATGTTCATTGATGAAGTCTGGCCTGATATGAAGTGGGGGTATTTTGGCGGTACACCTACCGTTACCGGCGACCCTCCGCTAAATGCCACCGTCCAAATTACATTCTATGTGACAGATTTTCCATCAACATCAGCTACGCAGGCAAACTTCATCGGAACTATTTCTGGTAGCACGTTGACGGTCAATTCTGTATATACAGGCGTGTTGAAAATAGGGCAGTACATCAGTGGTGCCAATATTGCGCCAAACACTCAGATCACGGGCGGTAGCGGCACTAGCTGGACAGTCAGCGTATCGCAGACTGTATCTACTGCAACCAATTTGATTTCATCTTCTGCTCAAATTGCTGTTTATGGGCCTTACTCGGTGACAACCGCCACCAACTGGTTTAATCCACGCATCCGTGGCCGGTTGGTGTCAATTGGCCTTTCAAGCAACGATTTGGACAGCTTTTGGCGTATCGGCAATATTCGATATCGCGTGCAGCAGGATGGGAAATACTAAATGGCAAATACCTCACTCAGCGATATTCTGACAGCCGTAAAGAACATAGTTACGGCCCTCAATAATGCCGCTCAAACTTACCTCAACGTGCAGGGGCAGCAGAATAAAGCTGCCATTACGGCGGCGACCTTGGTTAAAAATGGCTCTGGCAGGGTCGCCACAGTGAGCGTAATTGTCGCCGGATCGGCTACCGGCAATATTTATGATTCTTCATCCACCACTGTAACTTCCAGCCCAATTTTCATTATTCCCACGACAGTCGGAATAACAGTGGTTAATATCCCAGTATCCATTGGGATTGTCGTCGCTCCCGGTAGCGGCCAAACCGTCACCATAAGTTATTCGTGAGGTTTTCATGCCGCTCTCCAAGGGTAAATCCCAGAAAACCATCAGCCACAATATCGAAGAAATGATCCATGCCGGGCACCCGAAGGATCAGGCCATTGCTGCCGCCCTGAATACGGCTCGGCAGTCAAACGCCGCCGGGGGTGGCCTTTACGCCAATATCCACGCCAAGCAGGAGCGCATCGCCCACGGCTCGCATGAGCATATGCGGAAGCCGGGGTCGCCCGGAGCGCCCACGGCAGACGCCTTCAGGCAGTCGGCCAAGACGGCTCGGGAAGGGCAGGCTGAGGGTGGTTTTCACCCCCCTCATATGCCCCATGTCCACATGCCGAAAGCACATATGCCCAAAATGGGCGGAAAGCTGCATGTAGGGCCGATCCACAGCCCCGTAGCAGGCCGCACAGACCACCTGCCCATGCATGTACCGTCTGGGTCGTACGTCATCCCAGCGGACATTATAAGCGCTATGGGCGAAGGCAATACGATGGCCGGGTTCAAGCACATGCGCCGGATGTTTGGGGGCACCCCCTACGGTGGCGGCCAGACGCCTTATGGCGGGGGTGCAGGCCCTTATAACGAAAGCATGGCCGGTAAGGCGGCTGGCGGTGAAACCAGCGCCGTTCCGATTGTGGCGGCCGGTGGGGAATACGTCCTGTCGCCTGAAGAAGTGCGTTTTGCCGGTAATGGCGACCTAGAAGCCGGGCACCGGGTTTTGGATGATTTCGTGAAGCGATATCGAAAGAAAACGATCAAGACTTTGATCAATCTTCCCAATCCCAAGCGCGATTAAGGATTAGCAAATTGTTGATGCAACTCAATCGCAGCTTTTTTGTAAGCAGAATGAGCTTCTTCTGCGGTTGGGTAGCATCCCAGATAAATGACTTTTTTATTGGAAGTTATTTGCGCCTGAAAAGGTTTTTTCTTAATCCACGGATGATGAGAGACGCCCTTAAAGCCGTGCTTATTAGAACTTTTGCTGTTTGCTCTGTTTTGTCCATTGGTGGCCTCTCTAAGATTAAAAATTCGATTATCAGATGGATTTCTGTTGATGTGATCTATTTGGCCTATAGGCCATTTTTGATGAATGTAAAACCATGCAAGTCTATGTGCCATATAGCTTTTGGCGTCTATTTCTATGTACACATGGTTCTTGGGTTTCTTTGTGTACCCTGCTTTTTTCCCAACAAAAATTCTAGGTCTTTGTTTGTTCCAGTAAAAAAATCCAGTTTCCGGTTCGTAACGGAGTATTTCAGTAAGATATTCATGTTGAAGTTCCATGTACAAACCTTAACAAATTTTGCCGGATAAAAGAATGACTAAAAAGCTCAATCTTGCCGATGCTACTGAATTGAAAATCCGCGTCGCCGTACCCGGCGATTTGGATGAAATCATGGCGCTGGCAATGTCGGCGTGTGAGGAAAACGGGTTTTTGAACCCAAACCCACAGAAACTCGCCGCCGAAATCTGGCCTGCCCTGCATCAGGATCACGGCATTTGCGCCGTCATCGGGAAGCCGGGTGGCAAAATTGAGGGTCTCGTTTTGCTCAGAATCGGCAATATGTGGTACTCGGATAATCTCGTTGTCGAGGAAAAGGCGATTTTCATTTACCCTGAATTCCGCAGCGCAAAGGGCGGACGGGCAAAACAATTGTGTGAATTCAGCAAGAAGGTGGCCGACACCCTTGGAATTCCACTGATCATTGGCGTCTTGTCAAATAGCCGCACCGCAGCAAAAGTTCGCATGTACGAAAGGCAGTTTGGACCACCGAGTGGTGCCTTCTTCCTGTATGGCGCACAGACCGGGAAGTGGCAGGAAACGGAGCACTAAGTTATGGGCGGCAAATCCAGTCAAAGTACCAGTCAGGTAACCATCCCACCGGAAGTACTTGCCCGGTACAACAGCGTCAACGCGCAGGCTCAGACTGCTGCCGAGAAACCATTTCAACAGTACTCGACTGATCCAAACGCATTTGTCGCGCCCGTCAACGCACAAGAAAGTACAGGCATCAGCGGCGTTAACGCCGCCGCCAATCAAGCCCAACCGTATTTTGGTGCTGCCACCAATACGCTGATGGGGGCATACGGTAACACACAGCCACTCAACGCGATGGCCGAGTATGGAACTGCGGCCAGTTCTTCCCCGCTCACTGGGCAGCAAATCAACCAGTATCTCAGCCCATATTTGGGCACTGTTCTTGGAAGTCAGGAACAACTCCTGAACCAACAAAATCAACAGGCAATGGCGGGGCAATTAGGCAATGCGATTTCATCTGGTGCTTTTGGTGGCGATCGTGCTGGTATTGCGGCTGCGAATTTGAATCAACAGCAGAATCTTGCGAATGCCAATATCTACAGCAATATCCTGAATCAGGGATACAACCAAGCCCTGCAGACTGCTCAAGGCCAGCAGCAAATTGGCTTGGCTGGCGCAAACCAGCTTGCAAACATTGGCAACCTTGCATTTCAGCAAGGCGCTGGAACATCGCAAGCGTTGGCTGGCCTCGGTACTGGCGCTCAGGGCGCTGCTTTGCAAGGCGCTCAGGCTCAGATTGGCGCGGGTCAATTGCAACAGCAGACGACACAGGCTGGCGATACGGCTCTTTACAACCAATTCTTGCAGCAGCAGTCCTATCCGTTCCAAGTCGCCAACTTCCTTGCAGGTATTGCGGAAGGCACTGGCGCGTTGTCCGGTTCAACGACTACCGGCACACAGCCGGGTGGGTTCTTCTCGGATGAACGCCTTAAGGAAGACATCAAGGAAGTCGGTAAGACGCACGACGGTCAGCCCATCTATTCATACAAAATGAAGGGCGATCCGCGTACCCAGATGGGCCTTATCGCGCAGGAAGTTGAAGAGCGACATCCAGAGGCCGTTGGTGTTGCTGGCGGGTATAAAACCGTTGATTACGGAAAAGCGCTCAAAGATGCCTCAATGGGCGGCCATGTTGGCCTTGCCCATGCAGGCGAAGAGTATGCCCGTGGCGGGTACGCTGGCGGTGGGTATTCAACGACTTTAACTGCCAACCCCGGTGGGTTGAGTGATGCCAGCATGGTCAATCCAAATGACCTTGCGGCAATTATCCAAGCTCAACAGCAAATGTATGTTGGCGCTGGCGGTCCTACTGCCTACGGTGGCCTTGCTGGTGGCCCGCCGCACGGTGGCGTTCAAGGATATGTTCCGACCACTTCGATGCCTGCGGCTCATCTGCAAACTGCTTCTTTGCCAAAGCAGGGGCCGTCTGCTGCAGAACAAGTCAAGCAGGTAAATGAAGCCGCCAACTCAATGGAATCTTTATACAACACTGGCAAGGCCGGTCTTGTAGGGACTGCAGAAGATAAGAATCATAATGCAACTGCAGGATTACTGGGCAGTGGCGGAGATTGGTCTACCGTTAAATCAAAACTTTTTGGTCCTAGTAATGCTCATGTGGCTGCTGACGCTACTGGTACAACCCCCGGCGTTATGAGCAAAGATGAATCTGATCAAGTCATTCGAGATGCGTTTGCAAAACAAGTCCCTGCCGCCAATGAAGAACCAGAACCGGCACAAGATGATATTCAACCGGAACAAGATAATGCGCCTCACTATAGAGGCGGCGTAGCTGGTCATATGCATTATGCCGGTGGAGGATTGGCAGGCCGTGGTATGTACGCGGATGGTGGATCTGATGAAGATCCGTATGCCAACGAAGATCCAGATCCATATACGGAAAAGCCGAAAGGCTTGGATATTGAAGCATCTAAAAATGATAACAAGTTGGCTACTTCTTCGTTATCGCCGCAAGGTCAATCTGGTCTTTCACAATTATCTTCTGGTCTTGGAGCAGCAGGCGCAATAGCAGGGTTAGGCAGTAAAGCCGCAGGACTGCTTGGATCATCTGCAGCAAGCTTGGCTCCGACTATTGGATCAGGAATGGAAGGATTGGGATTTGGTGCGGTTGATATGTCTGGATTGGCAGACATGCTTCCTGTTCTTGCGCTTGCTTCTGGCGGCGTTGCTGGTGGCCGTCATGGATATGCAGTTGATGGAACTGTGCAAGATGATGATCAGCCAACAGGCGTATTCAAAGATTCTTCAGATTCATTTGCGCCGACAACTGATGGCGCTGGTGGAGATGGCGTGAGTCCAATGAATGCTGACCCTAAAGATCCAAATAATGTATGGGAAAGAGTAAAAAATAATTGGAAAGCTCATTTTTCAGGACATCCGGAAAATATCATTAATCCAGATACTTCTTCTGGAGTATCTCCTCCTGCTTTTTCCCCTTCAACTCAGTCCCAAAGAGAAAATGATCTTTATAAAAAAGTTTCATCAGAAAAGCCATTGACGCCTGCGCCTGCGGCTGGATTGATTGCTTTGCCTGAGAAGAATGTCCCAGAACCTTCTTATGCTGCAGATCTTCAAAGACCGGATGTTGGTCTTGAATCTGGATTTGCAAAACAAGCAGCAAGCCAAATTCCTTTGAAAGATGTAAATCAAAATCAAGGATTGGCCGGTGGAGAGCCTTCCGCCGCTCCTTCGGTTGATGCAAAGGAAATGTCAGATCGACTGTCAACAGGAACGGCGCATGAACCTTCATTCATTCAGCGCTTGATCAAAGATGGAACATTGTCTAGGCAGACTGTTATTCCATTCCTTACTGGGTTGGCCGCGATGGGAACAGCACCAACCCGTAGCCTTGGTGTAGCACTGTCTGCTGGTGTTGGCGCTGGCGCTCAGTCTTATGCAAATCAGCAAGAGGATATTGCTAGGCTCGCTCAAACTCAGGCCACCACATCTCAGATTAAAGCGTCTACCGGTACGCAAATGTACAACGTGGCCGCTGCTAAAGCGCCTCCGGGGACTCGCCCTGTTGCAGGGCCGCCATCTGATCCAAATCAGGCTACATTCACCACTCCTGATGGTCAGCAATGGCATTACGAACCGATTTACAAGTTTACCAACTGGGGTGGTACTGGTGGCGCAGGAACTCCAGTAGGTTCAACGCCAACAGCCGCAATGAAAAGAAATGATGATGGATCCCTTTATATGGGGCCATCATCTGCGACTGATAATGTATTGAGGCAGCGTTATGGATTTGATCCTAGCTTGCCGCCTATTGCCAACATTTATAAAGCCTCTGGAATGGGTCATCCCGAAGTGATGGTAGACCCTACTCAATTGAGGGCGCATCAAGAATCAATCGGCAAAACAGGTTATGAAGCCGACGATGCTGGCAGAACGTATGTTCAACTTGCAAAATCACTCAATGGGTTGAGCGATGGAACATTTACTGGCGCTGGCCCCGGATTTGAAGATAGGCAAAATCTTGCAAATATTTATGGGTATATGACCAAATTGTTTGGCGTCAAAAATGATTTGAATCAAAATGACATTGATCAAGGTCAAATTATTGCCAAGATCAATAAACTTCAAGCGTCTGCTCTTGCTCATCAAAATGGCGAAAGGGCTGCGTCAATTGCTATGGGGCTGCAGTCATCATTGCCGGGTGGAGCGCAAACTAAAGAAGCTGCAAATACTAATTTGTCTGCAATGATGATCCAAAATCAACGTGCAAGAGATTTTAGGGATTACACAAATTCGTACATATCACGATATGGTACGGATGCTGGTCTTGAAGAGTCTTTCAACAGGGATATGGGTGACGTTTACGCAAAAGAAAAAGAAGCTATCCCAAAACTATTCAAGAAGACTCAAACTGGAAAATCCCTTGCTGAAGAATTATTAACAAATCCAAGCTCAGAAAGACGTTTGAAGCTGGAGCGCGGCATCAAACAAGCGGATGGATCTTATAAGAATGGAATAGGCGAAGGGTCTACTCGGTATCTTTTGTAAGGATTTGAATCATGGCAGATCAACAAGTAGATCCGTTGGATTTGGCAATGATGGACACTGGGCCGTCACCTAAGCCAATTCAACAATCAAATGCTCCTGTTGCTCCAGCAAAAACTACATCAGCTCCTGAAGTTGATTCTTTAGATACTGCTATGATGGATACTGGCGTTCCAACCCAAAATCAAACTGCAGCTCCAGTATCTAAACCTAAAACGACATCTAAATTTCGAGATTTGTCTTATGCCGATAAAGTTGCTTATCGTGAATCTGGCAACAAAGCTGATGCAAAAAACCCAAATTCATCCGCTACTGGAACCGGACAATTCATTGATAGCACTTGGCTTGATCTTGTAAAAAGAAATAATCCTGAATTGGCTCAAGGGAAAAGCGATGCAGAAATTCTTGCATTGCGTAATGACCCTTCAATAAGCCGATCAATGATTGAAATTCTTGGAAACGAGAATGGTAAAAAATTACAAGCGGCTGGCATTCCTGTAAATGATTCCAGCAAATATGGTTCTCACTGGTTTGGCGCTGATGGATTCATAAACCTTTACAATTCAGATCCAAATACCCCGGTTGAAAAAGTATTGTCTCCACAAGTTGTGGCCGCAAATCATTTGCAAGGTAAAACCGTTGATCAATTAAAAACGATCATTGCCCAAAAAATGGGATATGAGTACTTGCCTGAAAATCTTGATATTGGTCAAGCAATGTCAATGGCAAAAGACAATTTGATTCCATCTACAAAGCGACTTGCGGCAGGAGTTGCTAGTTCTGTTATCCATCTTGGCGATACTGCATCTGCATTATGGGGAATTGGCAGAGCAGCAGCTTCAAAAATTGATGGTGCTGCCGGTAGACCTCAGAACGAAGATGAAAAGGCTAAAATCGAAGCGCCTTTAGATGCTTTGTTTGAATCTTATAAAGATAAGTATCGGGATATGCCGAGTTTCTTATCTTACCTTGCACACGATCCAGCGGGCGTCCTTGCTGATCTAAGTTTAATTGCCGGTGGCGGAGAGATAGCCGCCGCAAAAGCCGGTCAAATGGTAGGTAAAGCTGGTGAGCTTGCTACTCGAGTTGGCGCAGAAACCGCAGGTAGTGCGTTGAGCGCCACTGGAAGTGCTGTCAGTGGAGTTGGAAAAGCTGTTGGGAAAGTAGGCACTGCGATCAATCCACTCAATCCTTTGGGTGTGCTAACTCCAGAATCATCATTGATATCAACCTCCGGCCGTCGAGCTATCGGAGCATCCGGCGAATTGACTCCGAAAGTTGATTCAATGATTCAAAAAGTTTCTGATGGCGTATTGTCTGCTGCTGATTTCAGAGATCCATTTGCCCGCAGTCAATTGGTTGATGTCATCAGGAAAAAAGGATTGACGCCAGAAGCCGTCAAAGAAGGAATTTTACGATCGCAAGGTCTTCAGACGCCTTCTTCTGTAATTACAGGCCGTGCTGCTCCAAGTGCGGCATATGAGGCAAATAATCTTGCCATAGCATCAAATGCCGATGCGCTTGCGGGAAGAGCCAGAGGGATTGCTGGCGCAGAGATCATGGGGCCAGATATTGGCGCTCATTTGGAATCTGCTGGCGTCAATTCATACAACAACGCAGTCGATAAGTATGCAGCTATCAGATCTACCCCCGGACGTTTTCTTCCGGGATCTTTGGGTGGAACTAGTTGGCAATCTCATTTGGAATCTGAGCTAGGTCGATCTGGATTGCCTTCCAATCGAGAATTACTAGAAGCAAATGGTTTAGAAAATGCAGCTCAAGCGCATGATTTGATAAATGGCGTTTTGAATAATGGTCAAAGGCTTGTTAGAACTGGTGGACCTCTTGACGCGCAAGAAGTACTTAGGCTTCGCCAACGTCTAAATGATTTGGCAGGCAAAGCCAGCGGTAGCGATGTAAAGGCGGTGCGAGATATCTCAACTGCTTTTGACAATCATTTGGCTGACGCTGCTGAAAAAGGTTATTTTATTGATCCTGCCAATAATCAAGTTAACCGCAATATCGCTCAAAATATTCGCGATGCAAGTGATGCTTATAAAAAGCACATGAATACTTTTGAAGTTAGAAATGGCGCAAATAACAATGTCGTCAATGCTTATAAACAATTGAAATCAGGATTTGAAAGAGATCCTGAAGGAAGATTGCTTGCTTCAAATGATTCAAGCCTTCATCAGGCTGCTCAAGCTACTTTGGAAAGAGATCTGCTTAATCCAAGTAAAGGCGCTATTACTCATAGCAACCTGACAAATGCTATGGGTGGAACAGGAAGTCTTGGCGAAGAAGCTGTCAATAATTATGTGCGAAATGCGGTTATGAATTCCGAGAATAATGTTTTACGTCCACCAAAACACATAAAGCAGCTTCTCACAGATCCAAATTCTGTGGTTCATCGTGCTTTCTTGCCCGAAGAATTGTCTGAAGTAAGAAAAATTCATGCTGCTCACAACATTAACTCAACAAGACCTACTTTGAGATCGCAAGGTGAATCAATGTTGCGAGGAACTATAGCTCCTTTAGCTGCTAGAGCGATTGCCGCTCCAATTGGATACCATTTGGCAGGATTCCCCGGAGCAATTGCTGGTGCTGCAATTGAAAAAGGAGCTGAATCTCTTTTAGCAAAAGGCGCAATCAAAAAAGCATTGTCAGGTGCCCCAGAAAAAACCGGTCTTGTCAGGAAGGCTAGTAAAGTTGTTGGCAAATTGACCAAACCATCGTCTATTGCGATTGCCAGAGCGATTAAAGAAGAAAATGATCGTAAAGCTGAAATTGCAAGAAGCCAAAAACTCAAAGAAGCTGCCGCTTCCGGAGGCCGTATCGAACGCGCTGCTGGCGGCCGTGCCAGCAACCACGAGGCTTTGGTGGCGCGGTTGATGCGTATGGCAGATCAGGCCAAGAAAGCTACAGACAAGACTACAGAGCCTTTGCTGGATGCCCCTGACGAGGCGATCGTCAAGGCGCTCGGCGTGGCACAGCAAGCGATTTAAGGAGTTTCAATGTCTACCGCAACTTTTACTGGTGCCATCAGCACTGCATCGTCAAACAATCTGACGGTATCTGGGGTCACAGGAACCATTGTCATTGGACAGATCCTGTCTGGACCTAACGTCATCACCGGCACGCAGATTACTGGCGGTAGCGGAACGACTTGGACTGTCACTCCGATTTATCCAAATGCTGTCCCTGCCCAGTCCATGAGCGCCAACAGCGACGCCATCACGCCCAACAAGGCGTTCATTGAGCCAACTGTCGGTGGGGATTCTGGCGTTTGGGGTAACTTCCTGAATGCCGACTTGGTGGCTATTGACTCGGCATTCGGCGGCCATACCAATTTGACCGATACCGGATCTCCTGCATCGGTCGAGCTTTCTGGCACGCAGCTTCTGCCGCCAAATCTGATTCTGACATCAACGCTGACGGCCAACCTGACCTACGTCATCCCTGCAGGTATTGGCGGGCAGTGGTCGTTCTTCAATAACACTTCTGGCGCGTACACAGTGACCGTATCTTCTGGCGCTGGTGGACCTACAATTACGATTCCACAAGGTTCTCGTTATCTGATCATTGCCGACGGCACCAGCAATGGTGTTGTACTGTCGAATACCCCTACAACGAATGTAGCCGCAGGCAATAGTGGGGAAGTTCAATACAATGCATCTGGAAGTTTTGGCGGGGCATCGGGTCTTTTATATTCTTCTGTTCAAGCTTGCGTTTTTAATGGATCTATTTCTGGAACAACATTAACCGTTTCTTCTGTTTCATCTGGATCAATTGCCGTTGGTCAGTTATTGACAGGGCCAAGTGTTGTGGCTGGAACCACAATTATCAGCGGGTCAGGAACAAGTTGGCAAATCAGCAACTCAACAACTTCATCTGGAACATACACCACATACACTGTAAGTGTTACTGTCGGTGGAAATTTAGTTACCAGTTTCATTGTTGCATCTGAAACTCTTTCGGTGGTTGGGAATATCACCAGCACAACTGGCACAGTTACTGCCAACCAGTTGGTCGCTGGCAGTAGCAGTATCAGCGGATCTGGAAGCTCATTGTATGGCTCATCATCAGTGCCAGCATTGATTGCAAATGGTTCTGGATACACTCCATCGACAACTGTGTCATATGCTTCATCAATTACACTGAATTGCGCTCTGTCGAACGTGATATCCACGTTGCTGACAGGAAACGTATCGTCATTTTCTTTAACCAATCCCGGTATTGGACAAACCATCAATTGGTTTTTTGTTCAAGATTCAACTGGAAGTCGAACGGTGACATGGCCTAGCGGAGGCGGAAGCGGATCATTCAAATGGCCGTATGGTGTTGCTGGCGTATTGAGCACTGCGCCAAATGCCGTTGACTTGTTAGTTGCAACTTATTCCACAGCGTCTGGAACGTCATTTTGGTATTGCACCCTGATTAAAGGATTTGCATGACAATTTTTGTAAGAAACAATATAGCAACTGGCGGAGGAGCTACCTTCACCGGCACTATGGTCGTCGGCACTTACAATGTGCCATTAACGGCAACTAGTTGGATAGGTTTTATCTACTATCTTTCAGTTGGATCAATGACGCTGAGTACGGTATCCCCAACTGGAACTATTTATAGTTTGTACAATAACACTAATAATAATGCTGATTCTCAATTTACAGGATCAATTTCAGGCCACACTTTGACTGTGTCCTCAGTATTTGGAGCCTATCCAAACCCATCTGTTGGACAAGTCGTTGTTGGAAATACTACCAGCACGATTTTGCCGGGGACTTATATCGTCAGTGGCACATACCCAACGTACACTCTGAATACCAGTCAAACTGTCAGCAGTACTTCAATGGCGTCATACGATTCGGATGGTTTGACTCTTGAAATTACTGGTTTTTCATACAACCCAACTCAAAATTATTTTAATTTATTGACTGTAAATTCTTTGTCATTTAACTCTTCTTTTGCCGGATATTCGTATTCCAGCGGCACCGCAACTTGGGTATGGAGTCCGGGCATCGTTTCGTTGTTCAATACAAATAGTTATACCGTCAAGATTAGCTAAAACTCGTCCGCCAAATCCTTGCCTGTCGTCACATTGCCGGTGACGGCAGGCGTGCCGTCAAGTACAAAGCCGCCAGCGAAGGCCAAGTAGCTGATGCCATCGACGTAGCTGTCGGCATGCTCGGGGGCTGCACCGATGCGTGCAAGCTTGAGGGCATGCAGGATCATGGCAATCTCGTAGGGCGTCACCTGCCGATCCAGAATGGCCGAGGCGATCGTGCTGATGCGGTTGAAATTGTTTTCAACAGTGCCGTACTGCTCGCCGCGCTCTTCAATGGTCTTCAATGCAGTTTTGATAAGATCGGTATGTTTCACGGGTTATATTCCTTGATCTTGCCAATCATAACGCTGTTCAAAATCATTTTTCCGGTCGTGTACAGATTGCCGTGACGCCCGGCGTCGTTGTCCTTGTAAATCTCATCAATCAGGATGAACGCCTGATCATTCAATGCATTCAGCAATTGCGCGATATTTTCTGATTCATGGTCGCCAATGACCTGATGAACCAACGATCCTGCTCGGCTCGGCATGTGCAATGTGAATTGAAATCTCGCCATATAATTTCTCCATAAAAAAAGGGCGGACGAGCGCAAGCCCGCCCGCCCCTGCCATCATCTCACCTTAGCCGAAATCGTCTTCGTCGTCAGCAATCAATGCAGGCGCTGGCGCTGGAGCGGCAAACGCCTTGGATCCAGTCGCCGGAGGGGCAGCGGCCGGAGCAGAAGATACCGCACGCGCCTTCGGCACATAGATCAACTTCTCAGGCCGGTCCACCCACTTCACGATCTCAAACACAGGGATATAATTCGTCGACTTGCGAGCGCCTTCGCCCGTGGTCGATGCAATTGTGTCGTTGAGTTTGATCACCGGCAACTTGCCCGGATTGGTTTTGACGCCTTCCAGATACTCGGTGTGAACCGCGTCGATACCGCGAAGCATCGCCTTGGAATTTCCAGCCAACTCTCGGATGGAACCGTCCAACTTGCTGCTCAACTGGATCAGCATCCGAATGCCCTGCTTGTGGTCGGGACTCGGCTGGGCTGGCACCGGATCGCCAAAGCGAGCCAGCGCCATGTCAGGAGCACCGCCGGTCGCAAACGACAGCCAGCCGGTTTCGATGTTCTCGAAATCAACGACCGCCATGAAGCTTGAGGTGATGTCGGTGACGACATATTCGCCGCCGACGTAATCCCTTTTGCTCAACCGTCCTGCCCGCGCGTCATATTTCACCAACGGGATGATGTCCCCGCTGCCGCCGTTGCCACTACCGAAATTGAGATTTAAAGCCATTTTCATTTCTCCGTTTTGGGGTGATTTGGCCCACCCCTTGCCTTACGGCACATGCCGAATTCAGATTCCAAACACCTCAAAAGCCGACTGTCGGGCTTCCGGGCTGTTAAAATAAAATGAATCAACGTCCGGTGGCGCGCACAGGCGCGACAGGACGACCGGGTCGTCGCTCAGTTCCAAAAAACGCTGAACCTGCAACGCCATGTTGGTGAGCGCCTTCACATGCTCTTGGACGTTCTGCAAGCCCAGCAGGCCGGATTTCTTGCTGCTGACGTAGGCCAAGCAGGGTTTGATGTCCGGGCCGAGCACAGAGGCGTAGAGGGCGACCTGACGGGCGTGGGTGGCCGTGATCGTGGACGGCAGGGCGTGGGTGGTTTTTAGGTCAACCAGAATGCCGCCGGGGAACAGAAAATCGTAGTAGCCGATAATGGGCACTGCCAACCCTTCGATTTTCAATTCACACAGCCCCTGCGTGCTGGTCGGCTGGCCGTACGGGCGCAGTGCCTGCAGACCCTGCTCGACAAACCCCGGAAGGGCGTCCAACTCTTTGTCTTTTCGGGTGTCGGTGGAGATGGCCGTGATCAGATTGAACGTGTCCACAGCGACTTCCACGCACTGGCGGAGGCTGGCATTCGGGTCTTTCAATCCAGCCGCCACACCGGCCTCCACGGCCGTCCCACGGTGGGCGGCAGCGCCAACCGTGCCGGTGGGTTTCCTGAGCAGGCGGCGGAGCACAAACAGCGCTTGGGCGCTGCTGAACTCAGCGAGGCTGGAAGGGGACAGATGCTCAATGCCGTGGGCGGCAAATGGATTGCTCATGCGGGATAGCTCAGATGAATTGCAGCACCCAGCTTATGGTTAAAAGCGACGGGGGTCAACCCGTCGCCTGCAGATCTTCCAGCAGATCCTCCTCAACCCGCGACCCGCGCAGCAGCCAGACCGAGGTGCCCACTTCCAGCCCAAGGGCATGCCAGTGGTCGATCGCGGCCAATTGGGCAGTCATGTCGCACTCGGCGCGCACGAAGGCGCACCGATCGGACCAACGCAAATCATCGTCTGCGCGGACGGGCATGATGACGGTGAAGTGGTGCATCACTGGTGCTCCTCCCCCAGTTCACAAAACTCGCACGGCTGATCCTCGACATCCTGATTAGTGCGCTCGTCAAAAAACCCGCGCAGGCCAGTGTCCTGACAATGCTCGCAGTGGAACACTTCAGGCTTCGGCAACGCGCCTTCGACGAGGTCGCGGTTGTTGCAGGAGCCGCAGAACGCATCCTCAACCGTGAACATCTCGATCAGACGGTCCTGAAAAGGGATGTGATCTCTTGAGGTCGTGCATTCCGGGTAGCCCTCCCAACCGCACTTCGGGCAGTGGTGAACGTCGTCCAAAAACCACGGTTCAGGACGCTCAAAATCTGATTCGGTCATGCTCATGATGGCCTCCTGTTGGCGCGCTCCATCTGGATTTTCAGCAGATCCCGCAGGTGAAGTTCGGCAGCCAACTTCACGCTCAGGTTGGTGTCGGGAATGGCCGCCCAGAGGGCGGCGGCCTGATTGATCGCGGCGGCGAGTTCGTGGTTTGCCATGTCAACCCACCTTCCGGGCGACGACCTTGAGGGTGATCGAACCGGCGCGGACCTTGATGTTAGCCGAGTCGGTGAAAAATGCATCGTCGTTGCCGAGCACTTCACGGAGCTTGGTTTCAAGCGCCTTGGGGTCCAGTGACTGGGTGGGGTCAGACTCGCTGACGCTTGCGTCAAACAGGACACCCTCGACGCGGACACCGCCGCCCTTGCCAGCCTTCAGGCCGAGGCCGATGGCCTCAAGCTTCAACGCTTCTTTCAGCGCCTTCTCGGTTTCCTGCAGGGCGGCGATCTGCGCCTGCAGCTTGCCAAGCGCGTCAACCGGGGTCTCAACAGCGGCCGGGGCCGGGAAATTCAGGACTGCGTTCATTCGGTACCTCAGATAAAATTGATAAATCAGCTCGACTGGAACGGAGTATGGCGGATGTTTAATCCGCCGTCAACCCCCCCCTTCAATGGTAGTCCGATGTGCTTCCGGGCACCGGCACCCGGATGTGTTTGACCAGCCAGTCGTCGTTGATCAGCTTTTGATCGTAGGCCAAAAACAGCAGTTCTGTGTTCTGGCCGATCGGAATCTGACCGGACAACAACGCGCGAATGTTTCGGGTGCTGGTGCCTGCAATCCACGCCGCATCGACGCGGCGCAGCTTGTTGCGTTCAATGATTCTCAACAGTTGTTTCGGAGTCATTCTGTGATCCTCATCACAAGCAGTGCCATGCCAAAGAGCATCCCCATCACAAACGGCAGAACCCACCGCAGGAAGGCGTGCTCCATCGTTTCAACGATCGTCCGGCCGGGAAGCGCCTCAAAGTGCGCGAGACGCTGCTTCAGCAGCATGATTTCATGGTCGCGCTCGGCCATCGCAGAGTTCTGGCGGACGGTTTCAAGCGTCCATTCATACGGGTTGGCGCTCATGCTTTCACCTCACCGCTCGGCGACGCGTCGAGCTTGCTTTTCAGCTTCTCGGCAATCAGTTGTGCCAACAAATCATTTGTCGTCGTGTTCATATTTCCTCTCAGTTCCTCTCAGGTCAGTTTTGATGCTTGGACAAGGCCTCTGGACGATCGCCGCCCAGAGGCCAACACAGGCTGTCACCAGCCGTTCTTTTCGGCACAGACTGGGCCGATTCCACGGGCCACTGAAACCTCGTCTTCCAGAGGACGGCCACAGCAAGAGCAGGTGCTCGTCAAATGGCCGTAAGCCACTGCCGCCGCTTTAGGGTCTGCCACGATGGCCGTCAGGGCGTCCACGATCTGGCCTCGGTAAGCTTTGTTGGGGGCCTGCATGCCATATTTGGTCTGCTCACCGTAGACGGCGGCGTCAGACACAAAGGTGAACCCCGCCCATTTGCCGTCCTTGGGGCGCTTGATGAGCACTTTGAGGCGCGTGTCACCGCCCGGAACCGCGTAGCGGCCTGCAGGAACCGCCGACAGGTCGAGTCCCTGCACTGGGGTGGCCGTGGCCGTCTGAGCGGCACGCTCGGCCTTACGGGCGGTCTCACGCTCAATGCAGCGGCGGGCGGCGGCAATCTGATTGCCGGTCAGGGTGCCCCACTTGGCGATCGCCTCGCCGAGCGAGATCGCGAATTCAAAACGGTCATTGCGGGCAATCCAGTTCAGGACATCGGCGTGCTCTTCGCGCCATGCGGCCTTGGCGGCCTCCGCCTCAGCCTTCTTGGCGTCGCGGCGGGCGGCAGCCTGCTCACGCGCCTTGACGCTCGCGGCATCCTGCTTCAGGCCGATCGTCTTGCCGCTGCCATCGCACTTCAGGCAGTTGCCGACGAGGCGGCCGGTGTAGCTGTAAAAGCGGCCGGTGCCACGGCACTTCGGGCAGTCGATGACCGGGCGGTCAGCAGACTTGCGCGCCTTCATCAACTCCCACTTCGTGGGCGTGTGGTTCGATGCGAACTTGCTGGAAGCTTCAAGGTAAGTGGTGGCAACAGGCGCGTCGGAAACGACGGCGGTGTCGAGATCGTCAAGGTCGCTGAAGTCGAAGGTGGTGTCGGTGTTCATGGTGCTCTCCGGTAAAATCAGGTAGGTCAACTGGAGCGGAGTATGGCGGACAAAACGTCCGCCGTCAACACCCCCTCACTCCTCGTCGAAAAACATGAGGTCGAAGCCGTATTGCGTTTCGACCAACCGCGTGCCTGAGCAACTGATCAGGCTGGCGGCTGCGACCGCCCAGCACTGGGGGCCGCACTCCCAACTCGCACCCCACCCCGACCCGGCGCTGAAATGGCCGGGCTGGTGCAGGCCAACCTCCCAATTGGGGTCTCCACCCTGCTCGCGGCAGAAGGCCCTCAGAACCTTCTGGGCGGCCTTGGCGGCTTGCTGGGCACTCTGCTGCTCGAAGGGCTTGATCACCGCGTGGAGCGCCTCACAGAGGCGCGTGACAAGGTTCTCGTCTGAGTCATGAATGCTCATGCCGCATCTCCGGTGGCCTTGGCAATGGCGGCATCGATCACCGCAGACATGCAGCGCGAAGCCGCGTCATGCCCCGGCGTGTTGTGGTACTGGGCAACCCACGCTTTCGCCATCTGAAGCGCGTCCAACAGATCGGGAGCTGCCGCGATCAGACGGGCGTCCTCCATGTCGCAACAGTCGGCAACAGACAGATTATTGTTTGGGAAAACGCAGATCAGGCCATCGCGCTTCGGCATGTATTCCGCGCGCCACGGGCCGGGTGTGTGTTTGCTCATCTCTTGTCTCCTCGGGTAGGTAGGTAAATGGGTCAAGGCGGATGATAATTCCGCCTTGCGCCCCTGTCAACAACTCACGCCGCGATCTTGTGCTCGGCCAGCGCGTCGGCCAGATCCCACAGGCCGCGATTCAGTTTCACATCCTCATTGATGCCGGTAACCTCGCGGGTACGCAGGCGTCGGCCGGTGGCGCTGTAGCCGCGCAGGCCGCCACGCACTAGATTCTCCTGCACTCGGTTGAAGACCGTCCACAAGTCATTAGGGCGGTCCTCAGTGCGGGTCACGCGCAGGACCTGAGACGCATGGATCGGAGCCTTCTCGTTGTCGTATCGCAATCCCAAAGCGATGTTGGCAAACTCCAATTGCTCGTTAGTGTCCAACTGAATCGTTTTGTACTGCGCAATGCGTTCGATCGTTGAAGTCACATTCTTGAGCACCGTGAACGAACCTTCGATCACATCGTCCACAACCTTGCCAGTGTGTCGGATGGAGATGTCCTCAAACATGCTGCCCGCGATCAGGCCGTTCTCGCAGACCATGCGGAAGATGCCTGCGAGCAGCTTGTACGCACTGCTGCCGTCGTGCGAGTTGAGCAGGATCAACTCAGGCACTTCGCCGCGCGCTTCGATCGCATCAGGGTGACGCAAGCGAATCAAATGGCGGGTATGTTCGCGCTTCGACACATCGCGGGTGGCAGTCTGGCGCACCTCAAATGGCTGGAAGCCCTCGGCGCGCAGGCCGTCGAGTACCTGCACCGTAGGGATGAACGCGTAGCGTTCGCCGCGTGAAGCATGTGCTTCAGAGGCAAACACGGACGGGGCGTAGCGGGCGATCGTCGCATCATCAATGGGCGTCGTCGATCGGAACGAATGCTGCTTTGAGCTGGAAGAAAAACGGTACATAATTATCTCCGGTAGGTGGATAAAATCAATTCAACTCAGCAACGGTAGCGGATGTTTTTTCCGCTGTCAACGCCCGACGCTCAAGCGCCTTGCGCTGGCGTCGGGCCTTCCTGATCGCATTCTCGATACGGCGCAGCTTGGCCTCCCAGCGCTGCTTGCGCGTGAGCTTGGCTGCAGCCTTCGGCTTGTCGTTGCCCGTGGGCTTGGCTGCAGCCTTCGGCTTGAGCGAGCCGGTAAGCCACCCCATCTGCACGACGTAGCTCGCGATCTCGGCCTCAAGCGCCGCGTGGCCGTCGCCGTGCGGACGCGAGCGCGGGCACCGTGCGGCAAACACGATGTGGCCGATGTCGTGGATCAGGCGCGGCCAGCCCTTGCGTGGCGAGTCGCCACGGGTGGGCTTGCTCGACAGCCAGCAGCGGCGCGCAGGGCGATTCCATGTGGCGTCACGGTACTGGGCGGGGCGG
>JGI26470J50227_1000014_pt1 | contig 110511 bp, 60 predicted proteins | sample FreactTroBogLake_FD_50227 | JGI IMG/M metagenome (IMG submission 50227)
CCGCTGGCCTGCTTGCAGTCCTTTTCTCGCCTCCGGCCTTTGCATACGAGAACCTCGCCAACTTCGCCGGTGGCGAGCTTGTCGGCGTTTCGGCCACAACGACCGCGCAATGGCAGGCTTTTGCCCTGTCAGGCAGCGCAAACAACCAAGACGCCTATATCGTCAACACGGGATCGGTCGGCGTATTCGTCAGCTTCACCGGCGTTGCGACAAACACGGCGTCCAGCGGCTCTTACGGGAACGAGTATTACATCGCTCCGAACACCGCGAAGGTCGTTTTTAAGGGCAAAGCAACGCAGGTGAGCATCATCACGGCAAGCAGCACCGCGACCGTCTTTGTGCAGGCTGGCTCCGGCTCATAAGGGGACATCATGGCCGAGGGAGATAAACCAGCAGCGGCAAAGACGCAGCTCAAGGAATTGGGGTTCTGGTCGCGTGCCGCTGTCGCCATCAAAACGGCGCAGCTTGTCATTCAGGGTGTGGACAACAACACATGGATGTCGCCGCTTAATCCCCTCGCGCCGTATATGCCTTACGTGGAAGGCCGCCAGTGGGATTATAACGCCGGATATAACATCAACTACATCCCACGCGGCAGAAACGCTGGACGGGCTTCCTTTGCAGAATTACGCAACCTCTCGATTAACTGCGAGCTGGCGCGTCTGGTTATCGAAACTCGCAAGGATCAGGTCTGCGCGCTGCATTGGCAGATCACCCCTATCGACAAGGACGCCGAGAAGGATTCCGACGAAGACCCGACCATCAAGGAGCTGACCGAGTTTTTCCAAAGCCCCGACAAGGCGAACGATTGGGACGACTGGCTGCGAATCATCCTTGAGGAGCTGTTCGTCACCGACGCCGTCGCGCTCTACAAATACCCCACAAAGGGCGGCGGCCTTTACGCGCTTGAGCATATCGACGGGACGACCATCTTCCCGCTTATTGACGCTGCCGGTCGCAGGCCGAAAGCACCTAATCCCGCGTTCCAGCAAGTCCTCAAGGGCGTGCCGAAGATCAATTATTCGACCGACGAGCTGATTTACAAACCGCGCAATCTGCGCGTCTATTCGCCCTATGGCTTCTCACCGCTTGAGCAGGTGATTATCTCCTGCCGAATGGACATTGAGCGCGCCAAGCTGCAGCTGGCCTATTTCACCGAGGGCGCAACGCCTGACACGTTTATGACGATGGACAAGGACATTCCCCTTGAATCCGTCCGTTCGTGGGAGCGCAACTTTAACGACCTTATGGCAGGCAACAGCGCAGAGCGTCGCCGCGTGCCTTTCCTGCCTGCTGGCACGAAGGCCGAGCCTTTGAAGCCACCACCCCTCAAGGACGAGTTTGACGAATGGATCGCGCGCAAGGTCTGCTTTGCGTTCTCAATCCCGCCGAACGCGTTTACAAAGCAGATGAACCGCGCCAGCGCTGAGAGCGAACACGACCGCGCGCTTGAGGAAGGCTTAGAGCCTATTAAGAAATGGGTCAAAAAGCTGATCGACAACGTCATTAAAAACGACATGAAGATCGAAGGCTATGAGTTCGCTTGGCGCGACGACCGCGAACAAGACGCCGAAGTGCAGGACAATATCGTCGTCAACGACACGAAGGCCGGAATCATCTCGATCAACGAGGCGCGGGACGCAAAGGGACTCGATCCCCTAGGCGGAGACTTTGACACGCCGATGGTCTTGACTGCGAACGGTTATGTGCCGATCACCGCCTATCAGGACGGGCAGGAGCAGAAACAGCAGCAGCTCGACACGGCGCAGACGGCAGCGGAAAACCCACCCGAACCGTCCGGCGACGACATCGTGACCAGCAATGCCTCGCAGAACAACGGTAACAAAGCCCAGAACAACAAGGCGCGCGTGGCCATGCTTGGCGCACCAGCCACCCCCAAAATTGCCTTCGGCGTAGCCTCACCCGCTGCTCGCAAGGCCGTCTATAGCAAGGTGAGTAAGGCGGTGAGCCATCCGGCAATCCCTTTCTCGCGTCCGACAACCGAGGAGGCCGTGGCTGTCCTTGCGGGAAAAATCACCCCAATTCTCAAGAAAACGGGAGGTTCAGTTGCGAAACAGCTTAAAGAACAGCTTTCGGGCTTCAAAAAGGCAGACGACGATGAACCGCCGTCAGACAAGACACCCGAAGAGATCGCCGCGTCTCTCGACCTTTCAGTTATGGACGCGCTTGCAGACGTCACACCTCCCGAAATGCAGGCTATAGCGCAGGAAGCTGGCTTAAACGCTATCCTGCAAATTGGCGTCGGTGAGGATCAATCAATCGTCAATGTTGTCGATGCGAAAACGCAGGCTTATGCCAAAGCGCGCGGCGCGGAGATGATCGGCAAGAAATGGGTCGGCGACGAGCTGGTCGATAATCCGAACGCCGTCTGGCGAATCGACGAAACCACCCGCGATCAGGTCAAAGACGCCATCAATAAGCTGTATGCCGGTGAGATTGACCACACCGAGTTCTTCCAAACCATTCAGGACATCGACGCTTTCACGGCCACGCGCGCCAATATGATCGCGCGGACAGAAATCATTACGGCAAACGCTCAAGGCACGCTGACCGGCTTCTTTGCGGCGCGTGACGCTGGCGTCCATGTCAAAAAGAAATGGCTGGCCGACGATAACGCCTGCCCTATTTGTATTGCAAACGAGGATGAAGGCGCGATAGAGCTTGAGGAGATGTTTCCGAGTGGCGACATTGCACCTTGCGCTCACCCATTTTGCGAATGCGTGCTTTCACCAGAAGTGACGGACGAAAAGGATGAACAGGGCTGATTTACAGGTTGTCGCCGACACGGTTTTCCGGCACTGCGTCGAGATCGGCCACAACATGGGCTGCGTCCACTTCCGACCCCTCCCCGATAACGAGATTTTCATCAACATTCAGGTGTTCGACCAGCACCAGCGAGCCTATGCGCGCCAGAAGACGTTAAAGGGGATTGTGGACGACACCACAAAACTGATAGAATGCGGTGTCTTGATAAGCGAAATGCTGCTCGCCGATCTGTCAACAAAGCACTAGGGACGCGCCGTGAACAAACTCAACCTCTTCTTTCGCTTGAGCAAGGTCGATATTGAGAAGCGGCTTGTGACAGGCATTGCGACCGCCGAAAGCGTCGATAAATCCGGCGAAATCTGCGACTATGCGACCACCGTTCCCTATTACAAGGCGTGGTCAAACGAGTTTAGCAAAGCCACCCAGGGCGGCAGCCTCGGCAACCTGCGCTCGATGCACAGCGCAATCGCGGCAGGCAAGATCGTCGAGGTTTTTTATAACGACGCTGCAAAATCCATCGAGATCACGGCAAAGGTCGTGGACGACGCCGAGTGGAACAAGGTTGTCGAAAATGTTTACACCGGATTCTCGCAGGGCGGCGAATACATCGACCGCTGGCCTGACCCCGAAAACCCCAAACTGATGCGATACACGGCGAACCCGTCCGAAGTGTCGCTCGTTGATAATCCATGCCTCGGAATTGCGACGTTCGAGGTGATTAAGGCGAATGGTCAAGTCGAAGTCCGCAAACTCAAATCCGCAGGTGAACCCATGAAGGAATTAACGCAAGGCTGGCAGGCCAAAGACGGCACATTCTTTGTCAAGAAATCGGAAGCTGAAAAGCGCAACGCGGAGATCTCAGCTGCTGCTTTGGCGAAAGAAGCTGGCGCGGCTGCGGACGCGGTTATCGACGACCTGAACAAGAAGCTCGGCGTCGAGGAATACTGGCTGGAAAAGAAGAAATTTAGCGATGAAAAGCGCAAAGAGCTTGCCGATTCGGGAGCGGCAATGAAGGACGGTTCTTTCCCCATCGAAGATAAGGAAGACCTCAAGAACGCAATCCAAGCCCACGGACGCGCGAAAGACCCCGACGCGGCGAAGGAACATATCAAGACGCGCGCTAAGGCTATCGGCGCAGAGGACTTGCTGCCTGACGACTGGAAAGACGGCAAGGACGACAAAATGGACGAGGCCGCCAAGACAACCGGCGCGGTCGAAACCGCTGACGAGCCTATGGCCGACGGCAAAGATAAGGACGACGAGAACAAGGACACGGCGACAAAGTTCAATCGCGGAGCGATGATCAAGAGCCTGTGGGATGTGGGGCGCGTGGCCGGAATCATCGAAGACCTCGAATGGACGCGCCAATGCCTCGAACAAGAATCGGCATGGGAAGGCGACGATTCACCTCAACCCGCAAAGCTCAAAGAATGCATCGCCTCGCTCGGTGCGTTTCTCGTTTCGCTCGTCACAGAGGAAGTCGATGAAGTCACCGGCGGCACAGAAGCCGATTACGCAGCGACCTTTGAATTGGCAGTCAAGCTGCCTGCGGACAGCGCGCGCGCCGTTGCTAAGGCGTTCGGCAAGACCGCCAGCGCAGGCAACAAGCGCATCGTCGGGCTTATCGAGGCTCTCGAAAAGGCCGGTGCGCGCCATAGCAAGGACGACGCCGAACATCTGGCGACCTTGTCAGGTTACGTCGCCACCATCGGCGAACACCTCGACAAAATGGCGAAAGCCCATGCCAAAGCCGAAGACGCGCACGACGAAATTCAGAAGTGCCACGACGGTATGGATAAGTGCATGAAGTCGCTCGGCATCGACCCCGACGTTACCGGAGGGAAAGAAGTCGAGGACGAGGACACCCATGGCAAGCCGGACGGCGACAAAGACCCCGCTGCCGAAAAGATGGTGAAAATGGCTATGGAGAACCAAGCCAACACCGACGCGCTCAAAGGCGTGATCGATCGTTTAACCGCGCAACTGGACACCGTGAATAAGCGGCTGTCCGTCGTGGAAAAAGAACCGGTGACAAACCCGAAGGGAGTAATCGGGGCTGGCATCGTACAAAAACGCAACGGGATTCAAGAATCGGGCGATGAATCTGTCGATGCGGAAACTCCCGTCAACATCCGACCAGCTGGTGTTTCCCCGATGGAATACAAGCGTCAAACATCACGTTAACAGGAGAGAAACATGATCAAGAGCAAAGTATCCACCTTGAACGACCTCGAAAGCGAGATCGGCAAGGTTTATGAAGGCCATCACGCTCGCATGAGCAAGATGAAATTCAGCGAAATGGAAGGCAAGCCTGGCGTTTACAAGGCCATTTATGAAGAAGGCAACGAAGATCGCGCTTTGCGCTTCGCCCTGATGAATAAGGCTTTGGAACACAAGCTCGGCATGGACGACTTCATGCGTCAAGGCGGGACTTCAAACAGCATGGCGAAGTCCTCGCTGTCTGTCGGTTCTGGCCTGACCTGGTACGACCTGCGCGAACCGTCCCTGCACCTCGTGCCGTGGCTGTCGCCTATCCGTAACAGCCTTCCCCGCGTTCAACGCGCCGATCCTTCGGACGCTGCTCGCTGGAAAACCATCCTCGCCAGCTCCTTGACCTCCGGCGGCCTGCTTGCCGATCCGTGGATCAATGAAGGCCAGCGCGCGCCGTTGTTCAGCTTCTCGGCTGTCACGAACACGCTGCCTTACATCAGCATCGGTAACGACGGATCGGTGACCTACGAAGCGCAAGCTGCTGCGCGTGGCTTAGAAGATGCGGAATCGACCGCACGTTTCTTCTGCCTCGAACAGCTTATGGTCAAAGAAGAAGACGCGATCCTCGGCGGTAACAAATCGCTCAAGCTCGGTACGGCAAGCACGCCGACCGTTGCTGACGGCGGTGCGGCCACCGGCGGCACGATCTCCGGCGCGACCTACTCCGTTATTGTTGTCGGCCTGACCTATGCAGGCTTCCGCAACAACGGCGGCGGCACGACAACCGTTGCGACCAGCTTGACGCAGTACAAGACGATCACCACGCCTGACAGCAAAGTCATGACGGTGAACGGCGGTACGGGCATCAAGTCCGCGAACGGCACTGCGTCGATCACGACCAACCACAGCATCGTTGCCACCGTCGTTCCTAAAAACGGCGAATTGGCATGGGCTTGGTACGTCGGAACGGTCGGTAACGAAGTTCTGCAGTCGATCACGACTGTCCCTTCGGCCACCTTCATCTCGCTCGTCACCGGCACGCAGGCTGCTTCGACGCTTATCTCGACCGACTTCTCGGTCAACGATGGCGTCACCGGCGGTCAAAGCAACCAGGTCACTGCGTTCGATGGTCTGATCGTTCAGGCTATCAACAATGCGGCTTTGTCGCCTTCCAACGCCTACTACGTCAATATGGCCAACACCACTTTGACGGCGTCCGGTCGCGGTTCGATTGTGCAGATCGACACGATGCTGCAAACGATGTGGAACAACTTTAAGATCACGCCTGACGTTCTTTACGTCAACGCGCAAGAGCTGACCAACATCACCAGCAAGTGCTTGAGCAACGCAAGTGGCCCACTTCTGCGGTATGAAACCAGCGCAGACGGCGAGAATTATGATCTGACAGCCTCTGGCGTGGTCAGCTTCTACTTCAACCCGTACCTGCCTGGTGGCGGTCGCAAAATCCCTGTCTTGATCCACCCGACGATCCCGCCTGGTACGATCTTGGCAATGGCCTCGCAACTGCCTCCGTACTTCAAGACGAACGCAACACCGAACGTCGTTGAAGTGCTGTGCCGTCGTGATTATTACGACATCGATTGGGCTGAACGTACCCGCGAATACGAATTTGGCATCTATGCCGAAGAATCGCTCGCTGTGTATGCTCCGTTCGGTCTTGGCGTAATCAGCGGCATCGCCAACGGCTAATAATCCGCAAGGATGGACAGGCCGCCAGACGCTCCCTCTGGCGGCCTGCTGCCCTTAACAGGAGGCCGGAATGAATTTGACTAACCTCACCAATTTGAAAGCGTGGCTCAACACCTCCACGACTAACGACGACGCCATTTTGACGCGGCTTATTGGACAATCGAGCCAGCGCATCCTGAATTACATAAACAAGCCGGACATCAAGGTTCAGACCTTTAACGAAACAATCAGCGGACGCGGCACGAATCGGATCATCTTGCGGAATTATCCGGTGATTGCGATTACCTCGCTGACGGTCGACACCGTCCTTATCCCGCAAAGCCCTGGCGTCGGTCAGTATGGCTGGACGCTCACACCCCTCGACGGTTCAACCAGCTCGCGCCAGCAGGAGCTTGGCATTGACGGCTATGTGTCGTCCTACCCTCGCGGAAATAACAACGGCTACGGCTATCAGGACGGCTATAGGCCATCCGGCGGCGGCATGGGTAAGTGCTTTCCGCGCGGCATCAATAACATCGTCTGCGTCTATCAGGCAGGCTATGGCATTCAGAACGAGGCGCAGACCATCGGCAGCTCGCCCTATCAGCTTAACCCGCTATGCCCCGACGGTAACTTTTCAGCCGATAATGGCGTCACCTATGCGGCGACCGGTGCAGCTCTCACGGCGGTTACAGGCACGCCTTCTGCAGGTCAATATGCTGTTTCGGTCAACGTCTCGACCGGCATTGCGACCTATACATTCGCGGCTGCCGACACCGGAAAAGGCGTGCTGCTGAATTACAGCTTTGTGCCTATCGACCTTGAGCAATGCTGCATCGACCTTGCCAGCGAGCTTTACCGCTACCGCGACCGCATCGGCCAGACCAGCAAGAGCATCGGCGGTCAGGAAACGACGGCTTATTCCAACAAAATGCCGGAATGGACAAAGGAAGTCCTTAACCAATATCGCTCATGGGCTTTCCCGACATGATTACTGTCCAGATCACAGGCCGCGACACGCTTATGGCGCACATCTCGGAAATGCCGATGAAGGTGCGGACGCGCGTGTTTGCGACAGTCTCGAAGCTGGCTTTGCAGCTCCAAGACCATGTGAAAAACGACAAACTGGACGGGCAAGTCCTCAACCATATCACCGGCCACCTGCAAAGCTCGATCCAACAGGACGTTACGCAGGACGCCGACAGCGTTGTCGGGCGCATTTATTCCAACTCCTCGGTCAATTATGCCGGAATTCACGAATACGGATTCCACGGCGCGGAGCAGGTGCAGGCGCATATTCGGCACATCACGCAGGCTTTCGGGCGTTCAATCGAACCGCGCGACGTTATGGTCAAGGCGCACACACGCATGATGAATATGCCAGAACGCTCGTTTTTGCGCTCCTCTCTGGCTGATATGAAAGACCAGATCATCGCTGATCTGACGATGGCGGTTAAGGAGGCCTGTCGCCCATGAACCGCGAAGCCATTTATTCCGCGCTCTTTGCGCTGGTCAACACCTCGGCGATGCAGAAAGCCAATGGCGGCCAGTTCAACACGATCACGCGCCGTCCGCAGCTTTGGAATCAGTACAATTCGGCAGATATGCCGGTGCTTGGCATGGTCGAAATCCGCGAAACTTATCAGTGGCCGTCCGGCAGCGCGACACCAGCAAAAGCGACGCTCAAAGGCGAGTTTTGGATTTACACGAATATCGGCGAGGACAAGAATGTCATACCTTCAACGCTGCTTAATAACTGCATCGATACTGTCGAGGCTTCTATTCAGCCATCCCCTCCGCGACCCCTCGCAAGACAGACGCTTGGCGGTCTGGTGGCCGAGTGTGTGTTTGATGGTGAAATTATGAAAGCACCTGGATATACTGACGGCATAGGTATGGCCGTAATCCCGTTCACAATTATCGTTCCGGCATAGGAGTTCGACATGGAAGACACAAACGCAATCATCGACGAAGTGGCGAAAGAACACTACGGCCATGTCACGCCTGGAACGCCTGACCACTTCACGCTTTCACGCTTTCTGACCGCGCTTAAATTGCGCTTATCCCCTGCACCAGAGCCGGAACAGAAAGTGGAATCCCCCACGCCTTCCCCCGAACCCCATGATGGAGAATAACCATGCAAGTAGATTTTGGTACTGGCAACCTCACGGCCACCGTAAACAACATCGCCAACTCGACCCCTCGCCCTTTCGGGATCGTGCAAGACGTCAGCCTCGACTTCAACTTCTCGATCAAGAAGCTGTATGGTCAATATCAGGTTGCCGTTGACATCGCGCGCGGCGCGCTCGACATCAAGGCCGCTGCAAAGCTGGCTCGCATTCAAGGCGGCCTGCTCAACGACCTGTTTTTCGCGCAGACCAACACGACCTCGTCCGGCGTGCTGCTGGCCACGAACGAAAACCACGCCATTCCGACCACGCCTTATCAGGTTACGGTCACGAACAGCGCGGCTTTTGTCGCCGACCAGGGCGTTCTTTACACCGCGACAGGCGTTCAGCTGACGCAGGTTGCCTCGGCTCCTGCCACCGGCCAGTATTCGGTCAACACCGCAACGGGCGTTTATACGTTCGCTGCTGCTGACACCGGCTTGTCGGTTTACATCAGCTACACCTACACGACCGCGTCGGGAGCGAACAAAACGACCCTGTCGCAACAGCTGATGGGTGCTGGTCCGAGGTTCACGATGGTTCTGGCAACGACCTACCAGAGCAAAGTCGCCAACCTTGTGCTGAATCAATGCACCAGCACGAAGCTGTCGATGCCGTTCAAGAATCAGGATTACACGATCCTCGGCATGGACATCGAAATCATGGCCGACGCCAGCAACAACATCGGCACGCTGACGTTCAGCGAATAATACGAGGCAATGGGAGAGAGCAAAATGGAAGAAAAAACCGTCGAGATCGTGTTGGGAGGCAAGACTTTTCCGGTCAAGTCGCCCTTCACGTTTAAGCAGCTTCGGGTTATCGAGCCTGCTTATCAAAAGTATAAGACCATCAGCCGTGAGGCTGCTGAATCTTACGACACCGTCGCGGAGATTCTTGTCGTCGCGTTGAGGGAAGAAACGCCGGAATTTGCGCGTTCGACCCTCGACGGGATGCGCGTGACTCCGCTGGAAGTCGGGCAGGCGTTTGTCGGCGTTATGCGCGCGGCAGGCATCTTTAGAGAGCCGAAGCCGGAGGACGGGACGATTATTGAGGGGGAAGCACAGGGGAAGGCCGAGCCGTCGATTGGGGATACATCTACGGCGAGCTAAGATCGGCCTTCGGTTATACGAGGGCGCAGATCGATGCAATGACCTTCCCCGAATATGAGGAGATTGTCGAGTACTGGAAAGTCCAGCCACCTATCCACCAGCTCGCGTCTAGCTATTACGGCTGGAAGCGGCCTAAAAAAGGCACGATAGCTGATCTGGCAGACATGATGGGGGTTGAGGTTCCAAAATGAGTGACGACAATGTCCAGATCAAATTCGGCGCAGACGTCCACGAGCTTGTAAACGCTCAAACCGGAATGCGCGACGTCGTTGCCGAAATGGAGGCAATGGAGGGCGCATCCGGTTCTCTGGCCAATGCCACAAAAGGCGCAGAAGAAGGCATGAAGGGCTTGAGCCTTTCAACAGCTGGCGCACGACGCGAAATCATCGTCCTCGGCCACGAGATTATGTCCGGCAACTTTTCGCGCGTCCCTGGCTCGCTAATGGTGCTTGGCGAGCGCATGGGCGGCGTCAGTCTGGCGACGATGGGGCTTGGCGCAGCGGTGGCGGCGGCAGGCTTTGTGCTTTACGAGCTGGCAGCGAGCGCAGAACACACCGCCGAGACAATCAACGGCATCAACATCGCAATGGACGCGATGGGTAAAGACACGTTCGACAGCTCGCAGCTTGAGAAATACATAGATGAGCTTTCAAAGCTCCACGGCATCAACCGGACGGCAGCCGAATCAATCGTCAACGACTTCGCCAAAGCATCCGACATAAGCCGTGAGGCGATGGAAAAACTGATCGGCATAACCGCCGATTATGCTGCCGTAACCGGAACGACCGCGCCAAAGGCCGCGCAAGACCTTGTCCGCATGATGGAAGACCCGATGAAGGCAGCCGAGAAGCTGTCGGAAACCTATCGCGGCATCCTGACACCGGCGCAATACGATCAGATTCAGCAATACACGGCGATGGGCGAGAAGGAATCCGCTGTCGGTGTGCTGGCCGATGCGCTCTCCGAACGCTTCCACGGCCTGCAAGAAAAGGGCATGACGCCTTTGCAGGAAGGCACAAAGATTCTCGGAAATTCGTTTCATTGGCTCGGCACGCAGATCGCTAATATGCTCGACTTCGTGACGCCTCTTGAGAAAGCCGTCGGCGACCTTTCTCTGGCTTTCCGCGACAACGCAAAGGCGCAGGAAGATGCAAAGGCCGCTGGCGACGCGCGCGCGCAGATGGAGAACGAAAACGCGCTCAATCAGGTCGTCCTCGACGGCCTCAAAGTGCGCCAGAAAATCGGTGATTCGCTCGACGAAGAGGCCAAGCTCAAGAACGAGCTTAAAACCGTGTCGCAAGGGCTGACGAATGCCGAAATTCTCGGTGAAACAGAGCAGGCAAACGAGCTGCGCCAGACCATCAACCTTATCCAGCAAAAAATCGACAAGATCGAGGATGCAAAAGCGAAACAGGCGGCAGCCGCAGCGCATCAGGTGACCGCAGAAGAGGACACCGGCATCTCGAATCAAGCCAAGCTGGAAGAGCAAGCCCACCAGCTGCGCGTCCAGCAGATCGAGGACGAGGCCGATAAGCGTCAAATCTCGGTCGGCGAAGAATACGCCTCCCTGCAGGCCGAGCTTGCCGAGGAGCATAACGCCCAGATGCAGGCGTATCAGGAACGGCTCGCGCTCTGGGAACAGGGCAGCAAGGATTACAACCGCGTCCTGCAAGAAATGCGGATGGCCGACGCGAAATACGAGCTGGACAAGCAAAAGCTGACAAACGACAGCGACAAAAAGATCGAGGAGCTGAACGATAAGGCCGCCAAACAGCAACAGCAGGTCTATGACGACGCCTTTAAGAACATCGAACGCTCGTCCGACCAGATGCTTAACGGATTCCTAACCGGCACGCAGACCTGGCAGCAGGGCATGATTAAGATGGTTGACCAGCTCGCGCTCAAATTCATCGACTTTGAGGTAAACAGGCTGATTGACGGCATCAAGACCGAGGCTGGACTGACAAACGCCAAGATCGCCGGTGACAATATGCAGCTGGCGTCTGGCGAGGCCACGGCAGCGGCAGGGAAGGCCACCATCGGGGCAAACGCTAAGGAAAGCGTCAGCAGCCACGCTGCAAGCGCAGCCAGCGCGGTTTACGACGATGTGGCTCAAATCCCCTATGTCGGCTGGATACTCGCTCCACCGGCGGCTGCAGGGGCTTTTGCGGCGGTCGAGCTATTCGGCGACATGATCCCGCTGGAAACAGGCTCCATGCGCGTTAAAGAGGGAGCGTACCACCTTCACGACGACGAGGCGGTCTTGCCGAAAGGTCAGGCCGAGCAGTTCCGTAAGAACGCGGCTGACGCTGCGCTCGGCAAAGGCGGTGAAAGCGACATCCATAACCACTTCCACATCAACGCAATGGACAGCAAGGATGTGGGGAAATTCTTTGAGCAGCATGGTTCGAAGATCGCCGACCAAGTTTCAAAATCTTTCCGCAACGGTCGTCGCCCTTCGTGGGCTTGAGGTGAACCATGTCGCTGCCAGCTTTCCCATCATCTCTCCCAGGCTTAGAATGGAACGTCGTCAAAACGCCCATCGCCTCGACGCGCATCCTCACCTCGCGCAGCGGCCTTGAGTACCGCGTGCAGAATTGGTCTTATGGAAAATATAAATTTGAGCTTTCATACAGCGTTCTCCGCGCTGCATCGGCTTATGCGGAGCTGCAAACGCTTCTGGGGTTCTGCCTCGCCCAGGCAGGTCAATATGCGCCTTTTGTTTATTCTGACCCGACTGACAATTCTGTAACGGCGCAGCCTATCGGGACAGGCGACGGCACAACGACGAATTTTGCCCTTGTGCGCGCGCTTGGCGGGACTGTCGAGCCGGTCTTTTATGCGAACACGATCTCGAATGTTTACATCAACGGCGTCAATCAGGCTTCGGGATGGACGTCGATTCAGGCCGGACGCTATGGAACCGACACAATCCAGTTCGCAAGTGCGCCTGCGCTCGGTGCAGCAATCACGGTGACTTACACCTATTCTTTCGTCTGCCGATTCCTGCAAGACGACCCAGAATTTACGAATTTTCAAAACCAGTTCTGGGAAATGAAAAAGCTGCAATTTCAGACGATCAAATAGGCGCACCATGAAAACAGCCAGTGCAGCGCTCCAAAGTTATCTGCAATCCGGTCAAGATTATATCATGGCCGATCTGTGGACTTTTACGCTCACAAACGGGACGGTTCTCTATTACAGCAGCGCAGACATCAGCATCACGTTAAGCGGCAACACCTACAACGCAAAAGACGTTCTGTGCGAAGGTGCGCCGGTCGATCAAAGCACCGGCCTTGAAACAGGATCAACGAGCGTCGATTGTATGCCGAATTATGGCTCAACGCCTTCGACCGTTGCTGGAATCCCGTTCCTGCAGGCCGCGCGAGAGGGAATGTTTGACCTTGCCACCATTCAGAAAGACCGCCTTTTTATGACGGCATGGGGCAATCTTTCGCTCGGAACGGTGAACGTCTTTCTCGGCCAGATAACCGACGTCACTGTGACGCGCAATATGGCGACGTTCAAGTGCAAAGACGCGCGAAACCTGCTCAACATTTATATGCCGCGCCGTCAATATCAGCCGACTTGTCCGTGGGTCTTTGGCGACAGCAACTGCGGAGTCAATCGCTCTGCTCTTTCGGTATCGTCGATCGTGGCGACCGGTAGCTCCGGCAGCACCATCGTTTGCGGCCTTTCCCAGGCGGCGGGATATTTCACGGCAGGCATCGTCAAGTGGACAAGCGGACTTAATGCAGGCATCAGCCGAATGGTCAAAAGCTACAGCACCGGACAGATTCAGCTTGTCGCGCCACCTCCGAACGCGCTCACGGTCGGCGACGCCTTCACAATCACGCCTGGATGCACGAAAAACTTTGCAGGGCAGGTCAATCAATTCAACGGCGTCGTCACCGGCGTCAACGGGAATCAGACGATTTACACCGGCATGACGAACGCCTCTGGTTATTTTAACGGCGGCACGCTGCAATTCACCTCTGGCGCGAATGTCGGGCAGGTTCGCAACATTGCGAATTGGGCTAATGGCGTCGCCACGCTTACCGCACCTATGCCAAACAATCCGGCAATCGGCGATGCGATGGTTCTGACGTCAACCAGCAGCAACACGCAGGCGACCTGCACATCATATTGGGGCAGCAATGCCAAACTTCACTTCGGAGGCCAGCGATTCGTTCCTGTGCCAGAAACCGCATATTAAGGGGAAAAGGGATGTTCGAATTTCTGCGTCACGACCGCGATATGCTCATCCCTCCCGCCGGATACTGGTCAAACGTCCACCCGACAACGTACAAGATTTTTAAGGCGCACGTTTCATGTCCGCGCTGCTGCACGCCGACCACGATTAACGCCTATTCGGTCGCGCCGAACGGCCTTGTCGCTCCCCGCTTTATCTGCCAAGCGCGCCAGTGCGGATTTAGTGATATGATTAAGCTGCAAGGATGGAACAGGGGGCTGGTAAAATGACACTCGAACAAGAGCAACGCGACGCGGTTCTGGCCGAGGCCGCAACATGGATCGGGACAAAGCATCACAATGGCGCACGCATCAAGGGCGTGGGCGTCGATTGCGGACAGTTTCCGATTGCCGTTTACACGGCCTGCGGCCTTATGGCCGACCCGAAGCCGGAGCGTTATCCGCATGACTTCCACCTTCACCGCGACCGAGAATGGTACAAAGAGCTGGCCGATGCAGCGGGAAAGCGCATCGATGGCAACCCTAAGCCTGGGGATTTTGCGCTTTATAAGATCGGACGGATTTACAGCCACGGCGCGATTGTCGTTAAATGGCCGCAGATCATCCACGCATATATCGGCGTCGGCGTGATTTATGATCTCGGCAATCAGGGTCACTTAACCGACCGAGATGTGATTTTCTACACGCTGTGGGGTTGAAATGGCTGGTATTCTCGGAGGAGGCTCAAAGGCCACACAAGCACCAGTCGCGGTCGGCGCGCTGAACATTCAGCAGTCGAGCTATGGCGTGCCAGTGACCATCCTCTACGGAACGACGCGAACGACCGGCAATCTTCTCTGGTACGGCAATTTTTACAGCGTCCAGCAATCGACCGGCGGTGGCGGTGGTAAAGGCGGCAGCTCTGGCGGCGGCGGCAAGGGTGGCGGGTCGAGCCAGTTTCTTTATTACGCATCGATGGCGATTGGCCTCTGCGAAGGTACGGTCAACTTTATCAATAATGTCTGGGTCACGAAGCAGACAACGAATATGCCAGGAATTGGCGGCCAGCTTTTTAACGGCGCGCTCAACCAATCGCCGTGGGGTTATTTGACGTCAAACTTTGCCGGTCAGGACGACGGTTACAGCAACCTCGCCTATGTCGCCCTGCAAAACTATGCGCTCGGAACATCGGCAGAAACACCACAATTCAGTTTCGAGGTTGCTGGTCCACTTTCATACACGAATGTTTATGCTCAACAGGACGCGTTGCCAGATCAGGTTATCTCGGACTTTCTCGGTCGCGCTGCTTTTCCGTCAACCTACATCGGCAGCCTTACGAGCTTCTCGAATTACTGCATCGCAATGGGCTTTTTTATCTCGCCGCTGGTCAATCAGCAGCGGTCGGCCAGCGACTGGCTCAAGGAATGGGCTGACACGCTTAACAGCGAATATGTGTGGTCGAATAAGCAGCTGACCGTGATTCCTTATGCCGATTCGACTGTGACCAATAACGGCGTCAGCTTTGTGCCGAATCTCACCCCGATTTACAATCTGACGGACGACGACTTTATTGTGACCGGCGACGAAGACCCCGTCACGATTGACCGCCCTGACCTTGCCGACGCCTATAACCAGCAGCCCATCGAATACTTTAACCGCGCCGACCAGTACAATATCGAAACCTACACCGCCGAGGACGCTGCCAGCGTTGCCATGAACGGCATTCGCACCGCGCCGACGTTACAGGCGCACCACGTAACAAACCCGCTGACAGCGCAGACGATGGCAAATATCTCGCTGTGGAGGCAGATCAATATCGAACATGGCGCGCAGTTCAGTTTCAAGCTACCGTGGAATTATATCCTGCTCGACCCGATGGATTTAGTGACGATTACCGACACCGCGCTCGGCATGACAAATAAGCTCGTCCGAATCAAAAAGATTCAGGAGGACAAAGACGGCCTCTTGAGCATCACAGCCGAGGATATGCCAGGGCAGATCGCGCTTCCCGCCCTTTTCAATTCGCAAAACCTGATCCGCGCCACGCCGAATTACAATGTCGCGCCTGGAAACATCAACACGCCGGTGTTTTTCGAGTCTCCGCTGGCTCGCGTGCAGTCCTCTGCGGTCGAGCTTAATATCGCCGTTTCCGGCGGCGCAAATTGGGGTGGCTGCGACGTTTGGATGTCAACGGACGGAAACACTTACACGCTTTTCACGCAGATTGTCGGCGGTTCTCGCATGGGCGTTCTGACCGCTCCTCTGGCAACTTTCACGCCTATGGCAGGCGCAAACAATATCGACAGCACCGACACGCTGGCAATCAGCATGGCCGAGAGCAACGGAGTTTTTAACAATGCGGCGACCAACGCGGACGCGGTCAATCTTAACTCGCTCTGCTTTGTGGACGGCGAATTTATTTGCTTCGGCAATGATGTTTTGACGGCTGCGAACGCCTATAATTTGACCTACCTAAACCGTGGCTGTTATGCCTCGACCATAAGCGCGCACGCGACCGGCTCAAACTTCGTTCGGGTTGATAACTCGGTCAACGCTTATGACATCGACCAGAGCCGTGTCGGGCAGACGCTTTACTTCAAATTCACCAGCTTCAACCTGTGGGGAGGTGGCCTGCAGAGCCTCGCCAATGTTCCGGCCTATTCGTACAAAATTCTGGGAACGGCATTGCTCACGCCTCTCGCAAATCCGACGAATGTTTTTGTCAGCTATAACCAGTTTATCGGCATTCTCAACTGGACGGGAATCAATGACATCCGCACGCCGTTGTATTACGAAGTCCGAAAAGGCACGACTTTCGCCACAGCCCAGATCGTCGAGATTACGCCGAACACCAGTCTGCCGGTCTATGGCACAGGGACATATTGGATCACCGCGCTTTACTTTACGCCTCTCGGCGTTCCTGTTTATTCGTCGTCGCCTGTCTCGATTGCCGTTTCGACGCCTTCCATCCCGCTTAATGTAATCGACACCTTTGACGAATACGCGACCGGCTGGTCGGGAACGTGCAGCGGAGGCGCAGGTCTTTCGGGCGGTTATGTGCAGCTGGCCGGTGCTGGCGACATTTTGAGCGACAGCGACATCATCACGACACCGGACATCATTTATTACGGCGGCGTGGCCAGCAGCGGGACTTACACCGCACCGGCAGGCCATACGATAACCTCAAACTCGGTCGTCAACGCAAAGGTGATCTTTAACTGGCTCTTGACCGCAATCAACAGCGCAGGCGGCGATATAATCTCGATGTCGGATGTTCTTTCTGTGCAGGACATCCTAAACGGAGGGAATCAGTCGCTTGTTTATGCTGTCCCGCAGATCAACCTTTCGACGAACGGTGGCGTGAGTTATTCCGGCTGGCAAAACTGGACGCCAGGGTTTTACACCTTCAACGCCCTGCAATACCGCATCATCATTTACACCCTTTCGTCGCAAGTCACGGCTGTCCTTGAAGGCTTTTCTGTGATTGCCGACATCCCGACCAGCACGCAGCAGGGTTCTGTGACGACAAGCAATTCAGGCAGCGTTGCCGTGACGTTTACGAATCAATTTAACGAGATTCCGGTGGTCACGCCGACCATCGTCAACGCCCAGGCCGGAGACTTACCGGTTCTGGGAACGCCGACCGAGACAGGATTCACTATCGCTGTAGTCAACGCAGGCGTGAATGTGATAAGAACAGTCACATGGAACGCGCTTGCATATTAACGGAGAAAGCCATGAAATACCCCAAGCTCCTCGCTCGCCTTCTGGTTGCCTTGCTGGTTCTCACGACCGGCGCGCAGGCCGCACAGAGCACCTTTGTCGCAGGCAACTTTCCGACCGTATCTCCCTATGCTGGTCTGACGCTCGTCAATAACCTCAACTCCGCGTTCGGCGCGTATATTTCCAGCAACAGCGGCGCAAGCGCACCAGCTTACGTTACAACCGGCACACTATGGGCGAACACATCCTCAAACACGCTGCAATTCTATAATGGCTCGACCAGCTCGCCGATTGGCTCTTTTAACGGAACGCAATGGATCGCCACGAGCGCGGGATTCCAGCAGATTGCCATCACATCGACCGGCAGCGCGAACGCTTATGTCGTGACTTATTCACCTGCGCCGACCGCTTATGTGACTGGCCAGAAATACCGATTTATCACGAATTTCTCCAACACCGGCGCGTCGACGGTCGCAGTCAACGGACTTGCCGCTTTGCCACTCAAAAAATATGGAGCAACTGCTCTGGCAAGTGGCGATTTAGGTTCTGGCGTTGCCGTCGAGTGCGTTTATGACGGTACGAATTGCGAGATCACGAGCCAGATCACTACAAATAATCTGACTGCGACAACGCAGGCAGCTGCAGATAACACGACAGCTCTTGCGTCTGACCAATTCGCCCAGAACGCAGCGCAATACAACGGAAGTGGAATGGTCAATAAGCTGCGCAACGCATCGATGGATATAGCACAGCGCGGGACAAGCGGAACGGCAAGCGGTGCTTATACCCTCGATGGTTGGATCATCGCTGTCTCTGGCGGCAGTCCTACATGGTCGCAGACGCTCGCTTATGTCGCGCTTCCGGCTGGCGGGATCGTCAACAACGCAGCGAAAATTACGGGTGCGACAAGCACCACAGACGTTCAGTTCTTACAAAAGATCGAGAGCTTCATGTCCGCACCGCTTGCGGGTCGCGTGGTCACCTTCCAGATCACGATGGTCAACAATACTGGCGCAACGCTCACGCCGACATTCACAACGCGCTATGCGGGATCGGCTGACAACTGGTCAAGCCCCGTCACCGATCTTTCTTCGGTCAGCTTACAGGCTTGCACGAACGGATCGACTTGCACCGAGTCCTACACTTTCACAGCAAGCGCGAGCGCAAAATACGGGTACATGGTTCTGGTTGACTTCGGATCATCCTTGAACAGTGCGTCGAACAACGTCACGTTAACGGCGGCAGACCTCCGAGCCACGCCGAACGCGACGGTCGGACTTAACAGCAACCCGCCTTATCCTGAATTGCGTCCTACCCCTATCGAAAATGTTTTTTGTCAGCGTTATTACGAAATCGGAAATTTGCAAATTCAAACGTACAGCAACAATGTCGCCAATGCTCTTGCACAATGGCAGCAGTTTTCAACCACCAAACGTTCAGTTCCAACCATTACCTTTTCCTCAACAGGGTACAGTTTCGCAAACAGCCTCTCATCCGCCAACCTAAACACGAATGGTTTTTCCGCTACATACAATTCTGCTGTTGGAGGAAACGTGGCTTCGGTAAGTTCTCTCTGGCAAGCAACATCGGAGTTATAATCATGGCACAACCCTATCAGCTCACAGGAAATAACAGCGTGACCCGAATCTCGGACGGTGCGGTCATTCCCTTTGACCCTAAAAACGCCGATTATCAGGCGTATCAAAACTGGGTTGCGTCGGGAAACACGCCCGATCCCGCACCTGCCGTCAGTCCGTTGCCTGCCTTCTATGCAACAGTGCAAACCACAATAAATGCGTCTGATCTTGTCATGCTCCGCGTGCAGGAAGCAATCAGCCTCGGCCTCAACACGTCGGCAAGCGCGGACGTTGTGGCTTATGTCAATTATCGCCGCGCGCTGCGTGCGCTTTTGAAGGCGACGAGCGTTCAGACCTTGCCGACCCCTCCGGCGTATCCGGCAGGGACATAACAACTTTTCCGTGACCAAAAAACGGGAATATGAGATAAGTGAAACCAACAGACGCGGAATCATCCGCAAAACTCGAACTGAGGAGCATGATTATGGCCGACGAAACAACCACACAAGACCCTGCAACGACCGCTGCCGCAGCTGCTGCGCCTGCACCGGAAACTTTGGGGCAAGAAATTGTCGATGAAGCCGATGCGCTCTACGAAGACGCGAAGGTTGAGCTGGAAAAGATCGCTGCTTTGTTCTCGGCTGACGTCTGGCCTTACATCAAGGCTGGCTTCATGCAGCTCCTGACCGTTGCCGGTAAAGCGGCGATGCAGGCCGAAGTCGCAGCGATCCCGCTGGAATTGGCAGGTCAAGAAACCGCTGCCGCTGCTGCCGTCGGTGCTGCTATCACCAGCGCAGTTGTGACAAACGCGGCTGCCGTTGCCGAAACCGAAGGCAAGGCTGCTCTTTCGACCATCGCTGCCGACCCGAACGCCACAGACGGCGAAAAGGCTCTGGCTGCCGAAGGCGAAACCCTCGTCCCAGGCTCGGAAACCTCAACCGGCGCAGCGAGCTAAAAAATGTCCTTCATCCTCGGTCTGATTCAGGCGTTGTTCAGCGGGTGGCTTTCCAGCAAGAAAGCAACCGCCGAATCGCTTGGACAGGCCGAGGAAAAGGCTTCTGTCGCCCAGACCGAGATCGAGACCCTTAATAGAGAGGCCGGTGCTGCCGCACAAAGCCCCGCTGACGCAACGGCGATGGAAAAGCTGCTACAGGAGGGCAAGCTGTGAAATACGCGCTCCTGCCCCTAGTTTTGAGCCTTTGCGCCTGCGCCACCAGCCACCCCTCGGCTCCGGCCTGCCTGCAAGTCCGTCAATGGAGCGTCGTCGAGCAGCAAAATATGAAGGCTGACCTCGAAACCCTCCCCAAAGATTCCCCTGTTTTACCGGCGTTTTCAGATTATGCGCGCATGAGAGCCGAAGCGCGTGCATGCAATGGAGAGTGACATGGCCGAAACCGATGAGGAACGCCGTAAAATCGACGAGCAGCGCAAGCTCTTTGACGCCGTAACAAAGGAATGGCTCGACGAGAAATACCGCGACTTCGGGAGGTTCACGTTCAAAGCGTTAATGGCGTTAGTTTTTATATTTTTTCTTAAAGCAGTCTTTCACCTCAATGCCGCTGACTTGCGATCTGTCCTCGAAACCGCAAGCCAAGCGCAATCCCTCGCCGCAGGCCACTGATATGCTCGACGCATCAAACATCGACATCATCGCCGCGCAGGACGTAACTCCGATGCGCGACATCGTGATTTATTATGCCGAGATCATCGTTTTGACTCTGTCCATTGCCGTTCCGGTCGTCGGCGCAGCGGTTTTCGCGCTGTATCGATACTGCGTCCGGTCGGAGAAACGCCATGATTGACCCGTCAACACTTTCCGACCGCGAGATTGTGGCTCGCACTGCGTGGGGGGAAGCGCGCAATCAGGGCGTCGAAGGTATGCAGGGCGTGATAAACGTCATTTTCAATCGCGCCGAGCTGCATTGGCAGGGCGAAACCACGGCGCGCGGCGTCTGCCTGCACCGCAAACAGTTTGACTGCTGGCTTCCAGGCGACCCGAACCTTCCTAAGCTTCTGGCCGTGACGGATGCCGATCCGCAATACGCAGAAGCCCTACAGCTGGCCGACAGCGCGTTTGATGGAACGCTGGCCGACATTACCGGCGGCGCGGATTCATACGAAGTGGAAGGCACTGGCGCGTATTGGGGCGTGGGTCTGACGCCGAGCGCGCAGATCGGCGACCAAGACTTCTATGTGACCCGCAAAATCAGATCGTAAAATAACCTGGCATTGTCGTCGTTTGACGCTGGAAACGCATCATCTGCTCGACCTCAAATTCGTAATCGTTAATCAGCTCGATAGCGACGCGCACAACAGCCAGTTTCTTTTCGACCGGCTGCCTGCCGATAAGGTTCTCCTCAAGGCGGCGTTTGATCACCATCGTGAACAGGTTTTCGGTCGGCTTTTTCTTGCGCTTGAGCTTTTTCTCGATAACTTCCTGCGCCTTTTTGAGCTTCGTTTCGTCGTCCTGCAGCTGCGCCAGTTCGCGCTCGTATTTTGATAGCGCGTCGAACAGCGTGCGCCGGATGGTGTCAACAATATCGACATAGGGCAGCTCGTTCGCCGGTATCTGCAAAACAAGCTCTCCCCAGATGTTGCAAAGGTTCTGAAAGGCGAGGATTTTGTTATCTGATTCGGGATCTCCCCTGACGCATCCGGTGGCGTCATACAGGCCGCGATTCTCCGGATCGCTCAAGAGGTCGAACGCAGCCTGCAGACGCTTGAAGTCCTCCGGATCACCGCCTGCGTCGGGATGGTGGATTTTGGCGAGGGATATATACGCTGCCCTGATCTCCTCCGGCGTCGCTGTCCTCTTCAGGTTCATCGTCTTGTAAGGGTCTGCCGTCATTTTTAGTCGGCTCCTCTTCTTGGATTTTGTAGCTGTCGACTTCACGATATTCATGGCAATCCGTCTGTCTGTTGAGTGCAAAAGCCCTGCTCCCCCAGAAAATCACGAAGGGCGTGGCATGGAAAGGCTCGGTCGGTTCAAGGCGAAACTTCGCCACAAACTCTCCGTCAGACGTCAGCAGGCGCACAAACATCGGACTTCTCCTCGATTGGTTTTAACGGTCGCAGCGGGAAGGTTGGCAGTGGCAGCTCGTGCTTGCCGATCCAAGCCTGCACATCGTCGAACCGGCAGAAACCGTGGCTCTGCTCCGTACCGGCGATAAACAGATCCGGCTCGGCGAAATAGACGAAAACCTCCGGCGGGATCGCGCCGTTGACGACGATAAGGCAGGCCGTCATGTCGGCGGGTCGGCCTGATTCGGGATTGTGCCACGGCAGCTTGTTTTTTCCGAAACGCGCGAGTTCAAATTTAGATGTGGTCTGCTTCATTATTCCTGCTCCACTTCCTGCGTTTCTACGGCGTGAACGTTGTTCCACGCGCTGACGATGTCCTCGGCTTTTTCTTTGGCCTCGTCCTCGTCACCGGCGAATATGGTTAGCTCCTTGAGGTAACTGACCGCGACGGTGACCTTAAATTTTGCCATGTCTCAACCATCTAAGCCAAAGCGGTGTCTCCATCCCTCTGTTCCGAAAAAGTCGTCCTCGTCGAGTGTATCGAGAGCCTGCTCAAGCTGCTCGACAAGCATGAAACGCGCCTCTGCGTCGCATTCCTTATCGAAATCAGAGATGCCTTTAATTATGGCGTTCATATAGTCGGTCGCTTTTTTCATGATCGTTCTCCGTTGAAATGTTGGCGGGTTGCGGAGGGATGCTCTACTCGGAAATCCCTCCGCTTCACCCTTGCGGATTACTGCGCGGCCTGTTCGGGCTGCGGATTGGCATTGGCAGCTTGTTCTCCGTCTTGCGTGGGCGATTCGGCTGCAGGAGCTTCGACCGGCTCTGGCTTTTTCTTGAGGTCGAGCAGGTCTTCCTCTGCGAAATAACCCTCGGTCAGCGTCAGCTCGTTCGTCGCCCATTGGACGACATAGTTATTGTTGCTGCCGCTTTTGTGAACGACGATCCCGACCACCTGGCCGACCTTGCGGATAGGCTCAATCCCGACCGGTTCGCCGAGCTTGAATTTGTTTCCTGTGACTTCGATCATAGCTTTCTCCCGTTGTTTGAAAATGGTGGGCGGTATCATCAACCACCCCTCCTGACCGCGTTTCCTTTTACGTCGAATGAATCTACGGCCTTCCCGACGATTCCCTTATGGGGGGAATAGGGGTATTACCGCCCTGCGTTCGTGTTATCGAACACCGAGCCGTCGTCGTCCGCGTCGTCCGTCCCAGGCAAAACGTGCTGGTCGGGATCGATCTTGACCGGTGCTTTTTCACCTTCGTATGGCGCAGCATCGGTTACGACGATCAAAACTTCCTGCCCTTGCGAATCAAACAGCGCATGGCGCAGCGGATTGGTCTTACCGATTGACACTTCGGCCTTCGTTTCGTCGCCGATGGTGACTTTCTTGAGGGTGGCAACGATGGTCGGGCGAGCGTCTGCCGAGATGATGTGGACGACCTTTTCGACTGCGCTTTGGACGGCCTTTGTGACTTTCTCGACCGTTTCGCGCTGCGCGCCTTCGCCTTGCATATTCCACGGCAGCGGATTCTTGTCGTGTTTCAAGAAATCGAGGATGCAGTCGCGGAGATCGCCGGTCATAGTTTCACGTGCGATGGTCAGCACCTTTTCCTTGTGATCCGACTCGGCCTGCTTTGCTGCTTCGTGTTCGTCTTTTGCTGGATTGGACTTAGTCATTATCGTTGCTCCCTTGTGTGAAAATAAGGACGGCCTCTTTCGAGATTGCTCACCGTGGTTACAGTGACCGCCCACCCCTGCCGCAGTCGCTAGCAGGAATCTTGTTAAGCTGGAAACTTATGATCGCCGTGGGTGACGGTCGGCGGGATGTGCGACGACAATCCGAGGATGTTTTTGTCAATCTCCTCGATCTTGATGTCGATAAGTTTCTGCTGATCGGCAAGCGCGGCGCGTTGCTTCTTGAGCCTTTCAATCTCGGACTTAATTGAATTTTGTGCGCGTGTTGATAGTGCCATCGATTCTCTCCCTTTGGTTAAGTTTAGTATGAAATTTTAACGTGGGGAATCTTTCCCTCGGCAATCGCAATGACGATGGCTTTGGCAGGTATTTCCCCCATGACGCACTCAAGTGCGGCAAGTGCTTGTAGGGCTTCATTGTTGATTTTCGCCCTGTGTTTGTGGTCGGCCTCGCGCTTTGCAGCGGCCTCCTCTTCGGCACGCTTCTGGTCGGCGGCACGTTTCCGTTCGGCCTCGACCGCTGCGTCTTGGTCACGCTTTGCCTTTTCCGCAGCGGCAATCCGGTCGCTCTCCGCTTTCTCGGCGGCAGCAATTCTGTCCTTTTCGGCCTGTTCAGCTGCAGCGATGCGGTCGGCTTCGGCTTTCTTTGCCCTTTCCTCTGCGGCTGCGGCCTCCTGACGCGCTTTTTCTTCCTTTGCCTTCTCTGCTGCCAGCTCCGCAGCGGCGCGCTCCTCAGCCTCCCTAGCGGCCTTTGCAGCGGCCTCCTCCGCTTCGCGTTTTGCTTTCTCGGCAGCCTCGGCCTTGATTCGCTCCTCATGCTCGCGCTGGCGGCGTTCGGCTTCCTCTTTGGCACGCTGTTCGGCCTCGGCGCGCAGCTTGGCAAGTTCAGCCTGCTCCGCGTCATATTTCTCCCGCTTTTCGCGCGTTGTTTTCAGCAAAGCGTCCGTTTCGCGGTAAATCTCAAGCGCGCGCTGGCTAAACTCCTCCCATGACCGGTCGAAAGCTGCGTCGAGGGCGACCCTGGCGGCGTCCAGCTCGGCGAGCGAGTTTTCGCTTGAGCCTTTGAAGTAAAGTCCGAGCAGCGCAGCTTCGTGTTCGGCAATGCGAATCTCATCCTTTTGCTCCCATTCCGTCAGCGGCGCGCGCACCTCGTCCTTGAGAGCGTCGAGAAACTCCCGCGCCTTTTTGCGGTCGGCGTTGATCGCGTCCAGCTTCTTTTTCGCATCCTCGCCGAGCTTCTTGCCGGTGTCGTCGAGAAAAGTTTTCGACCGAGCGATTTTATACGCCAGCGAAGCGACCGCCTGCCGTCCGTCTTTCGTCGAAATGTCGGTCGGGATTGCGCGCGTTTCCTCTGCGATCTTTTCAAGAATCGGGTCGAGGCCACCGTTAAAAACAACCACCGGATCGATGGTTTTAAGCGCAACTACTAATTCATTATCAGCCATGTTTCTTGCTCCCTTTGTTGTGGCTTAACCAGCCATGATAATTCTGCCGACGTCCTCCGCGAGTTCGCGTTCGAGAGGCGTAATGATCTGCTCGCGCTCCTCGAAATAACCCTCGGTCTTGAATTTGTCGTAAACCTCGTCGGTGAAGGCGTTAAAGTCTTTCAGCGCGCGCTCCATCAGCTTGATAAACGGCTCGTCGCGGTGCGTCGTTTCGCAATACGGGAGCAGCTTCGGGTGATAGGAATAACGGTCAATGAAGTCCAGCTCGCAGACATACATCTGGCCTTGAACCTGCACCTTGTAATCGCTGCCGAAGCCGTCAAACGAATAGGCGATGTGCGTCTGCGGCGCGGGACACTTCATCTCAAGGCCGCCTTTGACATCGATCAGCAGACGGTCAGGGCTTGCGCCGATTTTCCCGTCGTCGGTGGTAACGAAGCCGACCTTGCGCGTCTTGACCTTCTTGTCAAACTCGTACATCCGAATGGCCTCTGGCTCTAACTCCTTCCCGCGATCCATCCAGTCGTTGCCTTCGACCGAGCCGAGCGATTCTTTGAGCAGGCGTTCGGCGGCAAGGTAGAACGAATACTTGCGCGACTGTTTCGACAGCTGGCCGGTCGGAGTGATGATTTTGTCAAACTCGCTGGCCGTCGGAATGCCGAGGCGCAGCTTGAGCCAGTCGCCCGATCCTTGTTCAACTTCGTGAATGATCATTTTTTTGCTCCCGCCATCTGTTTCTTCTTCAACATCAATGCGTTGACAGCTTTTTGATAATCCTTCTCTTGCAGATTCGCCAGTTCTGTGACGCCCAAAAAGTCGCAATAATTCGCCTCCTCGGTGTCCGTTTCGGCGATGTATTTCTTGAGGATTGCGATCTTGGATTCGTCGATAAACGTCATGCCTCCGCGCGCGCCGTCGTCGTCCTCGCCTTCGCGGACAATGTTGAGCAACATCTCCGTGACGTACCGCTTGCCGTATGAAAGCGACGATCCTGCGCCTTGCAGGTTATTTTTCCCGCCCGACGAATCGATGGTGCATGGAAACTTTGCCGTCTGCTTATGGCCGCTGGCGTGGTGCAGCGTGCCGATAACGTAAAACCCGCCTTGTGCGCGATCCTCGGTGTCAAAGGAAAGCCGGAAACCGTGGCTGCGGAGCAACGGGCGAATCACCGCGTCCATGTCCTCCCAAGTGGCGAAGTTAAAAGCCTTCTCCATCTGCTTTGTATCTTTGTTCATGTATTCGACGACGCCGTTTTTCTTGACCCGCATATTGTGCGTTTCGAGATTTTGGAAGTCGTGGTTAAACTCGGCGACCGCCTGCATATCCATCATCCTGATTTTGACATCGAGGAGGCTGTTCAATTTGGCTGGATCGACGCGCGAGTCCATCGCAGCGGTCGAAATCATCTGCATAAGCTGCTGCGATTCGCTCAATGCCAGCGACGTTCCGGTGCTGGCTGCGTCAGATTTTGCGACCGTGTATTCGGTCGCGGTGGTGTTTTCGTCCGTCATAGTTTGCTCCCTTTGTTGATTATCGTCCGGCGCGTTCGTCGGCGCGCGCTTCGGCAATGCTGGCCGCTTCGTCGTCAGCAATCTCCGACTCGTCATCGTTGAGCTGATCCTGAAAAACCGACGTCAAGGTGCTGTAGTTGCCCTTGTCGTCCTTGACGTAAAGCGAATCCGTGTCGAGCGATTCGCCACCGATATACGCGGCCTCGAAAGATACGCCGTCGCTTTTGCTGTAGGTGTAATCGACCGTCACTTCGACGTCGCTGCTTGGCAGGAAATAGGTTCTTGAGCCACTCATCATGTTTCTCCCTGATTGGGTTTTTATTGACGTTGATTCTTTGTACGACTTCGTGTAATACATTGCAAGAGGAAAAAATCATACAGAGCGTAAAACATCAAAAGGGAGCCAAATATGGCGCAAAACAAAGACAGAGTGGTTGACGGAGTCCGCGTTAAGGAACAGCAGGAAACCGTCCTGCGCTCCTATCGCTTGCCGATCCACATAGACGCCTGGTTAACGAGTCGCGTCCCAAAAACGACCACACAAACCGATAGCCTCGTCGGTATTTTAATGGAGCGTTACGAGCAGGAATCCAAGCGCAAGCTCGGCGACAAGCAAAAAACAGGGACATTGCGGAAATGACGGAAAACCGTTTTATCCCCGTTATCCCCTGCCCTGCCCCACGCATGGTTCAGTCCGATAAATGGAGAAAAAGACCGTGTGTGCTTCGTTATCGCGCATTTAAGGACGACCTAAGACGTTACATCACGGAGGTTCCCGTTCCTCTGCGAATCACTTTTATCCTTCCAATGCCGGAAAGCTGGTCAGAAAAGAAAAAGGCGAATCACTTTCACAAACCGCACCAGCAGAAACCCGATATTGACAACTTGGTCAAAGCATTCATGGATGCGTTGTTAGATGATGATTCGCACGTTTGGTCAGTTAAGGCCGAGAAATACTGGGGAAAAGAGGGATCGATATGCGTCAAAGTTTGAGCCTGTTGGAGCTTCCTGAAAAATTCGCAGCAAAGATTTTTCCCGAACCGATGTCTGGTTGCTGGTTGTGGATCGGCTCAAATAAAGGAAAAAAAGCCCGTTATGGAGAGATTACCGTCAACGGGAATAAGTACATGGCCACCCACGCCGTTCTAGAGCTATCAGGTCGCCCACTTTCTCAAGAAAAGCCATTCGCCTGCCACTCCTGCGATAATCCTTCTTGCGTTAACCCAGATCATCTTTTCTGGGGAACGCAGCAGGACAACGTAAACGACATGATTAAGAAAGGCAGACAGGATTTAGGTGGCCTTCCACTAGGGCGTATTCCGCGACCTGAACGCAGAAAGATTCGCACCGCTATATGCTGGAGGAAAGAGCGAAACAAATTCAGCGCAAGGGTCACGCTGATAGGCGAAAAAACGACTTATCTTGGTCTTTTCACAACCCGACGGGCTGCGCGGGATCAGATAAATATATTCCTCTCAAACAAGAAGGGTTATGGCTATGCAAAATCTGTTCGGAGAAACTGATAAAAAAGAGTTCATGGCTGCGCTTAAGAATGGCGAATCACTTGATTGCCCTTGTTGCGGACGCTTTGCGAAAGTTTACAAACGCCGGATGCACCATGGCATAGCTCGCGCGCTGATTCGCCTTTTCATGGCGAGCGCGCAAAACCCGAAAGAATACCTCCACTTCACCGCGTTCTGCGACACGATCACCGGCTGCGACTTTACGATTGCGCGCCACTGGGGATTGATCGAGGACGCCATTCCGACCGACGACGACAAGAAAACAAGCGGCCTGTGGCGTTTGACGACCGAAGGCCGCGATTATGTGCGCGGCGCGACGACGCTTCCGAAATACGTCCTGCTCTACAACGACAAGACGCTCGGCTTTGAAGGCCAGCACATCACGATCAACGACTGCATCGGCGACAAGTTTAACTATCGGGAGATGATGGACGGCGTTTTTTTGAAAGCCGTATAAAGAACCGATGCGAATCACTCCGCATCGTTGTAAATAGCCTATCGGGAGGCGCGGATTGCAAGCCGTTCGCCTCACTCACTCCCTAGCCGGAGCGAGGCAGCCTCCCGCCCACCAACAAAAAAGCGCGTCAGGCGCAGGCTAGGAAGGCTAGGACAGTCAATGCATTACTATTCGTTTAACATCGGCGATTACAAAAAGAAAACCGACCACCTGACCGACCTTGAGGACTTGGCCTATCGCAGGCTGATTGACCTCTATTACGACGACGAATCACCCCTTGAAAATGAACCGGCGCGGCTTGCGCGGCGCATCCGTATGCCGGACAAAGCCGACATCGTTTCGGCGATCCTGGGAGAGTTTTTCTACCTCGGAGAGGATGGCCGCTGGCACAAGGATCGATGCGATAACGAAATAGCCTCCTACAAGGCCATGTCAGAGGGAGGGAAGAAGGGAGCGCAAAGGCGGTGGAATAGCCCCCCTAATGCCCCCCCTAAACAACCCCCAATGCCAACCATGAACCAAGAACCAATAACCAATGAAGAGAGAGTGAGCGCGCACGAACCCGAAAAGGTTAAAATGTCGCCTTTGGAAGCCGGAGTGGACTTCGAGGGTTTTTGGAGCATCTATCCAAAGCAGGTCGGGCGCACAGCAGCCTTTAACGAATACAAACTCGCCAGGGAGGGCGGAATAAGCCATGAAACAATTATCGACGGTGTTAGAAAATACTTGCCAATCGCTGCAGCAGCAGAATCCGACCGGTTCATCCTTAACCCCGCAAACTGGCTCAAGGAAGGACGGTGGGCTGATAACCACAACCCCGCAAAGGCTGCCGGTGCAAAGCCAGCCGGTTCAAAACCAACAAATTATGAACGCGCTCTCCTTGCTGGCATCGGCGGGTGCGCGGACTGACCCAGACAGCAAAGGCCACTGGGGTACGGGTAAGGACGGACAATACGATTTTATCCCTGATGGTGGCGTTTTGCAGCTTTCCCCACGCCGTACCCTATCCCAAGAGGAAATAAACGCTGTGTCGCCCCTCCTTGCGCCAGCAACGATAGAAATAATCCGGCTTCACCTCGGCAGACTGGCCTTGATCAAGAAAATCGGGAGCGCATCCGAGGCCACAATGCCGAGCCTGCTGCTGGACATGGCCTTTGAGCTGGCCGAATTTTCGCAACTGGCCGTTTTGCTGGCGTTTCGGGAGGTAAAGCGGGAGGAAGGCGCGTGGATGCCGGAATTGGGCGTGCTGATCAAGCGGTGCGAAAAGTGGCAGACATACGTCAACGCCATCCACCGGCAGGCGCAGGCGGCGAACGATCAGAAACTTATATCTCAAGAATAGGCGTTTATGCGCTCGCCGATCCAACGCATGACAGGAACCGCCATGCTATTTCCGAGTGCTTTGTAACGTGATCCATCTGGGGTTTTTTCAGAAATTTTTGTATAGTCGTCTGGAAAACCAAATAGACGCTCTACTTCTCTTGGAGTGACCCTCCTTACGCCATCGAAGGTTCTCAAAAAATAATTTCCAGTAAAGGCATCTTGATTGCCTAGAAATTGCTTTGTTGAACAGTTTGACATAATCGTTCCCATTATATCGTTTCCGCTGCACAGAACAGGACGCATATATCCTCCCGCAGCAAGGTCTATGTCTTGTCCCCAACCACCGCTATGAGCGCGGCTCTTAAAAGTTGCGGCAATTTCTTGTCCCGCACTTCTGCTCGGCGTAATATCCCCGCACAGGCTTTCGCGCTCAAAAAGTACCTGCGCGGCTGGACGCCAGTCTCCAAAATATCCAACAACGAACACACGACGGCGGCTTTGTGGCACTCCGAAATGTTGAGAGTTAAGAACCCTGTAGGCGAACCCATACCCGCATTCTGCCAACCCTCCGAGGAAGGAGCCAAACGCCCGTCCTTCGTCAATCGACAACACGCCAGGGACATTTTCCCAAACCAGCCAGCGTGGGTTAAGCCTTTGAGCCAAGCGTATAAACTCAAGTGTGAGGTTTCCTCTTTCATCGGAAAATCCTTTACGAAGTCCAGCAACGCTAAAGGCTTGGCAGGGTGTTCCTCCGACAAGAAGCTGAATAGATTCATAATCATTTCCTTTGATGGTTGTGAAATCGCCGTGTAGGGGAACATCGGGATAATGGTGAGAAAGAAGCTCTCGCGGGAATTTGTCGATCTCGGAGAAAAATGAAGGCTTCCAACCTAGACCATGCCACGCAACTGTCGCTGCCTCGATGCCCGAACAAACTGACCCATATTTCATCGATAGTGCCTCAATTCTATAATGTTATCGCGGTTCTCGATCTCCGGATCGCGCAGCCGGTATTCGGTCGCCTTCGCGCCGAGAAAAAAACCGAGCCAAAATATCGCAAAGGCAGCCAGGGCGTAGATCATGGCCTCACCCGAAGAGTGATGCATCCCTTGTCGACGCACCACCAGCGTAAAGCGTTACGCAAGGCGCGGCGTTCGGGCGGCACAAAGGCGTCGCGGATTATCCTGATGCAGTCGCGTAACTGGTCAAACATTTTACCCCCTATGCGGTGAAAGTCGTTTCTGTTTCGTGATCGACAAAGTTATACCAGCAGCAATTATCCATGCCGGATGTGCCGTTTTCCATCCACGACACACGACCCACCGAAACTATCTGCTGGCAGAATTTAAGAAAAGGTTTTGCCTGCCCCGTGAACATCCAGTCGGCATCAAATAAAAGCCAAGTCGGTGCGTCATTTCGGAATCTATCAATCATCTCATGGAGTGGTTCGCGCTCCCACGGCGGGTTCGTTATGATCGCATCGTACTTTGGAAAGCTGCGCGGGAAAGATGATCCAAAAAACAAAACATCCTGCTGATCAATGCCTTCGCCCTGCGGTTCGATGTCGCAAGCGTAAACGCAGGTAAGTCCGTTTCTTTCTAAATGCCGAATCAAACGACCGTCACCAGCGCAAGGCTCAACGAATGTTTTTGTCGTCCAGTGGAGATTGCGGATTAAAGGCTCGACTGCCTCGTATGGTGTAGGATAATAATCGCGCGGGTTGCGCGCAAAATCGCTTCTTTTACCCACGCATCCCCCTCATCTGTTCCGCAAAAAGCATCGCATCAAGAATCGCTAAATCTTCTTCGCTCATCACGCAGTCTCCCTTCTGTATTGTTGAACCCTTGTTGCCCGAAGACCGTCACGCCCGAATATCGATAGCTTTTCAAACCACGATTGCAGCTCTTCGTCGCTTAGGTTGTAGGTCGCTTTTGCCTTGTCGAAATCATCATGCGACTGGATCGCCGCAATGATTCGCGCCTTTAGTTTCGGCATAAAGCGTCTTGACGGCGGGATCGCTGGAAAGGTCGTCATTTTGTCACCATCGACAAAACAGCGAAGCCGACCGCGAATAACGCCAAGAGGCGCATAAAAACGTGGTCGCGCATATACCGTGGCGCACCGGAAACGCTGCCCGAACCGAAGGCCAAAACCAACGCCATGATCTGAAACCCTATTTTAACAACAATCATCACGCTCTCCTTCCTAAGATTCGTTTCTCGCGCAGCTCGTATTCGTCTTTGACGCTGTGGATTATGTCGTTAAGCAGCGTCTGGCCAAGCAGCGAGCGATAAACCATCGGCACGTTGCGTTCGAGAGCGTTGAGCGCGCGGACAAGCCGGTAAAGGTCGGCGTCCTCCGTATGCTCGACAACCATGCCGAAGGCATCGACAAGGTTGCCACGATAGCGCAGCGGGTTCTCGCTCGGCCTTTTGAAAACAAAATGGCGATCCCCGTCGTCCATTATTTGCCTCCCTTGATGAAAATGCCGATCTGGTCGGCCTGCGCGAATTTTGCCGGTGTTGGCGGCGGCAGGAGCGCACTTGTCTTTTGTCCCGCAGGGACGCGCGTTTTTTTTGCCGGTGCTGGCCTCGTGGCGTGGGCTGCGGCGTCCTGTTTCCCCTGCTCAATCGCCACTTGGTATTCCTGATATTCAGACCACGCGCTGCGATCAATGACCGCGACGGTATAGGTCGAATAGAGGCTCTCGACCGCATGGTCGGCATAGATAACACCGGCAACCAAGGCGGCAGCCAAAGTGATTCGGAAGGGTATTCTAAGGCGGGAAGGCTTTTGCATCGTGTTTCTCCGTTTGTGCGGTGTTTAATCGATGGCTTGTTGTACGCTTTGTAATACTGCTTGTAAAGCACAAAAATACTTGCTAAGGTCTCCATATCGTCAACTGTGTTACGGGAGCAACACTATGAACAAAACCTTAACAATCGGTCTATTAAGCGCGTTATCCCTTGCTGGATGCGTGCATCAGCCCGAAATGATTTACGTCAACGCCCACCCTGCGGCGCACAACTTCGACAAAGACCGATTCGATTGCCTGCAAGCGTCCGCGCAGGCCGCGCCACCGGTCATAACCCACGAAATCGACGCGCTCGGTTATTACCACGAACGGGACATCAACGAATCGCGCAGCGACCAGCTGATGCTCGCTTGCATGAAGGCGCGGGAATGGACGCTGACGCCGGTCACGATTGTGGTGCAGCAGTGATTTATTGCTGCGGCTGCCAGCGGGAAGTAGAAGCGCGATTGACGGACGGACGGGAGATATATCCGCACCGGCCTGACCTCGCCGACCTTCCTTTCTGGCGTTGCGACACCTGCAAGTGTTACGTCGGATGCCATTGGAAAACGAAAAACCGTACGCGGCCTCTTGGCAACATCCCGACGGCAGCTATTCGCAACGGGCGGCAGCATATCCACAAACTCCTTGACCCCTTGTGGCAGGGAGGGCGTCGGACTCGCGGCAGCGTCTATGGCGAATTGTCGGGCTTGATCGGTTATCCGTACCATACCGGAGAGATCAAAAGCGTCGAAGAGGCGCGGGAAATTTACAGATGCATTCAAAAGATGAAGGAGAAGGCAGATGCAGCTATGGGGAATTAGGCACGTTCGTTATTTCATTTTACGCACTAGGTTCAATATCTGGTGGATGAGCTGCGGACGTTATCTTGGCGCGTTTCCGAATCAGCGCGACATCGATTATCTTGAAGCGGTGTGGAAGGGGGAGTCATGACAAAAACCCTTTGCCCCGCGCGGTGCGGTAAAAAGTTTATCACAGCAGAACACGCTGTCGCGCACGCCGACGCCGAGCATCCCGACTGGCGCACGCCAAAGCAGCGCGGATGGGCGACGCCTCACGGTTTTGCCGACTTCAAAGAGCCGGTAACATACGCCGAAGCCTGCGAAGTCTCCCGAATCTTCCACGAATCATTAAAGGCACGCCATGAGAAACATTAGCTTTGCGCTCACCACGGCGCAATTCGAGGACGGATCAAAGGACGTCACGCGTCGATTCGGCTGGTGGTTCTTGAAACCAGGCGACCGCCTGCGCGTCGTCGAAAAGTCGATGGGACTCAAGAAAGGCGAAAAGATGCGCGTCCTCGGCTTCATTGAGGTTGTTTCGACCCGCGCCGAACCGCTTAACGCCATAACGCAGGAGGACTGTGTGCGCGAGGGCTTTCCTAAGTGGACGCCTGGGATGTTTGTTGCGTTCCTGTGCGACCATTACGGCATCGAGCCGACCAAAGTTTGCAACCGAATCGAGTTCAGGAGGATCGCGCAATGAAACAATCCGAGATCAAAAACGTCGCGGACTTTATCCAATACGTCCGTCGGCACGAATACAACATGGGCGAGCCTCCTTCCGCGATGGAGCTGCCTAAAAAGCTCGTCGACCGTCTTACACGGGAAGCCAAGATGTTTTGCAAATATCCGATTGTGGATTATGTTACTCCCTCGGCGAGCGAGCCAAAGGAGATGCTGATGTACCTTATGGGCGTTCGCATAATCAGCAAGGGGAGCGACGACCATGAGCAAAAAGAAACCAGCGATCCAGTCAACAGACGTTATGCGCGCGACCCCAGGGTGGGAACGCCTCGACCCTATCCACAAAGAATCCCTTGAGATGAACGCGCACAAGATCGCTCGCATCCTTAACGGCGACCCGAATTATGCCGACAGCTGGCACGACATCGCCGGTTACGCCACGCTCGTTGAACAGCGCGTCGGTGAATAATCATGACCCAGAAACTCGCAATCCGGTGGGACGAGAAAACCGTCAAGGTCGAGGACTTAAAGCCGTTTGAGCATAACCCTCGGCGAATCAGCAAAGAGCAGTTTGCAAAGCTCAAGGCCAGCATCATCGAGAACGGTTACTCGACGCGCATCAAGGCGACGACCGATAACCGAATCATCGGCGGCCATCAACGCCTCCGCATCTTCAAAGAGCTAGGGATAACGGAAATTCCCGTCCTTGTGCCGGAGCGCGATCTGACCGACGAGGAGTTTATCCGCAATCTCGTGACGGATAACATCAACCACGGCGAACACGACTTTGACGTTCTGGCGAACCTCGTTGACCGCGACGACCTGCTGGCGTGGGGTATGCTCGAAAAAGACCTCGGCCTGTTCGACAAGGCTCTCAATTCCGGCATGACCGACGAAAACGAAATCCCCGAATTGTCGGACAAGCCCATCGCAAAGACCGGCGACCTTTGGCTGCTCGGCAACCATCGCCTGATCTGCGGCGACAGCACGAACGCCACCGATGTCGAGCGGCTGCTGAACGGGGTTAAGCCTAACCTCATGGTCACCGACCCGCCCTATGGCGTGGAATACGACCCAGAATGGCGCAATCGCGTGCAGCGCGCGGACGGCACTAAGGTTGCGGCGCGAGCCGTCGGAAAGGTCGAAAACGACGACAAGGCCGACTGGTCAGAGGCGTGGGCTTTGTTCCCTGGCAACATCGCCTATGTCTGGCATGGCATGCTTCACAGCCGAGAAGTCTTTGATAGCTTAACAGCCTCTGGATTCAAAATAAGAGCAGAGATTGTTTGGGCTAAGTCTAATTTTGTTATCAGCAGAGGAGATTATCATCCTCAACATGAAAGCTGCTGGTATGCGGTCCGCGATAAGGGCGACTGGAAGGGCGACCGCAAGCAGACCACCGTGTGGCAGATCGATAAACCGCAGAAAAGCGAAACCGGTCACAGCACGCAGAAACCGGTCGAGTGCATGAGGAAACCGGTCGAGAACAATTCCAGCGAAGGGCAAGCCGTCTATGAGCCTTTCTGCGGCAGCGGGACGACCATCATTGCCTGCGAGCAAACAAACCGCTTCTGCTTCGCCGTCGAGATCAGTCCTGCCTATGTCGATGTGATCATCAAACGCTGGCAGAATTTCACCGGCAATGATGCTATACTCGAAGCGACCGGACAAACTTTCCGCGCTCTTGAGGCTGAAAATGGACGCGAGTGAAAACAACGAGTTAAATCCTGATCCGCAGGACTTTGGAGACGGCGTTAAACGAAACCCTGATGGAACATGGCCAGAGGGTCAATCTGGCAATCCGGCAGGCGGGAAACCGAAGCGTTACACCCGCGCAAACCTCGTCGAGCGTGCGACCTTTTTGCTGCAGAAATACACCGTCAAGGAGATCGCCGACCTTTACAACGATAAGAAAGCCCTGCAATCATTGACGCTTGAGGACGCCGCCCTGCTCGCTCGTATGGTCGGGATGATCCAACGCGACGGCGGTAAAGAGTTCGACCGCTTCTTTAACCAGCTAATCGGGAAACCCGTTCAAACCACGGAATTGACAGGCAAAGACGGTGAGCAACTCTTTAACAACGACGACGCCCGACAATCTATCCGAAGCAAGCTGCTTCCTGAAACTGCCGGAAAGTGAACGGCGGGAACGGCTCGACAAACTCTGCGACGCCGAATATCAGCAGCTGCAAACGGACTGGAAATTCTGGGGACGGCCTAACCAGTTCGCACCGACGGATCGGGAGTGGAATTACTGGCTGATTATGGCCGGTCGCGGCTTCGGGAAGACCCGCACCGGCGCGGAGTGGGTTAGGCAGGAAGTCAAAACATCAAAGCTGGTCAACCTCATCGGTGCAACGGTCGACGACGCGCGCGACATCATGATCGAAGGCGAGTCCGGCATCCTCGCAATCTGCCCGAAAGACGAACGCCCGACCTACATCAGCCACAAAAGACGCCTCGAATGGCCGAACGGCGCGCGCAGCCTTATCTTCACCGCCGACGAGCCGGAGCGTCTGCGCGGCAAGCAGCACATGAAACTATGGTGCGACGAGGTCGGCGCATGGCGTTATCAGGAGGCATGGGATCAGGCCATGTTCGGGCTGCGCCTTGGCAAACACCCGCAGGCCGTTATAACGACGACGCCACGCCCGATTAAGACGCTTAAAGACCTTCTCACCGACCCTATGACGGCGATAACCTACGGAACGACCTACGAAAATCAGGACAACCTCGCGCCGACCTTTCTGCATAAAATCATCTCGAAATACGAAGGCACGCGCCTCGGACGGCAGGAATTGCTCGCCGAAATGCTTTCCGACACCCCAGGCGCGCTGTGGAAACGCTCCCGAATCGACGAGCTGCGCGTCAAGGATATGCCGAAGCTGCGCCGGATTGTCGTCGCCATCGATCCTGCCGTTTCGACAAAGGAAGGCTCGGACGAAACCGGCATTGTCGTCGCTGGCATCGGCTTTGACGAGCACGTTTATATCCTCGCCGATGTGTCCGGCAATTACACTCCCGACGAATGGGCGACCGAGGCCGTCCGGCAATTCGACAAGTGGAAGGCCGACCGCATCATCGCCGAAGTCAACAATGGCGGCGATCTTGTCGAGGCAAACGTCCGCACGAAACGCAAGTCAATCTCTTACAAAGCCGTCCACGCTTCACGCGGAAAAGTCACGCGCGCCGAACCTGCCGCTGCGCTTTACGAGCAGGGAAAGGTGCATCATGTCGGCAGCCACGCCATTCTCGAAGACCAGATGTGCGTCTTCACTTCCGACTTCGACCGGACGAAAGAAGGGTACTCCCCAGACAGGCTCGACGCTCTCGTTTGGGCGATCACCGAGCTTGCGCTTTTGGGATTGCCTGGAGCTGGCCTGCTAGAGTACATTGAAGAGCAGAACCGCAGACGGCGGCCATAACGAATCGCGCAACTTCACAACTCGAACCACGGAGATCACTATGCAGCTTCTCGCCCCGAATGCTTATCAAACCTTTCAGACGCGCACCGGCGTCAACTACACCTCCGATAAGAACCAGCTGATCAGCGCGACCGGCGCGGACGTTGTGGACTTGATCGGCGACGGCTGCATCCCTCTCGTCAACAGCCCTTCTGCTCAATTCCGCAACTTGCTTGACGGCGGTGACTTCTCCGTTAATCCGTTCCAACGCAACATCGCGGCTTATGCGACCAGTAACGCCTTAACGACCCCGATCACGAACACCCCAGGTTATTTTGCCGACCGCTTTTTTGGCGTGTCCGGTTCGGCTTCGGGTTCGTGCAACTTTACGAAGGTCGCAAACACCTCCGTCCCAGGGTTCAACTATGCCCTGCAATTCGGTCGCACCGCTGCGAACACGAACACTGCAACGCTTTACATGGGGCAGGTTATCGAAACTCTCGACAGCATTCGCGCTCAAGGGCAAACGGTCACCTTCTCGTTCTGGGCTGCTGCTGGCGCAAACTTCTCGGCTGCCAACAACACCATCACCGCGCAGATCATCAGCGGCACTGGCTCGAACCAGTCGGCTGCGAATATGGTCGCCGGTTCGTGGACTGGCCAAAGCAACATCGTCAGCGCAACGCAGGTTATCTCCGGCAGCATGACCCGTTACAGCTTCACCGGCGTTGTTCCCGCAGGCTGCACACAGCTCGGCGTTCTGGTCAGCTATGTTCCCGTCGGTACGGCTGGCGCAGCGGACAACATCCAGTTCATGGGTATGCAGCTCGAAATCGGTGCTTCGGCATCGGTTTTCGAACACCGCGACGCTCAAGTCGAGCTGGAAATCTGCCAGCGTTACGCTTGGGTCACCGCTGAACCTGCCTCCGGCGTTATCGTCGGCACAGGCGGCGCAACGCAGGCTGCCAACGCGCAGGTGTTTTACATGGCCGCGCCGGTGCAGTTCTACACCGCGCCGACCGTCAGCGTCGTTGCTGGCTCGTTCAAGGTATGCGCTGGTGCTGCCGCTGCTGCAGCGACCAGCTTTGCTGCTGGCACGACTCATACTGTCAACGCGATCAGCACAACCACAGCTTTGACGCAAACGGCTGGCGGTTCTGCCACGCTGCAAGGCGGTGGTGGTTCGGGCGCGATCCTCGCCAGCTGCGACTTCTAATCAAGGGTGGGGAGGCATCGGCCTCCCTTTCTCTCTCTCAACCTTTGACGGAGTGGCAAAATGTCAGATCAAATCACAGCGGCGGTAAAACGCCTCGACGATAACGGCGACGTTCTCGGCTATCATTTCACCTATGCTTTTGACGGCGGCGGTGCAAACCTCGGATCGGCAAAGGTCTATGTGCCGGTCGAATTGCTCGACAGCGAAACCGATGTGGCGCAAGCCGTGTCGATTGCGAACGTGCAGGCCGCTGGCTTAAAGGCCGCGTGGCTCTCGCAGTTTGACGCGACCGTCGAGTTCCTGGCGCAGCCGGTCAACAACGTGGTCGGCAACGTCAGCCTCTAACCCATATCGGAGGCGATAATGTTTAAGAAACTTCTTCTCACCGCTGGCCTGCTTGCAGTCCTTTTCTCGCCTCCGGCCTTTGCATACGAGAACCTCGCCAACTTCGCCGGTGGCGAGCTTGTCGGCGTTTCGGCCACAACGACCGCGCAATGGCAGGCTTTTGCCCTGTCAGGCAGCGCAAACAACCAAGACGCCTATATCGTCAACACGGGATCGGTCGGCGTATTCGTCAGCTTCACCGGCGTTGCGACAAACACGGCGTCCAGCGGCTCTTACGGGAACGAGTATTACATCGCTCCGAACACCGCGAAGGTCGTTTTTAAGGGCAAAGCAACGCAGGTGAGCATCATCACGGCAAGCAGCACCGCGACCGTCTTTGTGCAGGCTGGCTCCGGCTCATAAGGGGACATCATGGCCGAGGGAGATAAACCAGCAGCGGCAAAGACGCAGCTCAAGGAATTGGGGTTCTGGTCGCGTGCCGCTGTCGCCATCAAAACGGCGCAGCTTGTCATTCAGGGTGTGGACAACAACACATGGATGTCGCCGCTTAATCCCCTCGCGCCGTATATGCCTTACGTGGAAGGCCGCCAGTGGGATTATAACGCCGGATATAACATCAACTACATCCCACGCGGCAGAAACGCTGGACGGGCTTCCTTTGCAGAATTACGCAACCTCTCGATTAACTGCGAGCTGGCGCGTCTGGTTATCGAAACTCGCAAGGATCAGGTCTGCGCGCTGCATTGGCAGATCACCCCTATCGACAAGGACGCCGAGAAGGATTCCGACGAAGACCCGACCATCAAGGAGCTGACCGAGTTTTTCCAAAGCCCCGACAAGGCGAACGATTGGGACGACTGGCTGCGAATCATCCTTGAGGAGCTGTTCGTCACCGACGCCGTCGCGCTCTACAAATACCCCACAAAGGGCGGCGGCCTTTACGCGCTTGAGCATATCGACGGGACGACCATCTTCCCGCTTATTGACGCTGCCGGTCGCAGGCCGAAAGCACCTAATCCCGCGTTCCAGCAAGTCCTCAAGGGCGTGCCGAAGATCAATTATTCGACCGACGAGCTGATTTACAAACCGCGCAATCTGCGCGTCTATTCGCCCTATGGCTTCTCACCGCTTGAGCAGGTGATTATCTCCTGCCGAATGGACATTGAGCGCGCCAAGCTGCAGCTGGCCTATTTCACCGAGGGCGCAACGCCTGACACGTTTATGACGATGGACAAGGACATTCCCCTTGAATCCGTCCGTTCGTGGGAGCGCAACTTTAACGACCTTATGGCAGGCAACAGCGCAGAGCGTCGCCGCGTGCCTTTCCTGCCTGCTGGCACGAAGGCCGAGCCTTTGAAGCCACCACCCCTCAAGGACGAGTTTGACGAATGGATCGCGCGCAAGGTCTGCTTTGCGTTCTCAATCCCGCCGAACGCGTTTACAAAGCAGATGAACCGCGCCAGCGCTGAGAGCGAACACGACCGCGCGCTTGAGGAAGGCTTAGAGCCTATTAAGAAATGGGTCAAAAAGCTGATCGACAACGTCATTAAAAACGACATGAAGATCGAAGGCTATGAGTTCGCTTGGCGCGACGACCGCGAACAAGACGCCGAAGTGCAGGACAATATCGTCGTCAACGACACGAAGGCCGGAATCATCTCGATCAACGAGGCGCGGGACGCAAAGGGACTCGATCCCCTAGGCGGAGACTTTGACACGCCGATGGTCTTGACTGCGAACGGTTATGTGCCGATCACCGCCTATCAGGACGGGCAGGAGCAGAAACAGCAGCAGCTCGACACGGCGCAGACGGCAGCGGAAAACCCACCCGAACCGTCCGGCGACGACATCGTGACCAGCAATGCCTCGCAGAACAACGGTAACAAAGCCCAGAACAACAAGGCGCGCGTGGCCATGCTTGGCGCACCAGCCACCCCCAAAATTGCCTTCGGCGTAGCCTCACCCGCTGCTCGCAAGGCCGTCTATAGCAAGGTGAGTAAGGCGGTGAGCCATCCGGCAATCCCTTTCTCGCGTCCGACAACCGAGGAGGCCGTGGCTGTCCTTGCGGGAAAAATCACCCCAATTCTCAAGAAAACGGGAGGTTCAGTTGCGAAACAGCTTAAAGAACAGCTTTCGGGCTTCAAAAAGGCAGACGACGATGAACCGCCGTCAGACAAGACACCCGAAGAGATCGCCGCGTCTCTCGACCTTTCAGTTATGGACGCGCTTGCAGACGTCACACCTCCCGAAATGCAGGCTATAGCGCAGGAAGCTGGCTTAAACGCTATCCTGCAAATTGGCGTCGGTGAGGATCAATCAATCGTCAATGTTGTCGATGCGAAAACGCAGGCTTATGCCAAAGCGCGCGGCGCGGAGATGATCGGCAAGAAATGGGTCGGCGACGAGCTGGTCGATAATCCGAACGCCGTCTGGCGAATCGACGAAACCACCCGCGATCAGGTCAAAGACGCCATCAATAAGCTGTATGCCGGTGAGATTGACCACACCGAGTTCTTCCAAACCATTCAGGACATCGACGCTTTCACGGCCACGCGCGCCAATATGATCGCGCGGACAGAAATCATTACGGCAAACGCTCAAGGCACGCTGACCGGCTTCTTTGCGGCGCGTGACGCTGGCGTCCATGTCAAAAAGAAATGGCTGGCCGACGATAACGCCTGCCCTATTTGTATTGCAAACGAGGATGAAGGCGCGATAGAGCTTGAGGAGATGTTTCCGAGTGGCGACATTGCACCTTGCGCTCACCCATTTTGCGAATGCGTGCTTTCACCAGAAGTGACGGACGAAAAGGATGAACAGGGCTGATTTACAGGTTGTCGCCGACACGGTTTTCCGGCACTGCGTCGAGATCGGCCACAACATGGGCTGCGTCCACTTCCGACCCCTCCCCGATAACGAGATTTTCATCAACATTCAGGTGTTCGACCAGCACCAGCGAGCCTATGCGCGCCAGAAGACGTTAAAGGGGATTGTGGACGACACCACAAAACTGATAGAATGCGGTGTCTTGATAAGCGAAATGCTGCTCGCCGATCTGTCAACAAAGCACTAGGGACGCGCCGTGAACAAACTCAACCTCTTCTTTCGCTTGAGCAAGGTCGATATTGAGAAGCGGCTTGTGACAGGCATTGCGACCGCCGAAAGCGTCGATAAATCCGGCGAAATCTGCGACTATGCGACCACCGTTCCCTATTACAAGGCGTGGTCAAACGAGTTTAGCAAAGCCACCCAGGGCGGCAGCCTCGGCAACCTGCGCTCGATGCACAGCGCAATCGCGGCAGGCAAGATCGTCGAGGTTTTTTATAACGACGCTGCAAAATCCATCGAGATCACGGCAAAGGTCGTGGACGACGCCGAGTGGAACAAGGTTGTCGAAAATGTTTACACCGGATTCTCGCAGGGCGGCGAATACATCGACCGCTGGCCTGACCCCGAAAACCCCAAACTGATGCGATACACGGCGAACCCGTCCGAAGTGTCGCTCGTTGATAATCCATGCCTCGGAATTGCGACGTTCGAGGTGATTAAGGCGAATGGTCAAGTCGAAGTCCGCAAACTCAAATCCGCAGGTGAACCCATGAAGGAATTAACGCAAGGCTGGCAGGCCAAAGACGGCACATTCTTTGTCAAGAAATCGGAAGCTGAAAAGCGCAACGCGGAGATCTCAGCTGCTGCTTTGGCGAAAGAAGCTGGCGCGGCTGCGGACGCGGTTATCGACGACCTGAACAAGAAGCTCGGCGTCGAGGAATACTGGCTGGAAAAGAAGAAATTTAGCGATGAAAAGCGCAAAGAGCTTGCCGATTCGGGAGCGGCAATGAAGGACGGTTCTTTCCCCATCGAAGATAAGGAAGACCTCAAGAACGCAATCCAAGCCCACGGACGCGCGAAAGACCCCGACGCGGCGAAGGAACATATCAAGACGCGCGCTAAGGCTATCGGCGCAGAGGACTTGCTGCCTGACGACTGGAAAGACGGCAAGGACGACAAAATGGACGAGGCCGCCAAGACAACCGGCGCGGTCGAAACCGCTGACGAGCCTATGGCCGACGGCAAAGATAAGGACGACGAGAACAAGGACACGGCGACAAAGTTCAATCGCGGAGCGATGATCAAGAGCCTGTGGGATGTGGGGCGCGTGGCCGGAATCATCGAAGACCTCGAATGGACGCGCCAATGCCTCGAACAAGAATCGGCATGGGAAGGCGACGATTCACCTCAACCCGCAAAGCTCAAAGAATGCATCGCCTCGCTCGGTGCGTTTCTCGTTTCGCTCGTCACAGAGGAAGTCGATGAAGTCACCGGCGGCACAGAAGCCGATTACGCAGCGACCTTTGAATTGGCAGTCAAGCTGCCTGCGGACAGCGCGCGCGCCGTTGCTAAGGCGTTCGGCAAGACCGCCAGCGCAGGCAACAAGCGCATCGTCGGGCTTATCGAGGCTCTCGAAAAGGCCGGTGCGCGCCATAGCAAGGACGACGCCGAACATCTGGCGACCTTGTCAGGTTACGTCGCCACCATCGGCGAACACCTCGACAAAATGGCGAAAGCCCATGCCAAAGCCGAAGACGCGCACGACGAAATTCAGAAGTGCCACGACGGTATGGATAAGTGCATGAAGTCGCTCGGCATCGACCCCGACGTTACCGGAGGGAAAGAAGTCGAGGACGAGGACACCCATGGCAAGCCGGACGGCGACAAAGACCCCGCTGCCGAAAAGATGGTGAAAATGGCTATGGAGAACCAAGCCAACACCGACGCGCTCAAAGGCGTGATCGATCGTTTAACCGCGCAACTGGACACCGTGAATAAGCGGCTGTCCGTCGTGGAAAAAGAACCGGTGACAAACCCGAAGGGAGTAATCGGGGCTGGCATCGTACAAAAACGCAACGGGATTCAAGAATCGGGCGATGAATCTGTCGATGCGGAAACTCCCGTCAACATCCGACCAGCTGGTGTTTCCCCGATGGAATACAAGCGTCAAACATCACGTTAACAGGAGAGAAACATGATCAAGAGCAAAGTATCCACCTTGAACGACCTCGAAAGCGAGATCGGCAAGGTTTATGAAGGCCATCACGCTCGCATGAGCAAGATGAAATTCAGCGAAATGGAAGGCAAGCCTGGCGTTTACAAGGCCATTTATGAAGAAGGCAACGAAGATCGCGCTTTGCGCTTCGCCCTGATGAATAAGGCTTTGGAACACAAGCTCGGCATGGACGACTTCATGCGTCAAGGCGGGACTTCAAACAGCATGGCGAAGTCCTCGCTGTCTGTCGGTTCTGGCCTGACCTGGTACGACCTGCGCGAACCGTCCCTGCACCTCGTGCCGTGGCTGTCGCCTATCCGTAACAGCCTTCCCCGCGTTCAACGCGCCGATCCTTCGGACGCTGCTCGCTGGAAAACCATCCTCGCCAGCTCCTTGACCTCCGGCGGCCTGCTTGCCGATCCGTGGATCAATGAAGGCCAGCGCGCGCCGTTGTTCAGCTTCTCGGCTGTCACGAACACGCTGCCTTACATCAGCATCGGTAACGACGGATCGGTGACCTACGAAGCGCAAGCTGCTGCGCGTGGCTTAGAAGATGCGGAATCGACCGCACGTTTCTTCTGCCTCGAACAGCTTATGGTCAAAGAAGAAGACGCGATCCTCGGCGGTAACAAATCGCTCAAGCTCGGTACGGCAAGCACGCCGACCGTTGCTGACGGCGGTGCGGCCACCGGCGGCACGATCTCCGGCGCGACCTACTCCGTTATTGTTGTCGGCCTGACCTATGCAGGCTTCCGCAACAACGGCGGCGGCACGACAACCGTTGCGACCAGCTTGACGCAGTACAAGACGATCACCACGCCTGACAGCAAAGTCATGACGGTGAACGGCGGTACGGGCATCAAGTCCGCGAACGGCACTGCGTCGATCACGACCAACCACAGCATCGTTGCCACCGTCGTTCCTAAAAACGGCGAATTGGCATGGGCTTGGTACGTCGGAACGGTCGGTAACGAAGTTCTGCAGTCGATCACGACTGTCCCTTCGGCCACCTTCATCTCGCTCGTCACCGGCACGCAGGCTGCTTCGACGCTTATCTCGACCGACTTCTCGGTCAACGATGGCGTCACCGGCGGTCAAAGCAACCAGGTCACTGCGTTCGATGGTCTGATCGTTCAGGCTATCAACAATGCGGCTTTGTCGCCTTCCAACGCCTACTACGTCAATATGGCCAACACCACTTTGACGGCGTCCGGTCGCGGTTCGATTGTGCAGATCGACACGATGCTGCAAACGATGTGGAACAACTTTAAGATCACGCCTGACGTTCTTTACGTCAACGCGCAAGAGCTGACCAACATCACCAGCAAGTGCTTGAGCAACGCAAGTGGCCCACTTCTGCGGTATGAAACCAGCGCAGACGGCGAGAATTATGATCTGACAGCCTCTGGCGTGGTCAGCTTCTACTTCAACCCGTACCTGCCTGGTGGCGGTCGCAAAATCCCTGTCTTGATCCACCCGACGATCCCGCCTGGTACGATCTTGGCAATGGCCTCGCAACTGCCTCCGTACTTCAAGACGAACGCAACACCGAACGTCGTTGAAGTGCTGTGCCGTCGTGATTATTACGACATCGATTGGGCTGAACGTACCCGCGAATACGAATTTGGCATCTATGCCGAAGAATCGCTCGCTGTGTATGCTCCGTTCGGTCTTGGCGTAATCAGCGGCATCGCCAACGGCTAATAATCCGCAAGGATGGACAGGCCGCCAGACGCTCCCTCTGGCGGCCTGCTGCCCTTAACAGGAGGCCGGAATGAATTTGACTAACCTCACCAATTTGAAAGCGTGGCTCAACACCTCCACGACTAACGACGACGCCATTTTGACGCGGCTTATTGGACAATCGAGCCAGCGCATCCTGAATTACATAAACAAGCCGGACATCAAGGTTCAGACCTTTAACGAAACAATCAGCGGACGCGGCACGAATCGGATCATCTTGCGGAATTATCCGGTGATTGCGATTACCTCGCTGACGGTCGACACCGTCCTTATCCCGCAAAGCCCTGGCGTCGGTCAGTATGGCTGGACGCTCACACCCCTCGACGGTTCAACCAGCTCGCGCCAGCAGGAGCTTGGCATTGACGGCTATGTGTCGTCCTACCCTCGCGGAAATAACAACGGCTACGGCTATCAGGACGGCTATAGGCCATCCGGCGGCGGCATGGGTAAGTGCTTTCCGCGCGGCATCAATAACATCGTCTGCGTCTATCAGGCAGGCTATGGCATTCAGAACGAGGCGCAGACCATCGGCAGCTCGCCCTATCAGCTTAACCCGCTATGCCCCGACGGTAACTTTTCAGCCGATAATGGCGTCACCTATGCGGCGACCGGTGCAGCTCTCACGGCGGTTACAGGCACGCCTTCTGCAGGTCAATATGCTGTTTCGGTCAACGTCTCGACCGGCATTGCGACCTATACATTCGCGGCTGCCGACACCGGAAAAGGCGTGCTGCTGAATTACAGCTTTGTGCCTATCGACCTTGAGCAATGCTGCATCGACCTTGCCAGCGAGCTTTACCGCTACCGCGACCGCATCGGCCAGACCAGCAAGAGCATCGGCGGTCAGGAAACGACGGCTTATTCCAACAAAATGCCGGAATGGACAAAGGAAGTCCTTAACCAATATCGCTCATGGGCTTTCCCGACATGATTACTGTCCAGATCACAGGCCGCGACACGCTTATGGCGCACATCTCGGAAATGCCGATGAAGGTGCGGACGCGCGTGTTTGCGACAGTCTCGAAGCTGGCTTTGCAGCTCCAAGACCATGTGAAAAACGACAAACTGGACGGGCAAGTCCTCAACCATATCACCGGCCACCTGCAAAGCTCGATCCAACAGGACGTTACGCAGGACGCCGACAGCGTTGTCGGGCGCATTTATTCCAACTCCTCGGTCAATTATGCCGGAATTCACGAATACGGATTCCACGGCGCGGAGCAGGTGCAGGCGCATATTCGGCACATCACGCAGGCTTTCGGGCGTTCAATCGAACCGCGCGACGTTATGGTCAAGGCGCACACACGCATGATGAATATGCCAGAACGCTCGTTTTTGCGCTCCTCTCTGGCTGATATGAAAGACCAGATCATCGCTGATCTGACGATGGCGGTTAAGGAGGCCTGTCGCCCATGAACCGCGAAGCCATTTATTCCGCGCTCTTTGCGCTGGTCAACACCTCGGCGATGCAGAAAGCCAATGGCGGCCAGTTCAACACGATCACGCGCCGTCCGCAGCTTTGGAATCAGTACAATTCGGCAGATATGCCGGTGCTTGGCATGGTCGAAATCCGCGAAACTTATCAGTGGCCGTCCGGCAGCGCGACACCAGCAAAAGCGACGCTCAAAGGCGAGTTTTGGATTTACACGAATATCGGCGAGGACAAGAATGTCATACCTTCAACGCTGCTTAATAACTGCATCGATACTGTCGAGGCTTCTATTCAGCCATCCCCTCCGCGACCCCTCGCAAGACAGACGCTTGGCGGTCTGGTGGCCGAGTGTGTGTTTGATGGTGAAATTATGAAAGCACCTGGATATACTGACGGCATAGGTATGGCCGTAATCCCGTTCACAATTATCGTTCCGGCATAGGAGTTCGACATGGAAGACACAAACGCAATCATCGACGAAGTGGCGAAAGAACACTACGGCCATGTCACGCCTGGAACGCCTGACCACTTCACGCTTTCACGCTTTCTGACCGCGCTTAAATTGCGCTTATCCCCTGCACCAGAGCCGGAACAGAAAGTGGAATCCCCCACGCCTTCCCCCGAACCCCATGATGGAGAATAACCATGCAAGTAGATTTTGGTACTGGCAACCTCACGGCCACCGTAAACAACATCGCCAACTCGACCCCTCGCCCTTTCGGGATCGTGCAAGACGTCAGCCTCGACTTCAACTTCTCGATCAAGAAGCTGTATGGTCAATATCAGGTTGCCGTTGACATCGCGCGCGGCGCGCTCGACATCAAGGCCGCTGCAAAGCTGGCTCGCATTCAAGGCGGCCTGCTCAACGACCTGTTTTTCGCGCAGACCAACACGACCTCGTCCGGCGTGCTGCTGGCCACGAACGAAAACCACGCCATTCCGACCACGCCTTATCAGGTTACGGTCACGAACAGCGCGGCTTTTGTCGCCGACCAGGGCGTTCTTTACACCGCGACAGGCGTTCAGCTGACGCAGGTTGCCTCGGCTCCTGCCACCGGCCAGTATTCGGTCAACACCGCAACGGGCGTTTATACGTTCGCTGCTGCTGACACCGGCTTGTCGGTTTACATCAGCTACACCTACACGACCGCGTCGGGAGCGAACAAAACGACCCTGTCGCAACAGCTGATGGGTGCTGGTCCGAGGTTCACGATGGTTCTGGCAACGACCTACCAGAGCAAAGTCGCCAACCTTGTGCTGAATCAATGCACCAGCACGAAGCTGTCGATGCCGTTCAAGAATCAGGATTACACGATCCTCGGCATGGACATCGAAATCATGGCCGACGCCAGCAACAACATCGGCACGCTGACGTTCAGCGAATAATACGAGGCAATGGGAGAGAGCAAAATGGAAGAAAAAACCGTCGAGATCGTGTTGGGAGGCAAGACTTTTCCGGTCAAGTCGCCCTTCACGTTTAAGCAGCTTCGGGTTATCGAGCCTGCTTATCAAAAGTATAAGACCATCAGCCGTGAGGCTGCTGAATCTTACGACACCGTCGCGGAGATTCTTGTCGTCGCGTTGAGGGAAGAAACGCCGGAATTTGCGCGTTCGACCCTCGACGGGATGCGCGTGACTCCGCTGGAAGTCGGGCAGGCGTTTGTCGGCGTTATGCGCGCGGCAGGCATCTTTAGAGAGCCGAAGCCGGAGGACGGGACGATTATTGAGGGGGAAGCACAGGGGAAGGCCGAGCCGTCGATTGGGGATACATCTACGGCGAGCTAAGATCGGCCTTCGGTTATACGAGGGCGCAGATCGATGCAATGACCTTCCCCGAATATGAGGAGATTGTCGAGTACTGGAAAGTCCAGCCACCTATCCACCAGCTCGCGTCTAGCTATTACGGCTGGAAGCGGCCTAAAAAAGGCACGATAGCTGATCTGGCAGACATGATGGGGGTTGAGGTTCCAAAATGAGTGACGACAATGTCCAGATCAAATTCGGCGCAGACGTCCACGAGCTTGTAAACGCTCAAACCGGAATGCGCGACGTCGTTGCCGAAATGGAGGCAATGGAGGGCGCATCCGGTTCTCTGGCCAATGCCACAAAAGGCGCAGAAGAAGGCATGAAGGGCTTGAGCCTTTCAACAGCTGGCGCACGACGCGAAATCATCGTCCTCGGCCACGAGATTATGTCCGGCAACTTTTCGCGCGTCCCTGGCTCGCTAATGGTGCTTGGCGAGCGCATGGGCGGCGTCAGTCTGGCGACGATGGGGCTTGGCGCAGCGGTGGCGGCGGCAGGCTTTGTGCTTTACGAGCTGGCAGCGAGCGCAGAACACACCGCCGAGACAATCAACGGCATCAACATCGCAATGGACGCGATGGGTAAAGACACGTTCGACAGCTCGCAGCTTGAGAAATACATAGATGAGCTTTCAAAGCTCCACGGCATCAACCGGACGGCAGCCGAATCAATCGTCAACGACTTCGCCAAAGCATCCGACATAAGCCGTGAGGCGATGGAAAAACTGATCGGCATAACCGCCGATTATGCTGCCGTAACCGGAACGACCGCGCCAAAGGCCGCGCAAGACCTTGTCCGCATGATGGAAGACCCGATGAAGGCAGCCGAGAAGCTGTCGGAAACCTATCGCGGCATCCTGACACCGGCGCAATACGATCAGATTCAGCAATACACGGCGATGGGCGAGAAGGAATCCGCTGTCGGTGTGCTGGCCGATGCGCTCTCCGAACGCTTCCACGGCCTGCAAGAAAAGGGCATGACGCCTTTGCAGGAAGGCACAAAGATTCTCGGAAATTCGTTTCATTGGCTCGGCACGCAGATCGCTAATATGCTCGACTTCGTGACGCCTCTTGAGAAAGCCGTCGGCGACCTTTCTCTGGCTTTCCGCGACAACGCAAAGGCGCAGGAAGATGCAAAGGCCGCTGGCGACGCGCGCGCGCAGATGGAGAACGAAAACGCGCTCAATCAGGTCGTCCTCGACGGCCTCAAAGTGCGCCAGAAAATCGGTGATTCGCTCGACGAAGAGGCCAAGCTCAAGAACGAGCTTAAAACCGTGTCGCAAGGGCTGACGAATGCCGAAATTCTCGGTGAAACAGAGCAGGCAAACGAGCTGCGCCAGACCATCAACCTTATCCAGCAAAAAATCGACAAGATCGAGGATGCAAAAGCGAAACAGGCGGCAGCCGCAGCGCATCAGGTGACCGCAGAAGAGGACACCGGCATCTCGAATCAAGCCAAGCTGGAAGAGCAAGCCCACCAGCTGCGCGTCCAGCAGATCGAGGACGAGGCCGATAAGCGTCAAATCTCGGTCGGCGAAGAATACGCCTCCCTGCAGGCCGAGCTTGCCGAGGAGCATAACGCCCAGATGCAGGCGTATCAGGAACGGCTCGCGCTCTGGGAACAGGGCAGCAAGGATTACAACCGCGTCCTGCAAGAAATGCGGATGGCCGACGCGAAATACGAGCTGGACAAGCAAAAGCTGACAAACGACAGCGACAAAAAGATCGAGGAGCTGAACGATAAGGCCGCCAAACAGCAACAGCAGGTCTATGACGACGCCTTTAAGAACATCGAACGCTCGTCCGACCAGATGCTTAACGGATTCCTAACCGGCACGCAGACCTGGCAGCAGGGCATGATTAAGATGGTTGACCAGCTCGCGCTCAAATTCATCGACTTTGAGGTAAACAGGCTGATTGACGGCATCAAGACCGAGGCTGGACTGACAAACGCCAAGATCGCCGGTGACAATATGCAGCTGGCGTCTGGCGAGGCCACGGCAGCGGCAGGGAAGGCCACCATCGGGGCAAACGCTAAGGAAAGCGTCAGCAGCCACGCTGCAAGCGCAGCCAGCGCGGTTTACGACGATGTGGCTCAAATCCCCTATGTCGGCTGGATACTCGCTCCACCGGCGGCTGCAGGGGCTTTTGCGGCGGTCGAGCTATTCGGCGACATGATCCCGCTGGAAACAGGCTCCATGCGCGTTAAAGAGGGAGCGTACCACCTTCACGACGACGAGGCGGTCTTGCCGAAAGGTCAGGCCGAGCAGTTCCGTAAGAACGCGGCTGACGCTGCGCTCGGCAAAGGCGGTGAAAGCGACATCCATAACCACTTCCACATCAACGCAATGGACAGCAAGGATGTGGGGAAATTCTTTGAGCAGCATGGTTCGAAGATCGCCGACCAAGTTTCAAAATCTTTCCGCAACGGTCGTCGCCCTTCGTGGGCTTGAGGTGAACCATGTCGCTGCCAGCTTTCCCATCATCTCTCCCAGGCTTAGAATGGAACGTCGTCAAAACGCCCATCGCCTCGACGCGCATCCTCACCTCGCGCAGCGGCCTTGAGTACCGCGTGCAGAATTGGTCTTATGGAAAATATAAATTTGAGCTTTCATACAGCGTTCTCCGCGCTGCATCGGCTTATGCGGAGCTGCAAACGCTTCTGGGGTTCTGCCTCGCCCAGGCAGGTCAATATGCGCCTTTTGTTTATTCTGACCCGACTGACAATTCTGTAACGGCGCAGCCTATCGGGACAGGCGACGGCACAACGACGAATTTTGCCCTTGTGCGCGCGCTTGGCGGGACTGTCGAGCCGGTCTTTTATGCGAACACGATCTCGAATGTTTACATCAACGGCGTCAATCAGGCTTCGGGATGGACGTCGATTCAGGCCGGACGCTATGGAACCGACACAATCCAGTTCGCAAGTGCGCCTGCGCTCGGTGCAGCAATCACGGTGACTTACACCTATTCTTTCGTCTGCCGATTCCTGCAAGACGACCCAGAATTTACGAATTTTCAAAACCAGTTCTGGGAAATGAAAAAGCTGCAATTTCAGACGATCAAATAGGCGCACCATGAAAACAGCCAGTGCAGCGCTCCAAAGTTATCTGCAATCCGGTCAAGATTATATCATGGCCGATCTGTGGACTTTTACGCTCACAAACGGGACGGTTCTCTATTACAGCAGCGCAGACATCAGCATCACGTTAAGCGGCAACACCTACAACGCAAAAGACGTTCTGTGCGAAGGTGCGCCGGTCGATCAAAGCACCGGCCTTGAAACAGGATCAACGAGCGTCGATTGTATGCCGAATTATGGCTCAACGCCTTCGACCGTTGCTGGAATCCCGTTCCTGCAGGCCGCGCGAGAGGGAATGTTTGACCTTGCCACCATTCAGAAAGACCGCCTTTTTATGACGGCATGGGGCAATCTTTCGCTCGGAACGGTGAACGTCTTTCTCGGCCAGATAACCGACGTCACTGTGACGCGCAATATGGCGACGTTCAAGTGCAAAGACGCGCGAAACCTGCTCAACATTTATATGCCGCGCCGTCAATATCAGCCGACTTGTCCGTGGGTCTTTGGCGACAGCAACTGCGGAGTCAATCGCTCTGCTCTTTCGGTATCGTCGATCGTGGCGACCGGTAGCTCCGGCAGCACCATCGTTTGCGGCCTTTCCCAGGCGGCGGGATATTTCACGGCAGGCATCGTCAAGTGGACAAGCGGACTTAATGCAGGCATCAGCCGAATGGTCAAAAGCTACAGCACCGGACAGATTCAGCTTGTCGCGCCACCTCCGAACGCGCTCACGGTCGGCGACGCCTTCACAATCACGCCTGGATGCACGAAAAACTTTGCAGGGCAGGTCAATCAATTCAACGGCGTCGTCACCGGCGTCAACGGGAATCAGACGATTTACACCGGCATGACGAACGCCTCTGGTTATTTTAACGGCGGCACGCTGCAATTCACCTCTGGCGCGAATGTCGGGCAGGTTCGCAACATTGCGAATTGGGCTAATGGCGTCGCCACGCTTACCGCACCTATGCCAAACAATCCGGCAATCGGCGATGCGATGGTTCTGACGTCAACCAGCAGCAACACGCAGGCGACCTGCACATCATATTGGGGCAGCAATGCCAAACTTCACTTCGGAGGCCAGCGATTCGTTCCTGTGCCAGAAACCGCATATTAAGGGGAAAAGGGATGTTCGAATTTCTGCGTCACGACCGCGATATGCTCATCCCTCCCGCCGGATACTGGTCAAACGTCCACCCGACAACGTACAAGATTTTTAAGGCGCACGTTTCATGTCCGCGCTGCTGCACGCCGACCACGATTAACGCCTATTCGGTCGCGCCGAACGGCCTTGTCGCTCCCCGCTTTATCTGCCAAGCGCGCCAGTGCGGATTTAGTGATATGATTAAGCTGCAAGGATGGAACAGGGGGCTGGTAAAATGACACTCGAACAAGAGCAACGCGACGCGGTTCTGGCCGAGGCCGCAACATGGATCGGGACAAAGCATCACAATGGCGCACGCATCAAGGGCGTGGGCGTCGATTGCGGACAGTTTCCGATTGCCGTTTACACGGCCTGCGGCCTTATGGCCGACCCGAAGCCGGAGCGTTATCCGCATGACTTCCACCTTCACCGCGACCGAGAATGGTACAAAGAGCTGGCCGATGCAGCGGGAAAGCGCATCGATGGCAACCCTAAGCCTGGGGATTTTGCGCTTTATAAGATCGGACGGATTTACAGCCACGGCGCGATTGTCGTTAAATGGCCGCAGATCATCCACGCATATATCGGCGTCGGCGTGATTTATGATCTCGGCAATCAGGGTCACTTAACCGACCGAGATGTGATTTTCTACACGCTGTGGGGTTGAAATGGCTGGTATTCTCGGAGGAGGCTCAAAGGCCACACAAGCACCAGTCGCGGTCGGCGCGCTGAACATTCAGCAGTCGAGCTATGGCGTGCCAGTGACCATCCTCTACGGAACGACGCGAACGACCGGCAATCTTCTCTGGTACGGCAATTTTTACAGCGTCCAGCAATCGACCGGCGGTGGCGGTGGTAAAGGCGGCAGCTCTGGCGGCGGCGGCAAGGGTGGCGGGTCGAGCCAGTTTCTTTATTACGCATCGATGGCGATTGGCCTCTGCGAAGGTACGGTCAACTTTATCAATAATGTCTGGGTCACGAAGCAGACAACGAATATGCCAGGAATTGGCGGCCAGCTTTTTAACGGCGCGCTCAACCAATCGCCGTGGGGTTATTTGACGTCAAACTTTGCCGGTCAGGACGACGGTTACAGCAACCTCGCCTATGTCGCCCTGCAAAACTATGCGCTCGGAACATCGGCAGAAACACCACAATTCAGTTTCGAGGTTGCTGGTCCACTTTCATACACGAATGTTTATGCTCAACAGGACGCGTTGCCAGATCAGGTTATCTCGGACTTTCTCGGTCGCGCTGCTTTTCCGTCAACCTACATCGGCAGCCTTACGAGCTTCTCGAATTACTGCATCGCAATGGGCTTTTTTATCTCGCCGCTGGTCAATCAGCAGCGGTCGGCCAGCGACTGGCTCAAGGAATGGGCTGACACGCTTAACAGCGAATATGTGTGGTCGAATAAGCAGCTGACCGTGATTCCTTATGCCGATTCGACTGTGACCAATAACGGCGTCAGCTTTGTGCCGAATCTCACCCCGATTTACAATCTGACGGACGACGACTTTATTGTGACCGGCGACGAAGACCCCGTCACGATTGACCGCCCTGACCTTGCCGACGCCTATAACCAGCAGCCCATCGAATACTTTAACCGCGCCGACCAGTACAATATCGAAACCTACACCGCCGAGGACGCTGCCAGCGTTGCCATGAACGGCATTCGCACCGCGCCGACGTTACAGGCGCACCACGTAACAAACCCGCTGACAGCGCAGACGATGGCAAATATCTCGCTGTGGAGGCAGATCAATATCGAACATGGCGCGCAGTTCAGTTTCAAGCTACCGTGGAATTATATCCTGCTCGACCCGATGGATTTAGTGACGATTACCGACACCGCGCTCGGCATGACAAATAAGCTCGTCCGAATCAAAAAGATTCAGGAGGACAAAGACGGCCTCTTGAGCATCACAGCCGAGGATATGCCAGGGCAGATCGCGCTTCCCGCCCTTTTCAATTCGCAAAACCTGATCCGCGCCACGCCGAATTACAATGTCGCGCCTGGAAACATCAACACGCCGGTGTTTTTCGAGTCTCCGCTGGCTCGCGTGCAGTCCTCTGCGGTCGAGCTTAATATCGCCGTTTCCGGCGGCGCAAATTGGGGTGGCTGCGACGTTTGGATGTCAACGGACGGAAACACTTACACGCTTTTCACGCAGATTGTCGGCGGTTCTCGCATGGGCGTTCTGACCGCTCCTCTGGCAACTTTCACGCCTATGGCAGGCGCAAACAATATCGACAGCACCGACACGCTGGCAATCAGCATGGCCGAGAGCAACGGAGTTTTTAACAATGCGGCGACCAACGCGGACGCGGTCAATCTTAACTCGCTCTGCTTTGTGGACGGCGAATTTATTTGCTTCGGCAATGATGTTTTGACGGCTGCGAACGCCTATAATTTGACCTACCTAAACCGTGGCTGTTATGCCTCGACCATAAGCGCGCACGCGACCGGCTCAAACTTCGTTCGGGTTGATAACTCGGTCAACGCTTATGACATCGACCAGAGCCGTGTCGGGCAGACGCTTTACTTCAAATTCACCAGCTTCAACCTGTGGGGAGGTGGCCTGCAGAGCCTCGCCAATGTTCCGGCCTATTCGTACAAAATTCTGGGAACGGCATTGCTCACGCCTCTCGCAAATCCGACGAATGTTTTTGTCAGCTATAACCAGTTTATCGGCATTCTCAACTGGACGGGAATCAATGACATCCGCACGCCGTTGTATTACGAAGTCCGAAAAGGCACGACTTTCGCCACAGCCCAGATCGTCGAGATTACGCCGAACACCAGTCTGCCGGTCTATGGCACAGGGACATATTGGATCACCGCGCTTTACTTTACGCCTCTCGGCGTTCCTGTTTATTCGTCGTCGCCTGTCTCGATTGCCGTTTCGACGCCTTCCATCCCGCTTAATGTAATCGACACCTTTGACGAATACGCGACCGGCTGGTCGGGAACGTGCAGCGGAGGCGCAGGTCTTTCGGGCGGTTATGTGCAGCTGGCCGGTGCTGGCGACATTTTGAGCGACAGCGACATCATCACGACACCGGACATCATTTATTACGGCGGCGTGGCCAGCAGCGGGACTTACACCGCACCGGCAGGCCATACGATAACCTCAAACTCGGTCGTCAACGCAAAGGTGATCTTTAACTGGCTCTTGACCGCAATCAACAGCGCAGGCGGCGATATAATCTCGATGTCGGATGTTCTTTCTGTGCAGGACATCCTAAACGGAGGGAATCAGTCGCTTGTTTATGCTGTCCCGCAGATCAACCTTTCGACGAACGGTGGCGTGAGTTATTCCGGCTGGCAAAACTGGACGCCAGGGTTTTACACCTTCAACGCCCTGCAATACCGCATCATCATTTACACCCTTTCGTCGCAAGTCACGGCTGTCCTTGAAGGCTTTTCTGTGATTGCCGACATCCCGACCAGCACGCAGCAGGGTTCTGTGACGACAAGCAATTCAGGCAGCGTTGCCGTGACGTTTACGAATCAATTTAACGAGATTCCGGTGGTCACGCCGACCATCGTCAACGCCCAGGCCGGAGACTTACCGGTTCTGGGAACGCCGACCGAGACAGGATTCACTATCGCTGTAGTCAACGCAGGCGTGAATGTGATAAGAACAGTCACATGGAACGCGCTTGCATATTAACGGAGAAAGCCATGAAATACCCCAAGCTCCTCGCTCGCCTTCTGGTTGCCTTGCTGGTTCTCACGACCGGCGCGCAGGCCGCACAGAGCACCTTTGTCGCAGGCAACTTTCCGACCGTATCTCCCTATGCTGGTCTGACGCTCGTCAATAACCTCAACTCCGCGTTCGGCGCGTATATTTCCAGCAACAGCGGCGCAAGCGCACCAGCTTACGTTACAACCGGCACACTATGGGCGAACACATCCTCAAACACGCTGCAATTCTATAATGGCTCGACCAGCTCGCCGATTGGCTCTTTTAACGGAACGCAATGGATCGCCACGAGCGCGGGATTCCAGCAGATTGCCATCACATCGACCGGCAGCGCGAACGCTTATGTCGTGACTTATTCACCTGCGCCGACCGCTTATGTGACTGGCCAGAAATACCGATTTATCACGAATTTCTCCAACACCGGCGCGTCGACGGTCGCAGTCAACGGACTTGCCGCTTTGCCACTCAAAAAATATGGAGCAACTGCTCTGGCAAGTGGCGATTTAGGTTCTGGCGTTGCCGTCGAGTGCGTTTATGACGGTACGAATTGCGAGATCACGAGCCAGATCACTACAAATAATCTGACTGCGACAACGCAGGCAGCTGCAGATAACACGACAGCTCTTGCGTCTGACCAATTCGCCCAGAACGCAGCGCAATACAACGGAAGTGGAATGGTCAATAAGCTGCGCAACGCATCGATGGATATAGCACAGCGCGGGACAAGCGGAACGGCAAGCGGTGCTTATACCCTCGATGGTTGGATCATCGCTGTCTCTGGCGGCAGTCCTACATGGTCGCAGACGCTCGCTTATGTCGCGCTTCCGGCTGGCGGGATCGTCAACAACGCAGCGAAAATTACGGGTGCGACAAGCACCACAGACGTTCAGTTCTTACAAAAGATCGAGAGCTTCATGTCCGCACCGCTTGCGGGTCGCGTGGTCACCTTCCAGATCACGATGGTCAACAATACTGGCGCAACGCTCACGCCGACATTCACAACGCGCTATGCGGGATCGGCTGACAACTGGTCAAGCCCCGTCACCGATCTTTCTTCGGTCAGCTTACAGGCTTGCACGAACGGATCGACTTGCACCGAGTCCTACACTTTCACAGCAAGCGCGAGCGCAAAATACGGGTACATGGTTCTGGTTGACTTCGGATCATCCTTGAACAGTGCGTCGAACAACGTCACGTTAACGGCGGCAGNCCTCCGAGCCACGCCGAACGCGACGGTCGGACTTAACAGCAACCCGCCTTATCCTGAATTGCGTCCTACCCCTATCGAAAATGTTTTTTGTCAGCGTTATTACGAAATCGGAAATTTGCAAATTCAAACGTACAGCAACAATGTCGCCAATGCTCTTGCACAATGGCAGCAGTTTTCAACCACCAAACGTTCAGTTCCAACCATTACCTTTTCCTCAACAGGGTACAGTTTCGCAAACAGCCTCTCATCCGCCAACCTAAACACGAATGGTTTTTCCGCTACATACAATTCTGCTGTTGGAGGAAACGTGGCTTCGGTAAGTTCTCTCTGGCAAGCAACATCGGAGTTATAATCATGGCACAACCCTATCAGCTCACAGGAAATAACAGCGTGACCCGAATCTCGGACGGTGCGGTCATTCCCTTTGACCCTAAAAACGCCGATTATCAGGCGTATCAAAACTGGGTTGCGTCGGGAAACACGCCCGATCCCGCACCTGCCGTCAGTCCGTTGCCTGCCTTCTATGCAACAGTGCAAACCACAATAAATGCGTCTGATCTTGTCATGCTCCGCGTGCAGGAAGCAATCAGCCTCGGCCTCAACACGTCGGCAAGCGCGGACGTTGTGGCTTATGTCAATTATCGCCGCGCGCTGCGTGCGCTTTTGAAGGCGACGAGCGTTCAGACCTTGCCGACCCCTCCGGCGTATCCGGCAGGGACATAACAACTTTTCCGTGACCAAAAAACGGGAATATGAGATAAGTGAAACCAACAGACGCGGAATCATCCGCAAAACTCGAACTGAGGAGCATGATTATGGCCGACGAAACAACCACACAAGACCCTGCAACGACCGCTGCCGCAGCTGCTGCGCCTGCACCGGAAACTTTGGGGCAAGAAATTGTCGATGAAGCCGATGCGCTCTACGAAGACGCGAAGGTTGAGCTGGAAAAGATCGCTGCTTTGTTCTCGGCTGACGTCTGGCCTTACATCAAGGCTGGCTTCATGCAGCTCCTGACCGTTGCCGGTAAAGCGGCGATGCAGGCCGAAGTCGCAGCGATCCCGCTGGAATTGGCAGGTCAAGAAACCGCTGCCGCTGCTGCCGTCGGTGCTGCTATCACCAGCGCAGTTGTGACAAACGCGGCTGCCGTTGCCGAAACCGAAGGCAAGGCTGCTCTTTCGACCATCGCTGCCGACCCGAACGCCACAGACGGCGAAAAGGCTCTGGCTGCCGAAGGCGAAACCCTCGTCCCAGGCTCGGAAACCTCAACCGGCGCAGCGAGCTAAAAAATGTCCTTCATCCTCGGTCTGATTCAGGCGTTGTTCAGCGGGTGGCTTTCCAGCAAGAAAGCAACCGCCGAATCGCTTGGACAGGCCGAGGAAAAGGCTTCTGTCGCCCAGACCGAGATCGAGACCCTTAATAGAGAGGCCGGTGCTGCCGCACAAAGCCCCGCTGACGCAACGGCGATGGAAAAGCTGCTACAGGAGGGCAAGCTGTGAAATACGCGCTCCTGCCCCTAGTTTTGAGCCTTTGCGCCTGCGCCACCAGCCACCCCTCGGCTCCGGCCTGCCTGCAAGTCCGTCAATGGAGCGTCGTCGAGCAGCAAAATATGAAGGCTGACCTCGAAACCCTCCCCAAAGATTCCCCTGTTTTACCGGCGTTTTCAGATTATGCGCGCATGAGAGCCGAAGCGCGTGCATGCAATGGAGAGTGACATGGCCGAAACCGATGAGGAACGCCGTAAAATCGACGAGCAGCGCAAGCTCTTTGACGCCGTAACAAAGGAATGGCTCGACGAGAAATACCGCGACTTCGGGAGGTTCACGTTCAAAGCGTTAATGGCGTTAGTTTTTATATTTTTTCTTAAAGCAGTCTTTCACCTCAATGCCGCTGACTTGCGATCTGTCCTCGAAACCGCAAGCCAAGCGCAATCCCTCGCCGCAGGCCACTGATATGCTCGACGCATCAAACATCGACATCATCGCCGCGCAGGACGTAACTCCGATGCGCGACATCGTGATTTATTATGCCGAGATCATCGTTTTGACTCTGTCCATTGCCGTTCCGGTCGTCGGCGCAGCGGTTTTCGCGCTGTATCGATACTGCGTCCGGTCGGAGAAACGCCATGATTGACCCGTCAACACTTTCCGACCGCGAGATTGTGGCTCGCACTGCGTGGGGGGAAGCGCGCAATCAGGGCGTCGAAGGTATGCAGGGCGTGATAAACGTCATTTTCAATCGCGCCGAGCTGCATTGGCAGGGCGAAACCACGGCGCGCGGCGTCTGCCTGCACCGCAAACAGTTTGACTGCTGGCTTCCAGGCGACCCGAACCTTCCTAAGCTTCTGGCCGTGACGGATGCCGATCCGCAATACGCAGAAGCCCTACAGCTGGCCGACAGCGCGTTTGATGGAACGCTGGCCGACATTACCGGCGGCGCGGATTCATACGAAGTGGAAGGCACTGGCGCGTATTGGGGCGTGGGTCTGACGCCGAGCGCGCAGATCGGCGACCAAGACTTCTATGTGACCCGCAAAATCAGATCGTAAAATAACCTGGCATTGTCGTCGTTTGACGCTGGAAACGCATCATCTGCTCGACCTCAAATTCGTAATCGTTAATCAGCTCGATAGCGACGCGCACAACAGCCAGTTTCTTTTCGACCGGCTGCCTGCCGATAAGGTTCTCCTCAAGGCGGCGTTTGATCACCATCGTGAACAGGTTTTCGGTCGGCTTTTTCTTGCGCTTGAGCTTTTTCTCGATAACTTCCTGCGCCTTTTTGAGCTTCGTTTCGTCGTCCTGCAGCTGCGCCAGTTCGCGCTCGTATTTTGATAGCGCGTCGAACAGCGTGCGCCGGATGGTGTCAACAATATCGACATAGGGCAGCTCGTTCGCCGGTATCTGCAAAACAAGCTCTCCCCAGATGTTGCAAAGGTTCTGAAAGGCGAGGATTTTGTTATCTGATTCGGGATCTCCCCTGACGCATCCGGTGGCGTCATACAGGCCGCGATTCTCCGGATCGCTCAAGAGGTCGAACGCAGCCTGCAGACGCTTGAAGTCCTCCGGATCACCGCCTGCGTCGGGATGGTGGATTTTGGCGAGGGATATATACGCTGCCCTGATCTCCTCCGGCGTCGCTGTCCTCTTCAGGTTCATCGTCTTGTAAGGGTCTGCCGTCATTTTTAGTCGGCTCCTCTTCTTGGATTTTGTAGCTGTCGACTTCACGATATTCATGGCAATCCGTCTGTCTGTTGAGTGCAAAAGCCCTGCTCCCCCAGAAAATCACGAAGGGCGTGGCATGGAAAGGCTCGGTCGGTTCAAGGCGAAACTTCGCCACAAACTCTCCGTCAGACGTCAGCAGGCGCACAAACATCGGACTTCTCCTCGATTGGTTTTAACGGTCGCAGCGGGAAGGTTGGCAGTGGCAGCTCGTGCTTGCCGATCCAAGCCTGCACATCGTCGAACCGGCAGAAACCGTGGCTCTGCTCCGTACCGGCGATAAACAGATCCGGCTCGGCGAAATAGACGAAAACCTCCGGCGGGATCGCGCCGTTGACGACGATAAGGCAGGCCGTCATGTCGGCGGGTCGGCCTGATTCGGGATTGTGCCACGGCAGCTTGTTTTTTCCGAAACGCGCGAGTTCAAATTTAGATGTGGTCTGCTTCATTATTCCTGCTCCACTTCCTGCGTTTCTACGGCGTGAACGTTGTTCCACGCGCTGACGATGTCCTCGGCTTTTTCTTTGGCCTCGTCCTCGTCACCGGCGAATATGGTTAGCTCCTTGAGGTAACTGACCGCGACGGTGACCTTAAATTTTGCCATGTCTCAACCATCTAAGCCAAAGCGGTGTCTCCATCCCTCTGTTCCGAAAAAGTCGTCCTCGTCGAGTGTATCGAGAGCCTGCTCAAGCTGCTCGACAAGCATGAAACGCGCCTCTGCGTCGCATTCCTTATCGAAATCAGAGATGCCTTTAATTATGGCGTTCATATAGTCGGTCGCTTTTTTCATGATCGTTCTCCGTTGAAATGTTGGCGGGTTGCGGAGGGATGCTCTACTCGGAAATCCCTCCGCTTCACCCTTGCGGATTACTGCGCGGCCTGTTCGGGCTGCGGATTGGCATTGGCAGCTTGTTCTCCGTCTTGCGTGGGCGATTCGGCTGCAGGAGCTTCGACCGGCTCTGGCTTTTTCTTGAGGTCGAGCAGGTCTTCCTCTGCGAAATAACCCTCGGTCAGCGTCAGCTCGTTCGTCGCCCATTGGACGACATAGTTATTGTTGCTGCCGCTTTTGTGAACGACGATCCCGACCACCTGGCCGACCTTGCGGATAGGCTCAATCCCGACCGGTTCGCCGAGCTTGAATTTGTTTCCTGTGACTTCGATCATAGCTTTCTCCCGTTGTTTGAAAATGGTGGGCGGTATCATCAACCACCCCTCCTGACCGCGTTTCCTTTTACGTCGAATGAATCTACGGCCTTCCCGACGATTCCCTTATGGGGGGAATAGGGGTATTACCGCCCTGCGTTCGTGTTATCGAACACCGAGCCGTCGTCGTCCGCGTCGTCCGTCCCAGGCAAAACGTGCTGGTCGGGATCGATCTTGACCGGTGCTTTTTCACCTTCGTATGGCGCAGCATCGGTTACGACGATCAAAACTTCCTGCCCTTGCGAATCAAACAGCGCATGGCGCAGCGGATTGGTCTTACCGATTGACACTTCGGCCTTCGTTTCGTCGCCGATGGTGACTTTCTTGAGGGTGGCAACGATGGTCGGGCGAGCGTCTGCCGAGATGATGTGGACGACCTTTTCGACTGCGCTTTGGACGGCCTTTGTGACTTTCTCGACCGTTTCGCGCTGCGCGCCTTCGCCTTGCATATTCCACGGCAGCGGATTCTTGTCGTGTTTCAAGAAATCGAGGATGCAGTCGCGGAGATCGCCGGTCATAGTTTCACGTGCGATGGTCAGCACCTTTTCCTTGTGATCCGACTCGGCCTGCTTTGCTGCTTCGTGTTCGTCTTTTGCTGGATTGGACTTAGTCATTATCGTTGCTCCCTTGTGTGAAAATAAGGACGGCCTCTTTCGAGATTGCTCACCGTGGTTACAGTGACCGCCCACCCCTGCCGCAGTCGCTAGCAGGAATCTTGTTAAGCTGGAAACTTATGATCGCCGTGGGTGACGGTCGGCGGGATGTGCGACGACAATCCGAGGATGTTTTTGTCAATCTCCTCGATCTTGATGTCGATAAGTTTCTGCTGATCGGCAAGCGCGGCGCGTTGCTTCTTGAGCCTTTCAATCTCGGACTTAATTGAATTTTGTGCGCGTGTTGATAGTGCCATCGATTCTCTCCCTTTGGTTAAGTTTAGTATGAAATTTTAACGTGGGGAATCTTTCCCTCGGCAATCGCAATGACGATGGCTTTGGCAGGTATTTCCCCCATGACGCACTCAAGTGCGGCAAGTGCTTGTAGGGCTTCATTGTTGATTTTCGCCCTGTGTTTGTGGTCGGCCTCGCGCTTTGCAGCGGCCTCCTCTTCGGCACGCTTCTGGTCGGCGGCACGTTTCCGTTCGGCCTCGACCGCTGCGTCTTGGTCACGCTTTGCCTTTTCCGCAGCGGCAATCCGGTCGCTCTCCGCTTTCTCGGCGGCAGCAATTCTGTCCTTTTCGGCCTGTTCAGCTGCAGCGATGCGGTCGGCTTCGGCTTTCTTTGCCCTTTCCTCTGCGGCTGCGGCCTCCTGACGCGCTTTTTCTTCCTTTGCCTTCTCTGCTGCCAGCTCCGCAGCGGCGCGCTCCTCAGCCTCCCTAGCGGCCTTTGCAGCGGCCTCCTCCGCTTCGCGTTTTGCTTTCTCGGCAGCCTCGGCCTTGATTCGCTCCTCATGCTCGCGCTGGCGGCGTTCGGCTTCCTCTTTGGCACGCTGTTCGGCCTCGGCGCGCAGCTTGGCAAGTTCAGCCTGCTCCGCGTCATATTTCTCCCGCTTTTCGCGCGTTGTTTTCAGCAAAGCGTCCGTTTCGCGGTAAATCTCAAGCGCGCGCTGGCTAAACTCCTCCCATGACCGGTCGAAAGCTGCGTCGAGGGCGACCCTGGCGGCGTCCAGCTCGGCGAGCGAGTTTTCGCTTGAGCCTTTGAAGTAAAGTCCGAGCAGCGCAGCTTCGTGTTCGGCAATGCGAATCTCATCCTTTTGCTCCCATTCCGTCAGCGGCGCGCGCACCTCGTCCTTGAGAGCGTCGAGAAACTCCCGCGCCTTTTTGCGGTCGGCGTTGATCGCGTCCAGCTTCTTTTTCGCATCCTCGCCGAGCTTCTTGCCGGTGTCGTCGAGAAAAGTTTTCGACCGAGCGATTTTATACGCCAGCGAAGCGACCGCCTGCCGTCCGTCTTTCGTCGAAATGTCGGTCGGGATTGCGCGCGTTTCCTCTGCGATCTTTTCAAGAATCGGGTCGAGGCCACCGTTAAAAACAACCACCGGATCGATGGTTTTAAGCGCAACTACTAATTCATTATCAGCCATGTTTCTTGCTCCCTTTGTTGTGGCTTAACCAGCCATGATAATTCTGCCGACGTCCTCCGCGAGTTCGCGTTCGAGAGGCGTAATGATCTGCTCGCGCTCCTCGAAATAACCCTCGGTCTTGAATTTGTCGTAAACCTCGTCGGTGAAGGCGTTAAAGTCTTTCAGCGCGCGCTCCATCAGCTTGATAAACGGCTCGTCGCGGTGCGTCGTTTCGCAATACGGGAGCAGCTTCGGGTGATAGGAATAACGGTCAATGAAGTCCAGCTCGCAGACATACATCTGGCCTTGAACCTGCACCTTGTAATCGCTGCCGAAGCCGTCAAACGAATAGGCGATGTGCGTCTGCGGCGCGGGACACTTCATCTCAAGGCCGCCTTTGACATCGATCAGCAGACGGTCAGGGCTTGCGCCGATTTTCCCGTCGTCGGTGGTAACGAAGCCGACCTTGCGCGTCTTGACCTTCTTGTCAAACTCGTACATCCGAATGGCCTCTGGCTCTAACTCCTTCCCGCGATCCATCCAGTCGTTGCCTTCGACCGAGCCGAGCGATTCTTTGAGCAGGCGTTCGGCGGCAAGGTAGAACGAATACTTGCGCGACTGTTTCGACAGCTGGCCGGTCGGAGTGATGATTTTGTCAAACTCGCTGGCCGTCGGAATGCCGAGGCGCAGCTTGAGCCAGTCGCCCGATCCTTGTTCAACTTCGTGAATGATCATTTTTTTGCTCCCGCCATCTGTTTCTTCTTCAACATCAATGCGTTGACAGCTTTTTGATAATCCTTCTCTTGCAGATTCGCCAGTTCTGTGACGCCCAAAAAGTCGCAATAATTCGCCTCCTCGGTGTCCGTTTCGGCGATGTATTTCTTGAGGATTGCGATCTTGGATTCGTCGATAAACGTCATGCCTCCGCGCGCGCCGTCGTCGTCCTCGCCTTCGCGGACAATGTTGAGCAACATCTCCGTGACGTACCGCTTGCCGTATGAAAGCGACGATCCTGCGCCTTGCAGGTTATTTTTCCCGCCCGACGAATCGATGGTGCATGGAAACTTTGCCGTCTGCTTATGGCCGCTGGCGTGGTGCAGCGTGCCGATAACGTAAAACCCGCCTTGTGCGCGATCCTCGGTGTCAAAGGAAAGCCGGAAACCGTGGCTGCGGAGCAACGGGCGAATCACCGCGTCCATGTCCTCCCAAGTGGCGAAGTTAAAAGCCTTCTCCATCTGCTTTGTATCTTTGTTCATGTATTCGACGACGCCGTTTTTCTTGACCCGCATATTGTGCGTTTCGAGATTTTGGAAGTCGTGGTTAAACTCGGCGACCGCCTGCATATCCATCATCCTGATTTTGACATCGAGGAGGCTGTTCAATTTGGCTGGATCGACGCGCGAGTCCATCGCAGCGGTCGAAATCATCTGCATAAGCTGCTGCGATTCGCTCAATGCCAGCGACGTTCCGGTGCTGGCTGCGTCAGATTTTGCGACCGTGTATTCGGTCGCGGTGGTGTTTTCGTCCGTCATAGTTTGCTCCCTTTGTTGATTATCGTCCGGCGCGTTCGTCGGCGCGCGCTTCGGCAATGCTGGCCGCTTCGTCGTCAGCAATCTCCGACTCGTCATCGTTGAGCTGATCCTGAAAAACCGACGTCAAGGTGCTGTAGTTGCCCTTGTCGTCCTTGACGTAAAGCGAATCCGTGTCGAGCGATTCGCCACCGATATACGCGGCCTCGAAAGATACGCCGTCGCTTTTGCTGTAGGTGTAATCGACCGTCACTTCGACGTCGCTGCTTGGCAGGAAATAGGTTCTTGAGCCACTCATCATGTTTCTCCCTGATTGGGTTTTTATTGACGTTGATTCTTTGTACGACTTCGTGTAATACATTGCAAGAGGAAAAAATCATACAGAGCGTAAAACATCAAAAGGGAGCCAAATATGGCGCAAAACAAAGACAGAGTGGTTGACGGAGTCCGCGTTAAGGAACAGCAGGAAACCGTCCTGCGCTCCTATCGCTTGCCGATCCACATAGACGCCTGGTTAACGAGTCGCGTCCCAAAAACGACCACACAAACCGATAGCCTCGTCGGTATTTTAATGGAGCGTTACGAGCAGGAATCCAAGCGCAAGCTCGGCGACAAGCAAAAAACAGGGACATTGCGGAAATGACGGAAAACCGTTTTATCCCCGTTATCCCCTGCCCTGCCCCACGCATGGTTCAGTCCGATAAATGGAGAAAAAGACCGTGTGTGCTTCGTTATCGCGCATTTAAGGACGACCTAAGACGTTACATCACGGAGGTTCCCGTTCCTCTGCGAATCACTTTTATCCTTCCAATGCCGGAAAGCTGGTCAGAAAAGAAAAAGGCGAATCACTTTCACAAACCGCACCAGCAGAAACCCGATATTGACAACTTGGTCAAAGCATTCATGGATGCGTTGTTAGATGATGATTCGCACGTTTGGTCAGTTAAGGCCGAGAAATACTGGGGAAAAGAGGGATCGATATGCGTCAAAGTTTGAGCCTGTTGGAGCTTCCTGAAAAATTCGCAGCAAAGATTTTTCCCGAACCGATGTCTGGTTGCTGGTTGTGGATCGGCTCAAATAAAGGAAAAAAAGCCCGTTATGGAGAGATTACCGTCAACGGGAATAAGTACATGGCCACCCACGCCGTTCTAGAGCTATCAGGTCGCCCACTTTCTCAAGAAAAGCCATTCGCCTGCCACTCCTGCGATAATCCTTCTTGCGTTAACCCAGATCATCTTTTCTGGGGAACGCAGCAGGACAACGTAAACGACATGATTAAGAAAGGCAGACAGGATTTAGGTGGCCTTCCACTAGGGCGTATTCCGCGACCTGAACGCAGAAAGATTCGCACCGCTATATGCTGGAGGAAAGAGCGAAACAAATTCAGCGCAAGGGTCACGCTGATAGGCGAAAAAACGACTTATCTTGGTCTTTTCACAACCCGACGGGCTGCGCGGGATCAGATAAATATATTCCTCTCAAACAAGAAGGGTTATGGCTATGCAAAATCTGTTCGGAGAAACTGATAAAAAAGAGTTCATGGCTGCGCTTAAGAATGGCGAATCACTTGATTGCCCTTGTTGCGGACGCTTTGCGAAAGTTTACAAACGCCGGATGCACCATGGCATAGCTCGCGCGCTGATTCGCCTTTTCATGGCGAGCGCGCAAAACCCGAAAGAATACCTCCACTTCACCGCGTTCTGCGACACGATCACCGGCTGCGACTTTACGATTGCGCGCCACTGGGGATTGATCGAGGACGCCATTCCGACCGACGACGACAAGAAAACAAGCGGCCTGTGGCGTTTGACGACCGAAGGCCGCGATTATGTGCGCGGCGCGACGACGCTTCCGAAATACGTCCTGCTCTACAACGACAAGACGCTCGGCTTTGAAGGCCAGCACATCACGATCAACGACTGCATCGGCGACAAGTTTAACTATCGGGAGATGATGGACGGCGTTTTTTTGAAAGCCGTATAAAGAACCGATGCGAATCACTCCGCATCGTTGTAAATAGCCTATCGGGAGGCGCGGATTGCAAGCCGTTCGCCTCACTCACTCCCTAGCCGGAGCGAGGCAGCCTCCCGCCCACCAACAAAAAAGCGCGTCAGGCGCAGGCTAGGAAGGCTAGGACAGTCAATGCATTACTATTCGTTTAACATCGGCGATTACAAAAAGAAAACCGACCACCTGACCGACCTTGAGGACTTGGCCTATCGCAGGCTGATTGACCTCTATTACGACGACGAATCACCCCTTGAAAATGAACCGGCGCGGCTTGCGCGGCGCATCCGTATGCCGGACAAAGCCGACATCGTTTCGGCGATCCTGGGAGAGTTTTTCTACCTCGGAGAGGATGGCCGCTGGCACAAGGATCGATGCGATAACGAAATAGCCTCCTACAAGGCCATGTCAGAGGGAGGGAAGAAGGGAGCGCAAAGGCGGTGGAATAGCCCCCCTAATGCCCCCCCTAAACAACCCCCAATGCCAACCATGAACCAAGAACCAATAACCAATGAAGAGAGAGTGAGCGCGCACGAACCCGAAAAGGTTAAAATGTCGCCTTTGGAAGCCGGAGTGGACTTCGAGGGTTTTTGGAGCATCTATCCAAAGCAGGTCGGGCGCACAGCAGCCTTTAACGAATACAAACTCGCCAGGGAGGGCGGAATAAGCCATGAAACAATTATCGACGGTGTTAGAAAATACTTGCCAATCGCTGCAGCAGCAGAATCCGACCGGTTCATCCTTAACCCCGCAAACTGGCTCAAGGAAGGACGGTGGGCTGATAACCACAACCCCGCAAAGGCTGCCGGTGCAAAGCCAGCCGGTTCAAAACCAACAAATTATGAACGCGCTCTCCTTGCTGGCATCGGCGGGTGCGCGGACTGACCCAGACAGCAAAGGCCACTGGGGTACGGGTAAGGACGGACAATACGATTTTATCCCTGATGGTGGCGTTTTGCAGCTTTCCCCACGCCGTACCCTATCCCAAGAGGAAATAAACGCTGTGTCGCCCCTCCTTGCGCCAGCAACGATAGAAATAATCCGGCTTCACCTCGGCAGACTGGCCTTGATCAAGAAAATCGGGAGCGCATCCGAGGCCACAATGCCGAGCCTGCTGCTGGACATGGCCTTTGAGCTGGCCGAATTTTCGCAACTGGCCGTTTTGCTGGCGTTTCGGGAGGTAAAGCGGGAGGAAGGCGCGTGGATGCCGGAATTGGGCGTGCTGATCAAGCGGTGCGAAAAGTGGCAGACATACGTCAACGCCATCCACCGGCAGGCGCAGGCGGCGAACGATCAGAAACTTATATCTCAAGAATAGGCGTTTATGCGCTCGCCGATCCAACGCATGACAGGAACCGCCATGCTATTTCCGAGTGCTTTGTAACGTGATCCATCTGGGGTTTTTTCAGAAATTTTTGTATAGTCGTCTGGAAAACCAAATAGACGCTCTACTTCTCTTGGAGTGACCCTCCTTACGCCATCGAAGGTTCTCAAAAAATAATTTCCAGTAAAGGCATCTTGATTGCCTAGAAATTGCTTTGTTGAACAGTTTGACATAATCGTTCCCATTATATCGTTTCCGCTGCACAGAACAGGACGCATATATCCTCCCGCAGCAAGGTCTATGTCTTGTCCCCAACCACCGCTATGAGCGCGGCTCTTAAAAGTTGCGGCAATTTCTTGTCCCGCACTTCTGCTCGGCGTAATATCCCCGCACAGGCTTTCGCGCTCAAAAAGTACCTGCGCGGCTGGACGCCAGTCTCCAAAATATCCAACAACGAACACACGACGGCGGCTTTGTGGCACTCCGAAATGTTGAGAGTTAAGAACCCTGTAGGCGAACCCATACCCGCATTCTGCCAACCCTCCGAGGAAGGAGCCAAACGCCCGTCCTTCGTCAATCGACAACACGCCAGGGACATTTTCCCAAACCAGCCAGCGTGGGTTAAGCCTTTGAGCCAAGCGTATAAACTCAAGTGTGAGGTTTCCTCTTTCATCGGAAAATCCTTTACGAAGTCCAGCAACGCTAAAGGCTTGGCAGGGTGTTCCTCCGACAAGAAGCTGAATAGATTCATAATCATTTCCTTTGATGGTTGTGAAATCGCCGTGTAGGGGAACATCGGGATAATGGTGAGAAAGAAGCTCTCGCGGGAATTTGTCGATCTCGGAGAAAAATGAAGGCTTCCAACCTAGACCATGCCACGCAACTGTCGCTGCCTCGATGCCCGAACAAACTGACCCATATTTCATCGATAGTGCCTCAATTCTATAATGTTATCGCGGTTCTCGATCTCCGGATCGCGCAGCCGGTATTCGGTCGCCTTCGCGCCGAGAAAAAAACCGAGCCAAAATATCGCAAAGGCAGCCAGGGCGTAGATCATGGCCTCACCCGAAGAGTGATGCATCCCTTGTCGACGCACCACCAGCGTAAAGCGTTACGCAAGGCGCGGCGTTCGGGCGGCACAAAGGCGTCGCGGATTATCCTGATGCAGTCGCGTAACTGGTCAAACATTTTACCCCCTATGCGGTGAAAGTCGTTTCTGTTTCGTGATCGACAAAGTTATACCAGCAGCAATTATCCATGCCGGATGTGCCGTTTTCCATCCACGACACACGACCCACCGAAACTATCTGCTGGCAGAATTTAAGAAAAGGTTTTGCCTGCCCCGTGAACATCCAGTCGGCATCAAATAAAAGCCAAGTCGGTGCGTCATTTCGGAATCTATCAATCATCTCATGGAGTGGTTCGCGCTCCCACGGCGGGTTCGTTATGATCGCATCGTACTTTGGAAAGCTGCGCGGGAAAGATGATCCAAAAAACAAAACATCCTGCTGATCAATGCCTTCGCCCTGCGGTTCGATGTCGCAAGCGTAAACGCAGGTAAGTCCGTTTCTTTCTAAATGCCGAATCAAACGACCGTCACCAGCGCAAGGCTCAACGAATGTTTTTGTCGTCCAGTGGAGATTGCGGATTAAAGGCTCGACTGCCTCGTATGGTGTAGGATAATAATCGCGCGGGTTGCGCGCAAAATCGCTTCTTTTACCCACGCATCCCCCTCATCTGTTCCGCAAAAAGCATCGCATCAAGAATCGCTAAATCTTCTTCGCTCATCACGCAGTCTCCCTTCTGTATTGTTGAACCCTTGTTGCCCGAAGACCGTCACGCCCGAATATCGATAGCTTTTCAAACCACGATTGCAGCTCTTCGTCGCTTAGGTTGTAGGTCGCTTTTGCCTTGTCGAAATCATCATGCGACTGGATCGCCGCAATGATTCGCGCCTTTAGTTTCGGCATAAAGCGTCTTGACGGCGGGATCGCTGGAAAGGTCGTCATTTTGTCACCATCGACAAAACAGCGAAGCCGACCGCGAATAACGCCAAGAGGCGCATAAAAACGTGGTCGCGCATATACCGTGGCGCACCGGAAACGCTGCCCGAACCGAAGGCCAAAACCAACGCCATGATCTGAAACCCTATTTTAACAACAATCATCACGCTCTCCTTCCTAAGATTCGTTTCTCGCGCAGCTCGTATTCGTCTTTGACGCTGTGGATTATGTCGTTAAGCAGCGTCTGGCCAAGCAGCGAGCGATAAACCATCGGCACGTTGCGTTCGAGAGCGTTGAGCGCGCGGACAAGCCGGTAAAGGTCGGCGTCCTCCGTATGCTCGACAACCATGCCGAAGGCATCGACAAGGTTGCCACGATAGCGCAGCGGGTTCTCGCTCGGCCTTTTGAAAACAAAATGGCGATCCCCGTCGTCCATTATTTGCCTCCCTTGATGAAAATGCCGATCTGGTCGGCCTGCGCGAATTTTGCCGGTGTTGGCGGCGGCAGGAGCGCACTTGTCTTTTGTCCCGCAGGGACGCGCGTTTTTTTTGCCGGTGCTGGCCTCGTGGCGTGGGCTGCGGCGTCCTGTTTCCCCTGCTCAATCGCCACTTGGTATTCCTGATATTCAGACCACGCGCTGCGATCAATGACCGCGACGGTATAGGTCGAATAGAGGCTCTCGACCGCATGGTCGGCATAGATAACACCGGCAACCAAGGCGGCAGCCAAAGTGATTCGGAAGGGTATTCTAAGGCGGGAAGGCTTTTGCATCGTGTTTCTCCGTTTGTGCGGTGTTTAATCGATGGCTTGTTGTACGCTTTGTAATACTGCTTGTAAAGCACAAAAATACTTGCTAAGGTCTCCATATCGTCAACTGTGTTACGGGAGCAACACTATGAACAAAACCTTAACAATCGGTCTATTAAGCGCGTTATCCCTTGCTGGATGCGTGCATCAGCCCGAAATGATTTACGTCAACGCCCACCCTGCGGCGCACAACTTCGACAAAGACCGATTCGATTGCCTGCAAGCGTCCGCGCAGGCCGCGCCACCGGTCATAACCCACGAAATCGACGCGCTCGGTTATTACCACGAACGGGACATCAACGAATCGCGCAGCGACCAGCTGATGCTCGCTTGCATGAAGGCGCGGGAATGGACGCTGACGCCGGTCACGATTGTGGTGCAGCAGTGATTTATTGCTGCGGCTGCCAGCGGGAAGTAGAAGCGCGATTGACGGACGGACGGGAGATATATCCGCACCGGCCTGACCTCGCCGACCTTCCTTTCTGGCGTTGCGACACCTGCAAGTGTTACGTCGGATGCCATTGGAAAACGAAAAACCGTACGCGGCCTCTTGGCAACATCCCGACGGCAGCTATTCGCAACGGGCGGCAGCATATCCACAAACTCCTTGACCCCTTGTGGCAGGGAGGGCGTCGGACTCGCGGCAGCGTCTATGGCGAATTGTCGGGCTTGATCGGTTATCCGTACCATACCGGAGAGATCAAAAGCGTCGAAGAGGCGCGGGAAATTTACAGATGCATTCAAAAGATGAAGGAGAAGGCAGATGCAGCTATGGGGAATTAGGCACGTTCGTTATTTCATTTTACGCACTAGGTTCAATATCTGGTGGATGAGCTGCGGACGTTATCTTGGCGCGTTTCCGAATCAGCGCGACATCGATTATCTTGAAGCGGTGTGGAAGGGGGAGTCATGACAAAAACCCTTTGCCCCGCGCGGTGCGGTAAAAAGTTTATCACAGCAGAACACGCTGTCGCGCACGCCGACGCCGAGCATCCCGACTGGCGCACGCCAAAGCAGCGCGGATGGGCGACGCCTCACGGTTTTGCCGACTTCAAAGAGCCGGTAACATACGCCGAAGCCTGCGAAGTCTCCCGAATCTTCCACGAATCATTAAAGGCACGCCATGAGAAACATTAGCTTTGCGCTCACCACGGCGCAATTCGAGGACGGATCAAAGGACGTCACGCGTCGATTCGGCTGGTGGTTCTTGAAACCAGGCGACCGCCTGCGCGTCGTCGAAAAGTCGATGGGACTCAAGAAAGGCGAAAAGATGCGCGTCCTCGGCTTCATTGAGGTTGTTTCGACCCGCGCCGAACCGCTTAACGCCATAACGCAGGAGGACTGTGTGCGCGAGGGCTTTCCTAAGTGGACGCCTGGGATGTTTGTTGCGTTCCTGTGCGACCATTACGGCATCGAGCCGACCAAAGTTTGCAACCGAATCGAGTTCAGGAGGATCGCGCAATGAAACAATCCGAGATCAAAAACGTCGCGGACTTTATCCAATACGTCCGTCGGCACGAATACAACATGGGCGAGCCTCCTTCCGCGATGGAGCTGCCTAAAAAGCTCGTCGACCGTCTTACACGGGAAGCCAAGATGTTTTGCAAATATCCGATTGTGGATTATGTTACTCCCTCGGCGAGCGAGCCAAAGGAGATGCTGATGTACCTTATGGGCGTTCGCATAATCAGCAAGGGGAGCGACGACCATGAGCAAAAAGAAACCAGCGATCCAGTCAACAGACGTTATGCGCGCGACCCCAGGGTGGGAACGCCTCGACCCTATCCACAAAGAATCCCTTGAGATGAACGCGCACAAGATCGCTCGCATCCTTAACGGCGACCCGAATTATGCCGACAGCTGGCACGACATCGCCGGTTACGCCACGCTCGTTGAACAGCGCGTCGGTGAATAATCATGACCCAGAAACTCGCAATCCGGTGGGACGAGAAAACCGTCAAGGTCGAGGACTTAAAGCCGTTTGAGCATAACCCTCGGCGAATCAGCAAAGAGCAGTTTGCAAAGCTCAAGGCCAGCATCATCGAGAACGGTTACTCGACGCGCATCAAGGCGACGACCGATAACCGAATCATCGGCGGCCATCAACGCCTCCGCATCTTCAAAGAGCTAGGGATAACGGAAATTCCCGTCCTTGTGCCGGAGCGCGATCTGACCGACGAGGAGTTTATCCGCAATCTCGTGACGGATAACATCAACCACGGCGAACACGACTTTGACGTTCTGGCGAACCTCGTTGACCGCGACGACCTGCTGGCGTGGGGTATGCTCGAAAAAGACCTCGGCCTGTTCGACAAGGCTCTCAATTCCGGCATGACCGACGAAAACGAAATCCCCGAATTGTCGGACAAGCCCATCGCAAAGACCGGCGACCTTTGGCTGCTCGGCAACCATCGCCTGATCTGCGGCGACAGCACGAACGCCACCGATGTCGAGCGGCTGCTGAACGGGGTTAAGCCTAACCTCATGGTCACCGACCCGCCCTATGGCGTGGAATACGACCCAGAATGGCGCAATCGCGTGCAGCGCGCGGACGGCACTAAGGTTGCGGCGCGAGCCGTCGGAAAGGTCGAAAACGACGACAAGGCCGACTGGTCAGAGGCGTGGGCTTTGTTCCCTGGCAACATCGCCTATGTCTGGCATGGCATGCTTCACAGCCGAGAAGTCTTTGATAGCTTAACAGCCTCTGGATTCAAAATAAGAGCAGAGATTGTTTGGGCTAAGTCTAATTTTGTTATCAGCAGAGGAGATTATCATCCTCAACATGAAAGCTGCTGGTATGCGGTCCGCGATAAGGGCGACTGGAAGGGCGACCGCAAGCAGACCACCGTGTGGCAGATCGATAAACCGCAGAAAAGCGAAACCGGTCACAGCACGCAGAAACCGGTCGAGTGCATGAGGAAACCGGTCGAGAACAATTCCAGCGAAGGGCAAGCCGTCTATGAGCCTTTCTGCGGCAGCGGGACGACCATCATTGCCTGCGAGCAAACAAACCGCTTCTGCTTCGCCGTCGAGATCAGTCCTGCCTATGTCGATGTGATCATCAAACGCTGGCAGAATTTCACCGGCAATGATGCTATACTCGAAGCGACCGGACAAACTTTCCGCGCTCTTGAGGCTGAAAATGGACGCGAGTGAAAACAACGAGTTAAATCCTGATCCGCAGGACTTTGGAGACGGCGTTAAACGAAACCCTGATGGAACATGGCCAGAGGGTCAATCTGGCAATCCGGCAGGCGGGAAACCGAAGCGTTACACCCGCGCAAACCTCGTCGAGCGTGCGACCTTTTTGCTGCAGAAATACACCGTCAAGGAGATCGCCGACCTTTACAACGATAAGAAAGCCCTGCAATCATTGACGCTTGAGGACGCCGCCCTGCTCGCTCGTATGGTCGGGATGATCCAACGCGACGGCGGTAAAGAGTTCGACCGCTTCTTTAACCAGCTAATCGGGAAACCCGTTCAAACCACGGAATTGACAGGCAAAGACGGTGAGCAACTCTTTAACAACGACGACGCCCGACAATCTATCCGAAGCAAGCTGCTTCCTGAAACTGCCGGAAAGTGAACGGCGGGAACGGCTCGACAAACTCTGCGACGCCGAATATCAGCAGCTGCAAACGGACTGGAAATTCTGGGGACGGCCTAACCAGTTCGCACCGACGGATCGGGAGTGGAATTACTGGCTGATTATGGCCGGTCGCGGCTTCGGGAAGACCCGCACCGGCGCGGAGTGGGTTAGGCAGGAAGTCAAAACATCAAAGCTGGTCAACCTCATCGGTGCAACGGTCGACGACGCGCGCGACATCATGATCGAAGGCGAGTCCGGCATCCTCGCAATCTGCCCGAAAGACGAACGCCCGACCTACATCAGCCACAAAAGACGCCTCGAATGGCCGAACGGCGCGCGCAGCCTTATCTTCACCGCCGACGAGCCGGAGCGTCTGCGCGGCAAGCAGCACATGAAACTATGGTGCGACGAGGTCGGCGCATGGCGTTATCAGGAGGCATGGGATCAGGCCATGTTCGGGCTGCGCCTTGGCAAACACCCGCAGGCCGTTATAACGACGACGCCACGCCCGATTAAGACGCTTAAAGACCTTCTCACCGACCCTATGACGGCGATAACCTACGGAACGACCTACGAAAATCAGGACAACCTCGCGCCGACCTTTCTGCATAAAATCATCTCGAAATACGAAGGCACGCGCCTCGGACGGCAGGAATTGCTCGCCGAAATGCTTTCCGACACCCCAGGCGCGCTGTGGAAACGCTCCCGAATCGACGAGCTGCGCGTCAAGGATATGCCGAAGCTGCGCCGGATTGTCGTCGCCATCGATCCTGCCGTTTCGACAAAGGAAGGCTCGGACGAAACCGGCATTGTCGTCGCTGGCATCGGCTTTGACGAGCACGTTTATATCCTCGCCGATGTGTCCGGCAATTACACTCCCGACGAATGGGCGACCGAGGCCGTCCGGCAATTCGACAAGTGGAAGGCCGACCGCATCATCGCCGAAGTCAACAATGGCGGCGATCTTGTCGAGGCAAACGTCCGCACGAAACGCAAGTCAATCTCTTACAAAGCCGTCCACGCTTCACGCGGAAAAGTCACGCGCGCCGAACCTGCCGCTGCGCTTTACGAGCAGGGAAAGGTGCATCATGTCGGCAGCCACGCCATTCTCGAAGACCAGATGTGCGTCTTCACTTCCGACTTCGACCGGACGAAAGAAGGGTACTCCCCAGACAGGCTCGACGCTCTCGTTTGGGCGATCACCGAGCTTGCGCTTTTGGGATTGCCTGGAGCTGGCCTGCTAGAGTACATTGAAGAGCAGAACCGCAGACGGCGGCCATAACGAATCGCGCAACTTCACAACTCGAACCACGGAGATCACTATGCAGCTTCTCGCCCCGAATGCTTATCAAACCTTTCAGACGCGCACCGGCGTCAACTACACCTCCGATAAGAACCAGCTGATCAGCGCGACCGGCGCGGACGTTGTGGACTTGATCGGCGACGGCTGCATCCCTCTCGTCAACAGCCCTTCTGCTCAATTCCGCAACTTGCTTGACGGCGGTGACTTCTCCGTTAATCCGTTCCAACGCAACATCGCGGCTTATGCGACCAGTAACGCCTTAACGACCCCGATCACGAACACCCCAGGTTATTTTGCCGACCGCTTTTTTGGCGTGTCCGGTTCGGCTTCGGGTTCGTGCAACTTTACGAAGGTCGCAAACACCTCCGTCCCAGGGTTCAACTATGCCCTGCAATTCGGTCGCACCGCTGCGAACACGAACACTGCAACGCTTTACATGGGGCAGGTTATCGAAACTCTCGACAGCATTCGCGCTCAAGGGCAAACGGTCACCTTCTCGTTCTGGGCTGCTGCTGGCGCAAACTTCTCGGCTGCCAACAACACCATCACCGCGCAGATCATCAGCGGCACTGGCTCGAACCAGTCGGCTGCGAATATGGTCGCCGGTTCGTGGACTGGCCAAAGCAACATCGTCAGCGCAACGCAGGTTATCTCCGGCAGCATGACCCGTTACAGCTTCACCGGCGTTGTTCCCGCAGGCTGCACACAGCTCGGCGTTCTGGTCAGCTATGTTCCCGTCGGTACGGCTGGCGCAGCGGACAACATCCAGTTCATGGGTATGCAGCTCGAAATCGGTGCTTCGGCATCGGTTTTCGAACACCGCGACGCTCAAGTCGAGCTGGAAATCTGCCAGCGTTACGCTTGGGTCACCGCTGAACCTGCCTCCGGCGTTATCGTCGGCACAGGCGGCGCAACGCAGGCTGCCAACGCGCAGGTGTTTTACATGGCCGCGCCGGTGCAGTTCTACACCGCGCCGACCGTCAGCGTCGTTGCTGGCTCGTTCAAGGTATGCGCTGGTGCTGCCGCTGCTGCAGCGACCAGCTTTGCTGCTGGCACGACTCATACTGTCAACGCGATCAGCACAACCACAGCTTTGACGCAAACGGCTGGCGGTTCTGCCACGCTGCAAGGCGGTGGTGGTTCGGGCGCGATCCTCGCCAGCTGCGACTTCTAATCAAGGGTGGGGAGGCATCGGCCTCCCTTTCTCTCTCTCAACCTTTGACGGAGTGGCAAAATGTCAGATCAAATCACAGCGGCGGTAAAACGCCTCGACGATAACGGCGACGTTCTCGGCTATCATTTCACCTATGCTTTTGACGGCGGCGGTGCAAACCTCGGATCGGCAAAGGTCTATGTGCCGGTCGAATTGCTCGACAGCGAAACCGATGTGGCGCAAGCCGTGTCGATTGCGAACGTGCAGGCCGCTGGCTTAAAGGCCGCGTGGCTCTCGCAGTTTGACGCGACCGTCGAGTTCCTGGCGCAGCCGGTCAACAACGTGGTCGGCAACGTCAGCCTCTAACCCATATCGGAGGCGATAATGTTTAAGAAACTTCTTCTCACCGCTGGCCTGCTTGCAGTCCTTTTCTCGCCTCCGGCCTTTGCATACGAGAACCTCGCCAACTTCGCCGGTGGCGAGCTTGTCGGCGTTTCGGCCACAACGACCGCGCAATGGCAGGCTTTTGCCCTGTCAGGCAGCGCAAACAACCAAGACGCCTATATCGTCAACACGGGATCGGTCGGCGTATTCGTCAGCTTCACCGGCGTTGCGACAAACACGGCGTCCAGCGGCTCTTACGGGAACGAGTATTACATCGCTCCGAACACCGCGAAGGTCGTTTTTAAGGGCAAAGCAACGCAGGTGAGCATCATCACGGCAAGCAGCACCGCGACCGTCTTTGTGCAGGCTGGCTCCGGCTCATAAGGGGACATCATGGCCGAGGGAGATAAACCAGCAGCGGCAAAGACGCAGCTCAAGGAATTGGGGTTCTGGTCGCGTGCCGCTGTCGCCATCAAAACGGCGCAGCTTGTCATTCAGGGTGTGGACAACAACACATGGATGTCGCCGCTTAATCCCCTCGCGCCGTATATGCCTTACGTGGAAGGCCGCCAGTGGGATTATAACGCCGGATATAACATCAACTACATCCCACGCGGCAGAAACGCTGGACGGGCTTCCTTTGCAGAATTACGCAACCTCTCGATTAACTGCGAGCTGGCGCGTCTGGTTATCGAAACTCGCAAGGATCAGGTCTGCGCGCTGCATTGGCAGATCACCCCTATCGACAAGGACGCCGAGAAGGATTCCGACGAAGACCCGACCATCAAGGAGCTGACCGAGTTTTTCCAAAGCCCCGACAAGGCGAACGATTGGGACGACTGGCTGCGAATCATCCTTGAGGAGCTGTTCGTCACCGACGCCGTCGCGCTCTACAAATACCCCACAAAGGGCGGCGGCCTTTACGCGCTTGAGCATATCGACGGGACGACCATCTTCCCGCTTATTGACGCTGCCGGTCGCAGGCCGAAAGCACCTAATCCCGCGTTCCAGCAAGTCCTCAAGGGCGTGCCGAAGATCAATTATTCGACCGACGAGCTGATTTACAAACCGCGCAATCTGCGCGTCTATTCGCCCTATGGCTTCTCACCGCTTGAGCAGGTGATTATCTCCTGCCGAATGGACATTGAGCGCGCCAAGCTGCAGCTGGCCTATTTCACCGAGGGCGCAACGCCTGACACGTTTATGACGATGGACAAGGACATTCCCCTTGAATCCGTCCGTTCGTGGGAGCGCAACTTTAACGACCTTATGGCAGGCAACAGCGCAGAGCGTCGCCGCGTGCCTTTCCTGCCTGCTGGCACGAAGGCCGAGCCTTTGAAGCCACCACCCCTCAAGGACGAGTTTGACGAATGGATCGCGCGCAAGGTCTGCTTTGCGTTCTCAATCCCGCCGAACGCGTTTACAAAGCAGATGAACCGCGCCAGCGCTGAGAGCGAACACGACCGCGCGCTTGAGGAAGGCTTAGAGCCTATTAAGAAATGGGTCAAAAAGCTGATCGACAACGTCATTAAAAACGACATGAAGATCGAAGGCTATGAGTTCGCTTGGCGCGACGACCGCGAACAAGACGCCGAAGTGCAGGACAATATCGTCGTCAACGACACGAAGGCCGGAATCATCTCGATCAACGAGGCGCGGGACGCAAAGGGACTCGATCCCCTAGGCGGAGACTTTGACACGCCGATGGTCTTGACTGCGAACGGTTATGTGCCGATCACCGCCTATCAGGACGGGCAGGAGCAGAAACAGCAGCAGCTCGACACGGCGCAGACGGCAGCGGAAAACCCACCCGAACCGTCCGGCGACGACATCGTGACCAGCAATGCCTCGCAGAACAACGGTAACAAAGCCCAGAACAACAAGGCGCGCGTGGCCATGCTTGGCGCACCAGCCACCCCCAAAATTGCCTTCGGCGTAGCCTCACCCGCTGCTCGCAAGGCCGTCTATAGCAAGGTGAGTAAGGCGGTGAGCCATCCGGCAATCCCTTTCTCGCGTCCGACAACCGAGGAGGCCGTGGCTGTCCTTGCGGGAAAAATCACCCCAATTCTCAAGAAAACGGGAGGTTCAGTTGCGAAACAGCTTAAAGAACAGCTTTCGGGCTTCAAAAAGGCAGACGACGATGAACCGCCGTCAGACAAGACACCCGAAGAGATCGCCGCGTCTCTCGACCTTTCAGTTATGGACGCGCTTGCAGACGTCACACCTCCCGAAATGCAGGCTATAGCGCAGGAAGCTGGCTTAAACGCTATCCTGCAAATTGGCGTCGGTGAGGATCAATCAATCGTCAATGTTGTCGATGCGAAAACGCAGGCTTATGCCAAAGCGCGCGGCGCGGAGATGATCGGCAAGAAATGGGTCGGCGACGAGCTGGTCGATAATCCGAACGCCGTCTGGCGAATCGACGAAACCACCCGCGATCAGGTCAAAGACGCCATCAATAAGCTGTATGCCGGTGAGATTGACCACACCGAGTTCTTCCAAACCATTCAGGACATCGACGCTTTCACGGCCACGCGCGCCAATATGATCGCGCGGACAGAAATCATTACGGCAAACGCTCAAGGCACGCTGACCGGCTTCTTTGCGGCGCGTGACGCTGGCGTCCATGTCAAAAAGAAATGGCTGGCCGACGATAACGCCTGCCCTATTTGTATTGCAAACGAGGATGAAGGCGCGATAGAGCTTGAGGAGATGTTTCCGAGTGGCGACATTGCACCTTGCGCTCACCCATTTTGCGAATGCGTGCTTTCACCAGAAGTGACGGACGAAAAGGATGAACAGGGCTGATTTACAGGTTGTCGCCGACACGGTTTTCCGGCACTGCGTCGAGATCGGCCACAACATGGGCTGCGTCCACTTCCGACCCCTCCCCGATAACGAGATTTTCATCAACATTCAGGTGTTCGACCAGCACCAGCGAGCCTATGCGCGCCAGAAGACGTTAAAGGGGATTGTGGACGACACCACAAAACTGATAGAATGCGGTGTCTTGATAAGCGAAATGCTGCTCGCCGATCTGTCAACAAAGCACTAGGGACGCGCCGTGAACAAACTCAACCTCTTCTTTCGCTTGAGCAAGGTCGATATTGAGAAGCGGCTTGTGACAGGCATTGCGACCGCCGAAAGCGTCGATAAATCCGGCGAAATCTGCGACTATGCGACCACCGTTCCCTATTACAAGGCGTGGTCAAACGAGTTTAGCAAAGCCACCCAGGGCGGCAGCCTCGGCAACCTGCGCTCGATGCACAGCGCAATCGCGGCAGGCAAGATCGTCGAGGTTTTTTATAACGACGCTGCAAAATCCATCGAGATCACGGCAAAGGTCGTGGACGACGCCGAGTGGAACAAGGTTGTCGAAAATGTTTACACCGGATTCTCGCAGGGCGGCGAATACATCGACCGCTGGCCTGACCCCGAAAACCCCAAACTGATGCGATACACGGCGAACCCGTCCGAAGTGTCGCTCGTTGATAATCCATGCCTCGGAATTGCGACGTTCGAGGTGATTAAGGCGAATGGTCAAGTCGAAGTCCGCAAACTCAAATCCGCAGGTGAACCCATGAAGGAATTAACGCAAGGCTGGCAGGCCAAAGACGGCACATTCTTTGTCAAGAAATCGGAAGCTGAAAAGCGCAACGCGGAGATCTCAGCTGCTGCTTTGGCGAAAGAAGCTGGCGCGGCTGCGGACGCGGTTATCGACGACCTGAACAAGAAGCTCGGCGTCGAGGAATACTGGCTGGAAAAGAAGAAATTTAGCGATGAAAAGCGCAAAGAGCTTGCCGATTCGGGAGCGGCAATGAAGGACGGTTCTTTCCCCATCGAAGATAAGGAAGACCTCAAGAACGCAATCCAAGCCCACGGACGCGCGAAAGACCCCGACGCGGCGAAGGAACATATCAAGACGCGCGCTAAGGCTATCGGCGCAGAGGACTTGCTGCCTGACGACTGGAAAGACGGCAAGGACGACAAAATGGACGAGGCCGCCAAGACAACCGGCGCGGTCGAAACCGCTGACGAGCCTATGGCCGACGGCAAAGATAAGGACGACGAGAACAAGGACACGGCGACAAAGTTCAATCGCGGAGCGATGATCAAGAGCCTGTGGGATGTGGGGCGCGTGGCCGGAATCATCGAAGACCTCGAATGGACGCGCCAATGCCTCGAACAAGAATCGGCATGGGAAGGCGACGATTCACCTCAACCCGCAAAGCTCAAAGAATGCATCGCCTCGCTCGGTGCGTTTCTCGTTTCGCTCGTCACAGAGGAAGTCGATGAAGTCACCGGCGGCACAGAAGCCGATTACGCAGCGACCTTTGAATTGGCAGTCAAGCTGCCTGCGGACAGCGCGCGCGCCGTTGCTAAGGCGTTCGGCAAGACCGCCAGCGCAGGCAACAAGCGCATCGTCGGGCTTATCGAGGCTCTCGAAAAGGCCGGTGCGCGCCATAGCAAGGACGACGCCGAACATCTGGCGACCTTGTCAGGTTACGTCGCCACCATCGGCGAACACCTCGACAAAATGGCGAAAGCCCATGCCAAAGCCGAAGACGCGCACGACGAAATTCAGAAGTGCCACGACGGTATGGATAAGTGCATGAAGTCGCTCGGCATCGACCCCGACGTTACCGGAGGGAAAGAAGTCGAGGACGAGGACACCCATGGCAAGCCGGACGGCGACAAAGACCCCGCTGCCGAAAAGATGGTGAAAATGGCTATGGAGAACCAAGCCAACACCGACGCGCTCAAAGGCGTGATCGATCGTTTAACCGCGCAACTGGACACCGTGAATAAGCGGCTGTCCGTCGTGGAAAAAGAACCGGTGACAAACCCGAAGGGAGTAATCGGGGCTGGCATCGTACAAAAACGCAACGGGATTCAAGAATCGGGCGATGAATCTGTCGATGCGGAAACTCCCGTCAACATCCGACCAGCTGGTGTTTCCCCGATGGAATACAAGCGTCAAACATCACGTTAACAGGAGAGAAACATGATCAAGAGCAAAGTATCCACCTTGAACGACCTCGAAAGCGAGATCGGCAAGGTTTATGAAGGCCATCACGCTCGCATGAGCAAGATGAAATTCAGCGAAATGGAAGGCAAGCCTGGCGTTTACAAGGCCATTTATGAAGAAGGCAACGAAGATCGCGCTTTGCGCTTCGCCCTGATGAATAAGGCTTTGGAACACAAGCTCGGCATGGACGACTTCATGCGTCAAGGCGGGACTTCAAACAGCATGGCGAAGTCCTCGCTGTCTGTCGGTTCTGGCCTGACCTGGTACGACCTGCGCGAACCGTCCCTGCACCTCGTGCCGTGGCTGTCGCCTATCCGTAACAGCCTTCCCCGCGTTCAACGCGCCGATCCTTCGGACGCTGCTCGCTGGAAAACCATCCTCGCCAGCTCCTTGACCTCCGGCGGCCTGCTTGCCGATCCGTGGATCAATGAAGGCCAGCGCGCGCCGTTGTTCAGCTTCTCGGCTGTCACGAACACGCTGCCTTACATCAGCATCGGTAACGACGGATCGGTGACCTACGAAGCGCAAGCTGCTGCGCGTGGCTTAGAAGATGCGGAATCGACCGCACGTTTCTTCTGCCTCGAACAGCTTATGGTCAAAGAAGAAGACGCGATCCTCGGCGGTAACAAATCGCTCAAGCTCGGTACGGCAAGCACGCCGACCGTTGCTGACGGCGGTGCGGCCACCGGCGGCACGATCTCCGGCGCGACCTACTCCGTTATTGTTGTCGGCCTGACCTATGCAGGCTTCCGCAACAACGGCGGCGGCACGACAACCGTTGCGACCAGCTTGACGCAGTACAAGACGATCACCACGCCTGACAGCAAAGTCATGACGGTGAACGGCGGTACGGGCATCAAGTCCGCGAACGGCACTGCGTCGATCACGACCAACCACAGCATCGTTGCCACCGTCGTTCCTAAAAACGGCGAATTGGCATGGGCTTGGTACGTCGGAACGGTCGGTAACGAAGTTCTGCAGTCGATCACGACTGTCCCTTCGGCCACCTTCATCTCGCTCGTCACCGGCACGCAGGCTGCTTCGACGCTTATCTCGACCGACTTCTCGGTCAACGATGGCGTCACCGGCGGTCAAAGCAACCAGGTCACTGCGTTCGATGGTCTGATCGTTCAGGCTATCAACAATGCGGCTTTGTCGCCTTCCAACGCCTACTACGTCAATATGGCCAACACCACTTTGACGGCGTCCGGTCGCGGTTCGATTGTGCAGATCGACACGATGCTGCAAACGATGTGGAACAACTTTAAGATCACGCCTGACGTTCTTTACGTCAACGCGCAAGAGCTGACCAACATCACCAGCAAGTGCTTGAGCAACGCAAGTGGCCCACTTCTGCGGTATGAAACCAGCGCAGACGGCGAGAATTATGATCTGACAGCCTCTGGCGTGGTCAGCTTCTACTTCAACCCGTACCTGCCTGGTGGCGGTCGCAAAATCCCTGTCTTGATCCACCCGACGATCCCGCCTGGTACGATCTTGGCAATGGCCTCGCAACTGCCTCCGTACTTCAAGACGAACGCAACACCGAACGTCGTTGAAGTGCTGTGCCGTCGTGATTATTACGACATCGATTGGGCTGAACGTACCCGCGAATACGAATTTGGCATCTATGCCGAAGAATCGCTCGCTGTGTATGCTCCGTTCGGTCTTGGCGTAATCAGCGGCATCGCCAACGGCTAATAATCCGCAAGGATGGACAGGCCGCCAGACGCTCCCTCTGGCGGCCTGCTGCCCTTAACAGGAGGCCGGAATGAATTTGACTAACCTCACCAATTTGAAAGCGTGGCTCAACACCTCCACGACTAACGACGACGCCATTTTGACGCGGCTTATTGGACAATCGAGCCAGCGCATCCTGAATTACATAAACAAGCCGGACATCAAGGTTCAGACCTTTAACGAAACAATCAGCGGACGCGGCACGAATCGGATCATCTTGCGGAATTATCCGGTGATTGCGATTACCTCGCTGACGGTCGACACCGTCCTTATCCCGCAAAGCCCTGGCGTCGGTCAGTATGGCTGGACGCTCACACCCCTCGACGGTTCAACCAGCTCGCGCCAGCAGGAGCTTGGCATTGACGGCTATGTGTCGTCCTACCCTCGCGGAAATAACAACGGCTACGGCTATCAGGACGGCTATAGGCCATCCGGCGGCGGCATGGGTAAGTGCTTTCCGCGCGGCATCAATAACATCGTCTGCGTCTATCAGGCAGGCTATGGCATTCAGAACGAGGCGCAGACCATCGGCAGCTCGCCCTATCAGCTTAACCCGCTATGCCCCGACGGTAACTTTTCAGCCGATAATGGCGTCACCTATGCGGCGACCGGTGCAGCTCTCACGGCGGTTACAGGCACGCCTTCTGCAGGTCAATATGCTGTTTCGGTCAACGTCTCGACCGGCATTGCGACCTATACATTCGCGGCTGCCGACACCGGAAAAGGCGTGCTGCTGAATTACAGCTTTGTGCCTATCGACCTTGAGCAATGCTGCATCGACCTTGCCAGCGAGCTTTACCGCTACCGCGACCGCATCGGCCAGACCAGCAAGAGCATCGGCGGTCAGGAAACGACGGCTTATTCCAACAAAATGCCGGAATGGACAAAGGAAGTCCTTAACCAATATCGCTCATGGGCTTTCCCGACATGATTACTGTCCAGATCACAGGCCGCGACACGCTTATGGCGCACATCTCGGAAATGCCGATGAAGGTGCGGACGCGCGTGTTTGCGACAGTCTCGAAGCTGGCTTTGCAGCTCCAAGACCATGTGAAAAACGACAAACTGGACGGGCAAGTCCTCAACCATATCACCGGCCACCTGCAAAGCTCGATCCAACAGGACGTTACGCAGGACGCCGACAGCGTTGTCGGGCGCATTTATTCCAACTCCTCGGTCAATTATGCCGGAATTCACGAATACGGATTCCACGGCGCGGAGCAGGTGCAGGCGCATATTCGGCACATCACGCAGGCTTTCGGGCGTTCAATCGAACCGCGCGACGTTATGGTCAAGGCGCACACACGCATGATGAATATGCCAGAACGCTCGTTTTTGCGCTCCTCTCTGGCTGATATGAAAGACCAGATCATCGCTGATCTGACGATGGCGGTTAAGGAGGCCTGTCGCCCATGAACCGCGAAGCCATTTATTCCGCGCTCTTTGCGCTGGTCAACACCTCGGCGATGCAGAAAGCCAATGGCGGCCAGTTCAACACGATCACGCGCCGTCCGCAGCTTTGGAATCAGTACAATTCGGCAGATATGCCGGTGCTTGGCATGGTCGAAATCCGCGAAACTTATCAGTGGCCGTCCGGCAGCGCGACACCAGCAAAAGCGACGCTCAAAGGCGAGTTTTGGATTTACACGAATATCGGCGAGGACAAGAATGTCATACCTTCAACGCTGCTTAATAACTGCATCGATACTGTCGAGGCTTCTATTCAGCCATCCCCTCCGCGACCCCTCGCAAGACAGACGCTTGGCGGTCTGGTGGCCGAGTGTGTGTTTGATGGTGAAATTATGAAAGCACCTGGATATACTGACGGCATAGGTATGGCCGTAATCCCGTTCACAATTATCGTTCCGGCATAGGAGTTCGACATGGAAGACACAAACGCAATCATCGACGAAGTGGCGAAAGAACACTACGGCCATGTCACGCCTGGAACGCCTGACCACTTCACGCTTTCACGCTTTCTGACCGCGCTTAAATTGCGCTTATCCCCTGCACCAGAGCCGGAACAGAAAGTGGAATCCCCCACGCCTTCCCCCGAACCCCATGATGGAGAATAACCATGCAAGTAGATTTTGGTACTGGCAACCTCACGGCCACCGTAAACAACATCGCCAACTCGACCCCTCGCCCTTTCGGGATCGTGCAAGACGTCAGCCTCGACTTCAACTTCTCGATCAAGAAGCTGTATGGTCAATATCAGGTTGCCGTTGACATCGCGCGCGGCGCGCTCGACATCAAGGCCGCTGCAAAGCTGGCTCGCATTCAAGGCGGCCTGCTCAACGACCTGTTTTTCGCGCAGACCAACACGACCTCGTCCGGCGTGCTGCTGGCCACGAACGAAAACCACGCCATTCCGACCACGCCTTATCAGGTTACGGTCACGAACAGCGCGGCTTTTGTCGCCGACCAGGGCGTTCTTTACACCGCGACAGGCGTTCAGCTGACGCAGGTTGCCTCGGCTCCTGCCACCGGCCAGTATTCGGTCAACACCGCAACGGGCGTTTATACGTTCGCTGCTGCTGACACCGGCTTGTCGGTTTACATCAGCTACACCTACACGACCGCGTCGGGAGCGAACAAAACGACCCTGTCGCAACAGCTGATGGGTGCTGGTCCGAGGTTCACGATGGTTCTGGCAACGACCTACCAGAGCAAAGTCGCCAACCTTGTGCTGAATCAATGCACCAGCACGAAGCTGTCGATGCCGTTCAAGAATCAGGATTACACGATCCTCGGCATGGACATCGAAATCATGGCCGACGCCAGCAACAACATCGGCACGCTGACGTTCAGCGAATAATACGAGGCAATGGGAGAGAGCAAAATGGAAGAAAAAACCGTCGAGATCGTGTTGGGAGGCAAGACTTTTCCGGTCAAGTCGCCCTTCACGTTTAAGCAGCTTCGGGTTATCGAGCCTGCTTATCAAAAGTATAAGACCATCAGCCGTGAGGCTGCTGAATCTTACGACACCGTCGCGGAGATTCTTGTCGTCGCGTTGAGGGAAGAAACGCCGGAATTTGCGCGTTCGACCCTCGACGGGATGCGCGTGACTCCGCTGGAAGTCGGGCAGGCGTTTGTCGGCGTTATGCGCGCGGCAGGCATCTTTAGAGAGCCGAAGCCGGAGGACGGGACGATTATTGAGGGGGAAGCACAGGGGAAGGCCGAGCCGTCGATTGGGGATACATCTACGGCGAGCTAAGATCGGCCTTCGGTTATACGAGGGCGCAGATCGATGCAATGACCTTCCCCGAATATGAGGAGATTGTCGAGTACTGGAAAGTCCAGCCACCTATCCACCAGCTCGCGTCTAGCTATTACGGCTGGAAGCGGCCTAAAAAAGGCACGATAGCTGATCTGGCAGACATGATGGGGGTTGAGGTTCCAAAATGAGTGACGACAATGTCCAGATCAAATTCGGCGCAGACGTCCACGAGCTTGTAAACGCTCAAACCGGAATGCGCGACGTCGTTGCCGAAATGGAGGCAATGGAGGGCGCATCCGGTTCTCTGGCCAATGCCACAAAAGGCGCAGAAGAAGGCATGAAGGGCTTGAGCCTTTCAACAGCTGGCGCACGACGCGAAATCATCGTCCTCGGCCACGAGATTATGTCCGGCAACTTTTCGCGCGTCCCTGGCTCGCTAATGGTGCTTGGCGAGCGCATGGGCGGCGTCAGTCTGGCGACGATGGGGCTTGGCGCAGCGGTGGCGGCGGCAGGCTTTGTGCTTTACGAGCTGGCAGCGAGCGCAGAACACACCGCCGAGACAATCAACGGCATCAACATCGCAATGGACGCGATGGGTAAAGACACGTTCGACAGCTCGCAGCTTGAGAAATACATAGATGAGCTTTCAAAGCTCCACGGCATCAACCGGACGGCAGCCGAATCAATCGTCAACGACTTCGCCAAAGCATCCGACATAAGCCGTGAGGCGATGGAAAAACTGATCGGCATAACCGCCGATTATGCTGCCGTAACCGGAACGACCGCGCCAAAGGCCGCGCAAGACCTTGTCCGCATGATGGAAGACCCGATGAAGGCAGCCGAGAAGCTGTCGGAAACCTATCGCGGCATCCTGACACCGGCGCAATACGATCAGATTCAGCAATACACGGCGATGGGCGAGAAGGAATCCGCTGTCGGTGTGCTGGCCGATGCGCTCTCCGAACGCTTCCACGGCCTGCAAGAAAAGGGCATGACGCCTTTGCAGGAAGGCACAAAGATTCTCGGAAATTCGTTTCATTGGCTCGGCACGCAGATCGCTAATATGCTCGACTTCGTGACGCCTCTTGAGAAAGCCGTCGGCGACCTTTCTCTGGCTTTCCGCGACAACGCAAAGGCGCAGGAAGATGCAAAGGCCGCTGGCGACGCGCGCGCGCAGATGGAGAACGAAAACGCGCTCAATCAGGTCGTCCTCGACGGCCTCAAAGTGCGCCAGAAAATCGGTGATTCGCTCGACGAAGAGGCCAAGCTCAAGAACGAGCTTAAAACCGTGTCGCAAGGGCTGACGAATGCCGAAATTCTCGGTGAAACAGAGCAGGCAAACGAGCTGCGCCAGACCATCAACCTTATCCAGCAAAAAATCGACAAGATCGAGGATGCAAAAGCGAAACAGGCGGCAGCCGCAGCGCATCAGGTGACCGCAGAAGAGGACACCGGCATCTCGAATCAAGCCAAGCTGGAAGAGCAAGCCCACCAGCTGCGCGTCCAGCAGATCGAGGACGAGGCCGATAAGCGTCAAATCTCGGTCGGCGAAGAATACGCCTCCCTGCAGGCCGAGCTTGCCGAGGAGCATAACGCCCAGATGCAGGCGTATCAGGAACGGCTCGCGCTCTGGGAACAGGGCAGCAAGGATTACAACCGCGTCCTGCAAGAAATGCGGATGGCCGACGCGAAATACGAGCTGGACAAGCAAAAGCTGACAAACGACAGCGACAAAAAGATCGAGGAGCTGAACGATAAGGCCGCCAAACAGCAACAGCAGGTCTATGACGACGCCTTTAAGAACATCGAACGCTCGTCCGACCAGATGCTTAACGGATTCCTAACCGGCACGCAGACCTGGCAGCAGGGCATGATTAAGATGGTTGACCAGCTCGCGCTCAAATTCATCGACTTTGAGGTAAACAGGCTGATTGACGGCATCAAGACCGAGGCTGGACTGACAAACGCCAAGATCGCCGGTGACAATATGCAGCTGGCGTCTGGCGAGGCCACGGCAGCGGCAGGGAAGGCCACCATCGGGGCAAACGCTAAGGAAAGCGTCAGCAGCCACGCTGCAAGCGCAGCCAGCGCGGTTTACGACGATGTGGCTCAAATCCCCTATGTCGGCTGGATACTCGCTCCACCGGCGGCTGCAGGGGCTTTTGCGGCGGTCGAGCTATTCGGCGACATGATCCCGCTGGAAACAGGCTCCATGCGCGTTAAAGAGGGAGCGTACCACCTTCACGACGACGAGGCGGTCTTGCCGAAAGGTCAGGCCGAGCAGTTCCGTAAGAACGCGGCTGACGCTGCGCTCGGCAAAGGCGGTGAAAGCGACATCCATAACCACTTCCACATCAACGCAATGGACAGCAAGGATGTGGGGAAATTCTTTGAGCAGCATGGTTCGAAGATCGCCGACCAAGTTTCAAAATCTTTCCGCAACGGTCGTCGCCCTTCGTGGGCTTGAGGTGAACCATGTCGCTGCCAGCTTTCCCATCATCTCTCCCAGGCTTAGAATGGAACGTCGTCAAAACGCCCATCGCCTCGACGCGCATCCTCACCTCGCGCAGCGGCCTTGAGTACCGCGTGCAGAATTGGTCTTATGGAAAATATAAATTTGAGCTTTCATACAGCGTTCTCCGCGCTGCATCGGCTTATGCGGAGCTGCAAACGCTTCTGGGGTTCTGCCTCGCCCAGGCAGGTCAATATGCGCCTTTTGTTTATTCTGACCCGACTGACAATTCTGTAACGGCGCAGCCTATCGGGACAGGCGACGGCACAACGACGAATTTTGCCCTTGTGCGCGCGCTTGGCGGGACTGTCGAGCCGGTCTTTTATGCGAACACGATCTCGAATGTTTACATCAACGGCGTCAATCAGGCTTCGGGATGGACGTCGATTCAGGCCGGACGCTATGGAACCGACACAATCCAGTTCGCAAGTGCGCCTGCGCTCGGTGCAGCAATCACGGTGACTTACACCTATTCTTTCGTCTGCCGATTCCTGCAAGACGACCCAGAATTTACGAATTTTCAAAACCAGTTCTGGGAAATGAAAAAGCTGCAATTTCAGACGATCAAATAGGCGCACCATGAAAACAGCCAGTGCAGCGCTCCAAAGTTATCTGCAATCCGGTCAAGATTATATCATGGCCGATCTGTGGACTTTTACGCTCACAAACGGGACGGTTCTCTATTACAGCAGCGCAGACATCAGCATCACGTTAAGCGGCAACACCTACAACGCAAAAGACGTTCTGTGCGAAGGTGCGCCGGTCGATCAAAGCACCGGCCTTGAAACAGGATCAACGAGCGTCGATTGTATGCCGAATTATGGCTCAACGCCTTCGACCGTTGCTGGAATCCCGTTCCTGCAGGCCGCGCGAGAGGGAATGTTTGACCTTGCCACCATTCAGAAAGACCGCCTTTTTATGACGGCATGGGGCAATCTTTCGCTCGGAACGGTGAACGTCTTTCTCGGCCAGATAACCGACGTCACTGTGACGCGCAATATGGCGACGTTCAAGTGCAAAGACGCGCGAAACCTGCTCAACATTTATATGCCGCGCCGTCAATATCAGCCGACTTGTCCGTGGGTCTTTGGCGACAGCAACTGCGGAGTCAATCGCTCTGCTCTTTCGGTATCGTCGATCGTGGCGACCGGTAGCTCCGGCAGCACCATCGTTTGCGGCCTTTCCCAGGCGGCGGGATATTTCACGGCAGGCATCGTCAAGTGGACAAGCGGACTTAATGCAGGCATCAGCCGAATGGTCAAAAGCTACAGCACCGGACAGATTCAGCTTGTCGCGCCACCTCCGAACGCGCTCACGGTCGGCGACGCCTTCACAATCACGCCTGGATGCACGAAAAACTTTGCAGGGCAGGTCAATCAATTCAACGGCGTCGTCACCGGCGTCAACGGGAATCAGACGATTTACACCGGCATGACGAACGCCTCTGGTTATTTTAACGGCGGCACGCTGCAATTCACCTCTGGCGCGAATGTCGGGCAGGTTCGCAACATTGCGAATTGGGCTAATGGCGTCGCCACGCTTACCGCACCTATGCCAAACAATCCGGCAATCGGCGATGCGATGGTTCTGACGTCAACCAGCAGCAACACGCAGGCGACCTGCACATCATATTGGGGCAGCAATGCCAAACTTCACTTCGGAGGCCAGCGATTCGTTCCTGTGCCAGAAACCGCATATTAAGGGGAAAAGGGATGTTCGAATTTCTGCGTCACGACCGCGATATGCTCATCCCTCCCGCCGGATACTGGTCAAACGTCCACCCGACAACGTACAAGATTTTTAAGGCGCACGTTTCATGTCCGCGCTGCTGCACGCCGACCACGATTAACGCCTATTCGGTCGCGCCGAACGGCCTTGTCGCTCCCCGCTTTATCTGCCAAGCGCGCCAGTGCGGATTTAGTGATATGATTAAGCTGCAAGGATGGAACAGGGGGCTGGTAAAATGACACTCGAACAAGAGCAACGCGACGCGGTTCTGGCCGAGGCCGCAACATGGATCGGGACAAAGCATCACAATGGCGCACGCATCAAGGGCGTGGGCGTCGATTGCGGACAGTTTCCGATTGCCGTTTACACGGCCTGCGGCCTTATGGCCGACCCGAAGCCGGAGCGTTATCCGCATGACTTCCACCTTCACCGCGACCGAGAATGGTACAAAGAGCTGGCCGATGCAGCGGGAAAGCGCATCGATGGCAACCCTAAGCCTGGGGATTTTGCGCTTTATAAGATCGGACGGATTTACAGCCACGGCGCGATTGTCGTTAAATGGCCGCAGATCATCCACGCATATATCGGCGTCGGCGTGATTTATGATCTCGGCAATCAGGGTCACTTAACCGACCGAGATGTGATTTTCTACACGCTGTGGGGTTGAAATGGCTGGTATTCTCGGAGGAGGCTCAAAGGCCACACAAGCACCAGTCGCGGTCGGCGCGCTGAACATTCAGCAGTCGAGCTATGGCGTGCCAGTGACCATCCTCTACGGAACGACGCGAACGACCGGCAATCTTCTCTGGTACGGCAATTTTTACAGCGTCCAGCAATCGACCGGCGGTGGCGGTGGTAAAGGCGGCAGCTCTGGCGGCGGCGGCAAGGGTGGCGGGTCGAGCCAGTTTCTTTATTACGCATCGATGGCGATTGGCCTCTGCGAAGGTACGGTCAACTTTATCAATAATGTCTGGGTCACGAAGCAGACAACGAATATGCCAGGAATTGGCGGCCAGCTTTTTAACGGCGCGCTCAACCAATCGCCGTGGGGTTATTTGACGTCAAACTTTGCCGGTCAGGACGACGGTTACAGCAACCTCGCCTATGTCGCCCTGCAAAACTATGCGCTCGGAACATCGGCAGAAACACCACAATTCAGTTTCGAGGTTGCTGGTCCACTTTCATACACGAATGTTTATGCTCAACAGGACGCGTTGCCAGATCAGGTTATCTCGGACTTTCTCGGTCGCGCTGCTTTTCCGTCAACCTACATCGGCAGCCTTACGAGCTTCTCGAATTACTGCATCGCAATGGGCTTTTTTATCTCGCCGCTGGTCAATCAGCAGCGGTCGGCCAGCGACTGGCTCAAGGAATGGGCTGACACGCTTAACAGCGAATATGTGTGGTCGAATAAGCAGCTGACCGTGATTCCTTATGCCGATTCGACTGTGACCAATAACGGCGTCAGCTTTGTGCCGAATCTCACCCCGATTTACAATCTGACGGACGACGACTTTATTGTGACCGGCGACGAAGACCCCGTCACGATTGACCGCCCTGACCTTGCCGACGCCTATAACCAGCAGCCCATCGAATACTTTAACCGCGCCGACCAGTACAATATCGAAACCTACACCGCCGAGGACGCTGCCAGCGTTGCCATGAACGGCATTCGCACCGCGCCGACGTTACAGGCGCACCACGTAACAAACCCGCTGACAGCGCAGACGATGGCAAATATCTCGCTGTGGAGGCAGATCAATATCGAACATGGCGCGCAGTTCAGTTTCAAGCTACCGTGGAATTATATCCTGCTCGACCCGATGGATTTAGTGACGATTACCGACACCGCGCTCGGCATGACAAATAAGCTCGTCCGAATCAAAAAGATTCAGGAGGACAAAGACGGCCTCTTGAGCATCACAGCCGAGGATATGCCAGGGCAGATCGCGCTTCCCGCCCTTTTCAATTCGCAAAACCTGATCCGCGCCACGCCGAATTACAATGTCGCGCCTGGAAACATCAACACGCCGGTGTTTTTCGAGTCTCCGCTGGCTCGCGTGCAGTCCTCTGCGGTCGAGCTTAATATCGCCGTTTCCGGCGGCGCAAATTGGGGTGGCTGCGACGTTTGGATGTCAACGGACGGAAACACTTACACGCTTTTCACGCAGATTGTCGGCGGTTCTCGCATGGGCGTTCTGACCGCTCCTCTGGCAACTTTCACGCCTATGGCAGGCGCAAACAATATCGACAGCACCGACACGCTGGCAATCAGCATGGCCGAGAGCAACGGAGTTTTTAACAATGCGGCGACCAACGCGGACGCGGTCAATCTTAACTCGCTCTGCTTTGTGGACGGCGAATTTATTTGCTTCGGCAATGATGTTTTGACGGCTGCGAACGCCTATAATTTGACCTACCTAAACCGTGGCTGTTATGCCTCGACCATAAGCGCGCACGCGACCGGCTCAAACTTCGTTCGGGTTGATAACTCGGTCAACGCTTATGACATCGACCAGAGCCGTGTCGGGCAGACGCTTTACTTCAAATTCACCAGCTTCAACCTGTGGGGAGGTGGCCTGCAGAGCCTCGCCAATGTTCCGGCCTATTCGTACAAAATTCTGGGAACGGCATTGCTCACGCCTCTCGCAAATCCGACGAATGTTTTTGTCAGCTATAACCAGTTTATCGGCATTCTCAACTGGACGGGAATCAATGACATCCGCACGCCGTTGTATTACGAAGTCCGAAAAGGCACGACTTTCGCCACAGCCCAGATCGTCGAGATTACGCCGAACACCAGTCTGCCGGTCTATGGCACAGGGACATATTGGATCACCGCGCTTTACTTTACGCCTCTCGGCGTTCCTGTTTATTCGTCGTCGCCTGTCTCGATTGCCGTTTCGACGCCTTCCATCCCGCTTAATGTAATCGACACCTTTGACGAATACGCGACCGGCTGGTCGGGAACGTGCAGCGGAGGCGCAGGTCTTTCGGGCGGTTATGTGCAGCTGGCCGGTGCTGGCGACATTTTGAGCGACAGCGACATCATCACGACACCGGACATCATTTATTACGGCGGCGTGGCCAGCAGCGGGACTTACACCGCACCGGCAGGCCATACGATAACCTCAAACTCGGTCGTCAACGCAAAGGTGATCTTTAACTGGCTCTTGACCGCAATCAACAGCGCAGGCGGCGATATAATCTCGATGTCGGATGTTCTTTCTGTGCAGGACATCCTAAACGGAGGGAATCAGTCGCTTGTTTATGCTGTCCCGCAGATCAACCTTTCGACGAACGGTGGCGTGAGTTATTCCGGCTGGCAAAACTGGACGCCAGGGTTTTACACCTTCAACGCCCTGCAATACCGCATCATCATTTACACCCTTTCGTCGCAAGTCACGGCTGTCCTTGAAGGCTTTTCTGTGATTGCCGACATCCCGACCAGCACGCAGCAGGGTTCTGTGACGACAAGCAATTCAGGCAGCGTTGCCGTGACGTTTACGAATCAATTTAACGAGATTCCGGTGGTCACGCCGACCATCGTCAACGCCCAGGCCGGAGACTTACCGGTTCTGGGAACGCCGACCGAGACAGGATTCACTATCGCTGTAGTCAACGCAGGCGTGAATGTGATAAGAACAGTCACATGGAACGCGCTTGCATATTAACGGAGAAAGCCATGAAATACCCCAAGCTCCTCGCTCGCCTTCTGGTTGCCTTGCTGGTTCTCACGACCGGCGCGCAGGCCGCACAGAGCACCTTTGTCGCAGGCAACTTTCCGACCGTATCTCCCTATGCTGGTCTGACGCTCGTCAATAACCTCAACTCCGCGTTCGGCGCGTATATTTCCAGCAACAGCGGCGCAAGCGCACCAGCTTACGTTACAACCGGCACACTATGGGCGAACACATCCTCAAACACGCTGCAATTCTATAATGGCTCGACCAGCTCGCCGATTGGCTCTTTTAACGGAACGCAATGGATCGCCACGAGCGCGGGATTCCAGCAGATTGCCATCACATCGACCGGCAGCGCGAACGCTTATGTCGTGACTTATTCACCTGCGCCGACCGCTTATGTGACTGGCCAGAAATACCGATTTATCACGAATTTCTCCAACACCGGCGCGTCGACGGTCGCAGTCAACGGACTTGCCGCTTTGCCACTCAAAAAATATGGAGCAACTGCTCTGGCAAGTGGCGATTTAGGTTCTGGCGTTGCCGTCGAGTGCGTTTATGACGGTACGAATTGCGAGATCACGAGCCAGATCACTACAAATAATCTGACTGCGACAACGCAGGCAGCTGCAGATAACACGACAGCTCTTGCGTCTGACCAATTCGCCCAGAACGCAGCGCAATACAACGGAAGTGGAATGGTCAATAAGCTGCGCAACGCATCGATGGATATAGCACAGCGCGGGACAAGCGGAACGGCAAGCGGTGCTTATACCCTCGATGGTTGGATCATCGCTGTCTCTGGCGGCAGTCCTACATGGTCGCAGACGCTCGCTTATGTCGCGCTTCCGGCTGGCGGGATCGTCAACAACGCAGCGAAAATTACGGGTGCGACAAGCACCACAGACGTTCAGTTCTTACAAAAGATCGAGAGCTTCATGTCCGCACCGCTTGCGGGTCGCGTGGTCACCTTCCAGATCACGATGGTCAACAATACTGGCGCAACGCTCACGCCGACATTCACAACGCGCTATGCGGGATCGGCTGACAACTGGTCAAGCCCCGTCACCGATCTTTCTTCGGTCAGCTTACAGGCTTGCACGAACGGATCGACTTGCACCGAGTCCTACACTTTCACAGCAAGCGCGAGCGCAAAATACGGGTACATGGTTCTGGTTGACTTCGGATCATCCTTGAACAGTGCGTCGAACAACGTCACGTTAACGGCGGCAGACCTCCGAGCCACGCCGAACGCGACGGTCGGACTTAACAGCAACCCGCCTTATCCTGAATTGCGTCCTACCCCTATCGAAAATGTTTTTTGTCAGCGTTATTACGAAATCGGAAATTTGCAAATTCAAACGTACAGCAACAATGTCGCCAATGCTCTTGCACAATGGCAGCAGTTTTCAACCACCAAACGTTCAGTTCCAACCATTACCTTTTCCTCAACAGGGTACAGTTTCGCAAACAGCCTCTCATCCGCCAACCTAAACACGAATGGTTTTTCCGCTACATACAATTCTGCTGTTGGAGGAAACGTGGCTTCGGTAAGTTCTCTCTGGCAAGCAACATCGGAGTTATAATCATGGCACAACCCTATCAGCTCACAGGAAATAACAGCGTGACCCGAATCTCGGACGGTGCGGTCATTCCCTTTGACCCTAAAAACGCCGATTATCAGGCGTATCAAAACTGGGTTGCGTCGGGAAACACGCCCGATCCCGCACCTGCCGTCAGTCCGTTGCCTGCCTTCTATGCAACAGTGCAAACCACAATAAATGCGTCTGATCTTGTCATGCTCCGCGTGCAGGAAGCAATCAGCCTCGGCCTCAACACGTCGGCAAGCGCGGACGTTGTGGCTTATGTCAATTATCGCCGCGCGCTGCGTGCGCTTTTGAAGGCGACGAGCGTTCAGACCTTGCCGACCCCTCCGGCGTATCCGGCAGGGACATAACAACTTTTCCGTGACCAAAAAACGGGAATATGAGATAAGTGAAACCAACAGACGCGGAATCATCCGCAAAACTCGAACTGAGGAGCATGATTATGGCCGACGAAACAACCACACAAGACCCTGCAACGACCGCTGCCGCAGCTGCTGCGCCTGCACCGGAAACTTTGGGGCAAGAAATTGTCGATGAAGCCGATGCGCTCTACGAAGACGCGAAGGTTGAGCTGGAAAAGATCGCTGCTTTGTTCTCGGCTGACGTCTGGCCTTACATCAAGGCTGGCTTCATGCAGCTCCTGACCGTTGCCGGTAAAGCGGCGATGCAGGCCGAAGTCGCAGCGATCCCGCTGGAATTGGCAGGTCAAGAAACCGCTGCCGCTGCTGCCGTCGGTGCTGCTATCACCAGCGCAGTTGTGACAAACGCGGCTGCCGTTGCCGAAACCGAAGGCAAGGCTGCTCTTTCGACCATCGCTGCCGACCCGAACGCCACAGACGGCGAAAAGGCTCTGGCTGCCGAAGGCGAAACCCTCGTCCCAGGCTCGGAAACCTCAACCGGCGCAGCGAGCTAAAAAATGTCCTTCATCCTCGGTCTGATTCAGGCGTTGTTCAGCGGGTGGCTTTCCAGCAAGAAAGCAACCGCCGAATCGCTTGGACAGGCCGAGGAAAAGGCTTCTGTCGCCCAGACCGAGATCGAGACCCTTAATAGAGAGGCCGGTGCTGCCGCACAAAGCCCCGCTGACGCAACGGCGATGGAAAAGCTGCTACAGGAGGGCAAGCTGTGAAATACGCGCTCCTGCCCCTAGTTTTGAGCCTTTGCGCCTGCGCCACCAGCCACCCCTCGGCTCCGGCCTGCCTGCAAGTCCGTCAATGGAGCGTCGTCGAGCAGCAAAATATGAAGGCTGACCTCGAAACCCTCCCCAAAGATTCCCCTGTTTTACCGGCGTTTTCAGATTATGCGCGCATGAGAGCCGAAGCGCGTGCATGCAATGGAGAGTGACATGGCCGAAACCGATGAGGAACGCCGTAAAATCGACGAGCAGCGCAAGCTCTTTGACGCCGTAACAAAGGAATGGCTCGACGAGAAATACCGCGACTTCGGGAGGTTCACGTTCAAAGCGTTAATGGCGTTAGTTTTTATATTTTTTCTTAAAGCAGTCTTTCACCTCAATGCCGCTGACTTGCGATCTGTCCTCGAAACCGCAAGCCAAGCGCAATCCCTCGCCGCAGGCCACTGATATGCTCGACGCATCAAACATCGACATCATCGCCGCGCAGGACGTAACTCCGATGCGCGACATCGTGATTTATTATGCCGAGATCATCGTTTTGACTCTGTCCATTGCCGTTCCGGTCGTCGGCGCAGCGGTTTTCGCGCTGTATCGATACTGCGTCCGGTCGGAGAAACGCCATGATTGACCCGTCAACACTTTCCGACCGCGAGATTGTGGCTCGCACTGCGTGGGGGGAAGCGCGCAATCAGGGCGTCGAAGGTATGCAGGGCGTGATAAACGTCATTTTCAATCGCGCCGAGCTGCATTGGCAGGGCGAAACCACGGCGCGCGGCGTCTGCCTGCACCGCAAACAGTTTGACTGCTGGCTTCCAGGCGACCCGAACCTTCCTAAGCTTCTGGCCGTGACGGATGCCGATCCGCAATACGCAGAAGCCCTACAGCTGGCCGACAGCGCGTTTGATGGAACGCTGGCCGACATTACCGGCGGCGCGGATTCATACGAAGTGGAAGGCACTGGCGCGTATTGGGGCGTGGGTCTGACGCCGAGCGCGCAGATCGGCGACCAAGACTTCTATGTGACCCGCAAAATCAGATCGTAAAATAACCTGGCATTGTCGTCGTTTGACGCTGGAAACGCATCATCTGCTCGACCTCAAATTCGTAATCGTTAATCAGCTCGATAGCGACGCGCACAACAGCCAGTTTCTTTTCGACCGGCTGCCTGCCGATAAGGTTCTCCTCAAGGCGGCGTTTGATCACCATCGTGAACAGGTTTTCGGTCGGCTTTTTCTTGCGCTTGAGCTTTTTCTCGATAACTTCCTGCGCCTTTTTGAGCTTCGTTTCGTCGTCCTGCAGCTGCGCCAGTTCGCGCTCGTATTTTGATAGCGCGTCGAACAGCGTGCGCCGGATGGTGTCAACAATATCGACATAGGGCAGCTCGTTCGCCGGTATCTGCAAAACAAGCTCTCCCCAGATGTTGCAAAGGTTCTGAAAGGCGAGGATTTTGTTATCTGATTCGGGATCTCCCCTGACGCATCCGGTGGCGTCATACAGGCCGCGATTCTCCGGATCGCTCAAGAGGTCGAACGCAGCCTGCAGACGCTTGAAGTCCTCCGGATCACCGCCTGCGTCGGGATGGTGGATTTTGGCGAGGGATATATACGCTGCCCTGATCTCCTCCGGCGTCGCTGTCCTCTTCAGGTTCATCGTCTTGTAAGGGTCTGCCGTCATTTTTAGTCGGCTCCTCTTCTTGGATTTTGTAGCTGTCGACTTCACGATATTCATGGCAATCCGTCTGTCTGTTGAGTGCAAAAGCCCTGCTCCCCCAGAAAATCACGAAGGGCGTGGCATGGAAAGGCTCGGTCGGTTCAAGGCGAAACTTCGCCACAAACTCTCCGTCAGACGTCAGCAGGCGCACAAACATCGGACTTCTCCTCGATTGGTTTTAACGGTCGCAGCGGGAAGGTTGGCAGTGGCAGCTCGTGCTTGCCGATCCAAGCCTGCACATCGTCGAACCGGCAGAAACCGTGGCTCTGCTCCGTACCGGCGATAAACAGATCCGGCTCGGCGAAATAGACGAAAACCTCCGGCGGGATCGCGCCGTTGACGACGATAAGGCAGGCCGTCATGTCGGCGGGTCGGCCTGATTCGGGATTGTGCCACGGCAGCTTGTTTTTTCCGAAACGCGCGAGTTCAAATTTAGATGTGGTCTGCTTCATTATTCCTGCTCCACTTCCTGCGTTTCTACGGCGTGAACGTTGTTCCACGCGCTGACGATGTCCTCGGCTTTTTCTTTGGCCTCGTCCTCGTCACCGGCGAATATGGTTAGCTCCTTGAGGTAACTGACCGCGACGGTGACCTTAAATTTTGCCATGTCTCAACCATCTAAGCCAAAGCGGTGTCTCCATCCCTCTGTTCCGAAAAAGTCGTCCTCGTCGAGTGTATCGAGAGCCTGCTCAAGCTGCTCGACAAGCATGAAACGCGCCTCTGCGTCGCATTCCTTATCGAAATCAGAGATGCCTTTAATTATGGCGTTCATATAGTCGGTCGCTTTTTTCATGATCGTTCTCCGTTGAAATGTTGGCGGGTTGCGGAGGGATGCTCTACTCGGAAATCCCTCCGCTTCACCCTTGCGGATTACTGCGCGGCCTGTTCGGGCTGCGGATTGGCATTGGCAGCTTGTTCTCCGTCTTGCGTGGGCGATTCGGCTGCAGGAGCTTCGACCGGCTCTGGCTTTTTCTTGAGGTCGAGCAGGTCTTCCTCTGCGAAATAACCCTCGGTCAGCGTCAGCTCGTTCGTCGCCCATTGGACGACATAGTTATTGTTGCTGCCGCTTTTGTGAACGACGATCCCGACCACCTGGCCGACCTTGCGGATAGGCTCAATCCCGACCGGTTCGCCGAGCTTGAATTTGTTTCCTGTGACTTCGATCATAGCTTTCTCCCGTTGTTTGAAAATGGTGGGCGGTATCATCAACCACCCCTCCTGACCGCGTTTCCTTTTACGTCGAATGAATCTACGGCCTTCCCGACGATTCCCTTATGGGGGGAATAGGGGTATTACCGCCCTGCGTTCGTGTTATCGAACACCGAGCCGTCGTCGTCCGCGTCGTCCGTCCCAGGCAAAACGTGCTGGTCGGGATCGATCTTGACCGGTGCTTTTTCACCTTCGTATGGCGCAGCATCGGTTACGACGATCAAAACTTCCTGCCCTTGCGAATCAAACAGCGCATGGCGCAGCGGATTGGTCTTACCGATTGACACTTCGGCCTTCGTTTCGTCGCCGATGGTGACTTTCTTGAGGGTGGCAACGATGGTCGGGCGAGCGTCTGCCGAGATGATGTGGACGACCTTTTCGACTGCGCTTTGGACGGCCTTTGTGACTTTCTCGACCGTTTCGCGCTGCGCGCCTTCGCCTTGCATATTCCACGGCAGCGGATTCTTGTCGTGTTTCAAGAAATCGAGGATGCAGTCGCGGAGATCGCCGGTCATAGTTTCACGTGCGATGGTCAGCACCTTTTCCTTGTGATCCGACTCGGCCTGCTTTGCTGCTTCGTGTTCGTCTTTTGCTGGATTGGACTTAGTCATTATCGTTGCTCCCTTGTGTGAAAATAAGGACGGCCTCTTTCGAGATTGCTCACCGTGGTTACAGTGACCGCCCACCCCTGCCGCAGTCGCTAGCAGGAATCTTGTTAAGCTGGAAACTTATGATCGCCGTGGGTGACGGTCGGCGGGATGTGCGACGACAATCCGAGGATGTTTTTGTCAATCTCCTCGATCTTGATGTCGATAAGTTTCTGCTGATCGGCAAGCGCGGCGCGTTGCTTCTTGAGCCTTTCAATCTCGGACTTAATTGAATTTTGTGCGCGTGTTGATAGTGCCATCGATTCTCTCCCTTTGGTTAAGTTTAGTATGAAATTTTAACGTGGGGAATCTTTCCCTCGGCAATCGCAATGACGATGGCTTTGGCAGGTATTTCCCCCATGACGCACTCAAGTGCGGCAAGTGCTTGTAGGGCTTCATTGTTGATTTTCGCCCTGTGTTTGTGGTCGGCCTCGCGCTTTGCAGCGGCCTCCTCTTCGGCACGCTTCTGGTCGGCGGCACGTTTCCGTTCGGCCTCGACCGCTGCGTCTTGGTCACGCTTTGCCTTTTCCGCAGCGGCAATCCGGTCGCTCTCCGCTTTCTCGGCGGCAGCAATTCTGTCCTTTTCGGCCTGTTCAGCTGCAGCGATGCGGTCGGCTTCGGCTTTCTTTGCCCTTTCCTCTGCGGCTGCGGCCTCCTGACGCGCTTTTTCTTCCTTTGCCTTCTCTGCTGCCAGCTCCGCAGCGGCGCGCTCCTCAGCCTCCCTAGCGGCCTTTGCAGCGGCCTCCTCCGCTTCGCGTTTTGCTTTCTCGGCAGCCTCGGCCTTGATTCGCTCCTCATGCTCGCGCTGGCGGCGTTCGGCTTCCTCTTTGGCACGCTGTTCGGCCTCGGCGCGCAGCTTGGCAAGTTCAGCCTGCTCCGCGTCATATTTCTCCCGCTTTTCGCGCGTTGTTTTCAGCAAAGCGTCCGTTTCGCGGTAAATCTCAAGCGCGCGCTGGCTAAACTCCTCCCATGACCGGTCGAAAGCTGCGTCGAGGGCGACCCTGGCGGCGTCCAGCTCGGCGAGCGAGTTTTCGCTTGAGCCTTTGAAGTAAAGTCCGAGCAGCGCAGCTTCGTGTTCGGCAATGCGAATCTCATCCTTTTGCTCCCATTCCGTCAGCGGCGCGCGCACCTCGTCCTTGAGAGCGTCGAGAAACTCCCGCGCCTTTTTGCGGTCGGCGTTGATCGCGTCCAGCTTCTTTTTCGCATCCTCGCCGAGCTTCTTGCCGGTGTCGTCGAGAAAAGTTTTCGACCGAGCGATTTTATACGCCAGCGAAGCGACCGCCTGCCGTCCGTCTTTCGTCGAAATGTCGGTCGGGATTGCGCGCGTTTCCTCTGCGATCTTTTCAAGAATCGGGTCGAGGCCACCGTTAAAAACAACCACCGGATCGATGGTTTTAAGCGCAACTACTAATTCATTATCAGCCATGTTTCTTGCTCCCTTTGTTGTGGCTTAACCAGCCATGATAATTCTGCCGACGTCCTCCGCGAGTTCGCGTTCGAGAGGCGTAATGATCTGCTCGCGCTCCTCGAAATAACCCTCGGTCTTGAATTTGTCGTAAACCTCGTCGGTGAAGGCGTTAAAGTCTTTCAGCGCGCGCTCCATCAGCTTGATAAACGGCTCGTCGCGGTGCGTCGTTTCGCAATACGGGAGCAGCTTCGGGTGATAGGAATAACGGTCAATGAAGTCCAGCTCGCAGACATACATCTGGCCTTGAACCTGCACCTTGTAATCGCTGCCGAAGCCGTCAAACGAATAGGCGATGTGCGTCTGCGGCGCGGGACACTTCATCTCAAGGCCGCCTTTGACATCGATCAGCAGACGGTCAGGGCTTGCGCCGATTTTCCCGTCGTCGGTGGTAACGAAGCCGACCTTGCGCGTCTTGACCTTCTTGTCAAACTCGTACATCCGAATGGCCTCTGGCTCTAACTCCTTCCCGCGATCCATCCAGTCGTTGCCTTCGACCGAGCCGAGCGATTCTTTGAGCAGGCGTTCGGCGGCAAGGTAGAACGAATACTTGCGCGACTGTTTCGACAGCTGGCCGGTCGGAGTGATGATTTTGTCAAACTCGCTGGCCGTCGGAATGCCGAGGCGCAGCTTGAGCCAGTCGCCCGATCCTTGTTCAACTTCGTGAATGATCATTTTTTTGCTCCCGCCATCTGTTTCTTCTTCAACATCAATGCGTTGACAGCTTTTTGATAATCCTTCTCTTGCAGATTCGCCAGTTCTGTGACGCCCAAAAAGTCGCAATAATTCGCCTCCTCGGTGTCCGTTTCGGCGATGTATTTCTTGAGGATTGCGATCTTGGATTCGTCGATAAACGTCATGCCTCCGCGCGCGCCGTCGTCGTCCTCGCCTTCGCGGACAATGTTGAGCAACATCTCCGTGACGTACCGCTTGCCGTATGAAAGCGACGATCCTGCGCCTTGCAGGTTATTTTTCCCGCCCGACGAATCGATGGTGCATGGAAACTTTGCCGTCTGCTTATGGCCGCTGGCGTGGTGCAGCGTGCCGATAACGTAAAACCCGCCTTGTGCGCGATCCTCGGTGTCAAAGGAAAGCCGGAAACCGTGGCTGCGGAGCAACGGGCGAATCACCGCGTCCATGTCCTCCCAAGTGGCGAAGTTAAAAGCCTTCTCCATCTGCTTTGTATCTTTGTTCATGTATTCGACGACGCCGTTTTTCTTGACCCGCATATTGTGCGTTTCGAGATTTTGGAAGTCGTGGTTAAACTCGGCGACCGCCTGCATATCCATCATCCTGATTTTGACATCGAGGAGGCTGTTCAATTTGGCTGGATCGACGCGCGAGTCCATCGCAGCGGTCGAAATCATCTGCATAAGCTGCTGCGATTCGCTCAATGCCAGCGACGTTCCGGTGCTGGCTGCGTCAGATTTTGCGACCGTGTATTCGGTCGCGGTGGTGTTTTCGTCCGTCATAGTTTGCTCCCTTTGTTGATTATCGTCCGGCGCGTTCGTCGGCGCGCGCTTCGGCAATGCTGGCCGCTTCGTCGTCAGCAATCTCCGACTCGTCATCGTTGAGCTGATCCTGAAAAACCGACGTCAAGGTGCTGTAGTTGCCCTTGTCGTCCTTGACGTAAAGCGAATCCGTGTCGAGCGATTCGCCACCGATATACGCGGCCTCGAAAGATACGCCGTCGCTTTTGCTGTAGGTGTAATCGACCGTCACTTCGACGTCGCTGCTTGGCAGGAAATAGGTTCTTGAGCCACTCATCATGTTTCTCCCTGATTGGGTTTTTATTGACGTTGATTCTTTGTACGACTTCGTGTAATACATTGCAAGAGGAAAAAATCATACAGAGCGTAAAACATCAAAAGGGAGCCAAATATGGCGCAAAACAAAGACAGAGTGGTTGACGGAGTCCGCGTTAAGGAACAGCAGGAAACCGTCCTGCGCTCCTATCGCTTGCCGATCCACATAGACGCCTGGTTAACGAGTCGCGTCCCAAAAACGACCACACAAACCGATAGCCTCGTCGGTATTTTAATGGAGCGTTACGAGCAGGAATCCAAGCGCAAGCTCGGCGACAAGCAAAAAACAGGGACATTGCGGAAATGACGGAAAACCGTTTTATCCCCGTTATCCCCTGCCCTGCCCCACGCATGGTTCAGTCCGATAAATGGAGAAAAAGACCGTGTGTGCTTCGTTATCGCGCATTTAAGGACGACCTAAGACGTTACATCACGGAGGTTCCCGTTCCTCTGCGAATCACTTTTATCCTTCCAATGCCGGAAAGCTGGTCAGAAAAGAAAAAGGCGAATCACTTTCACAAACCGCACCAGCAGAAACCCGATATTGACAACTTGGTCAAAGCATTCATGGATGCGTTGTTAGATGATGATTCGCACGTTTGGTCAGTTAAGGCCGAGAAATACTGGGGAAAAGAGGGATCGATATGCGTCAAAGTTTGAGCCTGTTGGAGCTTCCTGAAAAATTCGCAGCAAAGATTTTTCCCGAACCGATGTCTGGTTGCTGGTTGTGGATCGGCTCAAATAAAGGAAAAAAAGCCCGTTATGGAGAGATTACCGTCAACGGGAATAAGTACATGGCCACCCACGCCGTTCTAGAGCTATCAGGTCGCCCACTTTCTCAAGAAAAGCCATTCGCCTGCCACTCCTGCGATAATCCTTCTTGCGTTAACCCAGATCATCTTTTCTGGGGAACGCAGCAGGACAACGTAAACGACATGATTAAGAAAGGCAGACAGGATTTAGGTGGCCTTCCACTAGGGCGTATTCCGCGACCTGAACGCAGAAAGATTCGCACCGCTATATGCTGGAGGAAAGAGCGAAACAAATTCAGCGCAAGGGTCACGCTGATAGGCGAAAAAACGACTTATCTTGGTCTTTTCACAACCCGACGGGCTGCGCGGGATCAGATAAATATATTCCTCTCAAACAAGAAGGGTTATGGCTATGCAAAATCTGTTCGGAGAAACTGATAAAAAAGAGTTCATGGCTGCGCTTAAGAATGGCGAATCACTTGATTGCCCTTGTTGCGGACGCTTTGCGAAAGTTTACAAACGCCGGATGCACCATGGCATAGCTCGCGCGCTGATTCGCCTTTTCATGGCGAGCGCGCAAAACCCGAAAGAATACCTCCACTTCACCGCGTTCTGCGACACGATCACCGGCTGCGACTTTACGATTGCGCGCCACTGGGGATTGATCGAGGACGCCATTCCGACCGACGACGACAAGAAAACAAGCGGCCTGTGGCGTTTGACGACCGAAGGCCGCGATTATGTGCGCGGCGCGACGACGCTTCCGAAATACGTCCTGCTCTACAACGACAAGACGCTCGGCTTTGAAGGCCAGCACATCACGATCAACGACTGCATCGGCGACAAGTTTAACTATCGGGAGATGATGGACGGCGTTTTTTTGAAAGCCGTATAAAGAACCGATGCGAATCACTCCGCATCGTTGTAAATAGCCTATCGGGAGGCGCGGATTGCAAGCCGTTCGCCTCACTCACTCCCTAGCCGGAGCGAGGCAGCCTCCCGCCCACCAACAAAAAAGCGCGTCAGGCGCAGGCTAGGAAGGCTAGGACAGTCAATGCATTACTATTCGTTTAACATCGGCGATTACAAAAAGAAAACCGACCACCTGACCGACCTTGAGGACTTGGCCTATCGCAGGCTGATTGACCTCTATTACGACGACGAATCACCCCTTGAAAATGAACCGGCGCGGCTTGCGCGGCGCATCCGTATGCCGGACAAAGCCGACATCGTTTCGGCGATCCTGGGAGAGTTTTTCTACCTCGGAGAGGATGGCCGCTGGCACAAGGATCGATGCGATAACGAAATAGCCTCCTACAAGGCCATGTCAGAGGGAGGGAAGAAGGGAGCGCAAAGGCGGTGGAATAGCCCCCCTAATGCCCCCCCTAAACAACCCCCAATGCCAACCATGAACCAAGAACCAATAACCAATGAAGAGAGAGTGAGCGCGCACGAACCCGAAAAGGTTAAAATGTCGCCTTTGGAAGCCGGAGTGGACTTCGAGGGTTTTTGGAGCATCTATCCAAAGCAGGTCGGGCGCACAGCAGCCTTTAACGAATACAAACTCGCCAGGGAGGGCGGAATAAGCCATGAAACAATTATCGACGGTGTTAGAAAATACTTGCCAATCGCTGCAGCAGCAGAATCCGACCGGTTCATCCTTAACCCCGCAAACTGGCTCAAGGAAGGACGGTGGGCTGATAACCACAACCCCGCAAAGGCTGCCGGTGCAAAGCCAGCCGGTTCAAAACCAACAAATTATGAACGCGCTCTCCTTGCTGGCATCGGCGGGTGCGCGGACTGACCCAGACAGCAAAGGCCACTGGGGTACGGGTAAGGACGGACAATACGATTTTATCCCTGATGGTGGCGTTTTGCAGCTTTCCCCACGCCGTACCCTATCCCAAGAGGAAATAAACGCTGTGTCGCCCCTCCTTGCGCCAGCAACGATAGAAATAATCCGGCTTCACCTCGGCAGACTGGCCTTGATCAAGAAAATCGGGAGCGCATCCGAGGCCACAATGCCGAGCCTGCTGCTGGACATGGCCTTTGAGCTGGCCGAATTTTCGCAACTGGCCGTTTTGCTGGCGTTTCGGGAGGTAAAGCGGGAGGAAGGCGCGTGGATGCCGGAATTGGGCGTGCTGATCAAGCGGTGCGAAAAGTGGCAGACATACGTCAACGCCATCCACCGGCAGGCGCAGGCGGCGAACGATCAGAAACTTATATCTCAAGAATAGGCGTTTATGCGCTCGCCGATCCAACGCATGACAGGAACCGCCATGCTATTTCCGAGTGCTTTGTAACGTGATCCATCTGGGGTTTTTTCAGAAATTTTTGTATAGTCGTCTGGAAAACCAAATAGACGCTCTACTTCTCTTGGAGTGACCCTCCTTACGCCATCGAAGGTTCTCAAAAAATAATTTCCAGTAAAGGCATCTTGATTGCCTAGAAATTGCTTTGTTGAACAGTTTGACATAATCGTTCCCATTATATCGTTTCCGCTGCACAGAACAGGACGCATATATCCTCCCGCAGCAAGGTCTATGTCTTGTCCCCAACCACCGCTATGAGCGCGGCTCTTAAAAGTTGCGGCAATTTCTTGTCCCGCACTTCTGCTCGGCGTAATATCCCCGCACAGGCTTTCGCGCTCAAAAAGTACCTGCGCGGCTGGACGCCAGTCTCCAAAATATCCAACAACGAACACACGACGGCGGCTTTGTGGCACTCCGAAATGTTGAGAGTTAAGAACCCTGTAGGCGAACCCATACCCGCATTCTGCCAACCCTCCGAGGAAGGAGCCAAACGCCCGTCCTTCGTCAATCGACAACACGCCAGGGACATTTTCCCAAACC
>JGI26470J50227_1000015_pt1 | contig 109022 bp, 126 predicted proteins | sample FreactTroBogLake_FD_50227 | JGI IMG/M metagenome (IMG submission 50227)
AAAGCATCTGAAGCAATGAGGTCCTTTGATGCAGAAACATTACTGGTATTGAATGTGCCGTAACTTGCCGAGACCTCTTGCTGGCTATTAATCGGCGTACGAGTATTGATGTTGATGACCCCACCCATGCCATAGTTGCCATATAGACTCGAGACGCCACCGCGCACAAACTCTACCGAATCAATCGAAGACATGGGGACCAAGCTCCATTGAACAGTGCCATAGAAAGCATCATTAGCCGGTAGGCCATCAATTAGAACAAGCGTGCGACCATATCCAAGACCGCGCACATTAATGCTTTGACCCGTGGGATCTTTTTGATAGTACGGCACATCATTTAAGAAAACCCCGGGAACATTTTTGAGCACCTGATCAATCGTTTGATCGGGTGAACTCTCTAATACCTCTTTCGTCAGAATCGTAGTGTTCAGCGGCACTTGATCTAACGGGGTATCAGATCGCGTCGCCGTTACGATGACATCACTTAAATTTTTCTCGTAGTTCAGCGGGGGAGCAATTTGTGCCGAGACAAGAGCAACCGGAAGCAGGCAAAGTGCAGCCAATAAACCACTCTGACATTGCCTGAACATACCTTGCAATACAACTACTTGGATTTTGCTTTGCCCAGCAAAGAGCTCAGCAGCGGATTACTGCTGGCGAGCTCCTTTTTGGTCTTGGCTTTTTCATTGACTGTGGGTTTGGCAACCTTGGTCGCATTTTTCATGCGATGGGAGACTGCCAAACCGAGATTCTTATATAAATCTGTTTTCTTCATACCGATACTGTAATACCAAGCAAGAAATTGCTTAGCATTACATTAGCTTGCTGTGTGGGACTTAGCGGCAATTCCGACAAACAGCAATGTCCAACCCTGCAAGAGCAATTCGATGGCGATCAGCAAACCAGGCAACCAGAAGCTGGAAGCTGGGAAGCTATTCATGATTAACACGCCCATCAAGATTGAAATCACGGCAGAGAGCACCAACCAGAACCACTGCCCAAAAGGACGGTGCTGAAAGGCGGCGATCAAGCGAAGAAAACCAGTGATAAAGAAAATCGCTGCTAGCCACAGGGTAATGACTTCAAGCGCAGGAATGGGGAATAGCCAAGTATAGAGACCAGCAACAATGTACAGAATCGAGAACACAATTTGGACACCAACACTCTTCCAACCACTAGATTGAAATGCATGAATAGCTTGTAAGACACCGCCGATGATTAAGAATGCACCGAGCACATTAATCGTGACAAAAGAGAACATCACTTGACCAGCTACACCAATCATACCCAGGGCGATAAACAAAATGCCCAAGGCAATCAGCATGCCTGGTGCTTTAGCAACGGCGCCCAATACTTGGGTGCGCATCGCCTGAATTTGATCCATGGATAAACCCGTTGTTGAATTAGTCATTTCTAATATATTCCCCATCAATGTAGTTTTAAGGTACTGCGAAGCCCTACTGTATCAACAAATCATGGCAGACCCATGAAACTGGGCTTAGCCACCTATAGATACATATTTATGCTTCTCAAGCCTCTCGATAGAGAAAGACAGTATGCTTATCGTTCAATCAATAGAAAAGTGATTTGATATGGATAACTCTCTCACCATTATCTTTGGCATGATTGCCATCGTGCTTCCCATCCTGGCAGGCCGTCTAGTATGGAAGCGCTTTGATCGCTACTTTGGTCGAAATGATGAAGCCTATATGGATAGCCTGGAATTCTTCTTAAAGAAAATTGGCCTGACTGCTTTGGTCGCCCTCATCGTTCTGTGGCTAGGTATGAGTTTGGTATTTGGTAATCAAGCTTAAATAAGAACTAGACGTGAAAGCCATTCTTCTCAAGTCCAAACTAAACTTTGCAGTTCTGGCTGCGATTCTCTTATTTATCGCCATTGGTAAGAGCAGCTATCCGCAATTTACCCAAAATGTTTTTGTCAGTGCTGACCAACTCGTCTCAAATCTGATCTTGGTCTTTGTAGCGATCACGCTAGGGGCATTTATTGCCAACTTTGCGATTGTGATGTTGGGCTGCCTTACTGCCTTCGTGGTAGCGAGCATCTTGGTTTACCAAGGACTAGTTTTTCAATACCTGACCCAAGAGTACCTAGTGGCGGTCCTGATTGTGGTGCTGGGTTTTGCAGCGATTGCGAATTTATATAAGCAATACCAAGCCCCAGGGGCTTAACCTTGGCTGTAGAATGGATTTTCTTGATTTTTCATGAAATTTCAAGAATAATAATGAAAGACTCCAGGAGCCATATATGGGAACAACAAACTTAAGTAAATTTTCTGCTCAAGCCAATCCTGAGGTATTAAGTCATTTGCATCAGATCGCCACTGCAGAGGGTCGCAAATTACACTCAGTCATTGATGAAGCTTTTAGAGATTTCCTCATGAAGAAAGGCGTCAGCACCCCAAGTAGACAAGTCATGGCTAGCTTTGCTCAAAGTTTGCAAGAATTCGAACTTCTCTATCAAGAGCTAGCTAAGTAGTGGTCTATTTGGCTCTAGAGGACATCCTGCTAATGTACGGAGTCTTGATCAATAAATTTGGTGGTTCGTCAGGCATTCGAGACCAAGGCGCTCTTGAAGCAGCCCTGCTTCGCCCTCAAAGTGGCTACTATCCTGATCTTATTGCTGAGGCTGCTGCACTCTTTGAGAGTCTTGCAGTAAATCATCCATTCGTAGACGGCAATAAACGAATTGCTTTTGCGGCGATGGATACTTTCTTGCGCATCAATGGGAAAAAATTACAGACGAATTCAAAAGAAGCCCACAAGCAAATTATCAAAATGTTTGATACACAAACCCTGAAATTTGAGCATGTTGATACTTGGTTAAGATCGGTGTGCAAATAGAAGACTGCAAAGTCTTCCTTAATGAGCATGCTTGAGTCTCAATCTATTTTTATAGATTGTTTGCCACTCTTTGATCAAAATCTTCTTGGAGGCTTAGCCAAAAGCGGGGCTCCATCGAAAAAAATAATCCTAAACGCATTGCTATATCAGGAGTAACTGGGCTTGCACCATTAACAAGCTCGTTAATGCAACGCGGCGAGACATTGATTTTTGCTGCCAACTGAAGGGCATTCATCCCCATCGGCTTCATGAAGTCCTCTAACAGAATCTCACCAGGATGAATTTCATTCAAAAGCTTTGACATCAGTTAATGATAATGACATCGATTAGCCCTACTTTCTGTAAAGCTTGCTTTTACATTTTTTCAATACAAGCCTGGATAGCACTTGCTAAAGCGATATTGAGTGGGCGCCAATTCGGATGAGGCTCTAGCTTTTATTGCCTCAAAAGCTATATATCTATATAGATATATCGACTAGATTTATGATTATTTGAAGAAATATCAAAAATCCCTGAAAATCACCCCCTATGTATAAATACGACTATATCGACCAAACCCTGGTCAATGAGCGGGTTGCCCAATTTAAAGACCAAGTGGAGCGTCGGATTGATGGCTCTTTGCCCGAAGAAGAGTTTCGACCACTGCGTTTACAAAATGGCTTGTATCACCAACGCCATGCCTATATGCTCCGAGTGGCTATTCCTTACGGCCTGCTTAGCTCCGATCAATTACGCACCTTGGCTCACATTGCCGACAAATACGATCGGGGCTATGGTCATTTCACGACCCGTCAAAACATTCAATTTAATTGGATCAAGCTAGAAGAATCGCCTGCGATTTTGGCTGATCTGGCTAAAGTACAAATGCACGCCATTCAAACATCGGGCAACTGCATTCGCAATATCACGAGCGATGCCTTTGCAGGTGTCGCTGCTGACGAATACGTCGATCCCCGCCCCGTTTGCGAATTACTGCGTCAATGGTCAACCCTGCATCCTGAATTTGCTTTCCTGCCGCGCAAGTTTAAGTTTGCCGTTTGTGGAGCGAAAGAAGATCGCACGATTTTGCTTTGCCATGATGTGGGTATTTCCCTCAAGAACAATTCCCGGGGAGAGCTTGTGGCCGATATCTATGCTGGCGGCGGCATGGGTAGAACCCCCATCCTGGGCTCACTCATTAAAGAGAATTTGCCATGGAATATCCTCCCGAGTTATTTAACCGCTCTACTGAGGGTCTATAACCGTTTTGGTAGACGTGACAATATTTATAAAGCCCGCATCAAGATCTTAGTTAAAGCCCTAGGTCCAGAAGAGTTCGCGCGCCAAGTGGAAGGCGAATGGGCAAGCATTAAAGATGGGGATGACAATTTCCAGCAATCGGAATGGGATCGGGTTGCCAATCACTTCACTAAGCCCGCTTATAAGTCAGCGAAGTCAATCGGTACGCAAGACTTAATTGATAGTGCACCTGCAAATGAACAAGTGGCCTTTGCTCGTTGGTTAGAGCGCAATGTGAAGGCGCATCAAGTTACAGGCTACGCTAGCGTCATCTTCTCTCTTAAGCCGCATGGCTCTGTTGCTCCTGGTGATGCGACTACTGAGCAAATGCTTGCGATTGCCGATTTAGCCGATCAATACAGCTTTGGTGAGCTGCGAGTTACCCATGAACAAAACTTAGTGCTCGCTGATGTAGAACAATCTAAATTATTAGAACTCTGGCACAAAGCCAAAGCGCAAAATGTAGTGCTGCCCAATATTGGCTTGCTGACTGACATCATTGCTTGTCCTGGCGGTGACTTCTGCTCTTTAGCCAACGCCAAATCTCTTCCGATTGCAAAAGCCATTCAGGAGCGATTTGATGATCTGGATTATTTGCATGATCTCGGTGAAATCTCACTCAATATCTCAGGTTGCATTAATTCGTGTGGGCATCATCACGTCGGCAATATTGGCGTGTTGGGGGTCGATAAAGATGGTGAAGAGTGGTATCAAATTACTCTGGGTGGCGAGCAAGGTAATCACGCGTCAATTGGTAAGGTCATTGGGCCTTCTTTTGGCGCCGAGCAAATCCCCGATGTGATGGCAGACATTATTGATACCTTTGTTAAACATCGCACTGCGGATGAAGCTTTCATTGAAACTTATCGCCGTTTAGGTGTAACACCATTCAAAGAAGCAGCCTACCTCAATCGCTCTAAAGAGAATGTCGTAGGAGCTGGGGTATGAGTCAAAGCGTAATGCAAAACCCCAAAAATGTTCTCCTCTATCCAAAGAATGGGAAGCCCTCGATCATTGCCAATGAATGGCTAGTCTGGAATGACACAGATCATGAGCAAACATTCCCAGAGATTGAGCGCAAGCAGAAAGTATTAGTACCTTTTCAGTGGTGGCTCAGTCATGGGCAAGTTCAGGTCAAAGATTCTGACTCTGCAGTGGCTAAACGCATTCAAAACCAAACGATCGGTGTTTGGTTTGCGGCGGATGATGATCTTCTCAAACATCCTGAAGTGATTGCAGCAGGTAAATTGATTTGGCCAGTTGTTGGAGCAGACTTTCCGATCTTTCGGGATGGCAGAAGTTTTAGTACTGCAGCGCTCTTGCGTGAACGTTTTCACTGGGCAGGAGAAATTCGTGCGATTGGCGATGTGCTGATCGATCAACTGATTCAAGGGGCTAGATCTGGCTTTGATAGCTTTGCACTACGGGCAGATCAAAACCGGGATGTCGCACTAAAGCAGTTTGATTTATTTACTGTCACCACACAGAACAGTTGGCGAGATCGTAGAAGCCAGCTAAATGGTCAGCTCAATAGTCAAGCCATTAAGACTTCACAATAATGTCTACATTGGGAACCGTCTATCTCGTTGGCGCTGGTCCAGGCGCAGCTGATCTCATTACCGTCAGGGGCGCCAAGCTTTTGGCGAAAGCCAATATTGTTTTTCATGATGCACTCGTCGATCCAGCGATGCTGGAGCTTTGCCCTCAGGCAGTCAAAGTCGCAGTAGGTAAACGTTGCGGCAAACTCTCCTCTGCGCAAGAATTTATCAATAAGCGCTTAGTTGATGCTGCACATCAATACCAAACTATTGTCAGGCTTAAAGGTGGTGACCCTATGCTCTTTGGTAGAGCGGATGAAGAGATTACTGCCTTAGAAAATGCTGGAATTGCATTTGAGATTGTCCCCGGCATTACGGCAGCCCTAGCGGGCGCTGCTAGTATGCAAAAATCACTCACATTAAGAGGGGTTTCAAGAAGTGTGGCATTTGTGACTTTGGCTCAAGCGAGTGAAGGCACCGAAGCCAATGCTCTCCAGCCTATTGCCAAGCCCAGCGCAGATACCTTGGTTTATTACATGGGGCGCAAGGATGCAGCCAAGATAGCTAAACAGCTAATGGAATCCAGTCCTAATCACACTGGGAATACACCAGTCCATATTCTGGAAGCAGTATCTACCCATAAAGAGCGTCATTGGGAAAGCACTCTCCAAGCCTTGGCTGATGGTCGAGCAAATGATTGGTTTGATCCCAGTTCACCAGCCTTAATTCTGATTGGCCAAGCGCTAGAGACACTTCAAACTCAACAATCAAAAGAGGGTGATTTAGAGTGCCCGAGCCCCAAAATCAATAATGGCTTGCAGGACAGCCAGATCCTCCCCCACAGCCGGCGTAGTGCTTAGAGTAACCCCCGGATACTGACTGCGGCATTCTGCCAGCAATACTGGGAAGTCGTTCCGCAAGTGGCCACCTTGCCCAAAGAAGACGGGTACGATGGTGACCGCCAAAGCGCCTTGAGCAGTGAGCTTGCCAATCGCTTCTGATAAGGAAGGCTGCATCATTTCCAAGAAAGCCAACTCAACTGGGGTACTTGGATGTTGGGCACGCCATAAATCAGCCAGGCGATCAAAGGGCTCGCGCCAGCGGGCATCGCGGGCACCGTGACCAAAGAGAATGATGGCTTTCATAGAAAATGGACTCTCGATTTAACCTACTAGGGAAGCAATTAATATAAGCTTAAGCTCTTACTGATATGAAGGACATTATGCCCGCTTTGCTTACCTCCCTACTCACGCAAACTTGGTTCATTGTGATTCTGAGCGTAGCCCTAATCGCTGCAGTACTTTCGAGCGTACATCATGCCGAAGTAGTCGCCCATAAAACAGGTGAACCGTATGGCTCACTCATACTGGCCTTAGCGGTGACCGTAATTGAAGTCTCCCTCATTGCTTCCATGATGCTTGCAGGCCATGAGGGCTCTGAGTTCATTGCTAGAGATGCTGTCTTTGCAACGGTAATGATTATTCTCAATGGGGTAATTGGGCTTTGTATTTTTGTTGGTGGTCGTCAGCACTACGAAATGGGTTTCCGAAGTGATGGTGCAATCTCATCTCTATCCGTGTTAGCCACCTTAGTCACATTTACTTTAGTCATGCCCATTGTGACCACAAGCACTCCGGGTCCAGACTTTACAACCAGTCAATTGGCTTTTGCAGGAATTGCCAGTTTTGTGATGTATGGCGGTTTCTTGTTCTTCCAATCGGTGTCGCATCGCGATTACTACTTGCCCACTCAAGAGAATCAAAAACTTGATGAAAATATTCATGCTGAAAAGCCTAGCAATAGCAAGACCCTTACCAGCTTAGCGTTGCTCGTACTGTGTTTGATCTTAGTAGTCGGATTAGCGAAAGCACTCTCACCTGCCATTGAGTCAGGGGTTAAAGCAGCTGGTCTGCCTAAAACGATTGTTGGCATTGCCATTGCACTTTTAGTCCTACTGCCTGAAAGCTTTGCAGCTCTCAGAGCAGCAAAAGCCAATCGCTTGCAGAGTAGTCTGAACCTTGCCTTGGGCTCAGCACTGGCAACCATTGGTCTAACCATTCCGGCAGTCGCCGCAATTGCGATTTGGCTTCATTTGCCACTCAGCCTGGGTATTAGCACCCTGAACATTACCCTTCTCTTTTTGAGCATCTTTATTGGAGGATTAACACTATCCCTTGGTAAAACCACCGTCTTACAAGGCGCCGTGCATCTGGCGATCTTTTTTGAGTATCTGTTTTCGAGCGTTGTGCCTTAAATTGCCCTTGATTTGATCAATATCCATCATGGCTCGTCTATCAAGAAATTGACTGGGGAGGGGATTTGCCGAAAAGTAAACAGTAACTTTTATTAATATTTATAATTAATAGATGCTCGGACTTATTACCGCTTTTTTTGGCTCTTTTCTCAAGACTCTACTGATCATTCGGTATCAGCATTTGCATCAGCACTTATCTCATGATCATGATTTGAGCTCTCCCCAAAAAGTACATAAGCATGCGGTGCCTCGCATTGGGGGCCTAAGCATATTAGCAGGATTAATTTGTGCACTCTTAGTCTTGCTACTTCAAAAAAATAGTTTTCCGAACTTATTTGTCGTCTTCTTGCTGTGTGCCATCCCGACCTTTGCGATAGGCTTTGTTGAAGACCTCACAAAAAAAATAGGTGTCAAATTGCGCCTACTGTTTACCGCATTCTCTGCCGTACTCATTACCTATGCTCTAGCCTGCCCAATCACCCATTTAGATCTTCCGCTGGTGGACTTGCTTTTTACCATTCCCCTTTTTGGGTTTGCATTTACCGTCTTTGCTATCACTGGACTGGCCAATGCGTATAACATCATCGATGGATTTAATGGCTTAGCCAGTATGGTTGCTGTAATCACCCTTACTACCATTACCTATTTGTGCTTTAAGGTAGGGGATTATGAGTTGAGCACCATTTCCCTTGTGATGATCGGTTCGGTCTTGGGATTTTTTATTTGGAACTATCCGCGTGGTCTGATTTTTTTAGGTGATGGTGGCGCCTATCTCATCGGATTTTGGATTGCTGCGCTATCTATCCTGTTGGTCTCGCGGCACTCGGAGATCTCACCTTGGTTCGCCCTCATTGTGAACGCTTATCCAATCATGGAAACGCTGTTTACGATCTACCGCAGAAGAATTCATCAAAACAAGAATCCAGGCCTACCTGATGCCATCCACTTTCACACGCTGATCTATCGGCGCCTGCTAACTAAACACCCTCAAGAGGAAGTCTTTCTGAGCAACGCACGTACCGCCCCCTACCTATGGGTTTTGACCGGGCTATCTGCTGTTCCTGCTGTATTGTGGTGGAATCAAACGCAGATACTCATGATCGCTTGCGTCCTTTTCATATCCAGCTATTTATGGATCTACCGCCAAATTGTGCGCTTTAAAACCCCGAGCTGGTTACAGCTATAAATGACAATTAGCCCGTCTTATATTTTTAATATTTTCAACAGCGTGGCTCAAAAGTCTGAATCTTGAGATTTTGTTAGACAGCAGCACCTTCTCTGCAAAAATCTAAAAAATTGCGTGGAGTTTTATCCACAACTTCAATATGGCGCACCAAATCCTAGCGTTTACATAGCTTACTCAAGTTACATTAACATTCGATAAGAAATCATCAAACGTACTGCTCGGATTTTCATTTTTTATTGGCTTATCCTTAACAGCCTGTAGTTTTTTAAACCAGAATGATTGTCGAAGATTCTCAATCGCAACTCTTAAAAAAATAGGCCTAGAAGTACTCAGCTTACTTTCATAATTTTAAATTGCATATTTCAAAACATACTTTCCGGTTAGACGAGAAAGTCAAATTTATTTATTTTAGTAATGAGCTCTTCATGAATATGAAGATAGGATTTCTTAAGACCCTCAAGATACTTAATAGCTAGCCCCCTTGAGTTGATGGCACTTGGAACAAACCTCAAATAAAAATGTCGTCTTTGTAAGTTAGGCCCTCAACTCATCAAAACAATGTAAGGTAAATACTTCTCCAAATGCTCATCAGGGTACCATTAGGATTTCCCAAAACGGATAAAGCACATAAAAAAGAAGCTATATTTTTGAGGCAAATTTTTTTCAAAAAAATCGCAGCAAAATCACGCCCCATCTTAATATTAGGCATGCGTTTAAGTTTGCCAGTATCACAGCATCGTGGACTTTAGACAAGTAGGTAAATTTTCAATGGGAGCCTTAGTTTCCGAGTATTTCAATTACATTTACAGAAAGAGTGCCTATTTATAATGGAATTGATGAATTAGTTATTTAAGAGATCAGGAATCACTCTACAAGAGTTGATACCACTTGGGATTTATTAAATTTCGAATAGCTCACTATAAAAATAACGCGGTGGGGATCTTTAATTGCAAAGTTTACCTCCATTAACAAAATATTAAAGAGGTAAATTTTTAAAATTACTACTCTGAATAAAAGACTTTTTCAGTTTTGTGATCCTCAATAAATTCAAACCGAACTGTCTTTTCAATCGCCTCTATTAATGACACAGGCGGAGTAAAGCCAGTTGATTTAATAGCTGATTCATATACTGAATTAGCGCAAAATTTTTTAACTCTAATTGCGCTAATAGGAAATTTCTTTTTGGTAATTTTTGCAACTAGATCAAAGCTGGAGCCGATTAGTAACCCAAGAGATAGTGGCAGCCTAAATCTAAGATAAGCAGATCTTCCCAGCAAATTATTGATGAGAAAAACCAAGGAATTCATTGTCAAATCGGGCTTATCAACATAGTTATAGATATGTACCCCAGGGTTGAACCCTAAAGAATATTCTATGAACGCCGCAACATTTTCAACGTATGCCATCGACTTTCGATTAAGGCCATCTCCAACCATTACAAATCTACCAGAGGCAATTTGCTTGAGCAAATTAAAAAAATTACCGCGATTGCTCTCGCCAAATACAACTGTTGGCCGAACGATTACAAGGGTTCGATTATTAGGGTCTTCAGCCTGCCATCGAATATAGACTTTCTCTGCCTCCCACTTAGTGTGTCCATAGTCATTAAAGGGAGAAATGGGGCCAAATTCATCCGTTCCCGGGCGGGCAAAACCATATACCGCTACCGAGCTAGTGAAAATAATTTTATTAATGGATTTGTCTCTTGCAAGATCACAAACATTTATGGCCCCGGATACATTAACGTCATGATATAAACTTTTCGGGAATACATCATCCCGATGCTCAGCTGCCAAATTAATGATGGGATCACTATTTAAGATTGAATTTTTTAACGAATAAGGTACTGTCACATCCAAAATATTTGTATTAAATGGGAATTTTTTTCCAACTTCCTTGTCAAATATTTTAAAATCAACCCCATTCTTTGCAAACAACGTACAGAGTTTAGTGCCAATAAAACCACTTCCACCTATTACATTTATGTTCATAAAACTTTCAAAATATTTTCATTCGCGGGCTTAATAGCACACAAAAAAATTAATCTAGGACACGAATAAAATCGCAAATATAATTAGAGCTATCAATTTCATGAAGAGAGTAAATTATGTTTTTTAAATTCTCAAAATGCTTTAAGAAACAATCATTATCAGACCAATTTTCATATAAAACAGAGACCTCCAAATTAGATTTGAGGCTTCTTAATAGCGCCTTAAGAACTTCAAGCTCCATTCCCTCGATATCGACCTTAATGACTATCTTATGGTCGCCATATTTTTCGAAAATTTCTTTAAAAAAATCATCCGCCAAGATTGACGGTACTAATTTTTTGGCTACATCAGATCTGTCTTTATTATTCTGACTATACATATTTTCATCACTTAAGTATGCCCCGCCAATATTATTTTTAGGTATGTACAAATATTGTTTTACATCTGGCAAGCTACTTAATGCATAGGATAGTAATTCATAGTTTGAAATATTGTTAATTTCTAAGTTAGAAATTAACACATTAGCCGCTACTGAATTTGGCTCAACACAAATAACCTTATCAAAAATTTCAGCTACTTGGATCGTAATCAGGCCAATGTTTGCACCAATATCAACAAATAAATTTTTCCTGGTAGTTACGATCTTTTGTGTTATTGCGCGGCATAAATGAGACTGATAATTCTTATCAGAAAATACTTCATAAGATATCATATCAAATGGATTGATAAATAAATTTGGTGAATTTCGAAATGCTATCTTGTAAAATTTATACTTAATTCTACTTTTGATTTTTTGAAAAATCATCTAGGGTCTCTAAAAATTTACAAAACTGGATTATTTGTATCTTACAAAATACTAATAACCCTGGGGGATAAAAAGAAAATTGTTTACATACTGAAAATTTGAAACATCATTTAAAAATGGCTCTTGATGAAGTTCGTATTGAAATTTATTAATACTAATTAACTCATCCCCCTCCATAAAAAATCCATCATACCCAAGACTGGTTATAAGCCTAAAAGTTTCATAGATAGGTCTTGAAATATGCCTCTGCTCAATTTCAACTAATAAAATTGGCATTGTTCTCTTAATAGTTTTTTCAGCGCCTTTAATAACTTCGGATTCATGGCCCTCAACGTCTATCTTTATTAAGTCTACGTCTTCAAAATTGAAATCATCTAATTTTTTGACGCTTACAACCCGATTTTCACAAAGTGACTTACGGGGCTCTAGAGAGGCTAAAGCATACGCCAAGCGGCCCTTATGAAACGGTATATAGAAATTTAATTTCCCCTCCTTGCTTGAGAGAGCATTAGGATGAATTGTTACCTTACTGCTAAATGGATTCAGTCTATGGGTAATTTCTACTAAAGGTTCGAAAGCGTCTATTGAATTAAATTTTCTGAAAAAATAGTAAGAGTAGATTCCAATATTTGCACCAATATCGACAAATTTCCGACGTTTTTTTAATAAAAGTTCTACCAAAAACATTTCGGGATCTAATGCTCCTCTTAATTTATGGTAACCGTATCTAACGGGGAGCTGGAGGAAGGATGGCAAAAAACTCTCAATGATTTGCTTACTGAAGTCATTCATATTGTTAAACTGGAGTCGATGTTGTTAAAGTTTGCTAAGGGTTAAAACTTGAGATCAGTCAGAGTATATTTAAAACAAACAAATAATTAAAATGCATGCTCACCACTTGTAATGCTAGATGTTTTGTCATAATGAAATGACAAAGCCTTGATATTTGGGGAATCCGACTTGACAACATACCAAATATTATGAACCTCTCTAGTAAGATCACCATCATAAATATCTTTGCCATTTATCTGGATAGATGAAAATTCTGATATTTCTAGATTCATGGTCTTGAAAAGGCCGTGTTCATTATAGAAATCTATAACTAGTTTTTCAATTGCTTCCCCTAGCGTATTCGTAGAAATGCCAATGTAAGACTCTAATCGAGAAGATACAAGCACCTGACCCCAGGTGAAAGTTTTTTTATTAGCTGGGCTAAACACAGAACTATTTTTTAAACTGAAATTTATACCAATCGATAACTCAGGATGTGCAAGAGTCCCTAATACCAACTGATGATTGACTCTCATGGGTATTTTGTCGGCTCTACATATAACCCTGTAAGAAGAAAATGGCTGAATGTCCCCACCCAAAATCTCATTAATATTTATTTCTAAAGACTGAAGATTAGAATCACTGTATTTTCCTATTTCAACTTTTTTAATCTTTTTTTCTGAATATGATGGATATTCAATCGATATGTCTAATTCAGATTTTGACATATTCGGATAAAAAATCAATCTATTATTTTTACTATTAAAGAATGGGTATGTTGCATAAGAAAAGCCATTGTTAAAATACTCATTAAATGAAGAGCTGTCGTAGTAGGTATGATTTCCGGAAATACCGCCATTTAAATATTGTCCTGTAAGCATTCGACCATAGAACATTTCTTGTGATCGAACCTTCACTTTAATAACAGATCCTTTAACAAACTTATCGAATAATGGCCTTAGAAAAATCATTTTATGACAAAAACGATTAAGATCAACATTAAGCTCGACATTCTCGGATAAATCTTTATTAATAAGATAAATAATTAATTTACTTTTAAAATTTTTAGCTCCTGCATGAATATTTATAAATGGGTTTGAGTGATCATCTAAAATATCTATCGACGATTCCATCGTTGATAAGGAATTAATTTCATCATCCTCAAAAACATCATTTAAGACCCTGTTATATGCATGAACTACATTGATACCACTATCGAAAAGATGATTAATCATTACTGCTGGATATGGAATGAACAAATTCTTAATTGAAAAGAACTCAACAATATAGGTGGCAATATTCAAATCAGAAAATATATCTTCCAGATTATAGGTATACACCCTTTCATCTGTAATTTTCCACATTGTTGAACGAATGTAAGCGCCTGAACCAGAAACTGCCGTGATCTTAAGTGCAACTTCTGGATATCCTCTCTTGACCCTGAAGTGATTCAAGAACGAGATCTGTGTAGAGATATCATGGAATTTAGGCACAAGAAGTGATGCCCGGTGTACGGAATTACTATTCTGATCACTATGATAATTTATTCGATTTAATTCAACATCTATAAATTTTTTCATTTTTTATGGCTTAATGATGTAAGAAGGGGAGTTTAAAAAATGGTGTCTATGCAATTCAAGGCCATGAATACGCAAAAATTCATCAACGGCCCTAGTTTCGCCCTCAATAACACCGTAGTCATCAAATATTAGAAGGCCGCCGGATACAACATTTTTATATAGCCTATCCAATACAAATTCAGTAGGTTCATAAACGTCAAGATCAAAGTGAATACAGGCAATTTCCAGATTGGGATTATCTAAAATGTACCGATCAAGAGTAGCAAAAATATTACCCTCTATTAAATCAATATTTGTAAAATTTTTATTACTTAAAACAGATTTAATTTCATCAACTTTTAAAGGAAAACCCGTATCCACATTGAAAGATTTCGAAAAGTTAATGTCTGAGCTCATAGAAAGCGAATCAGATGGGAAAATATCAAAAACGTCAAATCCAATAATTTTCCTACTGCTATCTTTTTCCAGTATATCCCGATAGAGCGCAAACCTTAATAAGGATAGAGATTTATGTACGCCAAACTCCATAAAACAACCAGGTAAATCTACAATATGCTTATAAATTTCATATTGCACAATAATTTTTGCAAGACGATTCTTTGAAGAAAACCAATAAAACCCGTTTTCATAATCCCAGACTTTATCTGCATTTAACCCCTGCAATTCAATATTTTTCATATAACTTTTCATTAAAATTTATAAAGAGTAAACTAAAAAAAATAGAAATACTACCAACTAAATTCTCCACAGTACCAAGTAACAAAATTAATAAGGTTATTTTATTAAAATTTTTAATAATAAAAAAACATATTAAGAGATATAAAATAATGCCGATTGACATAAATGAGTTAATGTAAAAATTATCAATTAATGGCGGTAAATTTAGCGGTGGAAATATATTAATATTATATTGATAATATAGCAAAGTATTTAATCTAAAAAAAAGACTTTTAAGAGGGCCCTCATAATTTCCGTAAATTGGGTTTTGAAAAAATATAAAAGGATATTCCTGATATAACAAAATTTGATTTATTATATAAAAAAGGAATGGGCTCAAAAGTACTAGCGTAACAAAAAACTTTTTTACATAATTGTTTATTTGACTAAAATCAATAAATATCAGCATAAAATTTACTAAAATATATGTAACATTGTGAGTGAAGAAAACTAAGAGTATTTGTAGTATAGTTAACACAAAAATAATATAAAATTTTTTGTAAAGATAAAAATAAAATATGCACAAGGTTATAAATAAATGAACTGTATTAGGATTTTTGAAACCTAGAGACATCCTTCCTTGTATTATATAATTATTACAAATACCAAATATTGTACATAAGAATACTGTTGTTAATCCCAAAATAAGCGCATATAGTAAATATTTATTGTAAGATTGCCTCTTAAAATAATAAGCAAGAACTAACCCATTTATTAAATTGACAAAAAATATATTATCTTTGTAATAACATATAATTAATATATAAATAATTGCTAAAAAGATATTAATAAAATTACATATTAAGTATAAAAAAAATAATATAATTATAAATCCATAAGCAATATCAAGCTGTGGGTTCCAAACGTAACTATTTTTTATAATGAATAAATAATAAATAGAAGCGAAAAAAAATGCTATGAAAGAATTGACTTTACCCATAATTTTACATTTTCAGATTTAAAGCCAATTGTACTTTGGTATTTTGCCAGCTGAATGATTGAAGGATTGTCGACTATTGTATAGAGTTCTGCTGGTAAATTAGGTATTAAGCTAATAGACTTATTTGTTGTTATAAGCCTGCAACCAATACTAAGGGCGCCAACAGCCCTTAAACTAAGGCCGGCCTGATTATTATTTGGAGTATCAATTATGTTAAGGGAACGCTCAACATACGAACTATACTCTTTGCCACTAAGTCTTCTAAAGGTGAATATTAGGTCAGAATTTAATATTGTGTTAAAAATAAAACTTAATAAGTAAAATAAAATTTTGTTTCTTGTATAAATTATGATTAATCCACGTCCAGTCAAGTTCTTATTTAATTTATACAGTTTTAAAGTTCGTCCTATAAAAAAAGTTGTAGCAGAGAAATAATCTAAATCTTTATTTTTATAGTTTCCATTAACTTGAATCTGATCATTAAAGAGTTGCTTATATTTACCACTAAACTTAGCAGCATCAATCGGATCAAAAGTTATATACTGATTAACTAAGTTTAAAATTTTTTTTGTATTTGGATAGTTACTAATAGAATCCCATAAATATAATCTAATATCTGGGCTATTTAACCTAAGCTTATTAATAACATATGGAGTAATATTTTCACCCCTTATTATTAATATTTGATCGTATTTCTGATTAATAATTAATCTATTTTGCAAATAAAATAAATAACCATATAAATGGTAAAGGAATCTATTGGTAAATCTCACTAATATTTTAATAAATAATGATGATGAGATTCCATCTGAAATAAGTATTTTATCCCTTGATTCAATTTCTTTAAATATTAATAAATCGTAATGGTGAAATTGAGGACATATCAATAAAATTCTTTTTAACATAAATTTTTAAGATACTGCCTAATTGAGATTTCTGCCATATGATCAATCGGAGACACTAAATCAAAAAAGTTTATAGTACCTGGCTTTGTATATTCAAAGTATGCTTTTAATAATTTAATATGTGAATTTTCATCAATATTAGAAGATATAAATTTTTCCATATCTTTGAAATTTGACAACATACTTATATTTTTTACCATAGGTAATTTAGAAAAAAATGATTTTCCCATTACAACCAAAGGTTTTCTTAATAAAAGAGCCTCAAATCCAATGGTACCAGTACACGTAAATACAGCTTTGGCATTCTTTAAAAGCATATTTGTAGATATCTTATCTTCAATATACCTAACAAATGGTATTTGCTGTATTTTCATTAGATCTTTTTTACTCAACATACCTTTCTGAGCTGGGTGCCCCTTCACAATTAAATAAGTGTTTTTTGGTAGCAATCTTGCAATCCTAACTATATTCTCTAATTCATTATTTGCATCCATTGCATATACTGAAGTTGAACTTTCTGGATGATAATGCATACCATAAAAAAAATAGTCATCATTAAGAATATCAATATCTAATTTATATTTAATAGGTATTATTCTTTTTATTTTTCCAATTATATTTCTTTTAAATAAAAAAATTTTCATTTTTATAGGTGAACCATATTGATAAAAATGCAAATCTTTGTGTTTTAATAAAACTATTATTTCAAAAATACATTTCTTTATTGAAGAAAATTTTAATAAATTTTTAATATAGTCAGATAATTTATATTTATTAAAAGCTTCATAATAAGGTTTATATTTAAATAATTCCTCTATAAAATTACTTTGCTCTTTAGTCAATTGTAAGTCACTAATTGAATCATAAATATTTAGAAATTCAGAATCACAATTTATAGTATCCTCTAATATTTTAAAGCGATTTTTAATTCTGCTATGTGAAATTGATATGAACTTTGTATTATTAAACTTTTTAGAAAGCTTATAAAAAATAAATGAAAAAGAATTTGATATATTTTCCCATAAAATATAATCAATTTTATTTTTGATAATTATATTTTTATAATAATATTCATAGGATAGCAGTATTCTTTCATTATAGTTATATTTTACATTCGTATTTATTCCAAAGGTCCAAAACCTATCTAACTCGTTATAAAATGTTTCGAACCGCTCCCCGTTAGATAATTCATTAGATTTTACATTCACTACATTAAAAATATCATATGGTAATCCTTCATCTTTGAATTTAGATATTTCATATGCATATTGTCCTATGTATAAAATACTTACAGCAAAATCTTCAAAAATCCCTTTCTTGTAAAGGAAGTAGAAGAAGTCACTAAGGCCATTAGCTCCATTATCTAATATTAATATTTTTTTCATAATTTTTAATTTCTAATATAATTTCATCTATATTAATACCCTCAATGCAAATAGGTTTTGATAAATTACAAGATTTACATCTATCTAGACTATTTTTTATATGATTTGGCCCACATTCAGTACGATTTGTTATTATTTTAATACCAGTGGAAGTCGGTGAAAATTTTTCTATGCTACTTGAGCCAAATAACAATATTAATTTTTTAGCATGCAGTGATGCAAAATGAGATAGGCCAGTGTCGTTACCAATATATATCCAAGATTTTTTGAGTATACTAGCAAGATTTTCTAGAGTTTCGTTATAAATAATATTTATTTTATTATTTATAATATTTGAGTAATAATTTAAGTCATCAATATCACTAAATGGAATAATTATTAATATATCTACATCTATTATTGATTCAATCATTTTATTAATTAATTTTTCATAAAAATTATTGCTTGCCCTTTTTAATTTAGAATTTCCGCCGCTTACTGAGATTGTTATTAATTTTTTTTCAATGATGTAATTTGTTACGTTAACTTCTTTTTTAGTTATGAAATCTTTTCTTGTAAACAGGTGCTTGTGAACTTCCTCTTCATTTAAATTATCCGGACTCTCTACTACTACAGGGCTCTTAATAAACTTTATTAGCATCGGATGATGCTCTGATCTATCTAATGTAATCCCACCACTAAATCCAATTAAATTTTTTGAGTCTAAGATATAGCCTAAAAAAATACCAAGATAGTCTTTGTATCTTCTGCTAATTATTACTCTACCAAATCTGTATTTTTTTAATAATATTCTTGCTGTAATATATGCGATGAACGGGATTAATAAAATATTCGGACTATTTTTTCCTAAAGTTTTAATCTGCATACATTCACGCAAACCATAATTTAAAACATTAAAGTTGCTATATTTTAAAAGTGCAATGCTACCGTAATTAATATTATCTAATACTTTTTTTTGGATTACACTATCTCCTAAAGTATGCTCTGTAGATATATATAAGTCTAAAGTGATTTTATTTTTTTTATCCGAAATTAAAAGTTTTTTTAATACAATAGCTGAAATCATTAAATAAATATTGATTGCATAAATTAGTAATTTTCTTAATAATTGCATATCACACTATTTGCCTTTACTAGGGTTCTGTTCTCTATATTTATATCTCCGAGTATTTTTGCTCCAGCTCCTATAAGCACATTATTACCAATAACAGGTAATTTATTCCTTTTTGCTTGGTCTAAAGGTGATGCAGAACCTAAGGTCACCTGTTGATAAATTGTGCAATTTCTACCAATAGAGATCGCTCCAATAACTACTCCATTTGGATGTGGTAACAACAGGCCAGATTTAATTTTTGTTTTCATTGAGATTTCCAATCCAAATAAAATTACATTTATAGATGAAAATAGGTACCCCACTACAGGTATGCCCAATTCTATACATATCTCGCATAATCTATAAATTAGGACAGGCATAAATCTTGGATTTAAATATTTTATTTTTGGTTTTTTGTATAAAACGCACCTACAAAATCTTCTCCAATCAAGCTCTAATTTATTTATGGAATTTGTTCTCATTTTTTTTTGACTCTTCTTTCGCCCATTCAATAAATTTATCAATACCCTCATCTAATGTTATAAATTTTCTTTTTCCATATATTTCATGAGCAGCCGTCATGTCTGCATAGTTTGAGCGGACATCACCCAATCTATAATCCCCGCTGATGCGAAATTTCCCCTCGATGTTTATTTTTTTGATCATAATCTTAGCCAAATCTACTATAGCTGTGGGTACTCCAGTTCCTACATTTAATATATTAATATTATTTTTAATTAATAAGTCATTTTTCATTAGCATATCCACTACATCAGATACATATACAAAGTCTCTGATTATTTTTCCATCCTCATAAACATTTATTTCTTTTCTTTCATTTAAAGCATTGAAGAAAAATGTCATCAGCCCTGTGTATGGATTAACCAATGATTGGCCTGGGCCATAAACATTTTGCAAACGAAATATAACGGACTCTATTCCAAGATAATTAGCCTTTATAGCCACTAAATTTTCTTGATTTAATTTATTTGCCCCATAAATGGACACAGGATTAAGCGCATCTATTTCTTTAGTTGCCTTAGGCTCCAATCTTTCCTTATGACAACTATGATCCCAAATACCTCTTTCTAGATCTTTTTGGCTCCTTGCTTTTGGAAATATTCTAATATTATTTTTATTTTCGTATGCACCTTCACCATACACGCTGCGACTTGATGTCAGAATTATTTTTTTAACCTTTTTTAACTCCCCTATCGTGTCCATTAGTATTGCCGTAGATAAATCATTACCGCTTACATATCTTGCACACTCACTCATAGACTGGTATGTTCCTGTTTCTGAGGCCAAATGATATATTTCTTCTACATTTTCGAGACTACTTTTATATTTTTTTATATTTTTCAAATTATCATGTATTAATTTATAGCCCCTCTTTTTTTCAATATTTATATTAACTCCGTGAACCTGTTGATCTAAACTATCTATAACGATTACACTCTTTCCACTCGCAAGCAAACTAGAAACTAGTTTTTTACCAATGAAACCCTCACCGCCCGTCACTAATACATCCATTGATGATCCTCTATCTCATGGTTAAAATTAAATTCTGTCTTGTTGAATCAACTGGTGAATTAGAATCACTTCTGCTCTTTTTTTTAATGCCAACTAATGAAAAAGTATATGTTTTTGACATTACTGCTAAGAATTTTAGGGGAAAGAATCTATATCTTTATACCAAATTTTCACATTTAAAGCCTTTTTTTATTTCTAGGCCTCTATCTAGAATTTTAAAGGCCTTGATAATTCTATTACCTTACAGCTACATTTCAATCAATTGTGTTAACAATTTTTTATTCAAATTTAAAATTTTAAAAAAATACCTAGAGACTAATCACATATTTTTTAGAGATTCTTTAACCCCTCATTTTAATTCATTACCCTTTGGCACATCCACAGAAAATTTAACGCTCATTTGTGAGCAAGATTTTCAGTCCTACTACAATTCAAGATCTTATTTAAACTTAGATCCTGACTCCATTAAAAAATTTTTGGATATTGTTTTAAAAAAAGATCTTCCAAGAGAGAAAAAATTGTTGGTCATTTCAAAAAATTATGGGCGTAATATCAACTCACTTGAGAATAAAAGGCTATTTTTTGAAACATTAAAGAATTCAGTTAACAAGCGCCAAATTGTAGTTTGTCCGCATCCCAGAGAAAGTGAACTGGAATTGAATATTTATCGAAATTTAAAAATACCTATATTTTTTGGAAATATCTATGAAATTGTTGATAGCGCAGAGATAATCATTAACTTGGGTACATCATCAGTTGCATATCCGCTCTATATTTTAGGTTATAGTTTTTACAGCTTTTTCGATAAAGATGAATTTTCTAAAATATCTGAAGTGGAAGATGGTCGCTGGAATCATCTCACTCATCATAACTATACAGATTTAGAGCATTTTTCAATGGAACTCAAAGCTATTACTCACTAACTTGCTTACACCAATTCATAAGTAAGTGCTCCTTTCTCCATTCATCCGCATAATCAGCGTCCTGATATTGGCTGAAATAAGGCCCACCAACTGTCCAATGAATATTTTTAGGTATTTTTTTAGGTTTTTCATATTCACCAACTAGCCAATTCCACTCCATCCCAAGCTGGCCAATCTGATCATCTGCCAACCACTCGAACCTATGCAATGACTTAGGCTCTGCATTATTGACATAGTTCACATCAACTAATCTATTTGCCGGGTGCGAGCAATTCCATAAAATCATCGATGACCAATTTTTCTTGGGGTAATGATATTGTCTATTCCCAAGATACTTTATTTCATTCTTTGGTTTGTAGTCATGCTTGACTACATAGACTGCCATTTCGTCGCTATCAACAATTTTAAGTATAGAAGCAATGTCACACGTAATTAACATGTCACAATCCATATAAAGCGAGTAGCCATCATAATCACTTAAATACGGAGTTAAAAATCTAGTGTATGAGAAATCGTTAGATTGTTTTTCATCTCGTACTCGCCAATAAATTCTTTTTAAATTTTGAGAGCTAAGTGGGATAAAAGCCACTGGAATAGAGCTGTGCCTAAGAATGGAGTGCGTCAAAGTATGCCAGGCTACGCTCTCAAGCACATCATATCCAATAAATATTTTTAACGGTAGTTTATTTGACATTCCTTATTATTCCATTATTGATTTCAAATATACGATCACAATTACATAATAATTCAATCTTATGACTTACGATTATTTTTGTAAGAGAGACCATTTTGTAAATATTACTCATAACATTTGACTCATTCTGTGGATCTAGAGCACTTGTTGCCTCGTCTAGAATAAGAACCTGTTTATTCCTGTAAAGCGCCCTTGCTAATGCAATTCTTTGGCGCTGACCGCCAGATAAATTCATCCCATTTTGGTACAACATTGTATCTTCATGATGCGGCAACTCATTTACAAAATTCTTCAAACAAGCATTTTCAATTGACTGATTAAACTCTTCATTTGAAAAATCATCATCAAGTCTATCTAAAACAATATTTTCACGTAAGGATTTATTATAAATATGATTGACCTGAGAGACATGTGAAATTTTTTGATACCAAGACCGAACATTTTTATTTGTAATGTTGAGCCCATCCACCCTTAATTCGCCGTTAGAGGGATGTATTAAACCCATAATCAAATCTAATAAGGTGCTTTTCCCCTCCCCTGATTTTCCAATAATACCAATAGTTTCATTTTTGTTAATGCATAAATTTATATTTTTAAATACAAAATTTTCTGCTCCGGGATACCTAAATGCAACGTCTTTCAATTCTATTGAATTTTGAAACTCAAAATTAATTATTGCAGCGTTATGTTCAAAAGATTGCTGATGGGTGTCTATAAGTGCCAACACCTGTAGTGATGATTCCGTATTTGATTTAATGCCCGCTCGAGCAGCATGAATATGCTGCATAAAAGGAAGTATTTTTTGCGAAATGATTATTAATAATCCAAATTCAGGTAAGTAGCTTTCAATTCCGCTTGATTTTACATAAAATACATAAAGCATTATTATGATGATGACAGTACCAACACCCTCGGCAAAATATCTCGCCGAAGATGCGATTATAGTAACGCTTCCCTTTGCTTCCCTTAGTTTTCTCTCGTATCCAGTGTACTCATCATAGTAATACTTTTGCAAATTCCCGAGTATGATATCTCGCATACCGCCAATAGTATTTTGTAATATATCAATAATATTTTTTGATTCTGATGCGATTGTTCTACTATATCCTTTTAAAGTATTTCGTGTTCGTAAATTAATACTTAAATAAGTAAGAAATAAAATCAAAACAAATAGAATTGCTACTCCGCTCGACATAAATAACAGCAATAAACAATAAAAAACTATCATTATTACTGAATTTATGAGGGTAAATGTAGGTATAAGAATCCCACTCACCATTGAATCTGTATTAACTATCATTGAATTGATATAGACATTCCCCCCTTTTTCGGCTGTTTTCAAATAGGTTTGATTCAATAATTTTTTAAATATTCTCTCGTTTAGAATCAAGCCTACTTCATGCGAATAACTTATATTTAGCCTGAGTAATTTCAACCTTGCGTAAGTTGAAAATAATATCAAAGTTAAAAATAATATAGTTACAGTAATTATGATATTTTTTTTATCGATTGAAATTCCAAATCTATTAAGTAAATTAATTGTATGGTTTGGTTCTAGCAGCGTTTTTAAATAGGGATAAGTTGCTCCAATTCCAATCAACTCCAGAATTGATACTATTAATGTCAGAAATACTATCAAGAAAAATAAAAATTTTTTTCTTCTATCAATTATTTTCCATATCCTTAGATATTCTTCCAACCCAAAATTCATGTTTTAACCATATTTTATAAATACTCTAACCTTCTAAAGCTCACGGTCTCTTGATCGCTACTATATTCCACGCAGCAAATTGATGCTGATCATTTGGCTCAAATCTTTTTATCGTCTTCTCTTCTAGGTGTTGTAATTTGAATTTTTTAAATAATTCTTTCAGATGGGCTAAGTTGGAAAAGTGAACCTTCCCAACGCCGGCAAATTGACCGTGAATATAGTTGGTTCGCGTAAATATGTCATCTATTGGTTCGCCCTCATGATAATCGCTGTGATTTGTTGAAAACCAATCTATGCCAATATACATGCCTCCACATAAAAGAAGATCATGCGCAGCTTCCAATGTATTAACTATTGACTTAGTATTGTTATGTGTAACGGCAGCCCGATCCAAAATTAAATCAAATTTTTTCTCTCTCAGTTCGATCTTTTGAGTGAAATCACCCAGTAAAATGTTTTCTTTTAAAGTTGGGTATTTTTCTTTTAAATACCTAACAATCGTATGGCTCCCCTCAATTCCATAATATTCAGCCTCTAACTTTAAAAAAAAGGGTATATTGGCGCCAGCTCCACACCCGAGCTCTAAAACTTTTAATCTATTATCACCTGCAATATTCTTTGGGATAAAAAATCTACTCACGAGGCTAACCATATCAGACCATGGCCATATCGAGATTTGCTGGTTATCTTCGTAACACGAATTCCATTCAGAACTAAATCCCATCAAGATCCTTTTTTTTTGAAAAATCAATATTTACTACGCTTGAAATATTATCACCCATCAAAATATTTAAAGAATCGCTACCGGCATTGAATAACAAATCTATAACTGACATATAGGGCTCAAAGTCTCCATGAAGTTGCTTATAAGTGGGGTGTATGTAGCTCTGGAAATGAGGGGTAATTCCGGCATCCAAAAATGTTTCTACGTCTGCATAGTTATTACCCTGAGAGCCAAATATATAATGGTCTGCGCCCAACTCTTTGCACATATCAAGAACTAAATCCGATTTTCTACCTTTGAAATTATGTGCGCTTGCTGTTTCAATGGGTATATTTATGCCGAGAGCCTGAAGTCCGAAATTCAGTGTTTCCAAATTTAAATCAGCTAAATATACGTAATTTTTTTTTAATAAGATTGACTCTAATTGCCATATGTAATCTTCATAAAATTGTGACTTGCGATAGGCCAAATCTATTGTCTTAAAGTGCTTTTTATTCCATCCATTGTTAATGATTTTTATATCCTTAACAGATTTTTGAAAATGCTCTTTAGATTCAACCGGCACAGAAAGCCAAAGCGAACCGGCATTTGTTTTAATTTTATTGCGATTATTAAAATCTTTAGTTTGGTACTGGGCAATATCAAAAATACAAAATTTATCCGCCAAGGCGATTTTATGAAAAAGACCCAACCATGGCAAATATACCGGTTGATGAGCCGTTAGAATCATATAAACCCTTTTACTATTTTCGCTATTCTTGCTGCGTCTACTGATTTTAATGTTGGATATATTGGTAGAGAAATACTGTTGGTTGCTAAATAACTTGCTAAGGGATATTTGTTAAAACCATCCAATAACTCTTTTTTTTCAATAGGGACAATCGCGGTTATCCCCATCTTAGCCATAGATTGAATCATTTGCAGTGGCTTATCGAATAGCAAAACTGCCCTGTATCGTACAGGTTGATTTATTTTTAGATTGGTATCCAAAAATTTTAAGCCTTCATCAGCATAAATAGAAAATATCTCTTCTCTTCGCCTCATAAAGTTAGGCAAAGATTCAAGCTGCACTCTCCCAACAGCCGCATGCAAATCCGATGTCTGAAAATTAAAACGCAATCTTCTATCCTCACGACAATCAAACTGTCTATAGTCTTTTATTGCATCGATTATTTCTTTATTTCTACTGAAGACCGCTCCGCCCTGACCGCCGGTTGTCATAATCTTGGTTGCGTAAAAAGAGCAGATACCAACCTCACCGCGTAAACCAATTTTTTTTCCAGAAACAGATGCACCCAATGATTGAGCTATATCCTCAATAACCATATAATTTCTGTTATCTGGAACATCTATCGGGATACCAAACATGGATGTGGCAATTAAAATGTCGATATTTTTGGAATCCAATAAAGATGTATCAGCATTTGGACTATCTGAAGCGCAATCTAAACAAACTGATTCGCCGCCTATGAGCCCAACTGCGTTCCTTAGGGCGGAGCAAGCATATACTGGAACCCCAATTCTTTTCCGATTACCATCCAAAACCCACAGGGCCAGATATAGGGCTGCAGAACCACTGGAAACCATTACTGCATGTCCGTGTGGGATACCCAGAAAATCACATAACTCATCCTCAAATGCCTGAACTTCCGCTCCTTGCGCGACCCATCCGCTACTAAGGACACGCTCAACTGCACGCTGCTCCCGCAAAGTTAAAGTAGGTCTGTTATGCGGAATCATTCTTGGTTTTAATTAATTTTTCATAGTATCCAGCTTTTACTATTGCTGGATTACCTACAATCAGAGAATAAGGTGGAGCGTCCATACTGCCAACTACAGAGCCAGCTGCCACCACGGAATGATGGCCAATTTTTGCACCGCCTTTGATAACCGTATGTGACCCAATACAAACATGATCTCCTATGTGAATATCTTTTCGCTCAATCTTATCAACCAGTCCTATGCATTTTTTATGTGAATCAGCGCAATTAATGGCCACAAATGATGCAATATCACAGTGGTCGCCTATTGTTACATTAGCACCCCTGGCATTCACCTCTGAAAATCCCCCTATGTAAACATCTTTTCCAATATGAGGACAGCCAACAATCCATACCAATGGATGAAATCGATTTTTAGAGAATGTTGTTAGTCTTGTAAACCACTCTTGAAGCTCAGTGTCGCTAGGGTCATTCAACATTTCACTGCATCCCCAAAAGCAATTCTCTCCCCTTGCTGAATAACTCGAGCAGACTTTAATCCGATCAACATCTGATACATACTCGGCGGCAATCCATCGCCAGGTCGCCTTAATCCCAAATTATCAGCATTTAAAACTTCACCTAATGAAATATTTTTCAATGCAACTATACTTCTTCGTGCAATTAGACGCATCTGCTCCTCTGCTTTTGTTGGCCTCAATAAAGAGCTGCCAAGAAGAACATCGGCCGTTCTAATTGCCTGAATCCATTCCGTAAGGCCAGCAGGATCCTCTGAAAACCAATGATCTGGGCCGGGCATACCACGATCTAGTGTAAAGTGCTTTTCAAAAATTCGTGCACCTCGTGAAACCGCCAAAGCTGCCGCGAGAGAGCCTTGCGTGTGATCCGAAAACCCTATCACCAATCCTGGAAAGGCTTGCTGTAGGGTTGTTAGCTTCCTAATGTTTACATCTTCTGGAGGGGTTGGGTACTGGGACGTACATAATAGGACTGCCACTTGATTACCCTCAAACCAACCTGCAGCCTCAAGAGCTTGATCCACTTCAGCCAAATTACTCATGCCGCAGGATAATATTAAGGGCAGCTTAGTTTCTCCATATTCACTAAGCAATGGCAAATTTGTAAAGTCATCGGAACCAACCTTAATGACTGGTACACCAATTTTCATCAAAAGCTCTAAATCAGTAAAGTTTTGAGGTGTCGAAAAAAATGTAATATCCAAAAGTTGACAGTGAGATTTAATATCCTGCCAATATTCATCAGGAAACTGATAACGCTGAAACATCTCTAACATTGATTCAGTAATAATCTTCCCTTGTGAGGTGTAAGTAAACTTTTGTTTTTTGTCCCCACAAAACTCTTCGGCTTTAAAAGTTTGAAACTTAACAGCATTTGCGCCAGCAGACTTGGCGACCTCGATCATGCGCTTGGCAGTTGCAAGATCCCCATTATGGTTAATCCCAACCTCTGCAATACAGTAAGGAGAATTATCCAGTCCTATTTCAATACCATCAATAGTAAAAGGTCTTATTCTATGTGTCATGTACGAATTTCCATCAAAAAAGAGTACTTACTTACACCATTGTAAGTGTTTCTGCAACCCTTTCAGCACCTTTTCCATCTACCATAGAAAATGCCTTTTCACCAATAGAGATAAGTTGATGGGCAGTTAAGTTACGAAGTGCGGCAGCATAGTCACTTGCACGAATGTCTTTATTGTGACCTAGGTTCACAATAACTCCAGCATCATGAAGAGCTCGCGCTACCAAATCTTGATTGGGAGCCAATATTGTTACTAAAGCTGGTACACCAAGTGCACAACGCTCCCAATTACTAGAGCCGCCGCCGCCAATTACTAAATCAGCCTGAGCAATTAAATCAGCCATATTGTCGATCTCACAATGCAAACTCCATTTATGGGTAATGCACATAGCCCTAATATCCTCATGATCAGGATTTTTGAGTCCAATAACAACATTTACAGCTATAGACTCCCCATAAATTACGACCCCCTCTAGCGCCTTAAGAGTTTCACCCTGGTCATCACCGGCAGTGAAAAACACTAGAATATTTTTAATATTGCCATCAAGTGATTTTTTTTTGTCGCGCAACAATTGGAAATCATTACGTAGTAAAGCATATTTTGGCCCCAACAATTGAGCGCACGTAGATGGAACTAAATTATTATAATTTTTCTCTTTTGTGGGATAGTTTTGGTCGAGCAACAGATTGCACCGATGATATCGGTTAGCTAAATCATCTATAACCATCATCCGCTTGCACGATTGACTTAACAAACTCTCCCATTCAATATCTAATCCATAATGATCTACGATCAACCAATCGGGTGTCTGTTCACTTAATAATAATGCAGTTTCTGCCGCATCTATAGCCTGCGAAATACATACTTGAATATTTTTTTTATGGCTGAAGTTGGTTTTTGGTTCTTTAATTAAAGACACGGGGAAGTTTTTTTGATGCAGTAAATGTGAGAGATTTCCTGGACGATCTCGACAAATAAATTCAATATCAAAATTCTGACCCCTTAAAACTTCAGCTAAAGACAAGCATCGCATGAGATGGCCACCACCGATTTCAGGGGCTGAGTCCACCCGAAATACAGCCTTCACTGTAATTGCCTTCCCAGCATAAATGCCTCTGCAGCATCAACCCCTACCGTTGAGCCCCGCCAGCATGCTAGATGTTCAATCCCTTGAAGCGAACGTGGATGCGGCCAAGTACGAATTTCATCAGCATAACTCTCCAATGCTGCTAATTTATCATTAAGGGTCGATGAAATATCAAAAAACCAGTTGGGAGTAAATGCTGACCTAGCTCCCGATAACTGCCACTCGGTGCTAGATGGAACTTCAAAACATAAGATTGTTTTTACCGGGTTGCCGACTTGCGGCCTACATGCAATAACCACTGCTTCATGAATTACTCTGTGATCAACATTTACATCACCGGCATGATGTGTGAATATTACATCAGGCATGTACCTTTTAACTAGAGATTCAATTACTTTAGCGACTTCCAATAGCGCAACAGTATCCATACGATTATCTGGAAAAACATCAAAGGACACCGACTTAACTCCTAAAATTTTGCAAGCTTTTTTTGCAGCCGCTTGACGTCTTTTAAGATTTTTTTCTTGCGTTAAGACCTCATCAGCTCGAGAAGACACTCCATCAGAGAGATAAGCCACGTGAACAGTGGCACCTTCCAGTTTCGCTAGTCTTGAGATTGNCCCGCCGCAACCAAGGGTCTCATCATCAGGATGCGCAGCCACAACTAAAACTGTTTTAAACATTAAAAATCCTTGTGATTAAATATGATTGGCGCTAATAACTCTGCCCGAGTCCAATCATCAGGAGTATCTATATCTTGTACGCGCCAACGAGGAATTAATACAGGAGAAGAATGCCGATCAAATATTGGCTTGCATTCCAGCCAAGCTTGTGTTGTTCCCCAGTAAAATTGAGCCGCATCATGAAGGGCTAATGGTAAATCTTGTGATCTTTTATCATAATATTCAGAGAAAAACATCTGAACGCCACCATCCGTATCTTTTTTAAAGGAGCGAAATATAGGCGATGGAAATTCAGTGGCGGAAAATGAAAAATCCCAACCACCAGCACTGAGTATTTGAAATCCTTTATTCATATCTTTTTTCGAAATAAAAGGGGCAGTAGCATAAATGCAGCATACAGCTTCTAAATAATATTCTTGAAGCAGGGCCCAATTAACAGCATGAGAAATTACTTGACTAGTCCCAATATAATCATTAGCTAAGCTAGCGGGTCGCAAAAATGGTACATCAGCACCCCATTTTTTAGCCACTTCTGCAATTTCATTATCGTCTGTTGAGACGATTACTCTATCGAATAAACCAGAAGATAATGCAGCCTCGATGGCCCAAGCAATCATTGGTTTCCCAAAAAATTGTTTTATATTTTTTTTGGGGATTCTTTTACTACCTCCTCGAGCGGGAATCACTGCAATATTCATCGCAAGAAAAATCGGATTAACGACGAAGCCACCTGCTCCTGGTCCTTCTGACTCATTGTCGGAAAGATTGGAATACTCAAAGCGGTAGAATAGTAAAACTCTGCACGTGCAAAACTACCAGCTCTAAACCCCATAGCTTCATAGTAAGGCTGCAAATGGATCGGTATATAGTGAACATTTACACCTAAACCGTCTTTTCTTAAGCTATCAAATAGCTCTTTTCTAGTCTTATTTGTTTTAGATGCATCTATTCTTATAATATATAGGTGATTTGAAGAAATACCATTACCCCCTCTAAAAGGCAATATTATTGGCAAGTCTTTTAACAAGTTTGAATATCTTTGCGCAATTTTTTCTCGTATTTGAACATAAGAGTCAATGCGTTTAGCTTGACTTATCCCAAGGGCAGCATGAAGCTCGCTCATTCGATAATTAAAACCAATTCCTAACTGCTGATAATACCAATCGCCATCCGAAACTTTAGTCATTCCAAGCGGATCTTTCATAACGCCATGACTCCTCAGCAAACTCATCTTATCGAATAGGTCCTTCTGATTTGTCATGGCCATGCCGCCCTCACCAGAAGTAATAATTTTTACAGGGTGAAAACTAAATACTGTTATGTCACTATATTTACAACCGCCCACCGGTTCATTTCTATATTTCGCACCAACTGCATGAGAGGCATCCTCAATAATTTTAAATTTATACCTTAAGGCTAATTTGTGAATCTCCTCCATTTCGGCAGGCTCACCTGCCAAATGAACCGGAATAATTATCTTTGGCAACCTTCTGTTTCTCTCTGCTTCTTTTAGCTTGTCCTCTAAAGCCTGAATGCTCATATTGTAGGTCAGTGGATTAATATCTACAAAATCTACATTTGCACCGCAATATATCGCACAATTCGCCGAAGCGACAAACGAAATGGGACTTGTCCAGAGATAGTCGCCCGGCCCTAATCCTAACGCTAGACAGGCAATATGGAGAGCAGAGGTAGCACTGTTGGTAGCAATAGCATAATTAGCTTTGCAATAGTCAGCCATAAAGCTCTCAAAAATTGGCACCAACGGACCCTGTGTTAGGTAATCAGACCTTAGAACACTAACAACTGCCTCTATATCTTCTTCAGTAATATGCTGGCGTCCATAAGGTAGCATCTTAAATTCCTTCAAGCATAAATATGTTTTGCTCTATCCAAAAACCAAGCTCTTCCTGAGTCATCCAATATTTATTATTATCACTAGTGTAGGTAAAGCTTTCAGTGACTTTAATGCCATCTTTTATTCTAAGGGGATCATCTGCCCAACCATTTATAGCTGGAAGAATCTTATAGTTAGCTGGATACTCATAAGTAAAAGAAGCGTCCTCAAAACCAATCATCTGCTCATGCAACTTCTCTCCAGGCCTAATTCCGATAATGTCTAATTTAGCGTTTGGTGATATAGCGCGAGCAATATCAATCACATTCATAGAGGGTATTTTTTTGACGTACAATTCACCACCTACCATATCCTGGAAAGCATGCCAAACTAACTCAACGCCCTGCTCCAAAGAAATCATGAACCTTGTCATACGTTGATCTGTAATGGGTAGCATATTTTGATTTCGGAGCGACCAAAACAGCGGGATTATTGACCCCCTTGACCCCATAACATTTCCATACCGAACAACTGAAAAGCGGGTTTCATGAGATCCCGCATATGCGTTACTGGCGATAAAAAGCTTATCGGATGCAAGCTTAGTTGCTCCATATAAATTAACAGGACTGCTTGCTTTGTCTGTAGAAAGCGCTACAACACGTTTAACGCCCTTGTCAATGCAAGCGTCAATTAAGTTCATAGCACCAATGATATTAGTTTTGATGCATTCGAAGGGATTATATTCCGCAGTGGGGACGATCTTGGTGGCCGCCGCGTGTACTACAAAATCTACACCGTCAAGAGCCCTGTACAGCCGATCTCGGTCCCTAACATCCCCAATAAAAAAACGCACCCTATGATCATCTTTAAATTTTTTTGCCATCTCCCATTGCTTCATTTCATCCCGAGAATAAATGATCAGTTTTTTGGGCTGAAATTTTTCAAGGGTCATAGGAACAAAAGTATGCCCAAAAGAGCCTGTCCCACCCGTAATTAATATTGTTGAATTTTTTAACAATTAGAAACCTCGTTTCGTTATCACCATTATGTTGATTTTATGAGCTTTTCCGCATTTGATATAAGATTTGCTGCGCCCCCATTCCAAAAGCCCTCACGCTTTACTTGCCAGAGCAAAATATATTTGCGAATCTCAAGGTGTCTTTTAGCTATGATTTTTTTAACCTCAACACCACTAGTGTTTCGACAGAGGAAAATATTCCGAAAACACTTAGAACACTAGTGTAAAAGTTATATGGCAATGCCACCTTGCGACCAGCCTGCCATAAAGTGACTGCGACATAACTACCAATATATCCCGCACCGCGAACCAAAAGAATGCTCATGTGAATAAACGTTTGAGTTAATTAGATTGCTTTTAAAGCGGGGGTTATAAAGCCCGCTATCGCTAGATCTTGGTTGCATTTATATATCTGTTTGTTTAGTAGATATATTACACGCTCCGCAAAAAGTAGCTAAAAACATTACTGCCTCGAAAGTATGTTGGTAGGTAATTTCTTGCACTAATCCTGCTAATAAAACTGCCAGCGCAATCCATGCAGAAACATATTGGGGGTAACTTTTATTATTATGACTAATATTTTAATAATTACTACGAATATTGCTGAGACTATCATCAAAATAGCTGGGAAGCCAAAAGCTAGGGCCAAATCTACCCACCCCGCATGGGTTGACCCTGTGAAGTCTACACTGATGCCATCGGCTTTTAGCTGGCGTGGAAAAGACTGATGATTAATGAGGCCGTACCCTAGTGGATGTAGGACTACTTCGCGCGCTCCAGCGGTCATCCAAGCAAAGCGCTCGTAGGTATTTCTTTCAACTTGAATACCAAGAGTATTTCGGGGATAGTCTTGGTGTGAGGCATTAAAACCCCTCCAGCCTTGAAATTTATCAATTTGAACTGCTGTTTGGATATCTGAGATGAGGGTGTCCCAGCCTGGAGAAGCATTTTTTTTATGGATCAAAACTATAGATCCACACAAAGCGAAAGTCAGCAAAATAATCGCGATTCCAAAATATCTTTTTTTAGTCTCGTTCGTGCGAAACAAAGAAATGGCCAATCCAGCAATGAAAATAGTGACTAATAATGCGCCAATTCCCACACCGTTCTTTGAATTGGCAATTGCTGACGAGCCGAGACTAAAAACCATCAGGATCAATACCCCAAATGATTTCAATGTGAGTTGTTTTAAAGTTCCCCAGTGGAAGAGGTATGTAATAGTAGCGCAGCCTACTGCTAAATCAATCACCGAGAAGAATGCCGTTCCTACTTTATTGCGATTAAACAAAAAACTATCTAGAAAATCATTTGGTGTAAGTAAATGGCTTAATTTTAAAGAATAATAAATATAGACACTCACAACTGAAATGCTCATCCCAAAAAAACTAAAAATAAATAAGCCATTTATTCGATTGGGCATTTGAAATAGGGCGCCGACTGCTGTGGCAATCAGCATTCCCGAGAAGACTCTAATCCAAAGACTTTTAATTTCTGATAACTCAAGATCTGGCTCTTGTGAAAAGAAACAATAGTGAATCAAGACCCAAATTAGCATGCAATAGATCAATGCAAGAGAAATAGCATTCCAATCAAATATGAAGGGTCTATATTTTATTAAAAAGTAAAGAGCCCCAAGAGAACCCAAACCCAACATGATATTGCGGAGTGCAATTGTGTTAGGCAAGCCCCAAACAAAGAGCAAAACAGATGCACAAAATAGAATTAGAAACCGTAGGGTATGGGAAATCATAATGCGATCATGATTCTATCTATATGACTCATAAGAGGTTGCCAAATAATATTGCAACTAGACAGTTGGTTAGGAATTAGGACTCCATCCGAAGCGGGTTGCTGACATCCACAAGACCTGTGCCGCTCCAGTGCCCAAAAGAAGTAATATCTAGCTTTGGTGACTCAATATCGATCCATAGATCAATCATATTTATAAATCTTATGTCATCAATAATGAGCAGCCTATTTTCTTTAGGTCCTAATTTTTTTAATAGCTCAAGGAAACGGTATTCAAAAACACCATCTTTAGGCGCATCGATGAAGATAATATCCGCCTGATTTAAGATCTCAAAATTTTGATTAAATTGGTCCTGATCAGAAAGGTCGCCGAGCTTCTGAATTACTCTTCCACTATCAAAATCGGTTTGATTCAAGTGGGTGGCAAATGAAACCCAGGGCAGCAGATCGTAGGTGTAGACAACACCACTGCCCTGTCCTTGGATCAAGGCTTTTGTACCCATGCCGGTATAAGTTCCAATTTCAACAATCAACTTTGGATTTAGTACCATGGTAATGGCCTTAAGAATACGGTAATGCTCGCCAGGAAATCTGTTGATATACGCGCTATCTTGTAAATGGAGATTCACTCCTGTAATTTTCTCTTCCCAAGCGATAGGGATTGCCTTAGCCATTAGCTCTATCAGAAAGTCACTCGGATCAACATCACCTAAAGAGCAAATTAGGCTGGACTCAAAGTGTCTTGCTCTATGCTTTGCCAAAACCTTTCTGGAAACTTTATCGTAGAGCTTTCTCCATGAGTCAATATGCATAATTTTCTTTCGCTAATGATTAAAGCCCAGAATGATTTCTGATGCGCCTAAATGAGCCTAATTTTTTTAGTCTTAAAGCCTCTTCTCAAGGCCAAATAAGATTGTTGTAGCTTTGCAAAAAAGAGGGGGATATAACCAAACTTTAGTAGATTATTTATCGGTATTTTAGCATTTAAAGCATAAATATCATCTGCATAATTATTGGGGGTGTGATGAATGAGTGCGCCAGGGTCAACTGACCTATCATTAATAACAATGCCCACTACATTTCTGGACCAAAATCCTTTGGGGATATTGGCAAACGTCAAACCAGAGGCTGCGCGTGCACGAATATCCCACCGACCAAAATCTGGATTAGATGATTCACCGTTGAGATGCTCCAGCATCAACTCACGGTCCATCAAATAGCATGCTTGATATGGATTAGGTAGATTGATAAAAGCGTAGTCTGCAGACTTCATCACCTTAGGCATGGAGTAGAAATTAATACGGGCTCTAAAGTCGGTGGCGAGCATATGATTCTCACTTGACTTGAATTCATAACGAAAAAACTGGGGAATCAGCTTATAAGGTCTTAAAAATTCACGCGCTTTAAGCCAATAAGAGATATTTTCGGGGCGAATACACATATCGTCTTCAATATATAGAAAATGAGTAAATGACTCATCTAAAAAATAAATTCTGAAAATATCGAGATGAGACCAAGTCAGGAGATAAGGATGACCAAGATATTGAGGTGTAATAATTTGATATTCAACATCTTTATCTTTGAAGATATTGCGTATCAGATCTAACTTGCTATGATCACTCGTACTTGTGAAAATAATTACCAGAACTTCTTGCGCTAAAGAAGAAAAGTGCCGGCTGATTTCTTGTAAGTAAAGAAGACGCTTATCAACAAAGTGAAATGTCACACAAATTAATAGCTTCTTAAGCGGTGGCTGCACAGTAACATTCATCATTATGAATATTATCCATAACTTCGCACAAATGCAGCGTAGGTGTTTTTAATGCCTTCCTCTATACCTGTTTGAGGACTCCAACCTAGTGTATTAATCCTGCCTGAATCCATCCACTTTCTTGGAGCACCATCAGCCTTACTCGGATCGAAGCTAATCTTGCCTTGATAATCCGTAGCCTTAGCAACTGCATTAGCTAACTCTGCAATCGTAATGTCAGAACCAAAACCTACATTAATGTGACTTTGCATTGGTTCAGTATGTTGGTCGTAGGTAGCCTTATCTAAGTTCATGACAAACACTGATGCTGCGGCCATGTCATCAACATAGAGGAACTCTCTTCTTGGAGTGCCAGTCCCCCAAATGATGACTTCAGGGGCATTGCTGAGCTTTGCCTCATGAAAGCGTCGAATCAGCGCAGGAATGACATGGCTATTTTCAGGGTGGTAATTATCACCGGGACCATACAAATTGGTAGGCATGACAGAGCGATAATCTACCCCATGGGATTGTCCGTACTGGCGGTTATAACTCTCACACATTTTGATTCCTGCAATCTTTGCTACAGCATAAGGCTCATTAGTTGCCTCTAATTTACCCGTCAGAAGCGCATCTTCACTCATGGGCTGGGCCGCTAACTTGGGATAGATGCAGCTTGAACCTAAAAATAAAAGCTTCTTTACTCCACTCATAAAGCTTTGATGAATGACGTTGGCTTCCATCATGAGGTTTTGGTAGATAAATTCAGCAGGGAAGGTATTGTTCGCATGAATACCTCCTACTTTTGCCGCAGCCAAATAGACCTGGTCCGGATTTTCTGATTCGAAAAATGTCTTTACTTGTACTTGATTCGTTAAATCCAACTCTGCATGCGTCCGAGTGACGATATTGTTAAAACCTTTTGCCTGTAGGTCTCTAACGATTGCCGACCCCACCATGCCGCGATGGCCTGCAACATAAATTTTTACCTGTAAATCGTTTGGCATGCTTAGTTTTCTTTACCAACTGCTACTGAGTAACCATGCTGATTCAATAAAGCATGTTGTTTCGCTTGGTCTAAGTCATTTGCCACCATCTCAACGATCATTTGATCGAGGGTAATTTCAGGGACCCAGCCGAGTTTTGCTTTTGCTTTAGCAGGATCTCCTAGCAAGGTCTCTACTTCGGTTGGGCGGTAATAGCGTGGATCAATTTGCATAATCACATCACCCACTTTAAGGGCGGGCGCTTTGTCACCCTCAATACTGGCAACAATCGCTTGTTCTTTTTCGGCGACGCCCTCAAACCGCAATGTTATTCCCAACTGCTTAGCACTGCGAATAATAAATTCACGAACCGTGAACTGCATACCCGTTGCAATCACAAAGTCCTCTGGTTTTTCTTGTTGCAGCATGAGCCATTGCATACGTACATAGTCTTTTGCATGACCCCAGTCGCGGAGCGCATCAATATTGCCCATGAATAAGCACTTCTCTAGTCCTTGCGCAATATTGGCTAAGCCTCTAGTGACCTTACGAGTAACAAAGGTTTCGCCACGGCGTTTAGATTCATGGTTAAACAAGATGCCATTGCAAGCGTACATGCCATAGGCCTCTCGGTAATTCACCGTAATCCAATAAGCATAGAGCTTAGCTACCGCATAGGGGCTTCTGGGATAAAAGGGGTAGTCTCTTTTTGGGGAATCTCTTGAACCAAGCCATAGAGCTCAGAGGTCGAGGCTTGGTAGAAACGGGTTTTCTTCTCTAAGCCCAAAATACGAATGGCTTCCAACATCCGCAAGGGCCCTATTGCATCGACATCGGCAGTGTATTCAGGAGACTCAAAAGAGACTGCGACATGAGACTGTGCGCCCAAGTTATAGATTTCATCAGGTTGTGTCTGCTGAATAATTCTGACCAAATTACTCGTATCCGTTAAATCACCATAGTGCAAAATCAGGTCCGGATGATTCACATGGGGATCTTGATAGAGATGATCAATCCGCTCGGTATTGAAGGAAGAGGCGCGACGTTTAATGCCGTGAACGATGTAGCCCTTTTCTAACAAAAACTCGGCTAAATAAGAGCCATCTTGTCCAGTAATGCCAGTAATGAGTGCTACTTTTTGTTTATTGTTAGTCATATCAACATCTCTTACTTTTGATCTTATTAGATTTGGATCTTTAACTACGGCCATACGTATCTTCAAAACGCACGATATCGTCTTCACCCAAATAACTACCGGATTGCACTTCAATGATTTCTAGCGGCACCTCACCAGGGTTCGCCAAACGATGGGTTTGCCCCTGAGGAATAAAGGTGCTTTGATTCTCAGTCAGCGTAATGACTTTGTCGCCATTGGTGATCTCGGCAGTACCCTTCACAACAATCCAATGCTCGGCACGATGATGGTGCATTTGCAATGAGAGGCTAGCCCCGGGTTTTACCTGGATGCGTTTGACCTTAAAGCGCTCTCCTTCATCAACGCTGTCATACCATCCCCAGGGCCGTGCAACCTTGCGATGTAAATTCTTCTCTTCCCGCTTTTGTGCATCTAACTGAGTGACGATCTGTTTAACTTCTTGGCTATTAGCTCTGTCTGTCACTAAGACTGCATCTGCAGTTTCCACAATCACCAAATTATTGACGCCTACAGCACTGACCAAGCGGGTGGTGGAATGTACTAAAGAGTTCTTGGTGTTACTAAGCAAGGTGTCGCCACTCGAGACATTACCATTACTGTCTTGACTACCGACCTGCCAGACTGCATCCCAAGCGCCGAGATCATTCCAGCCCGCATTGAGCTCAACCATCTTGACAGTGAATGCACTACCAGGACATTTTTCAATGACCGCATAGTCAATGGATTCACTTGGAATGGTTTTAAATAATTCCGCATCGGGTCTGACAAAATTCACATCGCCAGACTGGTCCATACTTTTAGCTTGCCATGCTGTTTCTGCAGCCCCAAAAATATCGGGCCTGAATTCTTTCAGGGCAGCCAGCCAAGTACTGGCGCGCAGCACGAACATACCGCTATTCCAAAGATAGTTGCCATCTACTAAATAAGATTCGGCAGTTTTGAGGTCAGGCTTCTCTACAAATTTCGCGACAGTATATTCATGATGAGCGCCCTCCCCTTGGCTTCGCTGAATATAACCATAGCCTGTTTCAGGAGCAGTAGGCGTGATCCCCAGTATGGTGATTGTCTTTTTGGCTTGATCAGCATTCACTACCGCAACACAATCTTGTAATGCTTTTGCAAACGCACTTGTGTTTTGTACAGTTTGATCAGCGGGGGTAATTACCAAAATGGGGTCTAACTCCACATCTGCACCACCGTCGCGCGCCTGGAAAGCTGCTAGCGTTAGCGCAGGTGCTGTATTGCGGCCAATCGGTTCTAGTAGGAGTGTGGCTCTGAGATCGGGCAACTCACGTAACTGATCTAAGGCTAAAAAGCGATGCTCCTCATTGGTCACGATCAAAGTGGGCTCAAGTGAAATATCTGAATTACTGATTGCGTTGATACGTTCAATCGCCTCTTGAAACAAACTCAGTTTTGACTCTTTTCCAGAAAGCACTAAAAATTGTTTTGGGAAACCCGAGCGAGACAAAGGCCAAAGACGTGTGCCAGAACCACCACAAAGGATGACGGGGGTAACGCTGGTCATAGGGCTATTTATCCTGAATTTGCTTGATGGGTTGATTTTATAGGCTTTTGTGGTGCAAACTATTTAGCAAGAAACTCACCCACCTTATTCAGGAGCTACTCATGAGCACAGGCCATATTCCCAAAATTAATCTTCGCAATTCAGTTTCCGAATGCGGCCAATCCGTTCGCAAAGAGAACTTTGGCAAATTTCAGAACTACAGCATTACAGACTGTAAAGCCTCTATTGCGGCAGGCAAAGTCCAATAAATACTTATTTAGGCCGATTTGGGTAGGGCTTGCCCGTCAAATTGGCATAGACCCATCCTGCCACTATGAGGAGGACGGAGTCGACCATTACCGGGAAAAAGGCATAACGGTAGTGCAATACATGGCCTAGCACAGCAATCAGGGCTACTGCCGCAGCCGGTGGATGCAAACAGCGTAGGATAAACATACCGAAGATAGACAAAGAGGCTGCCAGCGCTAAAGCCATGGAAACTGGCAAAGCAGTGAAATGAGCGCAGGTAATCCCAACCAGAGCAGACAGCGTATTGCCTGCGATTACCGCCCAAGGCTGTGCCAAAGGGCTTTGTGGAAGGGCAAACACCAGCAAAGCACTGGCCCCCAAGGATGCCATGAGCCATTCATCGATACCTACAGTCTCACCAAGGTATTTAGCGATAGTGAGTACTAACATAAGACCAATAAAACCCCCCAAACAGGCCCTTGCCCGCTCCGACCAAGTGACTGGTGGCTGATCCCCGCCTAGATAAAAGGAATAGTGCTTGAGGGCTTCTTTAACAGTTCGCATAAGTTTCTTTTTAGCAGGTTTCTGAGTGGGCTAAGAAAAAAGCCACCCGAAGGTGGCTTTTCACTTTATCCGCTAACGCAGGTTGAATCAATAAAACTGATTAAGCCTTCTTAGCGTAGGCAGAGCACCAGCCAGCGCTAGCAACTTGCTTGCCTGCAAACAACGCACAGCCACCAGCAGCAGAACCTGCAGCACCTTGATACAGTGCGCAGTTACCGCAATGGGAACCAGCAACAAATTTAGCGTACTTTGCTTTATCTACCTTAGATGCATCAGCTACGTAGCCCAATGCAACAGCCTGGGGATCAGTAGGAGCAACCATTGCTTGAGCTTGTACTTTGCTATTTAAAGCCAAAGTTGCAGCACCGGCAGCGGAAAGAATCATGAATTGGCGACGACTGTTTTGCATACGAACTCCAGAAAGTTAAGTGAAAACACAAGAAACTGAGCAGATCATAAAACAGAAGGTTTTCTTGAGTAGGCACACGCTTAAGGGCATGATTTCATTCACTATTTACTTGAGAATTGTTCTCAAAAGAGAATCGGCTCGTGAGCAGCCGCTTGAAAGGCTGCCTTAATGCCAGCCCTTGAGATTCATGCACGAAATACGTTGCTTGATCTGCGCCCCGCCCAGCGCTTCTGGATACACCTCAATGCAATCGTTTAAATCTTGATTAAAGGTCTTAGGATTATTTTTAGCGGGATCGCTATTGGTTTTAGGAAAACCCGGGGCACATGCCAAAAGACCAAGAGTAGTCAGGATTACGGTGGCTAGCTTGGAAAAAGATAATCGCATCACTAAATCTATCGTCTATCAATCAGAGCCAAGAACTCACGGCGCAGATTAGAGTCCTTCAAAAAAGAGCCGCGCATGACGCTATTAATCATCTTGGAGTCACGGTCTTTGACACCGCGCCACTGCATACAAAAGTGATCAGCCTCCATTACCACTGCAACACCAATCGGTTTAATTTTTTTCTCGAGCATATCAGCCAGCTCTACCACTGCTTCTTCCTGAATTTGCGGACGACACATCACCCACTCAGTTAAACGGGAGTACTTTGATAAACCAATCAAGGCTGAGGTCTTGCTTGGCAAGACACCAATCCAGATGCGGCCCATGATGGGACATAGATGGTGCGAGCAAGCACTACGTACGGTAATCGGGCCGATGATCATCAGCTCATTAAGATGACTGACATTAGGAAACTTGGTTAGGCTAGGCTGCTCAACATAACGTCCATTGAAGACTTCCTGCACAAACATCTTTGCAACACGCTGACTGGTTTTTTGGGTGTTGTGATCATTCTCAGTATCGATTACCAAGCTCTCCAAAACGCCTTGCATCTTCTGCGCAACCTCATCAACCAGCTGCTCTAACTCACCAGGCTTAATGAAAGCAGAAATATTGTCATTGGCATGAAAGCGCGCTTTTTGGGCTTCGATGCGACGGCGAATCACCACTGATAGGGGCGTACCTGCATCACTCTTCAATGCTGCGCCCACCATTTTCTGAGTTACCACTTTCTTGGCAGGCACCTGTTTGGTGGCTAGCTTTTTTACAACCGTTTTTTTAGAGGTAGGCTTAATTGGCATAAAGATGGGGTGATGAGTAAATTAGATTTGACAAAAGATCGCGCCTATACAGGCAATACCGCAGGCCCATACAATGGATCTTGCAGTAGGCCAATTGCCTACATAACAAACAAGATAAATAATGCGGGTAGCCACAAAGGCTAAAGCTAGGAGATCTAAATAGGCTTGCGGTGCATGCGTAATGGACGCAATGATGACTGCTGCAAAAAAGAGGGGAAGTGATTCAAATAAGTTAGCCTGCGCAGCATTCGCTCTCGCCCGAAATCCTTCTTGTTTAGCAAGCCACTCACGAGGCCGGCTGTTGTCGTAGTTCTGAAAACCTTTTTTAGCAATTCCGGCGGCGACATAAGGCAACAATCCCATGAAGAGGACGCAAGCGTAGGCGATGGTCATGTATTTTCTTTCTTAGGTTTTCTTGGAACCAATCCGGGTTTCGGATCCATCCAATAATTTGACGATGTTATTCCGATGACGCCAGAGCATCAATACGCATATAAGGGTCAGAGTCAGACCCATTGGCTCAACACCGAATAGAAAGACACAATACACCGGCGCAAAAATGGCGGCGCACATGGCCGCTAAGGAAGAGTAACGGGTAAAAAAAGCCACAATCAACCAAGTGCTTAAGGTGGCTAGGCCCAATATCCAATTAATACCAAACAGAATGCCGCAAGCAGTAGCAACGCCCTTGCCCCCTCTAAATCCATGAAAGACCGGGAAGAGGTGTCCTAAGAAGACTGCTAAGACAACGCCACAGAGTACCCAAGAGTTCAGGGTTGCTGCGAGAGAGTCATCGCTCAAGATCCAGCGCGCCAACACTAGCGCAATAAAGCCTTTAGACCCATCACCAATTAGGGTGAGGACGGCTGCTTTTTTATTGCCCGTACGCAGCACATTAGTTGCACCAGGATTACCCGATCCGTAGGTATAAGGATCCGGTAGTCGCATGCATTTACTCACCACGACAGCAAAAGAGATTGAGCCGATCAGGTAAGCAAGGGGAATTAATAACCAGAGCAATAAGTTCATGGCCCTATCTTAACCACTTATGCTCAGGCACCACGCGGATGGTGTTGCTGATGAATGGATTTGAGGCGCTCACGTGCCACGTGGGTATAGATCTGGGTGGTCGAGATATCAGCATGACCCAACAGGAGTTGGACGACCCGCAAATCAGCGCCATGGTTTAGTAAATGGGTAGCAAAGGCATGACGCAAAGTATGCGGTGATAGCGCAACCGGGATATTGGCAACTAGGGCATAGCGTTTAATTAAGGCCCAAAAGGCTTGGCGAGTGAGTGCTGTACCGGTATGTCTGCCAATAAACACCGCATCACTAGTTTTGCCTTCCAGGATGAGTGTTCTTGCTTCAGCCAAATAGCGACGCAACCACTGTCCGGCTTCTGCACCAAATGGCACAAGACGTTCTTTACCACCCTTGCCGTTTACCACTCTCACAACACCTTCATTCAGCCCCAAGGCAACCGTCTTTAAGGAAACGATTTCTGAAACGCGCAGGCCACTGGCATACATCAGCTCTAACATCGTACGATCGCGCAGACCCAATGGGGTATCGATATCAGGCGCATTCAGTAAGTCGGTCACCTGTGCCTCAGAGAGTGTCTTTGGAAAGCGTAGCGCTTGCTTAGCAGCACGTAGTCCTAAACAGGGATCGCTTTTAACCAAGTTCATGCGCAGGGCATAGCGATAGAAGCGTTTAAAGACGGTTAAGCGACGATTGGCTGTAGTGGCCTTATCACTGCGCTTAGAGGCAATATAGGCAGTGAGCTCCTTTTCACCTACACCATATAAATCGATTTTGCTATTGTGAAGATAGAGCCATTGTGCAAACAGCAACAGGTCACGTCGATAAGCCGATAGACTATTTTGTGACAAGCCATCTTCTAACCAACAAGCATCACAAAACTGATCAATCGCTTGCTGGCTTGATTGATTAATCAACGTATTCAACCTTAAAGTCTGATTAATAGCCTTTCTTATTTGGTTGCCTCCTCTAGTTTTTCAGCTAGCCAGATTTTCATAAGCGACTGATAAGGAACGTCCATTTTATTTGCTTGTGATTTAATCCCCTCTAGAAAGCTTTGAGATAAGCGCAGAGAAATAGAGGCTGTCGTTGGCTTTAGATTGGGCATGACCACTCGTACCGCTTTGGATAAATCAAAATATTCCGAAGCATCATTCTTTTCCCAGAATGCGCGCTCCTCTTTCTCGCTCTTAAATTGTGGAATTACTTTATTAGGCTTTTTCATAAAATTCCCTCTCTTTCTTGCTCATCGGTCTTGCCGAAACCACACGGATTAAGCTGCATTGAACCCTCAAGGTAAAAATTACCGCCAACCTTTTGCCTCCTGAGGTAATGCCCAAAGCAAGAAACCGGCTTTCCCTAATGCTATGTTTAGCATCGTCTTGAATCAATAGAGGCTGATTAAAAAAGATCTCTTCAGCCTCGACTTGCGATACGCCATGCTTATCCTTATTTTTATAAGCATTTCCTGTATCCCACTGGAACCCTAATATTAGACCAAAATCAATCATCCATGTATATTACTATAATATACAAAACCCACCCAGTAAAGTGGTCAAACCTCCGATGCTTTAGTCACGGAAATTATTAAAGCCCAGAGGAGCCTCAGTGACTTCTTTGCGGAGCATTGTCATTACTTCTTGCAAATCATCGCGCTTACCCCCGGTGACCCGTACGGCATCCCCCTGAATACTCGCTTGCACTTTGATCTTGCTGTCTTTAATGATGCGCACCACTTTTTTAGCCAAGTCGGAAGTAATTCCTTTTTGGATCTTCATGGTTTGCTTGCGTTTATCGCCACCAATGGTCTCGGTCTTATCGTCCTTCAGATAACGCACATCGACGTTGCGCTTGGCCATCTTGCCCACCAGTACATCTCTGACCTGACCCAACTTAAAGTCGTCATCGCCATAAAGAATTAAGGCTTCATCCTTTTGTTCTACTCGGCTATCAGAGCCTTTGAAGTCAAAGCGATTGGCAATTTCTTTATTGGACTGCTCAATCGCATTTTTGAGCTCAACCATATCCGGTTCACAAACCACATCAAATGAGGGCATTTTTCACTCCTGTATGAATACTTTAACTTTGCACTTTTCAGCATTTTCTGGGATTTTTTCCCAAAACGCCGAACACGAATAAGATTGTGGCATGAACTCAGCCTCAAAAGACCTAAGCCTAGCAAACTGCATGCCCAAGCTTGGGCTCAAGCAGCGCAATACTTTGGGGATAGAGTCTTACGCTGAGCAGGCAATGGTGATTTCCAAATCCGAGCAAATACCCTCCCTTTTGCAGGACATCAAAGCGCATGGTTTGCCTTGGCAAGTCTTAGGCGGTGGCAGCAATGTGGTGCTCCCAAGCGCATTACCTGGAGTCACCCTTCTAATCAATATTGCCGGCAAAGAAATTATTTCTAGCGATGAGACAGAGACATTAATTCGAGTAGGTGCTGGTGAAGCTTGGCACGATTTTGTACAGTGGACTCTTGCGCAAGGTTTTCCCGGAATGGAAAACCTTGCCCTTATTCCTGGGACAGTGGGCGCATCACCGATTCAGAATATTGGCGCTTATGGTTCAGAAGTCGCTCACTTTATTAAGCGTGTTGAAGCCTTTGATACGCAGGCGCAAAACTTTGTGACCCTGAACAATACAGAATGTGAGTTTGCTTACCGTGACAGCTACTTTAAGCAACATCCTGGTCGCTTCATCATTACGCAGGTAATCTTCAAACTTCCTAAAGTCTGGTCAGCCAAACTCAGTTATGCCGAGCTAGCCAAACAGTTTTCTAATCAGAGCCCCACTCCACAAGAAATTTTCAATGCCGTTTGCGCCATTCGCTCCAGTAAATTACCTGACCCTCAAGTCCTGGGCAACGCAGGCAGCTTTTTTCAGAATCCAATTGTGAGTGAAGCGCAATGCAACGAGCTTGCAAAGCAATATCCCGCAATAGTATCTTTTCCAGATGCAGCCGGTCAGCGCAAGCTTGCTGCAGGCTGGCTGATAGATCAATGCGGCTTCAAAGGCAAACGCATAGGACCTGTAGGGGTCTACGACAAGCAGGCCTTGGTCTTAGTGAACTATGGTGGCGCTAGCGCGCAAGATATTCTTGGTCTAGCAAAACAGATTCAAGATAAGGTACACGAAACCTTTGGCGTGCAGTTACAGATTGAGCCGAATATCCTTTAAAAATTTTGACCAGAATAGTTTTGAGGATAAATCGAGTCTAAAAAGAGACTATGGCCAAGGACTAAGCGGCTGCTAATAGGGGCTTCATTACCGTAGGCGCAATTGCTGGGTTATTTTTGAATTTTTGCTCCACTTCCCAGAGATCCACTGCTTCTTGCATATGAAGCCAACTTTCTGGTGTGCCGCCAATCACCTTTGCAATTCTCACTGCCATCTCGGCACTCACACCCCGCTTTTCAAGCAAAATTTCAGAGACCGTCAAGCGACTAACACCTAGGTGTTCAGCAAAAACAGATTGGGTAATGTCTAGCTGCGGCAAGATATCCTCACGCAAGATAGCGCCAGGATGTGTAGGTCTGCGGTTTGGATTTCTTAAACTTCTCATTATTTTCTTCATTAGTGGTAATCCTCTAAATCAACATCTATCGCGTTGTCGCCATCAAACTTAAAGGTCAATCGCCAATTTCCAGATATCGACACGGCATAAACATTTTTTTTCTTACCGCTTAATCGATGAAACTTATAGCCAGGGATATCCATATCTTCAGGGCAAATGGCTGAATCTAATCTATCTAACATTCTCTCCAATCTAGCTCCGGACTGAGCGGGAACAGCTTTATAGCTTCCCTTTTTAAAAAATCCCTCCAAGCCTTTGTGGCTAAACGAACTGATCATACTGACCCTTTTTTAACATTGTAATGTAATTAATTACAATGTCAACATAACCATTACAATGAAAAGGTTCAAGATTCAAGTTTTAATTTTTTCAAACTGCACTTGCGCAACACCTTCTGCTAGACGTACCTCAAACTGGTTTTGCGTATCTAAGTCTTTGGGCTTCCGAATCGCTTGTATTTCTGGATTCAGAATCACGGCATAGCCCCGCTCTAGGGTGCGCTGCGGGTTGAGCATCTCCAGTTGTAACTGATAGTGATTTTGATTGCGCTTGAAGTTATCTATTTGCACTGACCACGCTTGTTGCAAACGGGTCTGCCAAGAAGTGATTTGCTCGCGCATCCGATCCGGATTTGGAAGAGCGTGAGAAAGACGTAGCGCCAATTGATCTAAGGTTTGGGCTTCCCGCTCAACGCGCTGCATTAGACGCTGATAGAGTGCTTGCTCAATTGCTTCGAGCTCTTGTAGCAACTGATCTTTACGTGGGGCCGACAGCTCCGCTGCGCCTGTTGGCGTGGGCGCCCTTAAATCAGCTACAAAGTCGGCAATGGTGACATCGGTTTCATGCCCAACACCGCTGACGATCGGTATTAGAGAGTCGGCAATCGTATAGGCAAGCTGCTCATCATTGAATGCCCAGAGGTCTTCGATGCTACCACCACCGCGCACCAACAAAATGACATCAACCACTGCTTCTTGATTGGCATTCTGGATTGCAGAAATAATACCCGCGGGTGCATCGGGACCTTGCACGAGTGTGGGGTAAATCACAATCGGAATATGCGGGCTTCTTCTTTGTAATGTGCTCAGTACATCTTTGAGTGCAGCGGCTTGTGGTGAGGTAATGATGCCAATCGCACGCGGGTGGCTTGGAATTGCTTGTTTGCGCTCTTGATCAAATAAACCTGCTTTAGCGAGTTTGGCTTTGAGTTTCAAAAAGGCTTCATAGAGTCCACCCATGCCAGCTTTGCGTAAGCTTTGAATGGTGAGCTGCACATCACCACGAGGTACGTACATTCCTAAACTGGCGCTGACTTCAACTAAATCCCCTGATTGGGGCATAAAGCCCACTTGACCATTGCGACCACGGAACATCACACAACGAATTTGCCCTTCTTCGTCCTTTAGCGAGAAATACCAGTGCCCGCTGTCATACGCTTTGAAGTTGGAAATCTCCCCGCTAACCAAGACGGTATCGAACTGGGCCTCTAGCGAGCTCGCAATGGCGCGGTTTAGATCGCCAACCGATAGGACTTCCCTTGATATTTCCGACATTTTTTCTCGCTGTTTCTCAAACCATGAGGCTTTACAGGCCAAAAACTATCCACAGCACAATACTAGAGCCAATAGGCAAAGTCCGATGTAAGTAATCGCTGACCCAGAGCGTCTCATTCTTCCAACAGTTAATCTGTAAGTAATTGATTTATATGTTTTTTTATTCAAGCAAAAATCGGGCTCAAATCGGTAAAAACCCCAAAGCCAAGACCAACTCTTGACCTAGATCAAGGCTCTAGAAAAGTTTTGCACAGAGTTATCCACAGGACAGCTTTCAGAAAGGGGCAGGACAATTGGGCTAAAGTACCAGTCTATGTACACCATCTTACTTACGGCTGGCTGGCCGATCTGGCCTCTACTCATCATCTCCATTATCGGGCTTGCCATTGTCATTGAGCGCACCTGGTATTTGCGCAAAATCCAAGTTTTCCCCTCAGGATCGCTTGAAATCGCCTTTACCCTTGCAAGCCAGCTAGAAAGCGGCAAAACCGTCCCCACCTCCGAAATTGATCGACTGGCTCGGCTTTCACCAGCGATGCCACTCCTAGTAGGGGTTTTACAAGAGAAAATCTCTGGCGCATCCAATGAGGCAGCCTTAGAAGAATTGCAGGCTATTGCGCAAGCGACCTGGCACAAGCTTGAGCGTTATCTTGGGGCCTTGGCTACGATTGCGACCGTTGCACCGCTCTTGGGACTTTTTGGCACCGTGGTTGGCATGATTGAGATCTTTGGCAGCCAAGGCGCAATCAATGGCGGCGCAGCGAGTCCTCAACAACTTGCACATGGCATCTCAGTTGCGCTCTACAACACTGCATTTGGACTACTGATCGCGATTCCTGCACTAGCAGCCTGGCGCGGTCTGCGAGCAATGGCGAACCAACGCCAACGTGAGTGCGAAGAATTTACCCGCCAGTTATTTAAAAAACTGTTTCCAGCTTAAGACTACATGAGCTGGCTCTCAAACCCTTCTTCTCAGCAACGGGGATTTTCCTTAGGGGGGAGCACGCCAAGTCCCGAGCCGGAGATCAATCTCATTCCTTTTATTGATGTGCTCTTGGTAGTACTGATTTTTTTGATGATCTCAACAACCTTTACGCACTATCAGGAACTGGCTATCACCCTACCGACTGCGAGCGGTAGTGACAATGCCCCTGAGGTGAAGCAAATTCATGTGGCGGTGAGTAGCGACGGACGATTTGCCATTAATGGCCGAGTGACTGAGCGCAGTCAGCTAGCCAGCGCCCTCAATCAGAACAGTCCCAATAAAGAGGTGCAAGTCAGCATCGACGCAGATGCTAGAGCTCCTCATCAAGCCGTCATGAGCGCACTCGAAGCGGCAAGAGATGCTAATCTGTCGAATATTATCTTTAGCACTCAAACCAAAAAGTAAATCGATTGCGCATGCCTAAATTATTCAGTAAGGCTCCGACCTTCTGGGAGCGTCGCGGTCCCACCAGTCTCTTGCTCTGGCCTTTATCTTTGGTATTTGGTCAGCTCTTGCGGGCTCGCAAGATATTCAATGAACTCGACCTAAGTAATAAAAAAACAGCTCGTGTGCCCATCATCATTGTGGGCAATATTCGGGTTGGCGGCACTGGTAAAACTCCCATCGTCATCTCATTGGCTGAGCGCTTAGCAGCTCTGGGTTGGCACCCCGGCATTATTAGCCGTGGTTATGGTGCAAAAACGCAAGCTGCTCCACTTCTCGTGACCAGCGATTCGGATCCAAGTGTGGTGGGTGATGAACCCGTCCTGATCGCTCAGCGAACCAAGAACCAATTTCCGCTTTATGTTTTTCCCAAGCGCAAACACAGTATTGCTGTGTTGCTGCAAGAACACCCTGAAGTGGATGTGATCATCAGTGATGATGGTCTGCAGCACACGGGCTTAGTGCGCTGGCCCTCACGTGAAGGCGGTCGTGACGTGGAGTTTGTGGTACGCGATCAACGTGGCGAAGGGAATGGCTTCCTATTACCCGCAGGACCTTTGCGCGAACCTGTGACACGCGAGCGTGATGCTACCCTCATGATGGGGAGCCCATCAGCGCTCAGCGCTAAAGCCGATGAATATTTCTTGGGTCGCCGCGCCTTTACCCTGCGGCCACACTTTGGCAGACCTTATCAACTGAATCATCCGGAAGCCTATAAAACCTTGGATGACATCGCTCTTGCCTACTCCAAACAAGGTCGCACACGCATTACTGCCGTTGCAGCCATTGGCAATCCTAAGCGCTTCTTTAGTGACCTGGAAAAGCATGGCCTCAAGATCAAAGGCGTTGGCCTACCTGATCACAGTAGCTTTACCCCAGAGTTCTTTCAAGGGATCGATGCGGACTGCATTCTGATTACCGAAAAAGACGCCGTAAAATGCAAAGGTATTAACGATGCTCGCATTTGGGTAATCCCCATGCATCTCAATATTCCAGAGGGTTTACTGGAGTGGTTGCAAACCATTTTGCATAGACCCGACCCTAACCGCTACACTTTGTAATCTGCCTGTTCACTCAAGATCGCCATGGATAAACGTCTGCTCGAAATTTTGGTTTGCCCTCTCTGCAAAAGCACGCTTACTCTCAACTCTGAAAAGCGTGAGCTCATCTGTAAAGCGGATCGCCTGGCTTATCCGATTCGAGAAGATATTCCGGTCATGATCATTGATGAGGCCCGCACTCTCGCGGCCGATGAAGTGATCTAAGTCCTCACACTCGAATCTATTACTTTGACCTCCTCAAGCGCCCCTGAATTTTTGGTCGTCATTCCGGCAAGACTGGGATCCACTCGCTTACCTCGTAAGCCTTTAGCAGACATTGGTGGCAAGCCGATGGTGGTGCGTGTTGCCGAGCGTGCTAAAGAGTCCCTAGCCAAGCAAGTGGTGGTGGCTACTGACTCTGCAGAAATTCTTGCGGCATGTCAGGCCCATCAGATTGAATGCATTTTGACGCGGGATGATCACGCTACGGGCACTGATCGCATTGCGGAAGTAGCCCATCTACTCAAACTACCAGAACAGACCTTGGTCGTTAACCTACAAGGTGATGAACCTGCAATTCCAGCAGAGCTGATTAATCAAGTAGCACTCACCCTAGCCAGCAATCCAGATTGCGCCATCTCCACGGTTGCAGTAGCGATTATTGACCCTCAAGAGATCGCCAACCCCAATGTGGTGAAGGTGGTCCTCAATCGCAATAATCACGCCCTGTACTTCTCCAGAGCGGCGATTCCGTTTGTGCGTGATCCTGATGCCAGTTCGCAAGAGGGTAGCGGGTATCTTCGCCATATTGGCATTTATGCTTATCGTGCAGCGTTTTTGCATGCTTATGCCCGACTCAAGCCGGCCCCAGCCGAGCAAGCTGAGGCGCTAGAGCAACTGCGCGCCCTTTGGTATGGCTATCAGATCGCCGTGTACATCGCTCCAGAGACGCCACCGGCCGGAGTGGACACCCCTGAAGACCTAGAGCGAATCCGCCAAGCCTTTTAAACGGCTAATTCCCATTTTTTTCGGGGATAATCCTAATCAGAAGTGATAAATGATCCCGAAAAAATACGGGACAATGCAACTCTAATAAGGGGAAAACACAATGCGCTTAATTCTGCTCGGAGCACCAGGTGCTGGCAAAGGAACTCAAGCACAATTTATTTGCAAGCAATTTGGGATTCCACAAATCTCAACTGGGGATATGCTACGCGCAGCCGTTAAAGCCGGTACCGAGCTAGGCATTGCCGCTAAGAAAATTATGGATGCCGGTGGCCTGGTATCAGACGACATCATTATTGGTTTAGTGAAAGATCGCCTGACCCAAGCCGATTGCGCTAAAGGCTATCTGTTTGATGGCTTTCCCAGAACGATTCCCCAAGCTCAAGCAATGAAAGACGCAGGCGTTCCCATTGATTTTGTCCTAGAGATCGATGTTCCGTTTGACGCTATCATCGATCGCATGAGCGGTCGTCGCGTTCATCCTGCTTCAGGCAGAACGTATCACATCAAATTTAACCCGCCCAAAGTGGCAGGCATTGATGATGTCACTGGTGAGCCTTTGATTCAGCGCGATGATGACAAAGAAGAAACGGTACGCAAACGTTTACAGGTTTATAACGATCAGACCCGTCCTTTAGTCGAGTACTACTCTACTTGGGCTCAACAAAGCCATGCCAGCGATAAAGTGAAGGCGCCCGCCTATCGCAAGGTGAATGGTACCGGCAGCGTGGAAGATATCACTACTGCAATTTTTGCTGAGTTGAAATAAACATAGTCTTTCTAGCCTTTAAGCTTATTTAAAAAGATCTGCCTTTGCAGGTCTTTTTTTATTGCTGCGCATGATTAGCCAGAAATACATCTTCTAAGGTTATGATCCAATCAATACCGTTCAGGAAAGAGACGCCTAAATGACATCTACCAAACTCACGAACTACATTTTGGGCGCCATGCTCTTAGGCATTCTGGCGGGCTACCTAGTGAATAGTCACGGAGCAGATTCGGGCTTTTCTGCCCAGTATGTGACTTACATTTCAATCTTGACAGACATCTTTTTGCGTCTCATTAAGATGATTATCGCCCCATTAGTCTTTGCAACTATGGCGGTAGGTATTGCCCGTATGGGTGATGCTTCAACTATTGGGCGCGTAGGCTTAAAAACTTTTACCTGGTTTATTTCCATGTCATTAGTTTCTTTATTGCTCGGCTTAGTGATGGTCAACCTACTTCATCCTGGAGTAGGTCTCGATCTAGCGCTACCCGACGTGGCAGCAAGCAGCTCAATTAGTAAGGGCGGTCTTAATCTTCCCGACTTTGTAAAGCATATTTTTCCCACCAGCATCATGGATGCAATGGCCAAAAATGAAATCTTACAAATCGTTGTCTTCTCAGTCTTTTTTGGAGTCGCAGCTGCCGGCTTCGGCGAGCGCGCTGCAGAATTTATCCGCAACCTGGATATGCTCTCGCACATCATGCTCAAAATCACTACAGCCGTCATGAAATTTGCTCCAGTTGCCGTATTTGCAGCGGTGTCATCAGTCGTTGCAGAAAATGGTTTATCGATCTTGCTGACCTATGGCAAATTCATGTTCAGTTTTTATGCTGCGATTGTGGTGCTCTGGATAGTGATCATCTTCATCAGCTCCATCTTTCTCAAAAGACGCGCACTCAAATTAGCCTGGATGCTACGCGAACCCGCTCTACTCGCCTTTACAACAGCCAGCTCAGAGGCTGCCTATCCACTAACGCTAGAGCAGCTTGAGCGCTTTGGTTGCAAAAATAAAATTGCCTCTTTTGTATTGCCAGTGGGTTACTCCTTCAATCTCGATGGCTCAATGATGTATTGCACCTTTGCGGCGATCTTCATTGCTCAGGTGTACGGTATTGAAATGTCTCTTGGACAACAACTGTTGATGCTCTTAGTTTTAATGGTCACTTCCAAGGGCATCGCTGGGGTACCCAGAGCGTCCTTAGTGGTAATTGCAGCAACCCTCTCCCAGTTTCATCTGCCAGAAGCGGGAATCTTATTGATTCTTGGGGTGGATCACTTCTTAGATATGGCGCGTTCAGCCACCAATGTGCTTGGTAATGGCATGGCTACTGCAGTAGTTTCTAAATGGGAAGGTGAGCTATCGCAGTAAAAACTAGGCAGGCTTATTACGCTCTATTTGAGCTCTTTGAGTGCGCTCTCAAAGGACTCAATATCCGCAAAGCTGCGATAGACTGAAGCAAAGCGGATGTAAGCCACTTTATCTAAGCGCTTCAGCTCACGCATGACTAACTCTCCCACCCGTTCGCTGGGGATCTCTTTTTCACCAAGACTCAAGAGCTTTTCTTCAATACGCGTAATTGCCTCTTCAACCGAGTCAGATGAAACGGGGCGCTTGCGCAGTGCCAACTTAATTGAGCTCACTAATTTCTCGTGGTTGTAGTCAACCCGGCTACCGTTTTTCTTGACGATGGCTGGCAGGGCTAATTCCACTCGCTCATAGGTTGTAAAGCGCTTATCGCACTTGGCGCAGCGACGGCGCCGACGGTTGGTGTCGCCCTCATCCGATACCCGGGTATCCATTACCTGGGTATCGTCGTTATGGCAAAAAGGGCAGCGCAAGAATGTTCTCTGTTGACTAAGTCGTCTTAGCTAGCGCTATACACCGGAAAACGCTTGGTCAACTCGGTGACCTTAGCGCGCACCTGCGCAATATTGTCCGCATCGTGCGGATTGTCCAAAACATCAGCTATGAGATAACCTACTTGCTTGGCTTCAGCTTCTTTAAAGCCTCGGGTTGTCATTGCCGGTGAACCCAAACGAATACCGCTGGTCACCATTGGCTTTTCAGGATCGTTCGGAATCCCGTTCTTATTACAAGTGATGTGGGCTTCACCTAAGATGCGCTCGGCCTCTTTGCCCGTCATCTTCTTAGCCCGCAGATCCACCAACATCACATGCGATTCTGTGCGGCCAGAGACAATGCGCAGTCCGCGCTCAATCAAGGCTGCAGCCATCGCTTGGGCATTGGCAATCACTTGCTGCTGATAGTCCTTAAAGCTGGGCTCTAAAGCCTCTTTGAAAGCAGTGGCTTTACCGGCAATCACATGCATTAAAGGGCCACCTTGCAAGCCTGGGAAGACTGCGGAATTAATCGCCTTCTCGTGCTCAGCCTTCATCAAAATAATGCCGCCACGAGGACCACGCAAACCCTTGTGGGTCGTTGAAGTCACGATATCGGCATGGGGTATCGGGTTGGGATATACGCCAGCAGCAATGAGGCCAGCGTAGTGCGCCATATCGACCATAAAAATTGCGCCTACTTCTTTAGCAATTTTGGCAAAGCGCTCAAAATCAATCTTGAGAGAATAAGCAGAAGCACCAGCAATAATGAGTTTAGGTTTGTGCTCGCGCGCTAAACGCTCCATTTGCTCGTAGTCAATCACCTCGTTTTTATCTAGACCGTAAGCAATGGGATTGAACCACTTGCCGCTCATATTCAAAGGCATACCATGGGTCAAGTGTCCACCTTCGGCCAAACTCATTCCCATGAAGGTATCGCCGGGCTTCAAAAAGGCTAAAAAGACTGCTTGGTTTGCCGAGGCGCCGCAATGAGGTTGCACGTTTGCCGCTTCCGCGCCAAATAACCTTTTGACACGATCAATCGCCAACTGCTCCGCTACATCAACAAATTCACAACCGCCGTAATAACGCTTGCCAGGGTAGCCTTCAGCATACTTATTGGTTAATTGGGAGCCTTGAGCCTGCATGACTGCTGGAGAGGTATAGTTCTCAGAAGCAATGAGCTCAATATGGTCTTCTTGACGGCGATTCTCATCGGTAATGGCGGCCCATAATTCGGGGTCGGTCTTAGCTAAGGTGTTTTGACGGTCAAACATGTTGATAATCCTGATGTAATTGGACTGCTTAAGTAAAATCTACCCCTACATCATACAAAATCCCCCATGAACCCTACTCAAGACCTCTCCTTTTTATCCCTCGTCCTCGATGCCAGCACCCTAGTGCAGCTCGTCATGCTCTTATTGCTTGGCATGTCAATCGCCTCTTGGACCATTATTTTCAAAAAAGGGGCCATTTTGGGTGGCGTAAGACGCGATACCGAGCGCTTTGAGCGTGACTTCTGGTCTGGCGGCGATCTCAATACCCTATTGGAAGCGGCTCAGCGCAATACACGTAGTGATGCCGTCCTTGAGCATATTTTCGAGGCAGGTATGCAGGAGTTTCTCAAGTTCAAAGAGATCGATGCTGCACGTCGCGCCATGAAGGCAACTTATCAGCGCGAGATGGATATGCTTGAAGCGAACCTTCCCTTCTTGGCATCCGTAGGTTCAGTGTCCCCTTACATTGGTTTGTTTGGCACCGTGTGGGGCATCATGCATGCGTTTCGTGGTTTAGCGAATGTGCAAAATGCAACCCTCTCTGCAGTTGCTCCTGGTATTGCTGAAGCTTTGGTGGCGACCGCGATTGGTTTATTTGCAGCGATTCCAGCGGTGATTGCCTACAACCGTTACGCCACAGATGTAGACCGCTTAGCGATTCGTTTTGAAACCTTCATTGAAGAGTTCACTAACATTTTGCAACGCCAAGTAGCGAGTCGCTAATTTCCACTCATGGCTAAATCTTCTTTTCGCACTAGTAAACGTCGGGCCATGTCCGACATCAATGTGGTTCCCTATATTGATGTGATGCTGGTCCTGCTCGTGATCTTTATGGTCACGGCACCCATGGTGAATCCCGGGATTGTCAATTTACCGACTGTCGGTGGCGCTAAGGTGCAAGCACTGCCTCCAGTCTTCCTCACGATTGATGCTGATGAAAATATCATCGTGCGCAAAGATGGTGAGTCGACTCAGACGCTGAACAAAACGGAGTTAGGCAGCTTTGCTCGCAATCAAGCAGAACGCTCGCCCGATCAACCCCTGGTATTGGCTGCAGATAAATCTGTCAAATATGAAGTAGTGATGGATGTAATGTCCAAGCTCAAAGAAAATGGTGTCAAACGGGTTGGCCTAGCAGTCAAGAGCCAATAAGTCTCGCCCTTCATCATGAATAGCGCGCCACTTTCAAGTCAATCGTTTTCTCGCTATCGCTTTGGTAAAACTGAGAGCACTAAGCGGGCACTCACGTTTTCGCTGATTGCTCACTTGGGCTTGCTCGCCTTTCTGATGATTGGTATTCAGTGGCGTAGCTCGACTCCTGCGGGTGTCGAGGTCGAACTGTGGGACTCTGTGCCCCAAGTCGTCACACCACCTACGCCAGAGATCAAAACCGAAGCCAAAGAAGAAGCGGCAGATATTGCAATCAAGAAAAAGAAGTTTGAAAAAGAGTCCCCTAAAAAAGAAGCCGTGAAGGAAGTGGTCAAACCGAAACCCACGCCCCCTCCAGAAAAACCGGTAGTGAAAAAAACTGAGCCTCCTAAAGTGGCTACCCCTTCTCCAGCGGAGGTCAAAGCCAATGCAGCAGCTGAAAAAGTGCGCGCCGATCAACTCGCCCGCTTACGTGCAGCTGCGGGTGCGGAGGGTGGTAGCGGTGGTAGCTCTGGTAGTGGTGTTGGCGGTGGCGGCAACGCTCCTCCAGGCTGGACAGACAAAGTCATTAAGAAAGTAAAACCCTTGATTGTGTTCAATGCGGAGTCTGTTAGCGGCAATCCTGCGGCCGTGATCAAGGTTGATTTGGCACCCGATGGCGCTATTCTGAGCACCAGTATCATCACCTCTAGTGGTAATGATGCTTGGGATCGTGCTGTGCTCTTGGCACTCTCGCGCGCCCAAAGCCTGCCGAAAGATGACAGTGGCAAAATTCCGCAACGCCAAGTGAAGTTGACATTTAAACCCAAGGATTAACACATGCTGCAGTTTGTCAAAAAATGGATCTCCTTATTGAGCATTGCCATCCTCAGTCTAGGCGTCTCTGCCAGCGCGTTCGCTCAAATGAATATCGAGATCACCGGTGTTGGTCAATCCTTGTATCCCATCGCAGTAATGCGCTTTCAGGATGAAAATAAATTACCCACTAGCGTTACTGAAATCATTCGCCAGGATTTACTCCGCAGTGGTTACTTTAAAAATACCGAGAACGGTAATGCCACCGAGAATCCTTCCGGGACACCAAACTACAAATCTTGGGCAGCGCGTGGCGCTGATGCATTAGTCCTGGGCTCGGTTGTGCAAACTGGTCCAACTCAGTTTGAGATTCATTACAAATTATTTGATATTCGTAAGAGCCAAGCTTTGGGCGGCTTAGATATCAACTCCAGCGCAGATAATCTGCGTGCTGCCGCTCACAAAATTGCCGATGACATTGTTTATAAATTACTGGGTGAGCGTGGCATCTTCTCAACCAGATTGTCCTATGTGATTAAAGACGGCAAGCGCTATCGCTTGGTGATCTCCGATGCGGATGGTCAAAATATTCGCAATGCACTCAATAGTGCCGACCCCATTATTTCTCCATCCTGGTCACCAGATGGCAAGAAAGTGGCCTACGTGTCTTTTGAAGATCGCAAACCGGTGATTTATGTTCATGAGCTTGCGACTGGTAAACGGATCATGCTCTCCAATCAAAAGGGGAATAACAGCGCCCCTGCATGGACGCCCGATGGTAAGCAGTTAGCCATCTCACTCTCCAAAGATGGCAATACCCAAATCTACGGCATCAATAGTGATGGGACAGGTTTGCATCGTCTGAGTCGCGGTTACACAATTGATACCGAGCCGCAGTATTCGCCGGACGGACGTTATATTTATTTCACGAGTGATCGTGGCGGCAGTCCTCAGATCTATCGGATGAGTGCTGAAGGCGAACAAGTTGAAGGCGCTAAACGCATTAGCTATAAGCAAGGCTTTGTGACCTCCCCTCGCATTTCTCCAGACGGAAAATATTTAGCCTATATTGCCAACATTGGTGGGGCATATCGGCTCTATATCGTCAATTTGGCAACGGGGGATAGTCAAGCGCTGACTGACGGTACAAGCGATGAGTCTCCTTCCTTCGCTGCCAATGGCCGCTATATCATTTACTCCACTAAGGTGAATGGCAAGCGCGTCTTGGCTGCAGTGTCAGTAGACGGCAACTCTAAGCAAGTTCTCACCATTCCAGGATCGGATGTACGTCAACCATCTTGGGGCCCATTTATGGACTAGCCCTAGCGCTTTCGGGGGCTATTGCGGACTGCAATTCCCCTTTTTAGGCGCATAATATGGGGTATTAGCTTATTTGTAGGAAAAGGAAATCTCCCATGACAATCTCAATCACACGTCGTTTTACGACTTCACTACTATTCGGTTTAGCTGCGCTATCAGCCACTTTTTTGGTAGGCTGCTCCAGCGTTAAGTTAGATGATGTTGATGGTAGTTCCAGCAATGGAAACTTCAGCTCACAGCCTTGGAATGATCCTAAGAGCCCATTATTTGAGAAAAGTGTTTATTTCGGCTTTGACGAATATACCGTCCAGACTAAATACCAAAACATGCTCTCCGCTCACGCTGGGTACCTCAAAGCGCACCCACAACAGAAAATCATCATTCAAGGTAATACCGATGATCGCGGCACTGCAGAATACAACTTGGCGCTAGGTCAACGTCGCTCTGACGCCGTTCGCAAAGCCCTAGCGCTCATGGGTGTACCTGATGCTCAGATGGAAGCAGTGAGTTTTGGTAAAGAGAAACCGAAAGCTGAAGGCGATACTGAATCCGCTTGGGCAGAAAACCGCCGTGCTGACATTGTTTACATCAGCAACTAATGATGAAATTGCATAAGCCCTTCAAACAAACGCTCTTACGAGCGTTTTGTTTAAGTAGTGCCGTCATTTGTTTGACTGCCTCTTCTAGCGCTTGGGCACTCTTCTCCGATGATGAAGCGCGTAAGGCGATTTTGGATTTACGCAAATCACTCGCAACTACACAACTCGATTTACAAGAGCAAATTGAAAAACTCAAAGCCGATAATGCTGAGTTGCGCGGCAAAGTGGAAGAGCTTGAGAAGCAGGCTGAAGATATCGGCAATAGTCAGAAGACCTATTACCAAGATTTAGATAATCGCCTTGGTAATTTTGAGCCCCGCTCAACCACCATTGAGGGCGTTACTGGTACCGTTCAACCAGGTGAGAAAAAAGCTTACGACGAGTCTCTCAAAGCCTTTCAGGCGGGCAACCTCAAAAAGGCAGATGATGGTTTTTCAGCCTTTATTCGCAAATATCCTAGCAGCCCCTATTTGCCACTAGCACTCTATTGGGGTGCAAATAGCAAATACGCTAACAAGGATTACGCTGGTGCAATTGCTCAACTCCAAACCTTGATTAAAAAATATCCCAAGCACCCTCGTATCCCAGCAGCGATGCTGACCTTAGGTAACTGTCAGCTTGAGAGTGGCAATAAAGCAGCTGCCAAGAAAACCTTCAGCGACATCATTGCTTCGTATCCCGATACGGATGCAGCCAAAGATGCGCAACAGTTACTAAGCGCCACCAAGTAATTTCTGAACAGCATTTATGTCTAGTCTTTCTGCTGCATTTGAACCCTTCGCACCGCGCACCCCTAATGCACCAGCAGTCATTCTGTTTTCAGGTGGCTTAGACTCCACCACAATCTTGGCTCTTGCTAAAGACCTTGGCTATGCGCCCTATGTTTTATCGGTAAGTTATGGGCAACGTCATTCTTCTGAAGTGGCTGCCGCCAAGAAGATCGCTCAGCAGATGGGTGTGCTTGCACATGAGGTGGTGCAGCTCGATCTGACCCGCTTTGGTGGGTCTGCCTTAACTGATGCCTCTATTGCCTTGCCAACCATCCCGAGTAAGGCCGATGAAATCCCCGTTACCTATGTGCCTGCTCGCAACACGATCTTGCTCTCCCTTGCGCTGAGCTGGGCAGAGGCTTTAGGTGGCTTAGATATTTTTTGTGGCGCCAATGCAGTCGACTACTCCGGCTATCCAGATTGTCGTCCGGAGTATGTTGCTGCTTTTGAAGGCATGGCTAACCTTGCCACTAAAGCAGGGGTTGAGGCACTGAACCATGCCAATCGCTTTCGGGTTCACGCGCCGATTATTCAAATGAGTAAAGCAGAAATTATTCGCTTAGGATCTACGCTAGGAGTCGATTACTCGCAAACCGTCTCTTGTTATCAAGCCGATGATGCAGGCCATGCCTGTGGTATCTGTGAATCTTGCCGTTTAAGACAAGCAGGCTTTGCCCAAGCGCAGATAGCTGATCCTACGCGCTATCAACAGAAATAACTTAGAGCGCTTTTACCTCTAACATGCGTGCAAGATAGCGCGCAATCAAATCGACTTCTAAATTCACTTCACTGCTCTCTTGAAGACTTCCGAGGGTGGTGTGCTGTAAGGTATGGGGAATGATATTGATTGAGACGATGCAGGCATCTGACTGATCCTCTACAAGGTTGACAGTCAAAGACACGCCGTTAACCACAATCGATCCTTTGTAGGCCAAGAAGGGAGCCAACTCAAGGGGAGTAGCAATCTTTAACAACCAAGAACCATCAGCATCATTTGCGAGCGCAGCGAAATGGGTCACTTTCCCAACGCCGTCAACGTGTCCACTCACTAGATGTCCACCTAAGCGATCATTAAAGCGCAGCGCCTTTTCCAGATTGACTGGGCCCATTTGATCTAAGCCTACCGTTTTGTTGAGTGACTCTCGAGAGACATCAAAGCTAAAAGAATGTTCTGTTTTCTCTGTGACGGTCATACAAGCGCCTTGCAATGCAATACTGTCGCCCAGTACAACATCATCTAAATAGTGCGCCTCTGTAGTAGGCACTTCCACCTTTAAATGCAAGCCATCGCCTTTCGGTGTGATGTCTTTAATCTGACCCACTGCAGTGATGATTCCGGTAAACATATTTGTTTTTTCTCTTTCGAGTAATTGACTTCAGGTTTTTTGGTAACGCAAACGGATATCAGGATCGAAAGTAGCTTGGTCTATCAAATCCCATGTCTGTCGATCTTGCAATGCATTCAGGGCAGATAGGCTGGTCATTCCTAAACCTTCTCCCATGAAAAATGGGGCGTAATAGAGCAAGAGTTCATCAACGCAATCTTCACGTAGCAAGGATCCATTTAATTTGGCGCCTGCTTCCACATGGATTTCATTCATATGGCGCTCTTGGGCAAGATAAGCCAATAGCTTAGCAAGATCGACTTTGCCATGTGCATTGGGCATCTCGATCACTTCTACTCCGCGCTCACGAAACGCTTTGGCATTGGTCAACTGCTCAGGTGATTGCAAGTGAGCACAAACAATCATCACTCCCGACTGATCCATTCCATCAAATAGCTTGGCATCAAGCGGAGTTTCGAGCTTCGAGTCCACAATCACTTTCCAGGGCTGTCTTTGGGTAATCACATCACGCACATTTAAACTGGGATTGTCTTCTTTGACAGTACCACCACCCGTGAGCACAGCACAAGCTTGCGCACGCCAATGATGTCCATCAGCACGGGCTAGAGGCCCCGTAATCCATTGACTCGTTCCATTGGGTAAAGCAGTCTTGCCATCAAGCGTTGCGGCAATCTTTAAGCGCACCCAAGGCAAGCCACGCGTCATCCGAGAAATAAATCCTCGATTCAATGCCGCGGCTTCCGCTCTAAGTAAACCCGTTTCTACTGCGATGCCTGCCGCCTGTAGACGCTCTAGTCCCTTGCCCGCAACTAAAGGATTCGGGTCAATCATTGCTACAAGGACTTTGCGAGGCTTGGCAGCAATCAGGGCGTCTACACAAGGCGGGGTTCTTCCGGTGTGATTGCAGGGCTCTAAGGTGACGTAGATGACGGAATCAGTCGGATCGAAGCCCTTGCTACGTGCATGGGCTAATGCCCGGACTTCAGCGTGAGGCCCGCCTACTGCTTGTGTGTGCCCCCGCCCAATCTCTTGTCCGTTTTTGACGATGAGGCAACCTACTCGGGGATTGGGGTTAGCAAGGTAGAGGGCCTGGTGAGCTTCAGCCAAAGCCTCGCTCATCCAATGCTGGTCTGTTTGGAGATTCCCTGAGATCATGGCTCTATTAAAACCGATTTAGCGACAAGCCTTCGAATCAGTCCGCGGGTCACAAATCCGCCAGCGTCCGCCACTCCCTAAAATCAGGTGTCGCTCTAGGTCTGGGTGGCGTCTATGCCCCAAGATCAGGCGATTAGCTACAAAGCCCCCATGCGCAGTCTTTGCTGCGCCAGCAGAGTTAAACAGGATCCCTTTTTGCGAGACATTGGGATCGCTAAATTGCTTGCCGCCTTGCTTGAAGTAAATGGGTTCAATTGAGCCCTGCATAAACCAAGCCTTTTTCGAAATACTGGATTGGATGACCCAGCCACTATTCCAGTCATTCTCTGTTCTGGGGACGATCTGAACTGACTCCCCCAAGAACAAAGCCTGTTGCCGCGCAAAGTGCGCCTGCTCAATAAAGCTTCGTGAGATTAAATCGAGCTGGCGTGTGGCTAGCGATTCCTGAATCAAAGGAATACTGATGCTCGACATGATGGCAATGATGAGGGTCACCACCATCAACTCTAACAGGGTACTTCCCCTCTCTGCATTCCTGAGAGAGCGTATCGGCTTAATCAAAAACCTGTCGCCAGTTCAATCGTGTGACCGCGTCAAGCTCTGAATCAAAAAAGACCAACACTTCGATCTGGGGTTTATTCAGATTGGAAATTAGCCAATGATGCTTTTCAGGGGAATCAAAGTCACAATCGGGGTGGTCTAAATGAGCGCCTAATAAAAGATCAGATTGGCAAGCGAGAATAATTTGCTCTGCTTGAATAAAGTGCTCTTGAGTCTGGGCTTGAGTATTGAGATGAACGAGCTCAAGGGCATTCATTCTCTCTAAATAGAAAATGAGTGCCGAGAAAGAAAAGATGATCGATAGGATCCAGGCAATAATCATTGGTAGTTACGAGTAGAAAAATAGCGCTCGAATACCAGATGCAGCCTCTGGCCATCGGTCATCTCTAACTGGACTTTAAATAAGCGCGGCCCGCTGGGGCTTGGTTTAGACGTTTTATCCAGCCCCTCCTCCTCAATGCTGAAATAGTTCACACCATTCATCAGGGTAGTATTTTGAACACGTGCGTGACGATCTAAAGATTGGCAGATGAGTGAGCCACCATTGACTTTGATGCCCTTTGGAATATTCGCTTGTCGCTCTAACAGGAAGCCTTGTAATGCCAAATCATTTTTTGTACGGTCCTGACTCAAGGCATTACCCAAGCAATCAAAGTCAATTCCTGAAGATGGTGCATGTGCGATCTCATGACGCACGATGATGGCATCAGAGCGGTTATAGCCACGCCCTTTGTGAATTTCAATCCATTGGGGATCTATTTTTTTCTTCGCTTTATTCTGCGCTGATTCCCAGTTTTGATAACCGGCCATCCGAATGGCTCTGCCGATCAACTCAAAAGCACGATCGGCTTCACTACTCAGGTTTTTGGTCTTTTGATATTGCACCTGTTTCGCCACCATCACGCTACTACTTTGAATAACTGGGGTAATTAAGATCAGTGAGATTGCTAGGCCGATGAGGCATTCCAGCAAACTCATTTGGGTTTGACTTGGGCGATCTCAAACTGATTCATTTGTGCTCGAATTTGTATACGTTTTTCCTGCGACTGAACAAAACGCATCGCCATGACCTGATATTGATTGATCAGACCAATCCATGCACCAGCGATGAGACTCATGGCGATTAATACCTCTAATAAAATGAAGCCATTGGGCTTGGAAACATTCGGTTTGGAAATCATGGCCCATTCTGTCAAGGACAGCATCACCTCGCCACCCCAATTGGAGGCCCTACTTGTCAGAAAGCTTGGATATTTCTGCAGGACAAAGCAATCCAGGGTCCCTGAGCTTAAAATAGCAGGCTATGTCTATAAAGCTTGCTCCTACAAACGAAATCGTCGCCGACCTACGGGTTGGCAAGATGGTGATCTTGGTCGATGAAGAAGACCGAGAAAATGAAGGCGATCTCGTTCTCGCCGCTGACCATGTGAGCGCTGAAGCCGTTAATTTCATGGCTAAGCATGGACGGGGCCTGATTTGCTTAACCTTGACGCGCGAACATTGCCAACAACTGAATCTGCCTTTGATGGTGCGCGACAACGGTACCTCAATGGGAACAAACTTTACGGTCTCGATTGAGGCCGCCTCAGGTGTCACCACCGGCATTTCTGCAGCTGATCGTGCCCACACCATCAAAACCGCAGTAGCGAAAAATGCTAAGCCGAATGATCTGGTTCAACCTGGGCACATTTTTCCATTAATGGCTCAGCCCGGCGGAGTATTGATTCGTTCGGGCCATACCGAGGCAGGTTGCGATCTTGCTGCCATGGCAGGCTGCTCGCCAAGTGCAGTCATTTGCGAAATCATGAAAGATGATGGCAGCATGGCACGCTTACCAGATCTGCTCGAGTTTGCCAAAGAACATCAACTCAAGATTGGCAGCATTGCCGATTTGATTCAATACCGCAGTCAACATGAGAGCATTGTTAAGCGCCAAGGTGAGCGTGAGTTTGTGACACCATGGGGCACATTCACTGGAATCATTTATCAAGATACGCCAAGCGCTTCAATGCATATTGCTTTAGTGAAAGGCAAGCCCTCTGAATCTGTCGAGACCCTAGTGCGGGTTCATGAGCCAGTGACGGTATTGGATTTCTTAGATGGAAATCATAGTAATCACTCCTGGCCACTCGGCAAGGCCCTCGAGACCTTGGCTCAAGCTCCTGCTGGCGTAGCTGTTTTACTCAATGCTGCTGGCATCGCTGCTCCTGGAGATGCTGACTGGCTCTCACAATTTACCAAGCTCAATCAAACTGCAAATACCCAAGCCAATCCAGCGCTCACTCGTAAGACTGATTTCCGTAGCTACGGTATCGGCGCCCAAATTCTGAAAGATCTGGGTGTTGGCAAAATGCGTTTACTCGCCAAGCCAAATCCAGTCCCTAGCATTTCTGGCTATAAACTAGAGGTTACGGGCTACCTTCCTTTCAGTCCTGATCAAAAAGCGTAATCACAATGAACTCTTCTACAACCCAATCTGGAGTGCAGATCTTAGCCGCGGACCTGAACGGTCAAGATCTCCGCATTGCTATTGTGCAAGCCCGCTTTAATGAAGATCATTGTGAAGCCCTGACTAAAGCCTGCATAAAGGAACTGATTGCGCTTGGTGTTGAGCAGTCAGATATTAAGTTGGTAACTGTTCCTGGCGCGCTCGAAATTCCCTTTGCTCTACAAAAACTTGCTGAGACTGGAGAGTTCGATGGCTTAGTCGCTTTAGGTGCAGTGATTCGCGGTGAGACCTACCATTTTGAACTGGTCTCGAATGAATCTGCCGCAGGGATTACGCGAGTTGGCTTAGAGTCTGGTTTACCGATTGCCAATGGCATTCTGACTTGCGATAACGATGAGCAAGCGCAAGTTCGTGTCAATATCAAAGGGGCGGATTGTGCAAAGGCAGTCGTTGAAATGGCTAATCTCGCTTTAGCACTCACACCAGATTTAGATATTGATTTTCAAGCTGGCGAGGAAGAATAATGTCTAAGACAATCGCCACTGCAAAACTACCGAGCTCCGATAAAGAGAACAAATCAAGCACGCCTAAGCGCTCCCTCACACCACGTCGACTTGCCCGCGAATATGCCCTTCAAGGGGTTTATCAAAGCCTTGTGATGCGCCGTGCGGGCAGCCTGCCGAACTCTGTAACGATCACTAAACAGCTCTCAGAAGACCCTGCCTTCCGTCGCTGTCAGCTGGAATTGTTCCAAGGTATTTTTGAGGGCGTTCTCGAGCGCACCGATGAACTCGAAGCCATCATCACTCCCGCTTTAGATCGACCCATCAATGAACTCTCTCCAGTAGAGCATGCTGCCCTGCTGATTGGTGTCTATGAACTCGCCATCGATCTGTCTGTGCCTTATAAAGTAGCAATCAACGAAGCAGTCGAGCTTGCCAAGACTTTTGGTGGAACCGATGGTCATAAGTATGTCAATGGCGTCTTAGATCTTTTAGCCCAAAAACTCCGTAGCGCTGAAATTTCCGTTGCTTAAATTATTCGGCCATGTCAGCCCAAGATATTCGTAAGCTCTTAAAGGATCCTAGCCTCGTTCGAGAGGATGCCTTTATCAATGGTCAATGGGTCAAGTCTTCAGCAAAGCAAACTTTTTTAGTCAATAATCCTGCAACATCCGAGCTGATTGCACATGTCGCCAATCTTGGTCCTGCGGATGCTGAGTTAGCTATTGCAGCAGCAAATACAGCCCTCCCCCTATGGCGGAGCAAGACCGGTAAAGAGCGCGCCAATGTGATGCGTAAGTGGTTTGATCTGATCATTGCGAATACTGAAGATCTAGCCTTACTCATGACCTTGGAGCAGGGCAAGCCTTTGCTAGAGTCCCGCGGCGAAGTTGCCTACGGTGCCTCATTTGTGGAATGGTTTGCTGAAGAAGCCAAACGGGTTGCCGGAACCATCCCCTCGAGCACTTGGGATGACAAGCGCCTCATGGTGCTCAAGCAGCCGATTGGAGTTTGTGCGGCCATAACCCCTTGGAATTTCCCGATCGCCATGATCACCCGCAAGATTGCACCCGCCATGGCTGCCGGTTGCAGCATTGTGATTAAACCCGCTGAGCAAACGCCCTTGTCTGCCCTAGCGCTAGCTGAACTTGCCAGCCGCGCCGGAATTCCGCATGGGGTGATTAACGTGATTACGGCTGATGCAGAGCAGTCCATCGCAATTGGCAAGACTTTATGCGCTTCGTCTATTGTGCGGCATCTCTCGTTTACAGGCTCTACTGAAGTGGGTCGTATTCTCATGGCGCAATCCGCCCCAACAGTAAAAAAATTAGCCTTAGAACTGGGTGGCCATGCGCCCTTTATTGTGTTTGAAGATGCGGATATTGATGCTGCTGTCAGTGGTGCGATTGCTTCAAAGTACCGCAACTCTGGCCAAACCTGTGTCTGCGCCAACCGAATTTATGTTCACAAAAAGGTTCATGATCTTTTTGTAGGGCAGTTTGCTAAAGCGATTCAAGCAATCAAGGTGGGCAATGGTCTTGACGAAGGCGTGCTTCAGGGTCCTTTGATTGATCAAGCAGCCCTTGCCAAGGTAGAACGTCATGTTGCCGATGCTCTGAGCAAGGGGGCCAAGTTAGTGGCAGGTGGCAAGCCTTCTGCTTTGGGTGGAACCTATTACGAACCCACCATTTTGGATAATGTGAGCGGCGATATGCTGATCACTACAGAGGAAACCTTTGGCCCAGTGGCTCCGATCATCACTTTTGAAAATGATGAAGAAGTCGTAAGACTTGCAAACCAAAGCCAGTATGGTTTGGCGTCGTATTTCTACAGTCGAGATATCGGACGGATCTGGAAAGTCGCTGAAGCTTTGGAATACGGTATCGTTGGTGTGAATAGCGGCATCATCTCTAATGAAGTAGCCCCTTTTGGCGGAGTCAAGCAATCTGGCTTAGGTCGCGAAGGCAGTATCTTCGGGATGGATGAATACCTGGAACTCAAATATCTTTGTATTGGGCTATAAAAACGGTTTATCTTTTTTTATAAACCAAGTCCCATACGCCGTGCCCCAGCTTTAAGCCCCGCTTCTCGAACTTCGTAATCGGCCGATAACTGGGTCGGTCAACATAGGCTAAATGCAGATCCTGTAATTGCGCCAAGCTGGGTTTGAATTCATTTCCTACTTCAGCCTCTTTGGCAACATCTTCAAGCGTGAAGGTTTTCACTGAAACTTTTTCTTGGGAAGTATTTAGCAATGATGGTTCGGCATTGAGCACCAAAAACATTTGCTCAGCATAGTTATGCCAGTCGGTTGCTAAATGCAGATAGCCGCCCGACTTTAAGCGAGATACTAATAATTTGACAAACGCCCTCTGGATCAAGCGACGCTTATGGTGACGCTTCTTATGCCAAGGATCTGCAAAGTAAATATGAATGCCATCCAAACTCTCAGGCAAGATCATTTTTTCTAGCACCTCTACCGCATCATGCTGAATTAATCGCAAATTAGTGAGACCCATTTCACCAATCTGCTTGAGTAAGGCGCCAATCCCTGGAGGATGGACCTCGATAGCCAGAAAATCATCCTGACTACGAAGTTGAGCGATTGCAGCGGTAGTCTCGCCCATGCCAAACCCAATCTCCAGAATTTTGGGATTAGTAGATCCATCAAAGACTTTAATCAGATCAATAGCCTGGTCTTGATAAGGGATGCGGTATTTGGGGCCGAGCTCGTCGATCGCACGTTGCTGGGCTGTCGTAGTTCTTCCAGTGCGAAGAACAAAAGAGCGAATCCGCTCAACACGATCCAACTTACCTTCTGGCTGCGAACTCAAATTAAGCCAAGACCTTCTTAAAGTACGCAATGGTCTCTTTGAGACCGTCTTCTAGATTGACCTTGGGCTGCCAGCCTAGTTTGGATTTGGCTAATTCAATATTGGGTTGGCGTTGCTTAGGATCATCAGAAGGCAAGGGTTCGTGAACGATCTTGGATTTGCTGCCGGAGAGCTTGAGGACGGTTTCAGCCAATTGCAGCATGGTGAACTCGCCAGGATTGCCAATATTGACTGGGCCAGGAAAGCCCGCTTCTGAGTTCATCATTCTCACCATGGCATCAATCAAATCATCAACATAGCAAAAGCTACGGGTTTGTTGACCATCGCCATAAATCGTAATGTCTTTGCCTTGCAAGGCTTGCACGATAAAGTTGCTAACCACACGGCCATCATTGGGATGCATCCGTGGGCCATAGGTATTAAAGATACGTACCACTTTGATGTCCAACTGATGCTGGCGGTAGTAATCAAAAAAGAGGGTCTCAGCACAGCGTTTACCCTCGTCATAGCATGAGCGAATACCAATCGGATTGACCTTACCCCAATACTCTTCTGGCTGGGGGTGCACTTCTGGATCACCATAGACTTCGCTAGTAGAGGCTTGCAAAATTCTGGCACGGGTTCTTTTAGCTAGGCCCAGCATATTGATTGCGCCATGCACACTGGTCTTGGTCGTTTGTACTGGATCATATTGATAGTGCACAGGAGAAGCTGGACAAGCTAAATTGTAGATCTGATTGGTTTCTACATACAGTGGAAAGGTCACATCATGGCGCATCACTTCCAACTTAGGATCGGATAATAAATGGGCTAAGTTTTGCTTAGTACCCGTAAAGAAGTTATCTACTACTAAAACTTCATTGCCTTCTTTGAGAAGCTTTTCAGTTAGGTGAGAGCCCAAGAAGCCGGCGCCGCCGGTGATGAGGATTTTGTTCATAGATTGATCTTGAAATAATTTTATTTAGTGAGAACGCGGTTTTCCCAACCAGCCGATAGATAGCCGTAGACCACCTCGCCTAGCATAACCACTAGGGAAATCATAAATGAGGCCATCCCGAATACAAAACTCCACATCACATAGCCAGTTTTTGGTGTGTTGAGGGCCCCAGCCTGAAAGAAGAAGAGCTCTAAAACCGTTAAAGAAATGAGTACGCCACTTAGCACATCAAAAAATATTGCGATGGTGCAAAGACGACCCCGAAACTTGGATTCATCAGCCTCTTTGAGCATGAGTTGATACAGGCCATCCTCAGAAATATTGTCATCTCGCAACTCTTGATGAATGGCTCGCATCCGATCGACTGTTCTTGCCAAACGCGTGGAAATCGCATTGAATAAAGTAGCAACTGCAGTGAGCAGAAAAACGGGTGCTAGCGCCAGCTGAATATTATTCGTGATGACATCAATTGAGTTATCCATACTTACATCCCATCTTTTAATGTGACCAGGCTACAAGGCCGGTGTAGGCGCTAATCAGAACAAGCAAACCAAACACAATGCGGTACCACGCAAAAGGAATGAAGTTATGTCCAGCGACATAATGAATTAACCAGCGGACGCAGGCAAATGCTGAAATAAAGGCAGTTACAAAACCTACTACGATTGCTAAAGTAAAGTCTCCTGCGCCACTACCAGCGAGGCTTAAAGAGACTGGGGACTGCCACAATTTGAGAAGTTCATAAGCCGTTACTCCGCCAATCACAGGAATGGCCAAGAAGAAAGAGAACTCAGTAGCTACTGCGCGCGGCAATCCGAACAGCATGCCCCCGATAATGGTAGCCCCTGAACGGGAAGTGCCCGGTATCAAAGCGGCACATTGAGCAAGACCGACCTTAAGGGCATCTAAATGAGAGAGTTCATCAACCGAATGCAAGGGGGACACAATGGTTTGGATCGGTCTTTTGGCTTGCAAGCGTTCAGCCCAGAAAATAATCAGCGCTCCGACAATGAACGCAGTGGCAACCGGAATAGGTGCAAATAAAACTGCCTTAATGTGCTTGCCAAATACTAGGCCTAAGCTCATCGCCGGAAAAGAGGCGATCAGCAGATTAAGCACAAAACGACGTGAGAGCGAACTGCTACCAAGCGTGGAAACTACTCTCCAGAGCCTAGCTCTGAACTCCCAGCATACCGCGAGGATAGCGCCAAACTGAATAATGACCTCAAATGCTTTGCCACGCTCATCATTGAAGTTTAGGAGATCTCCAACCAAAATCAGGTGGCCCGTACTGGAGATCGGTAAAAACTCGGTCAGGCCTTCAACCACCCCCAAAATGAGTGCTTTAGTCAGTAAAATGAGATCCATAGTCGAGATATTAAGCCATTAGCCTAGGGCCTCTCTTTTTAACTCCTGGATTGAGGGAAATTACCTGCTTTATCGTGTTTAGGCTTAAACTTCAGCCCATATTTACGCTTTGGAAAAAGATGACTGGTTTTACCTTCGATCACATCGGATTGCGTAAGCTACTAATCCGATTTGCTCATATTGTTTTGTTTACTGGGTCTACCCTTGGGTCTTTGCACGCCTTGGGACAAACATCAGTCGTTGTTAGCCAAGCTGCTCCGAGTCAGACTGCTCCTAAAAACTCTTTACCGATGCCAGTGACTACTCAGAGCCTCACTGGACTCGATTTGCCACCCAATATGGTGATTGCCAAACCAGCCATTCCTCAGGCGCCTGTATTGTCGAACATTGCTGGGGCAAAAGATGCCAATGTCACAGGGCAAGCAATGGACTTGATCACCCTGTACCAGGAGGCCGCATTCAGCGACCCCGTCATGACGAGTGCTCGCTTTCAGTATGTTGCAAACCAAGAACAATATTGGCAAGGTTTATCACTCTTGCTACCCCAAGTCAATGCCGCTCCGGGCTGGACGCGTTATTACCAACATGCTGCAAATAATTCCTCACTGACAACTTATCCCGGAAATGCGCGCGTCTTTGGACAAAAGAATTACACCGTTAGCTTGACTCAGCCTTTGATCAATGTGGCTTCCTTAGAGCTATATAAGATTGGTGACCTCACAACCAAAATTGCTGATCTGCAGTTTTATCAAGCTCAACAAGATCTTATTATTCGGGTTTCTCAAGCCTATTTTGATGTCTTGACCAGTCAAGATAATGTTGTGCTCTATCAAGAAAAAATGAGTCTCATTAAACGACAGCTTGATCAAGCTCAAGCTAAATTTGATGCAGGTCTGGCGACGATTGTGGACGTCAATACTGCGCAAGCCAATTACGACTTGGCCAATTCTCAAGAAATTATTGCTCAAGCAGATCTAATCGTGAAGCGTGGCGTCTTAGAACAACTGGTTGGCCACCCCGTTCCCGCTGTTAAGCCTTTAGCAAAAAATGCACAACTCGAGGGTGTTGCGAAAGATCCTCGTACTACTCTAAAAAATCCTGTACCGAGCCCCGCTGTCGCTGATAGCGTCAATCCAAAGTTACCTGCTGGTCAAACCCTAGATGACTGGATTCACCAAGCTGAAAACGCCAACTTCAACGTGCTCGCTGGTAAGCTCAATGTGAATGTTGCAGAAGCAACCTATCGTGGTGCACTTGCAGCGAACTACCCCACCTTAAATCTAGGTGCGACTGCAGGCTATAACACCAATAACGGTTCAACCTATAGTACACAGCCATCCCAAACCAATATCTATAACAATACCGTAGGGCTCACTTTAAATATTCCGATCTATTCGGGCGGCTATAACAGCTCGGTCATCCGCCAAGATGCTGCTTTATTAGATAAGGCGAAATCAGACTATGACAATCTGCGCCGCACTGCTGCTCAGAATGTACGACAGGCATTTACCGGATTTTATGGCGGATTAGCCAGCGTAAAAGCCTATGAAGCTGCAGAAAAGTCAGGCACTTCTGCTCTGCAATCAAGTCAACTCGGATTTGAAGTAGGCACCTTAATTAACTTGGATGTTTTGGTAGCGCTTGATTCCTTAATCACTACTCGTGCGCAACTAACCCAAGCGCGCTATTCCACAATCTTGAATGCGATCAAGCTGAAGTCGACTGCGGGAACACTATCAGATGAAGATCTGATGGCAATTAATACACTTCTGCGTTAACACACTAGCCCTTCAGCAGCTCAAGACTAGCGGCCAACACCTCTTGACTACTTGGGGGTGATTGAATGTCACCCACATTCCGAATCTGGTTTGACCAGTAGCCCTCAGTCTTCCAGCGAGGGGAGTCGCAGTAGATTTCAACAGTAGGTCTGTCTAAAACTGCTGCAAGATGGGTTAAGCCTGTATCAACGCCAATCGTCAGGCTTGCGCCTTTAATCAATGCAAATGCCTCATCAATTGAGAATGCTGGGGGCACAAGAGAGTGACTCACTTGCATCGCCAGGGCCTCACTAATACTGCGCTCTTCTGTATTGCCCCAAGGAAAAACTATCTGATAGCCCTCTGCAGCCAACGATTTTCCTAGCGCAATCCAATCCTCTTGAGGCCATCGTTTTGCTGACCTAGCTGTCGAATGAAAACACAAGATGTATGGTCGATGCAAACCAAAGATTAGGCTATTCGGAATTTGCTCAACAAAGCTGGGGGGATAAAACTGAGGGCTAATCTCGCGGACTACTAAAGGTATGTCCATTGCAGAGCACATTACCCAACGCGAGCGATCCACCGCATGGCATTGGGTTGGCACCTGAACTGACTGGTTATAGAAAGTTCTTGCAAGGGGCTCATACCCAGAGAACTCGGTTGCGTTTGCTAAGCCAGCAATGATTGCATTGGGGCTTTTATTCGCTAGAGCACACACCAGGGCTGACTTGAGCAAACCCTGAGTCTCAATCACGATATCGTAGGTCTGTGCTTGTAAGTCTTTTTTAAAGACAGAGAAGGCTTGCCAAGTTTTCAATGAAAAGAGCGATTTTTTCCAGCCCCGCAAGCCAAAGGAAATAATGCGGTCAATACCTCGAAAGTGCTGATTTGAAAGAAGCGGTTTAAGCAGGTTGACATACCCTTCCTCAACTACCCAATCAATCTGTGCACCCGGAAAGCGGGCGCGCAAATCCCAAACGATCGGCAGGTTGTGGAGTACGTCCCCAAGCGAAGATAACTTCACGAGTAAGATTTTTGGATTGCCCATCAGAGCATTATCTAATGGTTTTGGCTCAGCTTAAAACTTGGGAGCTGCTTCCCAAGCTAAACCAGTGCTATCTTTGGCATTCATATTGGGTGAAACACCCTGTGGCAGAGGCCACTCAATGGCAATCTGAGGATCATTCCAAGCTAAGCAGGCTTCGCTTTGTGGGTGGTAATAATCTGTTGTTTTATACAAAAACTCAGCAGTTTCAGAGAGCACCAAAAAGCCATGGGCTAAGCCAGCAGGAATCCACAGTTGCTTATGGTTCTCAGCGCTCAGCTCAAGCCCGACCCACTTGCCATAGGTAGGTGAATCTTTACGAAGATCCACCACTACATCAAATACGCTGCCTGCAACCACTCTGACCAATTTGTCCTGAGTCTTCTCGAGTTGGTAGTGCAGACCGCGCAAAGTCCACTGCCGAGAGAATGAATGGTTATCTTGAACAAAATCGAGCTTGAGACCAGTAGCTTGGGCAAAGTCCTCTGCATTAAAGGACTCAGTAAACCAGCCACGCTCATCTCCAAATACTTTAGGCTCTAGCACTAGAACATCATGAATCGCAGTTGGAGTAATTTGAAGTTTTCTACTGCCCGACATTAGAGAGCCTTCTTATTCGACAAGCTCATTGGCTGAGATGAGTTATTGAGTTCGTTCAGAATCTTACTCAGGTATTGCCCATAGCTATTTTTACTCAACTGGGCAGCCACTTTTGCAACAGCTTCTGCGCTCACCCATCCTTGACGATAGGCAATTTCTTCAGGACATGCAACCATGAGCCCTTGACGTTTTTGTAAGGTAGCAATAAAGCCTGCCGCATCTAATAAAGAATCATGCGTACCAGTATCGAGCCAAGCAAACCCACGCCCCATGATTTCGACACTCAATTCTTGCTTCTCTAAATAGACGCGATTGACATCGGTGATTTCTAATTCACCGCGGGCGCTAGGCTTGATTGCAGCAGCAATATCGCAGACTTGATTGTCGTAAAAATAGAGGCCGGTAACGGCGTAACTACTTCTGGGCTTCAGTGGCTTTTCTTCAATCGAGAGGGCTTTGTAGGCCTGATCAAACTCTACTACACCATAACGCTCAGGGTCATTGACGTGATAAGCAAACACGGTTGCGCCACTATTGCGATCATTGGCACTATCTAACTGATCAACTAATTCATGGCCATAGAAAATATTGTCGCCCAGCACTAAAGCACTGGGGTGTCCATTAATGAAATGCTTGCCTAAAGTAAAGGCTTGCGCCAATCCGTCTGGTGAGGGTTGAACACAATACTCAATGTTTAAGCCCCACTGCGACCCATCGCCTAATAACTCAGAAAAGCGGGGTGTATCGTGCGGCGTGGAAATCAATAAGATATCCCGAATGCCAGCCAGCATCAGGGTGCTGAGTGGGTAATAAACCATGGGCTTGTCGTAAACCGGCATGAGCTGTTTAGATACTGCTTGAGTCACTGGATACAAACGCGTACCCGAACCTCCAGCCAAAATGATGCCTTTTCGCTTTAAGCTCATTACTTACCCTTCATCAATCTATTCAATTATTTCGCACTCAAATCTGAGACGTACTTTTGTACCATCTTGCGCCATTCAGGGAAGGTGTTGCCCTGGCCCTCGTCATTATAAGAGTTTGAAGGATTTTCTCTCATAGGCAACAAGATAGAGCACAGCTTTTGCGTTGCCATCCTCGAATTTTGAGGTCTTGGAGCGGGCAGTGGGTACTCAATCGCGGGAATCGGTATGACCGTCTCTGGTTTCAGCTTCAGGACCATGCCAGCCTCGATCGCGCTATGAAGGACTTGAGTTGCCAAACCATACCAAGTTGTTTCACCTGCAGGAACCGCATGGTAAATACCGGACGGAAAGGTCTTGATCTGTGAATGCGCATCTAAAACAAGCTCTAAGCTAATACAGGCTAACCAAGCGGCGCTAGTGGGTACACCATATTGATCATTGATCACTTTGAGCTCTTCACGCTCTTTAGCTAAGCGCAAAATCGTACGGATGAAATTACCACCATCACCATATACCCAGCTGGTTCGCAAAATAGCGTACTGCCCTGCTGGGCTACTCTCAAATACTTTTTGAATCGCTACTTCACCGGCCCGCTTACTCTTACCGTAGATCCCCAGAGGATTGCAGACATCATCTTCGAGATAAAAGCCTAACTTACTGCCATCAAATACATAATCAGTTGAGTAATGCAGAAAGGTTGCCTTATGTTTAGCGGCATACTGAGCCATCAATTCAGGAGCGTGGGCATTGACCGCATATGCTGACTCAGTATCAGTCTCAGCCTGATCCACTGCTGTGTAAGCCGCCGCATTAATGATGAGCTGCGCTTGCGATTGCTCTAATACCTGCGTCATTGCCAATCGATCAGTCAGATCGCATTCAGAGCGACCAACATACTTCACGTCCAAGTCTTTACGTGCGCTCAGTAAGGCATGAAAAGCTTTACCCAGCTGGCCGCCCGCTCCGAATACGAGAACTTTCATTCGACTATTGATATTGTTTTTGCAACCAGTCGCGGTAAGAGCCACTCACGACTCCCTCAACCCATACTGGATTATTCAAATACCATTGCACTGTTTTCCGAATACCGGTATCAAAGGTTTCCGCCGGGCGCCAGCCTAGCTCTCGCTCCACTTTACTAGCATCAATAGCATAACGACGATCATGGCCTGGGCGGTCTTTAACAAAGGTGATCTGTTCAGCATACGACTTGCCATCAGCGCGAGGCTTCAGCTCATCCAAAATTTGACAGATCGTCTTCACCACTTCGATATTGGGTTTTTCGTTCCAGCCACCAATGTTATAGGTCTCACCCAACTTACCTTTAGCTAAAACCTCGCGGATTGCTGAACAATGATCTCCGACATACAACCAGTCACGAATTTGTTGACCATCGCCATAAATCGGTAAAGGCTTTCCTGCGAGTGCGTTGAGAATGACTAGGGGAATCAACTTCTCTGGAAAGTGATAGGGACCATAGTTATTAGAGCAATTGGTAGTCACTACCGGGAAGCCATAGGTATGAAACCAAGCTCGTACCAAATGATCGGAAGCAGCTTTAGAAGCTGAGTAAGGACTATTGGGCTCATAGGGATTGGTTTCAGTAAATGCGGGATCTGTTAACGAGAGTGAGCCATAGACCTCATCGGTTGAGACATGATGAAAACGAAATTGTTCTTGAGCTTGTTTCTCTAGCTTGTTCCAATATTCACGGGCACATTCCAGCAAATTAAAGCTACCCAGAATATTGGTCTGAATGAATTCTGCTGGTCCATGAATCGAGCGATCCACATGACTCTCTGCCGCAAAATTCACAATCGCGCGTGGCTGATACTGGTCTAATAGCTTTGCAAGCAAGCTCTTATCGCCAATATCACCATGAATGAAAATATGACGAGGATCTGCTTTAAGAGAATCGAGAGTTGCTAAATTACCTGCATAGGTCAATTTATCTAAATTGATAATGCCTTCAGCACTTGGATTGGACAGCCAGTCTAAGACAAAATTACCACCAATAAAGCCCGCACCACCAGTTACTAAAATCATATAAAGCCTTAAAATACATTGATGTTGTCATTATCCATGTCAAGCAATCCGACCTTGCTATAAAATCTATAACTAACTGATTTAAAAGAAAAAATCCTATCAATGCGCAAAATTGTTCTGTTTCGAATCAGCAGTAAAGGATACCCCAAAGTCAAGGTTGAAGGAATTAATAAGTTTGATTCTCTAGATAATCTCACGCGCGTTTTTAAGGACTGGGAATTCATTTGCGTAGCTGACAATTGCGATGAAGCGCTCCTGGCCCGCCTAAAGCAAGATTATCAGTTTGATCAGCTCATCGAAACCCAATTAGGCAATCCAGGCTCCTTTTGGAAGTTATATGAAATCGGACTTTCAATTGCTAAAGATGATGATATTTTTTATTTTGCGGAAGATGATTATTTGCATCTCCCTGAGGCACCCAGCGCAATTGAAGAGGGATTGACCTATTTTGATTATGTGACCCTCTACGATCACTCAGATAAATATAAGCTATCGGGTGGACCCCTGAATCCCTATGCCAAAGCAAATCGCTTTTCTGAGTCTACTGAAATCGTCAAAGGACCAAGCCAAATCTGGAGAACGTCGAACTCCACCACCATGACATTTGCCGTCACAGGAAAAACCTTAAGGGCTGATAGTGATATCTGGTCTATTACCAAAACCGCAAAAAAAGATTTTGACTTCGATAACTTCTGCGTACTGACCAAACAAGCCTTGCTTCCAAAATCGCGCTTCATTAAACAAATCCCAAGAAGACTACAGTTTCTATCGAAACCCAAACGCTACTTAGGTATTTGCATACCGGGTCTTTCACTGCATCTAGAGCAAAGCTACCTTAATCCTACCGATCCCGCGCGCTTTCTTTCTGAGTTTCAATAATGGCAAACAGTAATCACCACTCTGTGAAGCCTTTACTCCTCGATGCTTTCTTGTTTTATAACGAGATCGATCTTCTTAAAGCACGCTTAGAGTACTTAGGGCCATCGGTCGATTACTTCATTATTTCAGAGGCCAATATCGATTTTGCCGGAAGAAACAAACCATTTCTGCTCAGTAAAGAATTGATTGCAAGCTTCCCTTTTGCTGAAAAAATCATCTATCACCAAGAGTACATTCATCTGAACTCCTTGCCCTGGCTGATTAAGAAATTACGCTATCGCAATCGTAAAAATAGATTGCTCTGGAAAATTCAAGATGCGCAGCGAAATTCGACGCTCAAGTCTTTATCACGGTTTAATCCTATCGATATAGTCATCTTCAGTGATCTAGACGAATTCCCTAGCCAGTCCGCCCTAACAGAGGCGCAAAATTTGTTAAGCGCTGCAGATGCCCTTAAGAATTCACTGGCATATAGCTGTGACCAAATTTTTTTCTATTACAACCTAGAAAATGCTGCTCCCCAAGATCAATTCTATGGCTCAATTTTTTGTAACTTAGCAACATTTAGAAAATTACTACCCCATAAACTCCGCAGCAAGAAAGATAGCCTTTTGCATATAACCAATGGGGGTTGGCACTTCTCCTACTTTATGAATGAGGAGAAAATCTTAAATAAGATTAATGCAGTAAGTGATGTTGAAAACTTAAGTAAATTTAAACATCTTTCAACTTCAGACATCAGGGGTAAGATTTCTAGTAAGCAAGATTTATATGACCGAGAGACAATACTGAGCGATCAAGAGCAACATCTGATTCCAGATCCGGTTCTTTCGGCCTTGAGAAAATACTTACCCTATTGCACTTAAGTGCCGCAGCTTCTAGCTAGCTCTCAAGAAGCCAAAGCTTAAGTTTTATAAAATATCTACGCATCTTCCAACGAAATACTATTCTTCGAGCAATCTCTCTTGCCATTTCAACCCTACCTTGAATCCTTAGCTGAGCGACAAGATCGTAGCTATCAAGCCCCATGAATACACTCTCAGGCAATAGAGGTAGAAGTTTTCGCAACTCTTGGTCATCCAGCACTCTGGAAAAATTAAAAAAGCCATGAAAACCAAAGGCTTTATGCCATATAGATCGCTCAACAGCAAACGTCTCAGCAACTTCAACGGGAGCAATTTTAATACCTTGGGCCTCAAGAAAATATTTGTTTTCTGCAACTATGCAATAGTCTTCTGGATGTTTCGGAACAAATCCTGGGAGTTTTATTGCTTGCAGTAACCTCTTTGATCTCAATGAAAAGCCTCCGTTACCTACCGGAGTCTGCGGATGATGCGGCCACACAGGTCCAATGTAGTCATACTCAAGGAAATGATCTTGCCAGAGCTCGGGATGAATAATAAAACTATCCCACTGAGTAATTAAGACATGGCTGGTATGAATATGAAGATCGAGTCCATGTAAAAGAAAAAGAGAATAGTCTTTCGTATTTTGGATAGATGGCGCCTGAACATAATCAATGCCAGGCTGCCTAGTGTCAATGCGCTCAAGATCGGTAAATAAAATAACCTTAGCAAATTGAACACCTTGCAAGCAGCGCTCTATTGCCCACTCTGCAAGCTTGGGGTCTCGGGTTTCAACGCAAAGCAGAGTGACAGAGGATAAATTGAGCATTACCAGCTTTTCTACTGGACTATCAAACCAGACAGAAGCTTTATCTTGAACCAAGCTTTTTTGATGAGCCGCTTAATTGAGCGCCAGAGTCTTGATGGAACACTTTTATTAGAAGGACCAAAGTCTCCCCAGCTCTCCCAATTGGACTGGTAAACCACGCCCAAATAATCAGAGGCTAATACTTTTTCTTTGTACCCTAAGATCTGATCCGCCCACAATTGATGCTCATAGTGATAATGCTTGAACAGCTGCTCACGAGGAAAAATGGGGATTGCCCTAAAGTGAATTAAGGATTCACCATACCAAGTAAATTCTGAGCCACAGAGCAAGACAGCGTCCAAGAAATTCATACCATTGGGTGTCAAGTAAAAGGTATCGAGAGATTCCCAAACTTTTCTACTCCATAAAAAGGGGGCATATCCAAAGTCATATGTAACGCCAGTGCGGCCCAGCGCCTGCTTAATTGGCTCACGATCCGCCAAAAAGTGTTGACGAATTTTCTTGGGGCCAAAGCGCTCAGTAGCCTGAAGTACATCACGTCCTTCATGAATTACAGAGTAAGGTGTATCGCCCAACGCAATAAAATCAGTTTCGTCAAAGTCTCTAATAAAAATACAGTCTGAATCTAAGACCAAATAATTCTCTGAAATTCCCAAACGCCAAAACTCAGACTTAATGACTTGCTGACGCAATCCACCTCGAATGGAATATAGCTTTTGAGAATCCAGTTTAGGGTTTGCATTAAAGATATCTTTTTCATCAAAAATGAGAACATCGAATCCAGCTAAATGGGTCTTAAATAGATCGACATCTGCAGCAGGCACTGAAATATAAAAAGGGATGTGCGCTTTATTATGCTTACGAATACTTTCGGCGAGCTTGACTGTTCTTTTTAAATCTTTGCGGAAGGTGCAGCAGTAGAGAACAAGATTGAACATGGTCAGCAGCTTATTTTTGATGATTCAGTATTCTAACAACTGCCTGATCAACACCGATCGGCTGCCACTGTGGCTCTATTAAAGCGTGATTTTTCCAGTCTAGCCAGATTTTCTCTAAAGTTGCTGCAATTCCGGAATCATCTCCCACTTGGCTAATATAAGCACCACGCTCATTGAGCATGGCATCCAGTTGGGGGTTGTGATGGGTAATACCCCAAATCGGCCTTCCCGTCCAAAGGTACTCGTAGAACTTCGAGGGAATGTATTCTGCGCACCATTCATCATTGCCGTGTAAGAGAATCAGAACATCCGCTTCCTGCATTTTTTCAACTACGCGCTCACGCCCAGACTTACCGGTTTGAGGATCTTTCTCAAGGCGGCCATGGGCAATCAGGATGTCTTGATAACCTCCTCTCTGAATTGCCTCCTGGCTGAGTGAATCTAGCGCTGCTCCGTAAGCATGAATACGAATATCATTGCGCGCCTCAGGATGTTTTTTCAACAAAGCATCCAAAGCTGTCAAGATGATAGATAGAGAGCGATCGTTTGCCAAAGACCCAGAGTGGGACAGATTGAGTTTATTTGAATAAATGTGCGGCTTTGTGGCACTTAAACCCCCGGGTGGCTCGGCTCCAGGCAAGACTACAAAACCATGCGCATGTCCTGCTGTATTCAAGGCGGGATTGCGCTGCTTAGCGAAATGTAAAGCGCCATCAGTAAACCACCAAACCTCATCTGCATGCTCAACAATCTGCTGCTCTAGATATTGTCTAAATCGCGCATCCCGATTCTTGGGTATCGCAGTACCAATATCTTCAGGACTGCTGCGAATGACCATCGGATCATGAATCTCTGCCAACCATTTCACCCCAGTTACTTTCTTGAGCCATAAGGCAGCAAGGTGTGCAGACCACGCGCCGCCAGTGCTGTAGACCAAATCGATCTGGCCTGCTCTGATGAATTTGAGTCCATGTAAAAAAGCGGGCATCGCCCATGACCACTGGCTCGAGTAACCCAAGAACAATTTTTCTAGGGCAATCAAGGGCGACAGGCAGATGGAGATCGCGCCAGTAATCACTTTATATGCAATACCTCGCCCATATTGATTTGCAAACCAATGGCGGAAGTCAAAGCGAAAAGCAGCTGGCCCCCAAGCCAGAAATTGTCGATGCGGAAAGCGCTGATCCTGAACACCAGTAATTGCACTGAAAACGATTGGCTGGATGCCGGCCTCTAAAAGATAGGGCATTTTGTCCGTAATGGTTTGACTCGCAGCGCGGCCATCCATGTTGAAGCCATGGGACAAAATAAGCCAGCGCTGATCTGCAGACATGATTAGGCTAGCTTTACTAAATACAGGTTAGTTACCAGCCACAATAGACATGACCGCCATCCGCACTGCGATGCCAAAAGTAACTTGATTCAGAATCACCGATTGAGGACCGTCAGCCACTACTGAATCAATCTCGACCCCACGATTCATTGGACCAGGGTGCATCACAATCGCATCCGGTTTTGCAAGGGCTAATCTGGCAGGCGTTAAACCATATTGTTTAAAGAAGGCATCGCCCTCAGGTACTTGACCCGCTTCCATGCGCTCCTTCTGGATGCGCAAGGTCATCACAACATCAACCCCCTTCAAGCCCTCTTCCATATTGTGGAAGACTTTCACACCCAACATATCCAAATCTTTTGGCAACAGACTTTCAGGGCCGATCACATGGATATCTTCACAACCCAATGTTCTTAAAGCAAAGATGTTGGATTTAGCTACACGACTATGTACGATGTCTCCAATAATGGCAACCTTCAAGCCTTTGAATTCTTTCTTAAAGTGGCGCATCGTGTACATGTCCAACAAACCCTGGGTCGGATGTTGATGACTACCATCGCCTGCATTGACAACGTGCACATGATCAGGCACATGTTGAGCGATCTCAATGGGGGCTTTAGAAACACTATGGCGTACGACAAAAATATCGGCCTGCATTGCAACCAAGTTATCAATCGTATCCAATAGACTCTCACCCTTTGCAGTTGATGAGGTCGAGATATCGAGATTGATGACATCTGCGGATAAACGGTTGGCAGCAATCTCAAAAGTGGTGCGAGTGCGAGTCGAGTTTTCAAAGAAGAGATTAAATACACTCTTACCACGCAGTAGAGGAACCTTCTTGACTTCTCTAGCTGGATCAGTAACGCTCACAAATTGTTTTGCAGTATCCAGGATGTAAATAATCTGCTCTTTTGGCATTCCCTCAAGCGTTAAGAGATGTCTTAAATTGCCATCGGCATTCAATTGATTCACGGTTTTACTGGCTTCGCTCATCAAGCGCGCTCCTCAATTTGAAAACGAAATTGTCCGGATGGATTTTTATCCAAGACCAAAATTTGGTGATCCGGAATAGTCACTGCTTCGCCAACAAAGTCCGCCATCACTGGTAGCTCACGCTTACCTCGATCAGCCAAAACCATCAGCTCAACACTGGCAGGTCTGCCAAAATCAAATAACTCGTTGAGTGCAGCGCGCACGGTTCTACCAGTCAACAAAACATCATCTAGCAAAATAATATGGGCGCCTGCAACTTCAAATGGCAGGTCAGTAGGCATTGTGCTGGCAGTGCATAATGCAGTCATCCCCTTCTCTGCGTAGTCATCGCGATGAAAGGCGACATTAATCACGCCGAAGTGTGGCAAAGCCAAATCCCGTGCTAAGCGCTCTGCGATCCACGCGCCGCCCATGGCTAGTCCGGCGAGTTCATAGGGAGCCTTGCGCTCACGCAAATGCTTGAGTAGCTTGGCATATAAGTCTTCAGCATTCGTCATATTCAATTTCCGTTAAAGGGGTGCTCTGCAAAATACTGCTCCAGGAGCAATGCTGCAGAGTGCGCATCCAAATTGTCCCGCATCTGGGAATCGCCCTCTAAAACTACCGAGCTATAGCGCTCATCGACCCATGCCACAGGCAATTTGAACCGGCCGGCAAGCTGATTGCCAAAACGCTGGGCTTTACTCGTCATTTCATGTGCGGCTCCATCAGGGTGGGTTGGTAACCCGACCACCAAGAGATTAGGGGCCCACTCTTTTAATAAAGACGCAATAGCGGCAAAACGGGCATCTTCATGATCTTTGGCAATGACCGCTAATGCTTGCGTAGTACAACTCAATGTATTTCCGATCGCAACCCCAATTCTGCGCGTGCCATAGTCAAATCCCATTACAGTAAGGGGACTAGGCATGACCGGCCTCACCTGAGAGATGTGAGATATCAAAACCCAGATGCCCCATAGTTCTCTCGTAGCGCTGACTCGATGGCGTGTCAAAAATGATGTCGCTGATTTGAGCTTGAGATACGGGGACATTCATCCAGCCGTTCAAAGTAATCTCTTCTTCAAGTTGACCTGCGCCCCAGCCAGCATAGCCTAAGGTCATCAAAAATCGCTTAGGCCCATTACCGATTGCGACATCTTCTAAAACATCTTTAGAGGTAGTCATGGTCAAGCCTCCCGGCACTACTAGCGAGGAACGGTATGCGGCTTCAGGCACGGTTTCATGCAGTACAAAGCCTCGCTCGACCTGAACTGGCCCGCCAAAGTAAACAGGTTGCTCTAGCAGGGGGGTAATTTCAAGCTTAAGCTCGATTCTGTCAAACAGACTTGCCAAATCAACTTCAGTGGGTCGATTAATCACCAAACCCATCGCACCCCGTTCGGTGTGATCAAAAAGATAAATGACGGAACCAGCAAAATTGGCATCCAGCATGCCCGGCATCGCAATTAAGAACTGATTCGCTAAGTGGTCTGCAGAATAGGAAATCGGAGACGCTGGGTCTGAAGCTGGGGTAGCTTGATTGGCCGAAGTCATATAGGGTCATTTTACAGAATATCAGCCCTGTTTCAGCGCTTTTTACCAATAAGCCCTAAGATACTCCCTATGCAAAAAGCTCTTGTATGGCTCCGCCGTGACCTTCGCCTGTATGACAATGCAGCCCTCCATCACGCTCTGAAGAACAGTCAACAGGTTTGGGTGGCTTTTATCTTTGATCAGACCATTCTTTCCCCGCTCCTAAAGCAGGGCTTAAATGAGCAAGGCCTCAAAGCAGACCGTCGGGTGGATTTCATATGGCAGGGTATAGCGCAACTCGATCAAGCACTTCGTAAACAAGGCGGTGGACTCATCGTTCAATTTGGCAAGCCCAGCGAATGCATTCCGAAAATTGCTCAAGAGCTTGGGGTTGAAACGGTTTTTGTGAATCATGACTACGAACCAACAGCCATTTCTCGCGATGAGCAAATTGAGGCGACTCTTACTCAGTCAGGGATCGCTTTCGAGAGCTTCAAAGATCAGGTGATCTTTGAGAAAAAAGAAATTCTAACCAATTCCAATACGGTTTTTTCAGTCTTTACGCCATACAAAAATAACTGGCTGAAAACTTTGCAAGCAAAAGATCTGGCGCCCTATGACTGCGTTGCTCAGAAAGGTCAGTTTGCTTCAATCCCCGCCAAGCTTGACCGAGGGATTCCTTCTTTGAAATCGATGGGCTTTACTCAAACCGGTATCGAAACATACTTACCCCCAGGCGCAGTAGGTGGGGAACATTTTTTAGAAGATTTTTTACATCGCATTGATCAATATCAGATGGGTCGAGATTTTCCGGCAATCAAAGGTGTCAGCTATCTCTCAACGCACCTTCGCTTTGGCATGCTCTCGATTCGAGGCTTGGTTAGAGAAGCCTATCGCCGCATGTTGGCAGGTAGCATGGGCGCAACCATTTGGCTCAGCGAACTCATCTGGCGTGATTTTTATTTCATGATTCTGGCTAACCACCCTCGCCTTGCAAGTGGAGAAGCTTTCAAGCCCGACTATGACAAGATTGAGTGGGAAAGCGGCGCTACTGCGAAGAAACTCTTCACCGCGTGGTGCGAGGGGAAAACAGGCTATCCCTTAGTGGACGCAGCAATGCACCAACTCAATCAAAGTGGCTACATGCACAATCGACTGCGCATGGTCGTAGCAAGCTTTTTGACTAAGGATCTTGGTATTGACTGGCGCTGGGGTGAAGCTTATTTTGCTGAACACCTCAATGACTTTGAGTTGTCCTCCAACAATGGTGGCTGGCAGTGGGCCTCCTCTTCAGGTTGTGATGCGCAGCCCTACTTTAGAATCTTCAACCCCATCACGCAATCTGAGAAGTTTGATGCCGAGGGTAAATTCATTCGACGCTATCTGCCCCAGCTCGAGAAACTCTCGAATAAATCGATTCATGCGCCCTGGCTAGCAGGCCATATTGAACTTGAGGCTGCAGGACTGCTGTTAGGGCGTGACTACCCCATGCCGATTGTCGATCATGATGAGGCTCGTAAAAAAACTCTGGTTCGCTATAACGTTGTTAAAAAGGTGGCTTAGTGTCTGATGATTTTTTGATTCCGCTTTAGAATTTGGCATGAGCAAAATCTTTGCAGTGGGTGATGTCCAAGGATGCGCCCCTTCTCTCAAAAAATTGGTTAGCAAGCTGCCTGAAAAATCAAAAATGATTTTCTTGGGAGACTTGGTAAATCGTGGTCCCGATTCTTTGGGAAGCTTGCGTCTGCTCAAACGGCTTCAAGAGAAGGGTCGGATCGAATGCATTCTAGGGAATCATGATCTTCATCTATTGGCAATTGATGCTGGAATTCGCAAACCCCGAGGTCTTGATACCGTAGACAAAATTCTCACAGCGCCTGATCGTAAAGAATTGATTCATTGGTTACGAAATCGCCCCTTAGCACTCAATAAAGGAAAGTTCTTAGCAGTACATGCTGGTGTGCTGCCTCAATGGACCATCGATCAGACGATTGAATACGCCCAAGAAGTAGAAAAAGCGCTGCGCAAAAAAACGTATAAAGATTTCTTGGCCAATATGTATGGCAACACTCCCACAAAGTGGAGTAATTCACTCAGTGGATATGAGCGCCTGCGTGTCATCACGAACGCCTTAACTCGCTTACGCTTCTGCACCCCAACAGGTCGCATGGAATTTGTCAGCAAAGAAGGCTTGAAGGCTGGCCCTAAAGGCTATATGCCTTGGTTTATGGTGCCTAATCGAAAAACCAAGGATGCCTTAATCTACTTTGGGCATTGGTCCACGCTCGGACTGCTCAAGCGTGGCAATGTCATTGGTCTAGATACGGGCTGTGTGTGGGGCGGAAAACTCAGCGCTCTAGAAATTCCGGAATCCGGAACAAGCTCACGAAAACTCCAACTCGTTCAAGTGGCTGGCTACGATCACCCATTACGGATGTAAATATCGCAGTGTTGCTGCTTACTGAATCTTCTGAAAAGATTTTGCTGCCGCTTGAATAATTTGCTCCACAACCGCATTGTCGTGCGCAATAGAAGTAAAGCCTGCCTCATAGGCTGAAGGCGCTAAGTACACACCTTCATCGAGCATCGCATGAAAAAATAGCTTGAATGCCTCAATATTTGATTGAGTGACTTCAGCAAATGAAGTTGGTACTGTTGGTGTGAAGTAAAAACCAAACATACCACCTACGCTATCGACTGCAAAAGGGACTCCTGCTTGATCGGCCGCCGTCTTTAATCCCAGCATCAGTTTTTCTGTCTGTCCAGCAAGACACTCATAAAAACCCTCTCTTGCCACAATCTCTAAGGTTTTTAATCCTGCTGCTACGGCAACTGGATTACCAGACAGTGTGCCAGCTTGATATACAGTCCCCAGTGGCGCAAGCTTGGACATGATCTCCTGCTTGCCACCAAAAGCCGCCATCGGCATGCCACCCCCCATCACCTTACCCAAGCAGGTGAGGTCAGGAGTGATGCCTTGCAGTGACTGCGCCCCACCTAATGCGACGCGAAATCCAGTCATCACTTCATCGTAAATCAGTACAGCGCCATGCTGGGCGGTGAGGTTTCTGATCGCAGCTAAGAATTCTGGCTTAGCTTTAATCAAATTCATATTGCCAGCAATCGGCTCCAGAATCACCGCAGCAATGTGATCGCCCTGCTTCTGAAAGACTGCCTCTATGGCAGACGTATCGTTATAAGGCAGGACTAATGTGTGTTTGACGACATCTTGTGGGACACCTCCTGAAGAGGGGGCATTTTGAGTAGAGTCAGCAAATGTGAGTAAACCAGAACCCGCTTTAACCAATAAGCTATCGGCATGGCCGTGATAACAACCCTCAAACTTCACAATCAAATCACGCCCGGTATATCCGCGCGCCAATCGCAAGGCACTCATCGTTGCTTCGGTGCCGCTCGATACCATGCGGATCTGCTCGATACTGGGCATCAAGCCGCAGATCCGTTCGGCTAATTCAATCTCACCTTCAGTAGGAGCGCCAAAGCTAAAACTGCTCGTTGCTGCTTTTTGAACTGCCTCCACAATTTCAGGATGGGCGTGTCCTGCAATCATCGGACCCCAGGACATAATGAGATCGATATAGCGTTTGTTGTCTGCATCCCAAAAATAAGGGCCATTGGCCTTACTAACAAAACGCGGCACTCCACCTACCTGTCGAAATGCCCTAACAGGAGAGTTCACTCCCCCTGGAATGACTTTTTGCGCACGCTCAAATAAAACCTCGTTTTGTCCCACGATCTCTTCCTGTCGCAGACTTAAATAGCCATCATTTCAAAATCTTCTTTACGCGCTCCGCACTCAGGGCAAGTCCAATTCATTGGCACATCTTTCCATAACGTGCCAGGGGCAATACCTTCTTCAGGACATCCCGCTGCTTCGTCATAAACCCAGCCGCAAATTAGGCACATATAGGTCTTAAATTCCATTACTCACTCCATTTTGTATTTGATTTAGCTTAATTATTCACTATTGCCAACAAATCGGCTCACTATGCAACTGAGTCTCTTTTAGCGTGCATCTCAAATTTAAAGAGACGGCATTCTAGGGGGCCATTAAATAAGGGGGTGCGCTTAGATTCTTTGATTCTGAGTTGGCCGGGTAAAGCCATATCGGCTGTGAGAACAAAAACACTCCAAGCTCCAAAAGCATCCTTTAAATGCTGACCAAATTGGCGCAAGAACTCGACAAACTGAGGATCCTGCTCCTCTTCCGCTTGTAAACGTTTTAAGGATTCACGACTTGAGCGCTTAGCGATTTGTCGACCCGTTTCTAAATTCTGACTGAAGCGATCCTCTGGCTCTGCTGATTGCTCGTCTGCAGCAGATCGTCCCCTGCCGCCTTTAATCACGAGACGCTCACCATAGGGTGGGTTCAGCAACATGATGGGCTTTTGAGCACCTGCAGGAGGCTTGCTCGCCATTGCATCAATTTGACGAACGATCGGCATATCTGGCAGTTGAGCCCGTTGCCAATTACCTTTAAACATCGCGACCAGTTTTTCATTAATGTCGCTACCACTGATTTGCAAAGACTCAGCCGTGGGAAATTGTTTGCGCTTCTCCAGCATTTCGGCTTTTGAAGCCTCTTTGAGTGCAGTCCATTTCTTGACTTCCGCCTCTACTTGAAATGGCTTGAGGCGCTCAAAACCAAAGCCGTGCTCCGAAGTAACCAGCGGTCGATAAGCCAGCTTACTCGGTTTGGCACCCTCTCCATATAAACCAGCCCGGATGCCACCTGGAGGAATGGCTAAGGCAATTTGTGCGGCTTCGATCAAGAAAGTACCACTACCGCACATCGGATCAAACAAAGTTTGTGAAGGCTGCCATCCCGTAATGGACAAAATCCCTGCCGCTAAATTTTCCTTGAGCGGTGCATCGCCTTTTTCATCACGCCAGCCTCTCTTAAACAAGGCTTCACCCGAAGTATCAAGGTAAATTGTCATCTGGTTTGCAGTCAAATGAACCTGAACGCGCACATCTGGAAAGGCAGTATCAATACTGGGACGATCGCCTGATACCTCGCGTAATCGATCAACAATGGCATCTTTCACTTTGAGTGTCGCAAAATTCAGACTCTTGAGAGGTGAACGATGGGCGGTCACATCCACTCGCAAGGTTTGCTGTGGCGTAAACCAATCTTCCCAAGCCAAGCCATGCGTAAGGCGGTATAAGTCCTCTTCCTGTCGATAAGGAGCCTCAGCAAGCTGTAGAAGCACCCGACTGGCAATTCGAGAGTGAAGATTTAAAGCCATTGCGACAGAGATCGGGCCTGCCAAACCCACCCCGCCCGTTGGGCTGGTGGGTGTTGGATCAATGACCCAATTGCCTAGCGCTTTTGCATCTGGGCGTGCGGCAATCGCTGCCAACTCTTGCGCAAGTGGGGCTTCTAAGCCTCCAGGACAAACAACAAAAAATCTCATGAGGCTGGCGATCTATAAAGTGATTACGGTTTGATCACTGCCAATGCAGTGATGATGAGCAGGAGAAGAACTGGCACTTCATTAAACCAGCGATACCAAATGCCTGAGCGAGTGTTACGTCCCTGACGAAATTTTTGCAATAGACTCCAGCAAGCATGGTGGTAGCCAATCACCAGAATCACACAGAATAATTTGGCGTGCAACCAGGCGTCGCCCATCCCAATTCCAAAATACAACCATAGCAATAAACCGCACAAGAGTGCAGGAATCGCCAGGATAGTCATAAAACGAAACAGGCGCTCTGCCATCCCCAAAAGACGAGCATAGGCTTCAGTATTTTTTTCTTCAGCCAAATTGACATAAATACGAGGCAAATAAAATAGCCCAGCAAACCAAGAAGCAATCAAAACGATATGGATCGTCTTAGTCCAGAGATACCCATTACCCATGCTTAACCTTTAATCTTAAGTACGAATTTCACCGTGACCCATCACGATGTATTTCAATGAAGTTAAGCCCTCTAAGCCAACTGGTCCGCGAGCATGCAACTTGTCGTTCGATATTCCGATTTCAGCACCTAGGCCATATTCAAAGCCATCGGCAAAACGCGTGCTGGCATTGACCATCACGCTCGCACTATCCACTTCACGCAAGAAGCGATTGGCATGAGCTTGATTATTTGTAATGATGGCATCGGTATGCTTACTGCCATAACGCTCGATATGGCCCATAGCCTCATCAAGATTTGCGACCGTTTTAATCGATAAGATAGGTGCCAGATACTCCGTTGACCAATCTTCCTCTTGAGCGTCTACCAAGCCTTTAAAGCCTGCAGACTCGAGCGTCTTGCGGGTGGCGGCATCGACACGTAACTCTACGCCCTTATCTTGGTAAATCTTGCAAAGGGTAGGCAATACTTGGGAAGCAATATTCTGATTAACCAATAAAGTTTCCATGGCATTACATGGCGCATAGCGCTGCGTTTTAGCGTTATCACAAATCTTCACAGCCATTGCTAAATCCGCATCAGCATCAATATAGGTATGACAAATACCATCCAAGTGCTTAATCATGGGCACTCGCGCTTCTGACATTAAACGCGCAATCAAACTCTTACCACCACGAGGTACGATGACATCGATATATGCAGTCATGGTGATCATTTCACCAACCGCAGCTCGGTCTACCGTCTCGACCACTTGCACAGCATCTTGCGGCAGACCAGCGGCACTTAAGCCGGTTTGGATCATTTTTGCCAAAAGGGTATTTGAATGAATTGCCTCTGATCCGCCACGTAATATCACCGCATTCCCAGATTTAAGACAAAGAGCAGCTGCATCAATCGTGACATTTGGACGGGATTCGTAGATGATGCCAATCACTCCCAATGGCACGCGCATTTGTGAGATCTCGATTCCAGAAGGCTGCTTTTTTGCTACGCTCAACTGACCAATGGGATCTGCAAGCGTAACAATTTGCTCCAACCCCAACGCCATACTTTCAATCGTTTTGGATGTCATAGTTAAACGATCAATAAAAGCTGCATCCTGACCATTTTCTTTTGCTTGCTCAACGTCAAGTAAATTGACACGCACAATTTCAGCAGCGTTATCACGTATGACCTTAGCAATCTGAGTAAGGGCTTGATTTTTTTGTTCGTTTGATGCGCGCGCCATCGCTCTCGATGCCACTCGAGCTCTTTGACCCATTTCTTGCATCATCTGTTTAATAGAAGTACTCATATATTTTCTTAACGCAATAAATTACCGACTAAACGCAAACCATCCCAAGGATCTCCCGGAAGTTCGGCAGCATGCAATCCTTTTGACTGACGATCTAAGCCAGCCGCAACCTGTATAGCCTGACGTAATCGAGAGGCCTGAACCCGCTTTAATGCAGCGGGATAAAGCCTTTCTTTATTACCCCAAACCCGATTAGCCCGCAATAATTGCTGAACAGACTCACCAGCATCACTTGCTGCCTTTAACTTAGATAGTAGCCGAAGCTCTTCGGTTACGCTCCAGAGAATCAACACCAAAGGTTCACCCTCGCCCTTGAGACCATCGAGCATCCGATTGATCCGAGGCAAATCTCCTGCCAGCATCGCCTCGCTAAGCTCAAATACGTTATATCGAGCAACCTTCAAAATCGCTGAACGAATTTGCTCCTCTGATAACTGACCCGCAGGATACAGAAGCCCTAGTTTCTGAATTTCTTGATGGGCAGCAATCAAGTTACCTTCGACCTGCTCCGCAATAAATTCCAGGGCGCGCTGACCTTCAAGCCCGCTTTGAACGGTTTGCCCCTGTTTTTGGAGGCGTCCTGCAATCCAATGGGGTAAGTGACTACGATCTAGAGAGTCGATTTGAATCGCCATACCTGCTTCGTCGAGACTACCGAACCATGTTGAAGATTTAGTCTTCATATCCAATCTAGGCAAAACAATACACACAATGGTCTCTGGACCGTCTGGATTCGTTTGAGAGGCGACTTGTGCAGCAAATTGTTTCAGTGCGTCTGCGCCATCCCGACCAGGCTTACCTGTCGGAATCCGCAATTCGATCCAGCGCCGATCGCCAAATAAGGACATTGTTTGGCCCGCATTGAGTAGTGCACTCCAATCAAAACCACGCTCTTGTAACATCACCTCACGCTCGGTATACCCTAGCTGTCTTGCCTTGGAGCGTAATTGATCCATTGCCTCCATCATCAATAAGGGCTCATCGCCACTAAAAACATATAGCGGAGAAAAATGACTAGCTGCAGTTAATGACTTGAGATGAGCCTGAAAGGCATCCGTTTTAACCATGCGAGATATTCGTATGCTCTAGAAACTTTTAGCTTGTGGGGCTTTAGCAGATGCAGCAACGCGACGCAAAATTTGAATTGCTAAATCAGACCGCATGACACCGAGAAATTGCTGCTTTTGAGCGTCCACCGCCAAAACGGTTGAAACCGAGAAGTCCAAGTCTCGTGTCACATAAATTTCTGAATCGGGAACGATTTCACCACCGGCAGTATCGTAGGCTCTGAAGCCTGCTCGAATATTCAGACGATAGGCGGAAACTTGGCCATTCGAGTTGTAAGCCAAAATTTCTTCACCTGAAGTATCGTTAATGATCTCCAGAATCAGATCAGCATCCTTAGGATTGATCGCCACCTTGGCATCCGTTCCCGTCAGAATCACTCTCTGCAAATCTGCGCGCAATGGTGGGGATGGATTACCAGTAATAGCAATAACCTTATATGGGATTGCGACCATCCCCCGCATGCGATAACCACAGCCTGCAAGAGAAATGATTGGCAAGGCTCCAAACAAAGCAAGTAAAGACCTTCTTTGGGGGCTAAGCAATGCGATTTCAAGTTGTGGCTTGCTGGTTCTCTTCATTTGCCCGGTATTTCAATTCAATAAGTTTGTTAAGCCACAATATTAACGAGGCGGCCAGGAACCACAATCACTTTTTTAGGAATTGCCCCATCCAGCGCTTTAATGGCTGGTGTGCTCTGCAAAGCTAGAGACTCGATTTGCTCTTTAGTGGCCTCTGCTGGCACCCGAATCTCGCCCCTGAGCTTGCCGTTGATTTGCAGCATGAGATTGATTTCTGTCTGAATGAGGGCGCTCTCATCTACCACTGGCCATGGTGCATCCAATAGGGGCCCAAAAGCGGGGGCATATCCCAAGTCCTGCCACAGCACATGAGTCATGTGCGGCACAACGGGATAAAGAATACGCAACAAGATACTGATGCATTCAGCCAATACAGGGGTACCGATGGTGCATGCCTCGTTCAGCTTAAATGGCTCAAGCAAGTTCAGCATTTTCATGGCCGCAGAAACCACCGTATTATATTGGCGACGTTGATAGTCGAAATTTGCTTGCTTCAAAATGTGATGTACTTCACGGCGCAATTCTTTTTCTGCATCGGTGAACTTAGTGGGGATAACTAGATTTGTCTTGCTCATTGCGCTAATGATCGGCGCTTGACTGCTTGCATAAACCCACACACGCCGCAAGAAACGGGATGCACCATCTACGCCCGCGCCGGACCACTCCAATTGCTGCTCAGGAGGTGCAGCGAACATCGTAAATAAACGAGCGGTATCCGCACCATATTCATCAATCAGTGACTGTGGATCAACGCCATTATTTTTACTCTTCGACATCTTCTCAACACCGCCAATCATGACTTGTGTTGAAGGATCTCCTGTTAATTTGGCGCCCAGCGGACGACCCTTGTCATCCAGCTCTAACTCGACATCCAAAGGATTGAGCCAAGTCTTTTTGCCTGAAGCATCCTCAGAGTAATAGGTTTCATTCAGAACCATACCCTGCGTTAATAAATTTTGAAAAGGTTCTTTAAAAGAAATGAGGTCTAAGTCAAACATCACCTTAGTCCAAAAACGCGCATATAGTAAATGTAAAATAGCGTGCTCAATGCCGCCGATATATTGATCCATCGGCATCCAGTATTCGTTTCGGGCATCGACCATGGCATCGGCGCCTGGGTTCGCATAGCGCATGAAATACCAAGACGAATCAACGAAGGTATCCATAGTGTCAGTTTCCCGCTTGGCAGGCTTGCCGCATTTAGGACACTTCACGTTGATGAAGTCAGCACGCTTATTGAGTGGATTACCACTGCCGTCTGGAACGCAGTCCTCTGGCAATACCACCGGTAGATCCGCTTCAGGCACCGGAACCGCACCGCAACCAGGGTGCTGCTCATCACCACAGTGAATAATCGGAATGGGGGTACCCCAATAACGCTGACGGGAGATACCCCAATCGCGCAAACGATAAGTCGTTTTAATTTCTCCAACGCCAAGCTTAGCTAAATCATCCGCAACCGCCTGGAAGGCCTCATCATGAGACATCCCATCGTAGCGACCGCTATTGAGGCATTCAACCGAGTCCTTCTGTGCATACCAGTCTTGCCAATGCGTAGCATTGAACATGGAGGAAGCGCCTTTTTGGGCGATCACTTGCTTGATTGGCAACTCGTATTTCAGGGCAAAAGCAAAGTCACGCTCATCATGTGCCGGCACACCCATCACGGCACCATCGCCATAGGACATCAAAACATAATTACCTACCCAAACAGGAATAGGCTCATCCGTGAAAGGATGTGTCACATATAAGCCCGTGAACATCCCTTCTTTTTCTTGGGTGGCGAGATCAGCTTCAATCACACTGCCCTGCTTGCATTTCTCAATAAAACGAGCCAACTCTGGATTGCTTGCAGCAGCCTTAGTTGCCAATGGATGCTCGGCAGCTACAGCACAGAAAGTGACGCCCATAATCGTATCTGGGCGGGTGGTGAAAACATACAAGCGACCATCCTGAATGAACTGGCCATCATGTCCTTTAATCTCATGCTTAAAGGAGAAACGAACGCCTTTGCTTTTACCAATCCAATTTTGCTGCATGGTCTTGACGCGCTCCGGCCAACCTAAATCTTCGAGGCCATCTAAGAGGGATTCTGCATAAGCAGTAATGTTGAAGTAGTAACCAGGGATTTCGCGTTTCTCAACTAAAGCACCAGAACGCCAGCCACGCCCATCGATTACTTGTTCGTTGGCTAAGACCGTTTGATCAATCGGATCCCAATTCACTACTTGAGTTTTGCGATAAGCAATCCCTTTTTCCAACATCTTTAAAAAGAGCCACTGATTCCAGCGGTAGTAATCGGGACTGCAAGTAGCTACCTCTCTAGACCAGTCAATTGCAAGGCCCATTGCAGCCATTTGCTTCTTCATATAAGCAATGTTGTCGTAGGTCCATTTTGCAGGAGGTACTTTATTCTGAATCGCTGCATTCTCGGCAGGCATACCAAATGCATCCCAGCCCATGGGCATCAAAACGTTATAGCCCTGCATTCGGAGCTGACGTGCCATCACATCATTGATGGTGTAGTTGCGCACGTGACCCATATGCAACTTACCCGAAGGATAGGGCAACATGGAACAAGCGTAGTACTTCGGCTTTAGATTGCCTGTTGAGTCTTTGGCATCTTCAGTGACGCGATAAACCTGTGCCGACTCCCAGTCAGCTCGTGCTGCCGCTTCTATTTTGCGGTAGTCATAATCCTTGCTCATTCAGAACAACTCTTTTCTTCTTGTTTTAATTACGCAAGCCCAATACATCCTGCATATCGAATAAGCCTGTTGCTTGTTTTTGCAGAAAACGGGCAGCCCGCAAAGAGCCTTGAGCGTAAGACTGACGGCTAGACGATTTGTGACTAATCTCAATTCGCTCACCTTCGCCTGCGAATAAGACCGTGTGATCCCCCACAATATCGCCACCCCGAATAGTCGCAAAGCCAATGCTGCCCTGTTTACGCTCACCAGTGTGACCTTCACGAGCATATACGGCAACTTCGTCAAGCTTTTCTCCCAGAGCCTCAGCAATCACCTCGCCCATGCGCAAAGCGGTGCCGGACGGAGCATCCACTTTATGGCGATGATGCGCTTCGATAACTTCAATGTCATAGCCCTCGCTCAACATTTTTGCTGCGACTTCCAATAACTTAAAGGTGACATTCACACCCACACTCATATTGGGCGCAAACACGATTGCTAAATTTTTAGAGGCGATCTTGAGGGAATCGAGCTGCTCAGCATTCAAGCCGGTAGTGCCAATAATCATTTTGCTGCCGGTCTTTTGCGCAATCGCCAAATGCGCCATCGTTCCTTCAGGGCGCGTGAAATCAATTAAGTATTCCGCACCACTCAGTGCAGCAGCAATATCTGTAGTGATCGTGACCCCTGTTTTCTTACCCAAAAATGCACCAGCATCCTCACCTACTTGAGAAGAGCCTGCATGCTCAATAGCTCCAACCAATTGTGTGTCAGACGTGTTGAGCACCGCTTCAATGAGCATCTTTCCCATCCGACCAGTAGCACCGGCAATTGCAATTTTCATCGTCATCTCTTTGTCTACTGCTTAGTGGTAGTTATATTGTTATCGCTTGTTGTTGTAGCGCTAGCAGGAAGTGTTGAGCTTGTCGACACGGTCTCTGTTTTGCTAGGAACTAATAGTTCAGGCTGCTGCAAAGGAGGTGCCACTGGAGCTTTTCCAGTACCAGTAATTCTTTGCCAAAAAGTTCGTTTGGTTTTAGAGTAGTTGTCAATCTCAGCCACCAATTCCACCTCAGTTGGCAGTGCGTCGCCATCAAATTTCACGACCTTGTTTCCATCAAAAAATATCGTGACACGACGATCTTTTGCGATCTTCTGACCATCACGCTTAAATTCAAACACGTAGTCCCAACGGTTGGCGTGAAAGTAATCTGCAAGCAAAGGAGTTCCCATGATTTGGCGAACCTGTTCACGGGACATCCCTAATTCCAACTTGGAGTACTGTTCGCTGGAAATAAAGTTTCCCTGAACCACGTCAGGAACATAGGGTTGAAAAATCTTATTAGCCCAAACACGCTGAGTGTCATCTACCGCGGTAGAGCAAGCACTGATACCAAGCACCCCCAGCAAAAGCCCAAGAAAGCCAATTAGACGTAAAGATGCATAAAAACCTTCGGCAGAGGGTTTTAAAAAACGACTAAAAAGTTGAGAGCAAATTTGCATAGCTGGCCGTATCATTAAGACATTGATTTTAGCTCCCAAAGCCATGGCCACGAACCAAAACCCTACTACTGCAGATTTACGCGATATTGGCCTCAAAGCCACTGGTCCAAGAATGAAAATCTTGGATTTTTTCCATCAAAATGCGGGCACCCACTTCAGTGCTGAGGATGTCCACGTTGCCTTGGCAAAAGATGACCATGAAATCGGCTTAGCCACCGTTTATCGGGTACTGACCCAATTTGAGCAAGCTGGGTTGCTCCTGAGGAGCCATTTTGAGTCCAGCAAAGGTGACGGTAGGGCAATTTATGAGCTTAACGAGGGACAGCACCATGATCACCTGGTTTGCCTTGACTGCGGCCACGTAGAAGAGTTTGTAGACGAGGCAATTGAAAAAAGACAAAAGGATATTGCCAAAAACCTGGGTTTCAAGCTTCAGGAGCACGCTCTAGCAATGTATGGGCACTGTCTTAAGAAAAACTGTAGAAATAAGCAGAAATAATAAAAAAGACCTCAATTTGAGGTCTTTTTCACATAAAACAGGTACTTTTTTTAGCTTTTTAAGCCATCGAGCTCATTTGACTGCCATCAGGGCTTCAGCAGCGTTGAGCATCTGCACTGAATAACCCCATTCATTGTCGTACCAAGCCAAAACTTTCACTAACTTACCGTCAGCAGAAACTCGGGTCTGTGAAGCGTCATAAATGCTGGGACGGGGATCATGATTGAAGTCGATCGATACCAAAGGCAAGGTATTGAATCCCAAAATGCCTTTTAATTCGCCCTCACTCGCAGCCTTCAAGATCGTATTCACTTCATCCACACTGGTTGCATGACTCGCTGCAAAAGTGAGATCGACCACTGACACATTAATCACTGGGACACGCATCGCAAATCCATCAAAACGTCCAGCTAATGCAGGCAACACCAAGCCTACTGCTTTAGCAGCGCCGGTCTTGGTTGGAATCATGCTACTGACTGCAGAGCGTGCTCGACGCATATCCTTGTGATACACATCGGTGAGCACTTGATCATTCGTAAAAGCATGAATCGTGGTCATCAAACCAGATTCAATACCAATTTTTTCGAGCAGAGGCTTGACTAATGGCGCCAAACAATTAGTTGTGCAACTCGCATTTGAAACCACAATATCACTTGGCTTCAATACATTTTGATTCACGCCATAGACAATCGTCGCATCAACATCCTTTTCGCCTGGAGCAGAAATCAACACCTTCTTAGCGCCCTGCTGAATATGCACCATCGCTTTTTCTTTGGAGGTGAACTTGCCAGAGCATTCCAATACCAAATCGACTCCCAACTCGCCCCAAGGGGTTTCCAATGGGTTGCGGGTCGAAAACATCTTGATGCGATCACCATTCACCACCATGCAATCGCCGTCCACCTTCACCTCACCAGGAAAGCGTCCATGGGCTGAATCATATTGCGTGAGATGGGCATTGATATCAATATCACCCATCGCATTGATCGCCACAATGTTGATATCACGCCTTGGCTTTCCGTTGGCTTGATCCTCATAAAGGGCGCGCAAGACCATGCGCCCAATTCTTCCATAACCATTAATTGCAACACGAATCGTCATCTTCTTTTCCTTGCTAATCTTAAATCTATTCGTTAATCAGAACTTATTGCTGACTAATGACTTGTCGAACTGTTTTTGAAATCTGGTCGACAGTCAAACCAAAGTATTCATAGAGCTGTGCAGCAGGCGCAGACTCACCAAAGGTATCCACACCATGGACTGCTGCGCAAGCATACTTCCACCAAAAATCACTAACGCCTGCCTCAACTGCAATGCGAGGTATACCAGCTGGTAAGACGCTCGCTTTGTATGCAGGATCTTGCTGATCAAATACAGTAGTAGATGGTATCGAGACAACCCGAATCGCAATACCCTCTTCCTCTAAACGTTCTGCAGTTTGTAATGCCAATCCCACTTCAGAGCCCGTCGCCATAATCAACGCAGCCGGTGTAGATTTGGAATCACGCAAGACGTAGCCCCCCCGCGCAATATCTTTAATTTGCTGCGCACTGCGAGCTACGAAGGGGCAGTTTTGCCGACTGAAAATTAAGGCACTTGGCCCATGCTTACGCTCCACTGCAGAGGCCCAAGCCACGACTGTTTCAGAGGTATCGCAAGGACGCCAAACCATGAGATTCGGAATTAAACGCAAGCTGGCAACATGCTCAACGGATTGATGTGTCGGACCGTCTTCACCCAAACCAATAGAGTCATGGGTAAAAACAAAGATACTCCGTAACTTCATCAACGCTGCCATCCGGATGGCGTTACGACTGTAGTCTGAGAAAGTTAAAAAGGTACCACCAAAAGGGATGTAGCCACCATGCAGAGCAATACCATTCATGATGGCGCTCATACCGAATTCGCGGACACCATAATTAATGTGATTACCCCATTGATTCGCTCGAACGGGTTTACAAGCGCTCCAATTGGTTAAGTTGGATCCAGTGAGATCTGCAGAGCCGCCCATGAATTCTGGAAGTGCGGGAGCTAAAGCCTCGATCGCATTTTGACTTGCCTTACGAGTTGCAATTGTTTCTGCCTTGCTTTGGCAACGCTCTAAATATTCTTTAACAGTCTTACTAAAATCTTTTGATAAATCCCCCTGCATACGACGCTGCAATTCAGAAGCAAGCTCAGGATATTTTGTTTTGTAGGACTGAAAATCTTTATTCCATTCATGCTCTACCGCTTGACCACGCTTTTTAAAATCCCAGGCTTGATAAATATCTTGCGGAATTTCAAAGGGCGCATAAGGCCAATTGAGCGCCACTCGGGTCGCTGCGATTTCATCGGCACCCAATGGAGAGCCATGCACCTTATCGCTGCCAGCCATATTAGGCGCACCCTGACCAATCGCAGTCTTACAGCATAGTAAGGAGGGTTTGTCGCTCTTCTTCGCCTGTGCAATTGCCGCAGATACTGCTTCAGCATCATGACCATCCACATTGCGAATCACATTCCAGCCATAGGCTTCAAAACGTTTAGGCGTGTCTTCATTGAACCAAGACACGACCTTGCCATCGATTGAGATACCGTTGTCATCCCATAAGGCAATGAGTTTATTTAACTTGAGAGTGCCTGCCAATGAACAGACTTCATGACTGATGCCCTCCATCAAACAACCATCACCTAAAAATACGTAGGTGTAGTGATTCACGATGTCGTGGCCAGGACGATTAAATTCTTCTGCTAATAATTTTTCAGCAAGCGCCATGCCAACCGCATTAGAGATGCCTTGACCTAGTGGACCTGTCGTGGTCTCTACCCCAGGAGTGATTCCATACTCGGGATGCCCAGGCGTTTTACTGTGCAATTGACGGAAATTTTTTAGCTCGCCAATTGGTAAGTCGTAGCCGGTGAGATGCAACAAAGAGTAGAGCAGCATCGAACCATGACCATTGGATAAAACAAAGCGATCTCGGTTCATCCAATGTGGATCAGTTGGATTGTGTTGTAAATGATCGTTCCATAAGGCAACAGCAATATCTGCCATGCCCATCGGCATACCTGGATGCCCCGAGTTTGCTTGTTGAACTGCATCCATTGAAAGAGCGCGAATGGCATTAGCCATTCGAATTTGAAGGTTTGACATCGTAAAAAGGCTCTCTTGGAAAATAAATTGGCTATATTTCAGTAATGCCTCAATTTTATCTTCCCGGGCCATGGGAAACCCAAAAGCCGACTACCCTTAATCTGGAGGTGGCTCATCATCTCCGTGTCAGGCGCATCGAGCCTGGGGAGACCTTTCCCGTCTTTGATGGACGAGGCCAGGTAGCCAGCGCCAAATTGCTCTCTTTGGGTAAAAAAACCGGGGAAGTGGAATTAAGCGCTATTCGGACCGACATCCATCGAGAAACCCCTTACGCTATTACTTTGGCTCAAGCACTAGCTGGCGGCGACAAAATGGATTGGATTGTTGAAAAAGCGGTTGAAACTGGCGCCCAGAAAATCATTCCATTGCAATGTGAACGCTCTGTCATCAAATTAAATCGTACGAGCGATGCAGAGCGGGCTCAGAAAAGACTGGCGCATTGGCAAGGAATCATTCAAGCGGCTTGCGAACAATGCGATCGAACCGTCCTAGCTGATTTGGAGCCTATACAAAACTTTGAGGAATTTTTGCAGAGCCCTGCTACCTCCTTAAAACTGCTTCTGAGTCCAGATGCTACCGTTAGCATGGTCTCGGTGCTGAGCAAAATGCCGCCACAAGATGTCATTTTATTAATTGGTCCAGAGGGCGGGCATTCACCCGAAGAAGAAGCGCTAGCGCAGGCTGCGGGGTATCAAAAGGTTTCTTTGGGTGAGCGGGTTCTCAGAACAGAAACGGCCGGAATCGTTGCGATTACGGCCGTCAATACTGTCTGGAGCCTAGGCTCCTAAAGGCTTAAGCGAAAGAGTAGAACACTCGATATGGGATGCGACGCTCTGACCAGAAGTCAACAGCATCACGGAACACATCAAGCAAAGTCTCGCGGGCTTCTTTGTCAAATTTTTGTGTGCAAGGCAAGCCTTCCAATACCACTACGAAACCAGGCTGAGGGCCCGCCTTATCGACCATCGTGGTCAAAGAATCTAACAATGGATCGAAATTTTTAGCCTGTTGTTTAGTAAACATATACGCATTGGCAATGGCTTCTAAAACCTCGCCCTTAGTCATCGCGTTTGCGCAATTTGCATAAATGAAATGTTGACCAAGTTCACTAGCGGCCTCAGCCAAATCTGGCGTACGGAACGCACGGATGGACTGAACAATATTAGTGCGCACGCTACGCAACATTGCAGGCGGTCCAGCATCGCGGACTGCTAAAGCAGCACGCCACGAAGCGGTCACTTTTTTTCCGGTAGCTTGGTTAGCTGCAAAATTTTGCAAACGGGATAAACCGCCTTGGGCATAAACGTTGGCTGCTGAAGATTCGGTCTCAAGACGATCAGAGCTATCCCAACTTTCAGCCCGACTATGTTCATCCCAGACTGCTGAGCTGGTGTTTTCAGGTTGATTATTCATGATGGATGCTAGGTTACCCCGATCACGTCATCAAATCAAGCCCGAATTATGTGCTTATTATATAAGTCATTGATTTATATAATATTAATATATGTAAGTAAATACTAACTTACATATATTAATCCCGTTTAGGAAAGCCCGCGTGCGTTGCTAGCAGCCTCTACAACAGTCAAAGCGGTCACATTCACAATCCTGCGGACTGTGGCAGCCGGGGTCAAGATATGAATCGGCTTAGCCACCCCTAAAAGCAGCGGTCCAATGGAAACACCATTACCAGCCGCAGTCTTTAACAAGTTGTAAGAAATGTTGGCAGCGTCAATATTGGGAAGAACGAGGAGATTCGCGTCGCCCTTGAGCGGTGATGAGGTAACCGCGCTAGAACGAATGGATTCGTCTAAAGCACTATCTCCATGCATCTCTCCATCCACTTCAAGAGTAGGATCGGCCTTCTGAATTAAGGCCAAGACTTCACGCATCTTGACTGCTGAAGGCGCATTACTAGAGCCAAAGTTCGAATGCGACAACAGGGCAACTTTAGGCGCAATTCCAAGCTTGCGCATTTCACTTGCAGCCATCAAGGTAATTTCAGCCAACTCTGCGGCACTCGGATCAAGATTAATGTGGGTATCGACCAAGAAGACTTGGCGACCAGGCAAAACCAATCCAGACATTGCGCCATAGACAGTCGCACCAGCTTCATGACCAATTACTTCATCGATGTACTTGAGGTGCGTTGCCGAATTCCCAACCGTGCCACAAATCATCCCATCAGCCATACCCTTACTGATCAGAATCGAGCCAATTAATGTATGGCGGCGGCGCATCTCGAGCTTGGCAAAGGTTTGTGTGACGCCTTTGCGCTCGGTAAGCGCAAGATAGGTCTGCCAGAAATCTCTAAAGCGAGCATCACTTTCAGGATTCACAATCTCAAAGTCAACGCCCGGTTTCATGCGCAGGCCAAATTTATCAATCCGATACTCAATCACCTCGGGGCGACCAATCAAAATTGGTACTGCTAAATTCTCATCTAGCGCAATTTGCACTGCCCGTAACACACGCTCATCCTCACCTTCGGCATAGACAATGCGTTTTTGATTTGCAGGAACCCGTTTAGCAATATTGAATAAGGGTTTCATCAAAGTACCAGAGTGGTACACAAATTGCTGCAACTGATTGCGATAAGCGTCGAAGTCTTTAATTGGACGAAGTGCAACGCCATCATCCATGGCCGCTTTAGCTACTGCTGGTGCAATTGCCGTAATTAAGCGAGGGTCGAATGGCTTCGGAATCAAATAATCAGGGCCAAAGGATAAGTTGTCATTACCGTAAACCGATGTGACTACTTCGCTCTGCTCTGCCTGTGCCAATTCAGCGACAGCCTTGACTGCAGCCACTTCCATGCCGCGGGTAATCGTCGTAGCGCCAACGTCTAGAGCCCCACGGAAAATAAATGGGAAACATAGAACGTTGTTTACTTGGTTGGGATAATCGGTACGTCCTGTTGCCATGACAGCATCTGGACGGACTGCCTTGACTTCCTCAGGCAAGATTTCTGGAGTGGGGTTAGCAAGCGCATAAATTAATGGCTTATCAGCCATTTTCTTGACCATGTCTTGCTTTAGTACGCCGCCAGCAGATAAGCCCAAGAAAATATCCGCACCCTCGATCACTTCCGCCAATGTTCTTAATTTAGTGTCTTGGCAGAATGGCTCTTTCTCGGGATCCATTAACTCCTTGCGGCCTTTGTAAGCCACACCCGCTAAATCGGTTACCCATATATTTTCACGAGCAATTCCCAAATCTACCAGCAAGTCTAGACAAGCCAAAGCTGCCGCTCCAGCTCCTGAAGTTACCAGCTTGACCTTGCCAAGCTCTTTGCCGACTACCTTCAGGCCATTAATAATCGCCGCAGCGACCACAATCGCAGTGCCATGCTGGTCATCATGAAAGACGGGGATCTTCATGCGCGCTTGAAGTTTGCGTTCAACCACGAAACAATCAGGCGCCTTGATATCTTCAAGATTAATGCCGCCGAAGGTAGGCTCGAGCGCTGCAATGATCTCCACTAATTTATCGGGATCGTTTTCATTGACTTCGATATCGAAAACATCAATGCCTGCAAATTTTTTAAAGAGGACAGACTTCCCTTCCATTACGGGCTTACTTGCAAGCGGTCCAATATTGCCTAATCCTAAGACTGCGGTGCCGTTGGTGATGACGCCCACCAAGTTACCGCGAGCGGTATAACGAAATGCATTTGCGGGGTCTTTAGCAATCTCTTCACAGGCAGCGGCAACACCCGGGGTGTAGGCTAGTGCTAGATCGCGTTGATTGGTGAGCTGTTTAGTGGGGGCAATTTCAATTTTGCCGGGCACTGGAAACTCGTGATAGTGAAGGGCTGCTTCTCTTAGGGATGCAATTTGTTGCTCTTTGGTATCGCCAGATGAACTCATGAAATTACTCGTTAATAAAACAGAATGAAGACTGTAATTCTATTCCTCCTAGATGACTTACTTCCAAGCACCCTAAAATGAGGGCATGACTTCTCCTTCCAGCAAGCCAATTTCTGAATTTGAGCTGATTGAGGCATTTTTTAAATCCAAGGCAAAAGCCATGGGTTTTTCAGATGACTCAGGGGTTGTGATGGGCATTGGGGATGATTGCGCGTTAGTGGCTACCAAAGCCCATGAAGAGCTCACAGTGACCACCGATATGCTGGTTGAAGGTCGGCACTTTTTTAGCGACGCCAACCCCGAATGGCTCGGCTACAAAGCCCTGGCAGTCAACCTCTCAGACCTGGCAGCGATGGGCGCTAAGCCCTTAGGCTTTACGCTTGCGCTGGCCCTCCCTCAAGCCGATAGCCACTGGCTGGAATCCTTTAGCAATGGTCTGTTTCAAGCGGCCAAGGAATTTTCTTGCCCTTTAATTGGCGGAGATACCTGCAAGGGGCCTCTCAATATCTGTATTAGCGCCTTAGGCACTGTTACAAAGGGGGCAGCCATTAAACGTTCAGGCGCTAAGCCCGGAGATCAGATTTGGGTTTCTGGCTCCTTAGGTGATGCGAGACTCGCACTTGCTGCACTGCGTCATGAAATTGATTTGCCTGCTGATCAACTCAAAATGATTGAGGCTCGCCTACATCAACCCACCCCCAGAGTGGCATTGGGAATCGCGTTACAGAATTTTGCTAGCGCAGCCCTAGACGTCTCCGACGGTCTGCTAGGCGACCTGCAACACATTCTGGATGCTTCTCAGGTAGATGCCAATATTTTCTTGGCAAACTTACCTAAATCCAAAACCCTGCTACAACAGAGTCAAGCCTTACAGGATCAATGCGCAGCCAATGGTGGCGATGATTATGAAATCTGCTTTACTGCCGCCGCTGAAAATACATCAGCAATTGAAGCGCTAAGTAAAGAACTGTCCCTAGCACTAACTCGCATTGGAGAAATCCACACTCCCGCATCTACCGAAGCGAAGATCACCTTGATTGGTCGGGATGGTCAACAATGGAGTGCCGAAGCTGGGGCAAAATTAATGCAATCATTTGATCACTTCGCATGAAGCTCCCCATCAAACTTCCCAGCAACTCACCCTCCTTTAAGTGGGTATTTCAAACTGCGGGTCGCACGCTCGCATTTGGTTTTGGCAGCGGTCTCAGCCCCATCGCACCAGGCACCGCAGGCACGCTGTGGGCATGGGGGGTCTTCTACCTTGGGCAAGCTATTTTTTCTTCAGAAGATTGGCTTTGGGTCATCGCTTTGAGCTTTGTACTGGGCTGCTCGGTCTGCGGTCAAGTTAGCGAAGAGTTGGGTAAAAAAGATTTCGGCGGTATTGTTTGGGATGAGATTGTGGCCTTCTGGCTGGTGCTAGTCATCATCATGCCAACCGCAATTTGGCTGCAAGCGATTGCATTTATTCTCTTTCGGTTTTTTGATGCCATCAAGCCTGGTCCAATCGGGATGATCGATCGTTACTTCAAAGCTACTGAAGATGCTCAATCGGCCAGCACCTACTCGCTGAAAGCCAATCTATGGCAGGGCTTTGGCATCATGATTGACGATCTCGCTGCTGCTTTTTTTACGCTTCTCGTGATCGCACTTGGACAATCTCTACTCAAATAATATGAATTCATCATCCAGCTTGGCAAAAGCCTTATCCATCGTCCTGATCCAAAAATCGTGGAAGATTGCGCTTGCAGAATCCTGTACTGGCGGCCTCGTTTGTGCCACGCTAACCGAGCTAGCTGGATCAAGCGATTGGTTTGAGAGAGGCTACATTACTTATAGCAATGTAGCTAAAGCAGAGTGTCTTGGAGTGCCTCCTGAAACGATTGAATCATTTGGGGCAGTGAGTGAGCCAGTGGCTAAAACGATGGCTGAAGGTGCCCGAAGAAATGCAGCAGTCAATGTGGGCGTTGCCATCACTGGCATTGCGGGTCCTACGGGTGGATCACCACAGAAGCCAGTTGGAACGGTCTGCTTTGCCTGGTCGGTGATGGAGTCGACGGTTTGCAAAACCCAATTATTTACTGGCGATCGACAAGCGATTCGAGAGCAGGCTTGTGCTTACGCTTTAACAGAACTGCTGACGCTGCTAAAATAATTACTTCATCCAACCTTTATGGTGGAAATACCATAAAGGAATAATGGCTGATACCACCATTAAGCCCAATGCGGCTGGGTATCCCAAAAAGAGATCCAACTCAGGCATGTACTTGTAGTTCATACCCCAAATACTGGCTAACAGGGTTGGCGGCATTAAGGCAACCGATACCACCGAGAAGATCTTAATGATCTTACTTTGGTTCAAGTTAATGAAACCTACCGTCGCATCCATCAAGAAGTTAATCTTATCGAAGAGGAAAGCAGTATGGTTTTCAAGAGAGTCAATGTCACGCAGAATTTGGCGCGCTTCTTCTTGCTGCTCATCTGAGAGTAGTTTGCTGCGCATTAAAAAAGAAAGTGCGCGGCGGGTATCCATCACATTGCGACGAATATGGCCGTTGGTATCTTCTTCCTTAGCGATTGTCTCTAACACTTCAGCTGCGGTGGCATCGTTGATGTCATCCGATAACACTTGGTGTCCTGCACGCTCCAGGTTCTCGTAGACTTCTTCCAAAGCATCAGCAGAATACTCCGCATCGGTTGAATATAAATCCAGTAAAACATCTTTAGCGTTACTGACGGATCCCGGACGCAAACGCGCGCGCAGACGGACCAATCTAAAGACCGGCAAATCTTCGTCATGAATCGAAAATAAAACTTGCTTAGTTAGGACAAAAGCGACCCGAATGTTGCGGGAGACTTCTTCTTCATCCAATAAGAAATCAGTACGAATGTGTAGATGACCATCATCCGCCTCAAAATAGCGAGCGGATGCCTCTAAGTCGCCCAAATCATCCAATTCTGGGAGCAAGACACCGAAGGCCTCTTTAATCCAGAGGAGCTCCTCTTCTTCTGGATCAACTACGTCAATCCAAATGGGGTTGGTATATTGCAATAATTCATTGCGATCTTCGACTTGCTCTTGAGAGAGGCGGCCATTTTGCAGGACGAACAAGTTGATCATGGTGAACTCCTAAGG